>JACCDH010915547.1_pt1 | contig 15615 bp, 11 predicted proteins | sample 7442481 | NCBI WGS metagenome assembly JACCDH01 (sample SAMN15323433, study PRJNA562643) | freshwater metagenome | isolation source: river surface water | place: USA:Blue River Watershed | collected 2017-08-15
CAAAAAGTATATTTTTGCCGCGTAAACAAAAACTTTTTACAATGTCAGACATCGCAACTAGAGTTAAAAAAATTATCGTTGACAAATTAGGTGTTGATGAAGCAGAAGTTACAAACGAGGCTTCATTTACGAATGATTTGGGCGCGGATTCATTAGACACAGTGGAATTAATCATGGAATTCGAAAAGGAGTTCAATATTTCTATTCCAGACGAACAAGCAGAAACTATTACTACTGTTGGTCAAGCTGTTGCTTATTTAGAAGAGCACGCAAAATAATAAACTTATTATTTTAGAAGCTGAACCTTCGGCATATTTAATCCGCCTTTTTGAGCCTTGCTTTAAAGGCGGATTCTTATTTTAAAAACATTTTACATGCAAGCTAGACGTATTGTTGTTACAGGAATCGGTGCCCTTACACCCATAGGGAATAATGTAGAAACTTATTGGAACAGTCTTATCAATGGAGTTTCTGGTGCAGACATGATTACGCAATTTGATGCGTCTAAGTTTAAGACCAAATTTGCATGTGAAATTAAAGGCTTTGATCCAACAGAATTCATGGATCGCAAAGAAGCTAGAAAGCTAGATCGCTTTGCGCAGATTGCTTTGGTAGCAAGTGACCAGGCGGTATTAGATGCAGGTATTACTAAAGAAAATGTAGACCACGATAGAGTGGGTGTCATTTTCGCAAGTGGTATTGGTGGCTTAACCACTTTCACAGAAGAGGTAACGAATTTTGTGCATGGAGATGGTACCCCAAGATTCAATCCTTTCTTTATTCCTAAAATGATCTTGGACATTGCAGCTGGTCAAATCTCCATGAAGCATGGGTTTAGAGGTCCAAACTATGCGGTGGTAAGTGCTTGTGCTTCTAGTACAAACGCCATTATCTCTGCAATGGATAATTTAAAATTAGGCAAGGCGGATATCATCATTACTGGTGGATCAGAAGCAGTAATCGGTGTGGCAGGTATGGGTGGATTCAACGCGATGAAAGCCATGAGTGAGCGCAACGATGATCCAAAAACAGCAAGCCGTCCTTATGATAAAGACCGCGATGGTTTTATCATGGGTGAAGCGAGTGGGGTGTTGGTTTTAGAAGAATTAGAGCACGCGATTCGTCGTGGTGCAAAAATATATTGCGAAGTAGTTGGTGGCGGAGCAACAGCAGATGCCTACCACTTGACAGCGCCGCATCCAGAAGGTTTGGGTGCAAAGAATGTCATGAATGCTGCGTTGAGAGATGCGGGCATGCAAGCCAATGAAATTGATTATATCAATACACATGGTACTTCTACACCATTGGGTGATATTGCAGAAGCTAAAGCAATCACCGAAGTGTTTGGAGAACATGCGTACAATTTAAATATTAGCTCCACTAAGTCAATGACAGGTCATTGCTTGGGTGCAGCCGGTGTGATTGAAGCAATCGCTTGTATTCAAACTGTGATACACGACATCATCCCACCAACCATTAACCACTTTACAGACGATCCAGATTTAGATCCACGTTTAAACTTCACTTTCAACAAAGCAGTAAAACGCACTGTGAATGCTGCTTTGAGTAATACTTTTGGATTCGGTGGCCACAATGCATGTGTGATTGTTAAGAAATACAAAGCTTAACAAACCCCAAAGTGAAACGCTTATACCATCTTATTTTTTCATTCAGGAAATCTGAATTCGAAAAAAGTGTTTACATGCTGATTGGCTATCAAACAACAAAGATGGTGCTATTTCATACGGCACTGAATCATCGATCTATTAAAGACAATCCTGCTGAGAACAATGAGCGAATGGAGTTTTTGGGCGATGCAATTATCAGTTCTGTTGTAGCAGAATATTTGTTTAAAAAGTATCCGTATAAAGGCGAAGGATTTTTAACCGAGATGCGAAGCAAGATGGTCAACAGGCAACAGCTGAATCATATAGCCATTCAAATGGGGTTAAAAAAAATGACGCGCTTCAATAAACTAGATGGTGGTTTAAAGAGCAGTCAAATTTTTGGCAACACGCTAGAAGCCTTAGTGGGCGCTATTTACCTAGACAAGCAATATAATTTTACAAAAAAATGGATCATCGAAAAAATGATTCAGCCTTATTTGTTCATGGATGAGTTAGAACAAATAGACATCAATATTAAAAACAAAATTATAGGCTGGGCATTAAAACAAGGTAAGCAAATTGACTTTGTTTTAGCGGACGAAAAAATTGAAGGTAGACGAAGATTGTTCACCATAGATATTGTGATAGATGGAGAAACCATCACCTCTCAAAAAGGGTTTACCAAGAAAGACGCAAGCCAAGTTGCAGCTCAAAAAGCCATTGAGATTTTACAGATTACCTAATCATCTACTTGAGCCATTCTGCTAGTTATCGATCTAGTTTATTCTGCAAATGTCCGCTATACTTGTGTGAATTTTCACTTATTTTATAGTTTTGTCTGACACAATTCAATCAGCACGCCATTGGTATCCTTGGGATGCACAAAACAAACCCATTTATTATCTGCGCCCGATTTTGGTGTTTCATTTAGTAAGGTAAATCCTTCTTTTTTCAATCTTTCCATTTCGGCCTGAATATCAGGCACTTCGAATGCAATATGGTGTAGTCCTTCTCCTTTTTTGGCAATAAATTTAGCAATCACACCATTGGGATCGATGCTTTCTAGCAATTCGATTTTAGCCCCGTTTTGTAAAAAAAAAGCGGTATCTACCTGCTCCCCAGACACTTGTTCGGTTTTATAACAATTGCTACCAAGAAGGCGCTCGTATAATGGGATACTTGTTTTTAAGCTATTCACTGCAATGCCAATATGGTCTACCTTATAATCCATCTCTGCTTGTTTTACGAATTGGGAAAAAATTGAGCTCTAAAGCTAACGAAATCCTACATATTGCTGTTCAATCTTTAACTTTGTGGTCTTAGACAAATATAAAATAGAACTATGTTAAAATTACCAATTTATCTTGATCATAATGCCACTACTCCAATGGATCCAAGGGTTTTGGAGGCGATGATTCCATATTTTACCGAAAATTTCGGAAATGCAGCTAGTAGAAACCATTCATTCGGATGGCATGCAGAAGAGGCAGTTGATTATGCTCGTGAGCAAATTGCTCAATTAATTGGCGCCGATCCAAAAGAGATCATTTTTACTTCAGGAGCAACTGAAGGAGATAATTTAGGCATCAAGGGTGTATATGAAATGTACGCAAGCAAGGGCAACCACATTATCACTTGTACTACAGAACATAAAGCCGTATTAGATACTTGTAAGCACTTAGAGAAATTGGGTGCTGAAGTGACTTATTTAGAAGTACAACCTGACGGATTGGTTGACTTAAAAGAATTAGAAGCTGCTATGAGACCTACTACAATATTAGTAGCCATTATGTATGCAAATAACGAAATTGGTGTAGTTCAGCCAGTGAAAGAAATCAGTGCGATTGCTAAAAAGCATGGTGCATTGTTTTTCACAGATGCAGTACAAGCAGTAGGTAAAATACCTGTTGATGTAAATGCAGATGGCATTGACTTAATGGCGTTTACAGCACATAAAATGTACGGGCCTAAAGGTGTGGGTGCTTTATATGTTCGTCGTAAAAATCCAAGAGTAAAAGTAACTGCACAATTAGACGGTGGTGGACACGAAAGAGGGATGCGTAGCGGTACTTTAAACGTACCTGGTATTGTTGGTTTTGGTAAAGCATGCGAATTAGCAAGACTAGAAATGGCTTCTGATACGGAGCGTATTTCTAAGTTAAGAGATAAGTTAGAGAATGCATTGAAACAAATTGATGAGTCATATGTAAATGGAAATCCATTACATCGTTTGCCACATGTGAGCAATATTTCTTTCAAATATGTAGAAGGTGAAGGTTTGATGATGGGCTTTAACCAAGACATCGCATTGTCTTCTGGTTCAGCTTGTACATCGGCTTCATTAGAACCTAGCTATGTATTGAAAGCATTAGGCTTAGGGGATGATTTAGCACATAGCTCATTGCGTTTTGGTTTAGGAAGATATACCACAGAAGAGCAAATCGATTTTACGATCAAGGCAGTGACGGATACTGTGTTGAAACTAAGAGAGATGAGCCCATTATGGGAAATGTTCAAAGAAGGAATCGATATCGATGCAATTCAATGGGCACATCACTAGTATTTCAAAATACTTAGCATTTTAAAATTAACAATTAAAAATTTTCAATCATGGCATATTCAGATAAAGTAATCGATCATTATTCTAATCCTAAAAATGTAGGAACATTAGATAAAGCATCTAAAACAGTAGGTACTGGTTTAGTTGGTGCACCAGAATGTGGTGACGTAATGCGTTTACAAATTCAAGTAGACGACGCTACAGGTATCATCACTGATGCTAAATTCAAAACATTTGGTTGCGGATCTGCAATTGCTTCTTCTTCTTTAGCTACAGAGTGGTTAAAAGGAAAGTCAGTTGACGAAGCAGTTAAAATTGACAACATGGATTTAGTAGAAGAATTAAACTTGCCTCCAGTGAAGATTCACTGTTCAGTATTGGCAGAAGATGCTATCAAGGCAGCCATCAATGACTACCGTGCTAAGAATGGTTTGGAGCAATTGGTGTTTGAAGAGCGTATCCACTAATTTTTAAGTAGCATGAGCGAAGTACTAGAAAATACCATTTATGTCAGCGAAAAGGCAAAAGCAAAAGTAAAACAACTGATGCTGGATGCTGGCGTCGCAGAAGACCCTAGTTATTTTTTAAGAGTAGGGGTTGTAGGCGGCGGCTGCTCAGGATTGAGTTACAAATTAGATTTTGACAACGAGATCAAGCCAATGGATCAGGTATTTGAAGACAACGGCGTGAAAATTGTGACCGACTTGAAAAGCTTTTTATACTTGGTCAATACAGAATTGGAATTTTCGGACGGATTGAATGGGAAAGGATTTTACTTCAACAATCCCAACGCAAGTAGAAGTTGTGGATGTGGAGAAAGTTTCGCAGTGTAGCTTTTATGATTTTTTTCAAAAAATTGAAAATTTTTCGAAATCCATAGTCCCTACTAAAGAATATTTACAAGCCCCCGAAACTCGGGGGCTTTTTTGTAGCTTTGAGGCATGTGGGCAATATGTAAAAAAGAGTGGGCGCATTATTTTGGAAGCTTATCTGGCTACCTGATTATTAGTTTTTACTTACTGGTGAATGGGGTGCTGTTATTTGTGCTACCCAATTTTAATGTTTTAGACTTTGGCTATACAAGCTTGCAAGTCTATTTTGATTTTGCGCCTTGGGTGCTGGTTTTGTTGATCCCTGCCATCACCATGAGAAGCTTTTCGGAAGAGTTCAATCAAGGTACCTATGAGATTTTAAAAAGTTTGCCTATCACTACTAGGTCTATCTTGATGGGGAAATACTTAGGTGTAGTAACCATTACTATTTTAGCTATCCTGCCTACTTTTCTTTACGCAATTGCATTAAATAGTTTGAGTGCAGTAGGGGGGATTGACTGGGGCGCAACCATTGGCTCTTATATAGGCCTGTTTTCATTGGCTGCAGTGTATGTAGCTGTGGGTGTTTTTGTAAGTAGTACGACCAAGCATACTATCGTCGCATTATTGGCCTCGGTTTTAATTTGTATTTTTTTATACAAAGGGTTTGATTGGATATCGGAGTTGAGTTTGTTCCAAAATGGATATGATTATTACATTCGTCAACTAGGCCTCTCAGCGCATTATCAAAATCTAAACAAGGGTGCCATTGTACTTCAGGATGTATTGTATTTCAAAACCATCATCCTTTTATTTGGACTGGGTTGTATAGAACAGTTGTCAGGAAAGTTTAAGTATAGTTGGATTTTATTTGTCCTATTATTACTCAACTATTTAAGCTACCTATATCCATTACAAATTGATTTAACAAAAGACCAGCGTTATACCATTAGTACTCAATCCAAGACATTGATTCAGCAAGTGAATCAGCCTGTTAAAATTCATGTTTATTTGGGCGGGGAATTGCCAGCACATTATAAAAAATTAGAAATCGCCACTACGCAATTTCTTGAGAAATTACAGCAGTTGAATCCAACATGGATAAGTTGGGAGCAGACGGTACCTGGTGAAATGTACAAGGATACTGCCTTGTTGAATTTTTACGATAGTTTACAAAAGCAAGGTTTGCCAATAGATCGTTTTCAAAATTCAGCCACCATAACAGATAAAAAACTAGATCAATTATTGGTGCCAGGTTTGTTGATAGAAGTAGAAGGACAAAAACCAATCGCGATTGATTTAAGAAGTAGTAAACAATATTTCAAACCCTACAATGTCATTAAAGACATTCCAGAAATAGATGTAGAAGCGAGTTATAATGCAGCTGAAGCCTTATTGGAATACAAAATTGTCCAAGCTATTTATTTATTGAATAGAACAGTGCGACCTAGTATCGCCTTTCTTGTTGGCAATGGAGAGCCTTTGGATTATACGGTGAATGATTTAGGACAGTCAATCAAAAATCAATACAATTTGGGCGTCTTTGATTTGCAAAAAGGATTCCCAGACCCTTCAAAAATCAACACTTTATTAATTGTAAAACCAACACAACGATTTACAGAATTAGATCAATTAAAAATTGACCAATTTGTTTTAGGTGGAGGGAATGTGATCTGGGCGCTAGATCCTTTGTATGCAGAATATGATAGTTTGCGCAATACAGCTGGCGAATACCTTGCTTATGACCGAGGGCTAGGATTGGACGCGCAGTTGTTTAAATATGGCGTAAGGGTGAATCCTAATTTAGTTCAAGACTTAAATTGTGCAAAGCTGCCCATGGTAGTGGGTGTCGATGCAGCAGGAGCGCCCATAATACAAAGGGTGCCTTGGCCTTATTATCCATTTGCGCAAGCAGGCTCTGAACATCCAATGGTGCAGAATATGGACAGGGTATTGACTGCTTTTCCAGCAAGTATAGACACAGTGCGCGCAATGGGCATCACTAAAACAATATTATTGACTACCGATACCACAAGTAGGATTATAAGTAGTCCAACCATGATACAAATCAATAGTGGTCAGCAGGAGGGAGATTTGGTAAGTTTCACTCAACAACATATCCCTGTTGCAGTTTTATTGGAAGGGTCATTCAAGTCTGCTTTTAGCGGTAGGCTCACAAAAGCTTTGATGGACTCGGTTCAAATGGCTACAGGTAAAGCGTTTAAAGTTTCGGGAGATAAGCCGGCTAAACAGATTGTACTTTCTGACGCTAATTTAATGACCAATTTTGTAGACCCTCAAAAAGGCCCTTTACCGATGGGGGTAATACCTTATGAGGCAATTCAATTTGCCAACAATGTCTTTTTTCAAAATGCCATAGCCTATTTAAATGAGCCAGTGCGCTTATTGGATGCACGTAAAAAAAATCTAGTATTAAGGCAGTTAGATCCAGGGAAAGTGGCAGCCAACAGAAGATGGATACAATTGTTTTTATTGGGTGCTCCTTTATTTTTATTGGGTATAGGCTACTGGGGCTGGCATTATTACCGTCAATCTCGATTTGTCGAATCTAAATCATAGCTTATCTTTACGGCATGACAACAGATCAAATTGTATATGCCGTATTTGGTGTAGTCGTTGTGACTGCGTTAATACTAGACTTAGGGTTTCTTAGTAAAAAAAACACCACCATCACCATTCGCCAGGCACTTAAACAAACATTTATTTGGGTGATGCTTGCTTTGGGATTTTTTGTTTTCATGTGGGTAGAAGAAGGCCAGAAATTAGCATTTGAATATTTAAGCGGATACTTAATGGAGTGGAGTTTAAGTATTGACAATATTTTTGTTTTTATTTTAATTTTTGATGCCTTCAAGGTAAAAGAACAACATATTTCAAGGGCTTTATTAATAGGTATTTTAATAGCGATAGTCTTTAGGGTCATCTTTATCACAGTAGGTGTGGCATTGGTTGCCAAGTTCGCTTGGATTTTATACCTATTTGGCGTGTTTTTGTTGTACACAGGATACAAGATGTTTACAGCGAGTGAGGACGAAGCATTTGATCCACACAATTCAAAAATCTACCATTTCTTAAAAAAGTTTTTACCAATCACCAACGAAGACGGGAATGGAAAATTCATGATGCGTGTTGGTGGAAAACCAATGTACACAAGCCTTTTCGTGGTGGTCGTATTATTGGCTGCAATTGATTTAGTTTTTGCATTGGATTCTATTCCTGCAGTGATGGGTATTTCTATGAGTAGTTTAGTGATTTACACTTCTAATATTTTTGCCATACTTGGTCTGCGTTCTTTATTCTTTTTACTAAGAGGCGCGGTCAATCAATTCGAGCATTTGCAGCAAGGTATTGCAATCGTATTGATTTTTATTGGCGTTAAAATGCTAGGAGAACATTATATCAATATGGTGATGGATAAAAACACACAAGTGCTTTTATCTTTATTAGTGATTGTGTTCTCGATTACAGGTTCTATTTTATATTCTATCTTCTCAAATCGTCAAAAGAACCTTCCAAAGGACTTCAAGGACAATACCCTTTAATATATGAATTTACAGATGAATGGGAAAAAAGTAGCTGCATTGATCATTGCCATTATCGCAATCGATCAGTTGCTAAAGTTTTATATCAAATTGAATTTTTTCTTGGGAGAAGAACATCAAGTGATGGGTTCTTGGTTCAGGTTGCATTTTGTAGAAAACGAGGGCATGGCCTGGGGCTTGAAATTTGGAGGAGGGTTTGGTAAGATTGCCTTAACCTTGTTTAGATTGATTGCAGTAATTTGGGGCACATTTTTGATTAAAGGATTTATACAAAAGCAATACCATAATGGATTTATCATTTGTTCAGCACTTATTTATGCTGGCGCATTGGGGAATTTAATTGATAGTATGTTTTACGGGATCCTTTTTGACGCGAGTATTCCCTATACGACCATGGTCGCTCAGTTTTTGCCGGAAGGAGGCGGTTATGCTAGTTTCCTACATGGCAAAGTGGTGGATATGTTCTATTTCCCAATCATCACAGATGCGCAATTCCCTAGTTGGGTCCCAATTTGGGGTGGAGAACCCTTTGAATTCTTCCGTCCAGTCTTCAATTTTGCGGATATGGCTATCAGTTCGGGGGTGATTGCTTTATTTGTATTTCAAAGCAAGTTTTTCCCTTCCGAAGAGCAAGCATAATTTCGTTTCATTTTTTGAGTGCTTATTCGTACCTTCATGGCCTAAAAATCAGATAGGACAAGCGTTTTATGAGTAATCAATATCCAGAATTCAGTGGCTTACATCTGCCAACAATAGAGGCAGAAATTTTAGCAGCTTGGAAAAAAGAACAAGCATTTGAACAATCCGTTCAATTAAGAGAAGGTAAAACACCATTTGTGTTTTATGAAGGTCCTCCAAGCGCTAATGGAATGCCTGGGATTCACCACGTAATTTCAAGAACTTTAAAGGACATGGTTTGTCGTTATAAAACCATGCAGGGTTTTCAAGTAAAGCGTAAGGGCGGATGGGATACCCATGGTTTGCCAGTAGAATTGGGTGTTGAAAAAGAATTAGGAATTACTAAAGAAGATATAGGAAAAACAATATCCGTAGAAGACTACAACAAAAAATGTAGAGAAGCCGTATTGCGTTATAAAAAAGAGTGGGACGATATCACCAACAAGATGGGTTATTGGGTGGACTTAAACAATCCATACATCACTTTTGAAAACAATTATATAGAAACATTATGGTGGATATTAAGTACCCTTTATAAAAAAGGATACCTGTATCAAAGTGTAAGCATTCAGCCTTACTCACCAGCAGCAGGTACAGGATTGAGCTCACACGAGTTGAATCAGCCGGGCACCTATAAAGACGTAAAAGACACTTCCGTAGTGGCGATGTTTAAAGCAATTGCTTCAACAGAAAGTCAATTTATTTTTGATGCTGCAGCTGCGAATGCATTGACCAAGGAAGTGTATTATATGGCTTGGACAACAACGCCATGGACTTTGCCATCTAACCTAGGTTTGACTGTTGGTCCAAATATTGACTATGCTTTAATCGCAACTTACAATCCATACACCGCATTGCCAGTCAATGTCATTGTTGCCAAAGCCTTGGTATCAAAGTATTTCAAAGAAGAGGGTTTGAGCTTAACAAGCTTTGCAGAAGGAGATAAAATTTTACCATGGAAAGAACTAGCTACATTTAAAGGAACTCAATTAAACGGATTGCGTTATGAGCAGTTGATGCCTTTTGACGCCAACAATCCTGCAAATATCGAAGGAGATCCATTTAAGATTATCTTAGGAGATTTTGTGACAACAGAGGATGGAACGGGTATTGTACATACTTCACCAGCTTTTGGTGCGGATGACTATAAGGTAGGACAAAAGAACAATTTAGGAATTATCACATTGGTAGATAGAGAAGGGAAGTTCATAGATGGGGTAGGAGAATTCGCTGGAAGATTCGTTAAGAATTACAAAGACGAAAAAGATTTCCAAGATGTGAACGTCGATATTTCTGTGAAATTAAAGAAAGAAAATCGTGCTTTTAAAGTAGAGAAATACGAACACAATTATCCGCATTGTTGGAGAACTGACAAACCTATTTTATATTATCCATTGGATGCATGGTTTATCAAAACGACTGCAGTTAAAGACAGGATGGTAGAATTAAATAAGACCATCAATTGGAAACCAAAGAGTACAGGTGAAGGTCGTTTTGGAAATTGGTTGGAGAATATGGTGGACTGGAATTTATCTAGAAGTAGGTATTGGGGAACGCCGTTACCTATCTGGAGAACAGAAGATGGAACAGAAGAAGTTTGTATTGGATCCATAGACGAATTGACTGCAGGATTTTTAGCAGCAAAAGAAAAAGGATTGAACAAGGATGTGCAATTGCAAATTGTGGACGGCAAATTAGACGTCGATTTACATAAGCCATTCGTAGACCAAATTGAAATCCTAAGTCCATCAGGACAGCCTATGAAGCGTGTGTCTGACTTAGTGGATGTATGGTTTGATTCAGGTGCAATGCCTTATGCACAATGGCATTATCCATTTGAGAATAAAGATTTAATAGAAAAAGGATTGGCCTTCCCAGCAGATTTTATCGCAGAGGGTGTGGATCAAACAAGAGGCTGGTTCTATACATTACACGCGTTAGGCGTATTGCTATTTGATAAAGTGGCTTACAAGGCCGTGGTGAGTAATGGACTTGTGTTAGACAAGAACGGCAACAAAATGAGTAAGCGTTTAGGCAACGTGGTGAATCCATTTGAAACTTTAGAAACCTATGGTGCAGATGCGACAAGATGGTATTTGGTAACCAACGCTTCTCCATGGGATAATTTAAAATTTGATTTATCAGGTATACAAGAAGTGCAAAGAAAATTCTTTGGCACATTGTACAATACCTATCAATTTTTTGTATTGTATGCCAATGTGGATGGATTCAAATTTGAACAAAATTATATACCAGTAAAAGATCGCCCAGAGATTGATCGTTGGGTCATTTCTTCATTGAATAGTTTGGTGCAGACCGTGACGGTGGCGATGGATGATTTTGAGCCAACCATTGCTGGACGTGCGATTGAGACATTCGTAGACGAACATTTAAGTAACTGGTATGTGCGTTTATGTAGAAGACGATTCTGGAAAGGTACCTATACAGAGGATAAGATTTCGGCTTACCAAACTTTGTATGAATGTATAGAGACCATTGCAAGATTGATGGCGCCAATTGCTCCATTCTTCTGTGATCAATTGTTTAGAAATTTAAATGGCATCACTAAGAAATTTGAAGCAACATCGATCCATCATATTGATTTTCCAAAAGCCGATCCGTCTAAAATGGATGCTGCTTTAGAAACAAGAATGCAATTGGCACAGGATATTTGTTCTTTGGTTTTATCTATACGTAAAAAAGTAAATATCAAAGTTAGACAGCCATTACAAAAAATATTAATACCTGTTTTAGACCCTGCAATGAAATTGGCCATTGAACAAATGGAAGAATTAATTCTTGCAGAAGTAAACGTGAAAGAAATTAATTATATCACCGAGACGGAGGGTGTGATTAGTAAGAAGCTAAAACCGAACTTTAAATTATTGGGTGCTAAATTGGGCACGAAGATGAAACAGGCTTCGGCGGTCATTGCGGAATTGAGTCAACAGGCAATTTCCGAGTTGGAGCGCAATGGAAGCCTTCAAATTGAGGTGGATGGTACATCTATCGCATTGTTAATCAATGAGGTAGATATAATTGCAGAAGATATTCCAGGTTGGAGTGTGGCGGTAAAGGGCAATTTGACAGTTGCATTGGATATTAGCCTATCTGAAGCCCTTTTGAAGGAAGGAAATGCTCGAGAATTGGTAAATAGGGTCCAAAACATTAGAAAAGAGGCCAATTTTGAGCTCACAGACAAGATTTTACTCCAAATTGTGGATAACCATAATATGAAAGATTCCATTAATGAATTTTCAGCCTATATTTGCCGCGAAATATTGGCGACTCAGATTGATTGGGTCTCTAGTCTTGAAGAAGGCGTTGATATTGAAATAAATGAACAAAAACTAAGGATTTTAGTTAGACAAAAAGGATAATTATGGCTACAAAAAAACCAGCACCTAAGAAAGCGGCTCCAGCAAAAAAAGCAGCGCCAGCAAAAAAAGCGGCACCTGCTAAAAAAGCGGCTCCAGCAAAAAAAGCAGCGCCAGCGAAAAAAGCGGCTCCAGCAAAAAAGGCAGCTCCGGTAAAAAAAGCAGCACCTGCTAAGAAAGCAGCGCCAGCGAAAAAAGCGGCTCCTGTTAAAAAAGTAGCAGCACCTGCAAAGAAAGCAGCCCCTGTTAAAAAGGTGGTAGCGCCTGCAAAAAAAGCGGCTCCAGCAAAAGCGGTACCAGCAAAAAAAGCGGCTCCTGTTAAAGTAGCTCCAGCAAAAGCACCTGCGAAAGTGGTAGCAGCGCCAGCAAAAAAAGCGGCTCCGGTAAAAGCCCCTGTTAAGCCAGTTGCGAAAGCACCAGTGAAACCAGTGGTGGCACCAAAGCCAGTTGAAAAATATGTACCTCCTGCAAAGCCAGTTCCTGTAATCCCTACGCCACCGGTTAAACCAGTGCGTAAGGCAGCAGAACCAATCAAGGATATTAAAGTACCAAAGATCAATGCCAAGAGCAGTGTTCCTTATCAGCCAGGGTATGTACCAATGGAGAAGAGAAAGGAAGTAGAAAGATCAACAGAGACTTTAGTAAAATATTCTGATGCTGAATTAGCAGAGTTTAGAGATTTGATTTCTAAGAAATTAGATGCAGCTAAGAAAGAATTAGTCTACTTACAAGGCTTAATCACGCGTAAGGATGAAATGGGTGGCGACAATGACGACGCTAGATACATGACTATGGAAGATGGTAGTGTGAGCATGGAAAGAGAGCAAATGGGTCAAATGGCTAGCCGTCAAATCACATTCATTGACCACTTAGAGAAAGCTTTAATGCGTATCGAAAACAAAACCTACGGTATTTGTAGAGTAACAGGTCGCTTGATCGACAAAGCGCGTTTACGTGCTGTGCCGCATGCTACTTTAAGCTTAGAAGCAAAATTAGGCTACGTTAAAAATAGCAGCGAACAATAATAATTTAAGTGAGCCAATTGCTTTAGTTGTGATATTAAAAAACCCGATCATCGATCGGGTTTTTTGTTGGGTATATCTTTTTGGAATTGAAACTTAAGGTTGTAGATCTGCTACTTATTTCACTTCCTGCATCTCAATCAACTTCTTATAGTAACCACCCTGTGCTAGCAAAGTCTCGTGGTTACCGCGTTCTACGATGCTGCCCTTCTGTAATACAATAATTTCGTCTGCGTGTCGGATGGTGGATAAACGATGCGCAATTACAATGGAAGTTCTGTTTTGCATCATATTGTTAATCGCATCTTGTACCAATCTTTCGCTCTCTGTATCTAAGGCAGATGTCGCTTCGTCTAAGATTAAGATCGGAGGATTTTTTAATACAGCTCTTGCAATAGTTAATCGCTGACGTTCGCCACCACTTAATTTGCTTCCTCTATCCCCAATCATGGATTGGAAACCACCTTCTTTTTTAATGATAAAATCATAGGCATTGGCAATCTTTGCAGCTGCAATTATTTCCTCCATGCTTGCGTCTGGTTTGCCCAATGCAATATTCGCAGCAATGGTATCATTGAACAAGATAGGCTCCTGTGTCACAATGCTAATTAGTTGTCTTAAACTATGTAAGCTATAGTCTTTAATATTTTTTCCGTCAATCCATAAATTACCTGTGGTCACATCATGAAATCTTGGCACTAAATCGGCAAGGGTACTCTTGCCTGCACCAGAAGAACCGACTAATGCAACGGTGGTTCCTTTTTTGATGGTTAAATCAATGTCGTTTAAAATGATTGCATCTTGAAAGGCAAATCCTACATGATCAAAATGAATCGTGTCATTAAATCCGTTTAATTCTATTGGACTAGCAGCTTCTTCTACGGTATTAGGTGCTTCTAATATTTCATTCAAACGGTCTAGGGTAGCCGTTCCTCTGTTGACGTTGTAAATAGCTTGGGACAAGGCTTTCGCAGGATTGATAATTTGCGAAAACAGAGCTACATAAGTAATGAATGAACCAGGAGATAAAATGTCTCCGCTTAAAACCAACTTACCACCAAACCAAAGTACGCCACATAAAATAGTGACCCCTAAAAATTCAGAGACAGGTGACGCAAGGTCACGACGATTTAGAATTCTATTTTTTAAAGTAAATATATCTTCAACCAATCCGTAAAATTGTCCTTTTACTTTTCCTTCTGCGTTGAATGCTTTGATGATTCTTAATCCAGATAAAGTTTCTTCCATCTGACTTAATATCTCTCCCCATTTTACTTGCGCGCTTGTTGTATGTTTTTTTAAACTTCGACCAATACGGCCCACAATAAAACCAGCTAAAGGCAGTAAAACAAATACAAATAAAGTCAGCTTGGCACTAATTAAGAATAAGAATATTAAAATTCCAATAATAGTTAGTGGTTCTTTAATCAATCCTTCCAATGCGCTTATTACAGAGCTTTCTAATTCAGCAATATCATTCGAAGCCCTACTTAAAATATCTCCTTTTCTTTTTTCTGTAAAATACCCCACTGGCAATTGTAAAATTTTATCGTACAATAATTTGGAGTATTTCTTAGTGACCATATTTCTAATGGGTGCCAAGAAATAAAATGCGAGGTATAAAAATAGATTCTTGAAAAAGATGGAAACAATAATGAATAAACAGATCCATCCCAAGGCATAAGCTTTGCCATTGGTCTTGATAATGTCTTGTAAAAACTGGTAAATCACATCTTTGATGTTGGCAGAATCTGTAACTGAAACCGGTGTAAAACTTGAAAATGCGTTGTTTCCAAAGATTAAATCAAGAAATGGGGTCAACATACCCAATGAAAACAAGCTAAAAAGGATGGATAACAAGATAAATAGTCCATACCAGCCCATATAGGTCTTGTATTCCTTGATATAACTTACGATGCGAAAAAATTTCTTCATAATTAAAACTATTCCCTCAGAATAATCAGCAAAGTAACTAATTTTACAGCGAATCAACGAC
>JACCDH010117675.1_pt1 | contig 15614 bp, 15 predicted proteins | sample 7442481 | NCBI WGS metagenome assembly JACCDH01 (sample SAMN15323433, study PRJNA562643) | freshwater metagenome | isolation source: river surface water | place: USA:Blue River Watershed | collected 2017-08-15
AAACAGTACCTGAGGCATCGAATGTGATCGATTCACCCACGCACAAACGCGTTGGTTGAAAATCGGGTTGATCAACAGTTACAGCTACAACTGGTGGCTCACAAGGAATACCACAAGAAATTTCAGCTCCGAAACTTCCAACACTTGCATCTGCATCAGAGGTAAACAAAATTGTTAAACAATTTGAAGGATTGCTTGATGAGATAACGATGTTGTTCAAATCTGTTCCAGTGTATGTTCCAATCAAAGGAGCAGAAGCATCACCACCGTTGAAAATAGCCAACTGGTCGCCCGCACCTAAACTGAAGAAACTGAAATCTAAATTGACTTGTCCTGGCACAGTAGCGTCTGAACAAATCACTGAAATGGCAACGATGTTCGGACCGTAATCTGCTGCGCTTAATCCTGGATCAACCAAGAAACCGCCGCAATCAGAGATGAACGCGGTACCTACAGGATACTCCTGGGCAGTGGCTTGCAAAACGGACAACGCCGCTACAAAAAGGGAGAATAATATTTTTTTCATCTTACTTGGCTTTGTTGTTTATCATTTGTCTGTTGTACAACGTCTCAAGGCGCTTTGCAGAAAAAACAGTGATTACATATCCTGTATTTCCCCAGCGATAGGTCTTTGTAGTTGTCGCATCCGGTTGAAGTGAAGGCGTGTTGTTCAACGCAGCAAATAACATTTGTGGCGTTGGTGTAGCAGAATCTAAAAGATTATCTGCATCAGTATTCAACACAGGAGCGGTTGCAGCCTTCTCAGGAGCCAATGTCACCGACACCATGTTATTCTGTAAAAAATTCAACCATGAAGCATCACTGTTGTGGCGACTGGCAATGTTCGACTGAGCGAACGTGAATCCAATTGTTCCCAAGAACAAAAGAAAGGAGAGTAGAATTTTCTTTTCCATATAAAACAAAAATAGGTAATGTCTTGACTTATTCACCAAGAAAATAGTTGTCCATTCTTGAAAATGATTTCAAAAAAAATAGAAATTTAAAAAATTCGTGTATATTTGCACCCGCTTTTGAGAGCAAGATGATCTCGTAGCTCAGCTGGTAGAGCAATACACTTTTAATGTATGGGCCCTGGGTTCGAGTCCCAGCGGGATCACAAAAAAAGAAAAAAGGGCAGGCAACTGCCCTTTTTCTTTCTCAATTGCCCTGGTGGTGAAATTGGTAGACACGCCATCTTGAGGGGGTGGTTCCGTAAGGTGTGCTGGTTCGAGTCCAGTCCAGGGCACAAAGGGGAGTTTTCCCCTTTTTTTATGTCTTAAAAATTCTTGTGCCTCATGGAATCAAGTACTTTCGCAATGAAATGGAAGGAAGATATGGATACGATAAAGGATAATTTCACTTGGATATCTGGACCCTGCAGTGCAGAGTCTGAGGCTCAGGTTGTCAATACCGCTCGCGATTTAAACGAGCGCATTCCTCTATCGTACTACCGCGCTGGCCTCTGGAAACCGCGCACAAGCCCGAATTCCTTCGAAGGAATGGGAGCCGCAGCGCTTCCATGGATGAAAAAAGCCAAGGAAGAAACTGGAGTGAAAATCATTACGGAAGTAGCAACTGCCCAACACGTTGAACTTTGTCTTGAATACAATTTCGATGCGCTTTGGATTGGGGCAAGAACAACAACGAACCCCTTCTCTGTTCAAGAAATTGCTGAGGCACTTCGCGGTGTGAACATTCCTGTCTTTATCAAAAACCCCATCAATCCAGATTTATCTCTTTGGATTGGGGCATTTGAACGCTTTCAAAAAGTTGGACTTACAGATTTAAGCGCCATTCATCGCGGGTTTTCCGTGGCCAATAAACTTCCCTACAGAAACAAACCTTTGTGGGAAATTCCAATTGAATTCAAAACGCAGTTTCCAGAAATTCCATTGATCTGCGACCCAAGCCATATCTGTGGTAACAGAACTTTACTCAAGGATGTAAGTCAACGCGCCATTGATTTGGGAATGAATGGTATTATGATAGAGAGCCATCCGAATCCCGACAATGCGTTGAGCGATGCAGCGCAACAAATTACACCGGCCCAAGTTGGTGAAATGGCCTCTACCCTTCACTACCGAACCACTTCATTGAATTCGAGTTCTGCAGAAAAACTTCAAATTCTAAGAGATCGCGTAGACGCTTTAGATGCCGACATTATTGATTTACTTGGAAAACGTATGAACATTTCCCGCGAAATGGGCGCGTTGAAAAAAGAAGAAGGCATCACTATCTTCCAACTGGAACGTTGGAAAGAAATTCTTGAAAGCCGCGAGCAATGGGGAAAAGCCGCTCAGTTGACCGAAACATTTCTCTCTTCTTATCTCGAAGCTATTCACAAAGAAAGTATCCGCGCTCAAAACGGCGTCATGAACAAGGACTAACCTCGTTCCTTGTGAATGAATGGTGAATAAAATCAATGACTCTCGTTCATGTGTCTGCGCTAATTTTACGGGATATGCGCGCTTGGCTAATTTTTGCTTTTCTAGTCGCAAGCTTTTCTATGCTTGGCCAAGACCCTGCGCCTCAAGATTCGTTGTTGCCTATTGTACCCTATTCCTCTGACGGTGCCGCTAGACAATGGTTGAACGGAAGCGATAAATCGAGTTTACCGAAATTCACTGCTGCTCCTGTTCCCATTCAGCCCATTGTAATTTATTTCGAAAAATCAGGTGTTGACTTGAGCACAACAGCCCAACAACAATTGAACGACATCGTTGAGAAACTCGCTCGCAACAGCAAAACTGGCGTTTTGATTACCGGTTATTCAGATCGAAACGGAAGCAGCGAAAAGAACTGGAAAGAATCTGAAAAGCGTGCGAAAGCCGTGCGCAATTTCATTGTTAGTTCGGGAATAGACTCGAACAGATGCGTCGCGAAATTCGTGGGAGATGTTGGATCCATTGGTAAAAACCCTGGAGACCGGAAAGTTATTGTTGAATTTATTGCTCGTCCGTAATGAAGATTATTTGCATTGGAAGAAACTACGCAGCACATGCCGCAGAATTAGGAAACGCCGTTCCTGAAAATCCAGTTGTATTCTGCAAACCAGATTCAGCTATTATTCAACGAGGCAACCCCTTTGTCATTCCTGCATTCACCAACGATGTGCATTACGAATTGGAATTGGTCTTTCGAATCAATCGCTTGGGTAAACACATTCAAGAGTCTTTCGCTCCGCGTTATTACAACGAAGTTACCTTAGGCATAGACTTCACGGCTAGAGACGTTCAAGATGAATTGAAAAAGAAAGGGCTTCCTTGGGAAAGAGCAAAAGCCTTCGACGGATCTGCCTTCGTAAGCGAAAAGTTTTTCGAATTAGAAAAGCTTCCTTCCCCGCTACTTTTTACGTTGAAGAAAAACGGAGCGACCGTCCAAGAGGGAAACAGTTCACACATGATTCATTCCATTGACAAACTCATTGAAAATGTTTCAGAGGTTTTCACTCTAAAAATTGGCGATCTGATATTCACAGGAACTCCAGCTGGCGTGGGTCCCGTTGCCTCGGGCGACTTGCTTGAAGGCTATCTCTTCGACGAAAAGGTTTTCGCCCTTCGAATTAAATAAGATTTACGACTTGGTGTTGCTTCTTTTTTCCAGCATAGGAACAAAAGAAAACTCTCCGTAATAGGTGTTCTGAAAATTCCCTTCTGCATCTTCTTGAATAAGCGTCATCTCTTGTTTTTCGCCTTCGCCATAAGGCATAACCAACTTTCCTCCCGGCTTCATTTGCATCAACAACTCTTCCGGAACTATAGGGATAGCACAGGTGATAATGATACGATCGTATGGAGCAAAAGCGGGAATTCCTTTGTAGCCATCGCCGTAGGCCAAATGACATTTATATCCCATTTCAGCCAACATTTTCTTTGAGGTATCGAAAAGCAATTTTTGTCTTTCAATGGTATAAACCTTTGCACCCATTTCACACAAAACGGAAGTCTGATATCCTGAACCTGTCCCGATTTCCAATACTTTCATGCCCTTTTCCACATCGAGTAGTTGACTTTGAAATGCAACCGTATATGGAGCCGAAATGGTTTGTTCCGCACCTATTGGAAAAGCCTTGTTCTCGTAGGCTACTTCTACAAAAGCACTCGACAAAAAAGCATGTCTAGGCACTTTATTTATAGCATCCAGTACGCGACTATCTGTAATACCCTTCTCTCGCAATTCGTCTACTAGTTTTCTCCTCAGTCCCTTGTGTCTGTAATTATCCTCAATCATACGACCAAGGTACGGGACTATTTCATCCGCTTTTCAGTGTTGAAAAGTAAAAATCAACCGAGTGATGTAGACATCAATTTCAATCACATTTGCATAAGAAGAGAATTATTTATGTTGAAAATAGGAGTATTAGGAACGGGCTACTTAGGGAAGATTCACATGCAGGTGCTGTCGGAATTACCCGAATTATTTCAATCTATTCATTTTTTCGACCCGGATATTAAAGCTGCAAAAGAAGCTGCAGCTCGCTTCGGCATTGAACCTTGTCACAGTTTGGATGCGTTAATTGAAGAAGTGGATGTGGTAGACGTTGTTTCTAGCACACCCTCACATTTTCAGTGTGCATCCAATGCGATACGGAATTTGAAACATGTCTTCATTGAAAAGCCTATTACTTCAACTCTTGAAGAAAGTAACCGATTAATCAAACTCGCGAAAGAAGCGCAAGTCATAGCTCAGGTTGGACACATTGAACGCTTCAACCCTGCGTTCTTAGCCATTTCTCCATTGCTGGAACAACCAAAGTACATCGAAGCACACCGCCTAAGTCAATACAAAGGGCGAAACAACGACGTTTCAGTAATTCTCGATGTTATGATTCACGACATTGATTTAATTCTGGCTGTTACGAATGCCAATGTCCGCAGAGTTTCTGCAAATGGCGCATCTGTGCTTACACCGCATATTGACATTGCCAATGCACGTATTGAATTAGACAATGGCTGCGTAGCAAACCTAACCGCCAGCCGCGTTGGTACTGATGCCATGCGCAAGATGCGATTCTATCAGAAAGATGCTTGCTATGTTTCTGACTTCTTGAACAAAACAGCACACAGTTACGAGCTCATTCGTGAGAATGAGGAAAATGAAATCACCAAGAAAAGTCTCGAAGTCCCGAACAACAATGCACTCAAGCAAGAGCTGACCAGTTTCGGAGAAGCCGTCTTGCGACAAACCGAGCCAACTGTTTCTTTGGAAGATGGTCACAAGGCATTGGCTGTGGCTGAAATGATTGCGGAAAAAATCAGATTGAATGTTTTCACGTCTGAAGACTGAATCGACTGATTTTTTTCATTGGCAATAATCTCTTTTTTCTTTCGTTAACCTCGGTAACCTTTTGATGCGAATGTATATTCGCAACCCAAAACACAGCCCTTGAAACCACTAGTTTTTTTTCTTAGCGTCCTTATCCTTGTATTGCAAGGTTGCGACATTATTAATCCAAAGGAAAAGGAACCTGCCTATCTCTATATTCCATCATTTACCTTTCAAGCAAATCTGAATCAAGGAACATCAAGCGAAGCCATAACAGAAGTGTGGGTATACGCAGATGATCAAAGCCTAGGTGTTTTCGATTTGCCCGCAAAAATTCCAATTCTAGATTTGGGAACTTCTAACATTCGAATTTTTGCAGGCATTAAGAATAACGGAATTTCAAACACCCGTATCCGTTATCCGTTTTACGCACCTTTCGACACGACACTGACTATTTCAGCCTTTCAAATTGATACCATTACCCCTCATTTCACATATTACAATCAAGCCGTGATTTCAGAAAAAGGCTTTGAAAGTGGGAATTTCTTCGTGCAGACAGGGACGAACAACGGAAGCTTTTCAGTCACGAACCAAGCAGATCAAGTTTTTGAGGGAAACAGAAGTGGATGGGGACACATTGATGTTGGAATGACCAAACTTTATTACAAAGACGACGAGAATTTGAACTATCAGAGCGGAGAGACTGTTTTTCTAGAAATGAATTATAGCAGCAACAATACTTTTTCGGTTGGATTTATTACTACCACTGGGGGAATAACAGCCAAAAACGTTGCGCTTATTATTAATCCAACAGCAAGTGGGGACGGTCTTTTGCCGGTCTGGAAAAAAATATACATTGACTTCGGCTTTGTATTACAACAAAATCCAACCGCACAATTTCATGAGTTGTATGTTGAATCTATTCCTACTGACGCTTCAACTCCTGTAAACATTTTTCTAGATAATTTGAAGTGGGTGACTTGGTAAGGTGAGAAAAATTTGAAGAATAAAGGAATCATATTTTCATACGTCGCTGCAGATTGGATCGCTGCAGGGTCATCTTGGGCGAGTCTTTATTTCCTTCGGAAAAAATTCGAATCGGTTAAATACGGCTACGATCTTGGCTTTCATACAGACACAAACTTTTTCGCAGCACTTATTTTTATTCCACTCGCATGGATTTGTTTTTATGCCATGTGGGGAATGTATTCAGACGTTTTAAGAAGACACCGACTAAGAGAAATCGGACAAACGATAGCCACCTCCCTTCTTGGAAATATTGTCATTTTCTTTTTATTCCTTCTAGACGACGAGCTTCCGAATTACAATTATTATTACACCACTTTCGGGTTTTTATTACTCGGTCATTTGGGAATGACTTTGATTCTTCGAATGATCATTACTTCTCGAACTGTAAAAAAAATTCAATCGAGACAATGGGGATTCCCTACTGTAATTGTTGGTGGAAATGCACGTGCAGTTCAGCTCTTGGATGAAATAAATGCCTTAAAAAAATCTCCCGGCTTTTTATTCAAAGGCTATCTGAAAATTAATGGTGCCGACGAACAGCTTTCATCAAGCCTGCCTTTATTTGGAAAGTACCATAGCCTTCCCTCAATTATCGAAGAACATGAAATTGAAGAAGTGATTCTTTCCATCGAAAGTGGTGACCACAAGGAACTAGAGAACATTCTTGCGCTTTTAGAAAACTATAATGTTCGCATCAACATTATTCCTGACACCTTCGACATATTATCTGGAAACGTAAAGATGACGAGCATTTTTGGAGTGCCGCTCATTCGATTGAACACACTGCTCATGCCAAGTTGGCAATTCAGTATAAAACGAATTCTCGACGTGGTACTCAGTGCAATTGCGTTAGTTGTATTGGCACCCATTCTTGTCATTATTGCCATTTTGGTGAAGGTAACCTCAACAGGGCCTGTTTTCTTTTTGCAAGAGCGTATCGGGCGTAACGGAGTGCCCTTTCAAATTATTAAATTCCGCAGCATGCGAACAGATGCTGAAAAAGCTGGACCTCAATTGAGTTCAACCAACGATTCGCGCATAACGAAACTCGGAAAGTTTCTTCGGAAAACAAGGCTCGATGAGCTTCCTCAATTTTGGAACGTTTTGTCTGGAGATATGGCATTGGTTGGTCCACGACCTGAACGTCAATTCTACATTGATCAGATTTCAAAAATTAACCCCCACTACCACAAGCTTCATCGCATTAGACCTGGAATTACTTCATGGGGACAAGTGAAATATGGCTATGCCGAAAACGTAGATCAAATGGTTCAGCGTCTTCGTTACGATTTACTTTACCTCGAAAACATGTCTCTGGCCATGGACATTAAAATTCTCTTTTATACGGTTGTGATTGTATTAAAAGGAAGTGGAAAGTAATTGTTCCTATTTTCTTTCCTTATCTTAACAAAAAAAAATCTCATGAGCCGTTTAAATTGGATTCAACTTATCTGTGTGTGTGCTATTGGATATTTTCTTTTTTCATCAAATAGCAATGGAAGAGCAACTGTAGCCAATTCTGGAAATACTGGCGCACCCGGCGAGAACACTTGCGGACAGTGCCACAGCGGAGGAAATTATAATGCATCGGTTACCATACAAATGTTTGCAAACGGAGCAACTGTGCCGACAACACAATTCGTTGCGGGCAATACCTATACAGTAAAAGTTACGGTTGGAAATACAATGGGAAGTCCCTTCGGATACGGTTTTCAATTCACTGCTTTAACCTCGGCCGACAACTCTCCTATTAACGGTTATACCAATCTGGCTTCGAATGTTAAACAGAAGACTATTACCATTCAAAATGCGTTCAATGGCAGAACTTATCTCGAGCACAACGGTGTTACTTCAAACAACGTTTTCCAATTCAATTGGACAGCTCCAGCGAATCTAAATGAAGCTGTCACTTTCTATGCCGGTGGGAATGTTGTAAACGGAACAGGCTCGACGGGTGGAGATGCTACAGCAAATACTTCATTAACCATTTACCCCGCGCTTCAAGTAAGCAACGACATTGTGCAACCCGACTGTTCAAACAACGGCATTGGAACAATATCCTTAACGATCAGCGGAGGTGAAGCACCTTACAACGTTGTGTGGCAAGATGGCTCAACAGGTACAAGCATACAGGGAGGACCTGGATCCTACTCAGCTGTTGTAACAGACAACGCGGGAAATTCGGTAACACTTCCAGCTGTGCTAAACGCATACACACCTTTGGTTGTCGAGTCTACTTCTACTGACGTATCATGCTTTGGACTTTGTGACGGCAGTATCTCCCTAAACTTTATTTCGGGGACAGCACCGTATCAAATTTTATGGAGCGATGGCTCTGTTGGAAGTAATAATCTAACCGATATATGTGTCGGAATTTACTTTGCTGAAATCACCGATGCCAATGGATGCACGGTTCTGGTGATGGACACCATCTTTGAGCCTTCAGCAATTTCAAATTCTCCGGACATTCAAAATGTCTCATGTGCAGGGTATTTAGACGGTTGGATATTCAACAATCCACAAGGTGGCACACCACCGTATACTTATGCTTGGAGTCACGACGTTTTCTTGACAGAAAGTAGCGCTATTTATTTGTACGCTGGTGATTATATAACTACTATCACTGATGCGAATGGTTGCGAATATTCAGAAACCGTAAACGTAACAGAACCTGATTCCATAGACTACAACGTTGAACTTTTTATTGGAGGAGGATTGGGCGTTGGCGAAGTACAAATGACCACACTAGGAGGAACCCCACCCTATCAATGGAACTGGCTTCACGGCGACACAAACGAAGACACTTTTATTCCTGAACTGAGTACAAGTTATTGCATTATTACTGACTCAAACGGATGCTCACTTCAAACTGAAAATTTCACAACACTTAATTCGGTTGAAAATTACGATTTCCAATTTGAGTTATTTCCACTACCCGCTATTGAAACACTTAATGTATCCACCACTCAAACGTTCGAACGTTTGGATATTTTGAATTCAACGGGTGAGCGCATTTATACAATAAGCAATCCACAAAGAATGCAACAAATAAATGTTTCTGAATGGAGTACTGGAAGTTATATTCTTCAATTAACGCAAGGCAATACCCGTGTGAATCGGTTGTTCTTAGTGAAACACTAATTCAGTTCCAACAACTCGAAAGCCTTTTGCATGTCGGCATGCTGAAAGCGATCTTGAACATAGTGGGAAACAACCGCTCTTAATTGAGCGTGCATCTCTTCGACTACTTTGGAAGATTTAAGTGGACGTCTGAAGTCTAATCCTTGTGCTGCATTCAGCCATTCAATGGCCAAAACAGATTGAAGATTTTTCACAACTTGAAAACACTTTGTTGCACCGTTTGCACCCATGCTCACGTGGTCTTCTTGCCCGTTGCTACTGTCAATGGTATCCACGCTTGAAGGCGTGCACAATTGTTTGTTCTGACTTACGATAGAAGCCGCTGCATATTGTGGAATCATGAATCCGCTATTCAAGCCTGCGTCTTTCACCAAGAAAGCGGGTAAACCACGTTGGCCCGAAATAAGTTTATAGGTTCTTCTCTCGGAAATGCTCGCCACTTCCGCCAATGCTATGGCTAGAAAATCCATACTCAATGCCAAGGGCTGACCGTGAAAATTACCACCAGAGATAATCTGATTTTCTTCCGGGAAAATAATAGGGTTGTCTGTTACCGCATTGATCTCGCGCTCAACAATGGTTAACACGTATGCAATAGCATCGTGCGATGCGCCCAACACCTGCGGTATGCAGCGGAATGAATAGGGATCTTGTACGTGTGCTTTTTTCTGTGTTTGAATCTCGCTTCCCTTTAATGCATCTTGCATAGAGATGGCTACAATCTGCTGTCCCTCTTGATTGCGAACACGATGTGTTAAATCTATGAACGGCTCTGGACGCGCATCGAACGCATCTACAGACATGGCTGCAATGTTTATGGCTTTGTCGAATAAGTGTTCAGCACGAATTAAATTCTCTACTGAATACGCCAACATAAACTGCGTTCCGTTAATGAGTGCCAATCCTTCTTTCGATTGAAGTGCAATGGCTTTCAATCCCTCTTCCTTCAATACATCGGCAGCATTGCGCTCACTTCCTTTGTACATTACTTTTCCTTCGCCAATCAACGGAAGACACAAATGTGACAACGGAGAAAGATCTCCGCTTGCTCCCAACGAACCTTGGGTAAAGACTACAGGTAAAATATTTCTGTGATAGAATTCCAACAACAATTCAACCGTTGCCAATTGAACACCGCTGTGTCCGTGAGAAAGACTTTTTGCTTTCAAGACTAACATTAAACGAACGATTTCTTCAGGCACGCGATCGCCCATTCCACAAGCGTGTGAGCGAAGTAAATTGTTTTGAAGAAGATTCAAATCGTCTTTTGAAATTTCGGTATTGCACAACGAACCGAAACCTGTGTTGATACCGTAAACCGGACTTTCACTTGTTTCCAAGTATGAGTCCAGAAAAGCTCTGCAAGCATTAATTCTCTCCTTTGCTACATCTGAAAGTTCAACTCGAATATTTCCTGTTCTTACTGAAACGAGGTCGTTCAACACCCATTCTTCGTTAGGACAAAGGACTAAATTTTGACTCATAAATTATTGTAAATGAAAATTGATTGGCAGTGTGTAATACACTCGTTTCGGCTCACCATTTATGGTGCCTGGAGTAAAGTCTTTTAAATTTCTAACTACTCGAATCGCTTCCTTGGCCAATACTTTTCCGAGATCTCCTTGTGGTTGTTTCAATACACTGACATTTGAAATTTTGCCATTCTTTTCTACAACAAATCGAACGTATACCTTACCTCCAAAATCATTCTCAATACACACTTGAGGGAAAACCAAGTTGTCGAAAATATCTTTCATTAATTGTTTTTCGCCTCCCGGATATGCAGGCATGATTTCCGGAAAAATCGTAGGTTCTTCAATTACTGGTCCGGGTGGTGGTGGTGGATCAGGAATAATAGGGTCAGGTTGAGCAAAACAATTTGCAACAACCAACACCAATAATACTGTGAAAAAATGTTTCACTATACCCATGATTCGCCTTTGTTAATCTTAATGTCGTTAACGAATTGCTTGATTTTTTGTTCGTCCTCTTTCTTGCACACTAACAATGAAACCCCTGTGTCTACTACAATATATCCGTTTAGTCCGTGAAGAACAACCAATTTCTCGCTCCCTACGTGAACAACGCTATCTGAGCAATTGTACAGCATGACGTTCTCTCCTACTACACCGTTGTTGTGTTCGTCTGAAGACAACTGTGTATGCAAAGAACCCCATGTTCCTAGATCGCTCCATCCGAAATCGCTTAAGACAACATTTACATTTTTTGCTTTTTCCATAATACCGTAATCGATACTAATGTTTTCGCAACTGCTGTACATGTTGTTAATGAAAGCTGCTTCTTCTGCAGTTCCGTACTTCCCTTTTCCTTCTTCGAATTGCGAATACATTTCTGGAAGATGACTTTGGAAAGCTTTCAAAATAGAATCTAGTGTCCACACGAATATTCCAGAATTCCAATAGAAATCGCCACTTTCAATGAAGTCTTTCGCTAATTCCAAATTCGGTTTTTCGGTGAAGGTTTTTACCTTCTTCACACGATCGTTATCAACTTCTTTCGCATCGGCCCATTGAATGTAGCCGTATCCCGTGTCAGGACGAGTAGGCTTAATTCCTAGCGTTACTAAATTCCCTGACTTGTTCGCTTGATTCATGCTAATTTGAATATCTTCAATGAATGAAGCTTCACGTGTAATCAAGTGATCGCTCGGCGCAACAACAATGTTTGCATCGGGCGTGCGCTCTGCAATCCAGAACGCTGAATAAGCTACGCATGGAGCCGTGTTGCGCATGAATGGTTCACACAAAACCTGTTCAGGTTGAAGGTCTGGCAATTGTTCCAACACGAGTGCCTTGTAACGTTCGTTGGTAACCACCAAAATATTTTCTTTCGGAACAATCGGTAAAAAGCGATCGTACGTCATTTGAATGAGCGTGCGTCCTGTTCCAAGAATATCATGAAACTGCTTTGGGAAAGCCGTGCGGCTCATTGGCCAGAAGCGAGAACCAACTCCTCCTGCCATGATTACGCAGTAGTTTTTTGAAATATCAGTCATGTACTAAAAGTATCAAATTATTTTGGAAGTTTTCCAACCATTTTCGAAGGCACTACAATCTCGTCGTACTCTTCTGCAGTTACGTGTCCTAAACGAATTGCTTCCTCACGAAGAGTCGTTCCGTTTTTGTGAGCAGTCTTAGCAATTTCCGCCGCTTTGTAATATCCGATTTTTGTATTTAATGAAGTCACCAACATCAATGAATTGTTCACCAGCTCATCGATACGTGTGTAATTCGGTTCAATACCAATTGCACAATTCACATCGAAAGAAACACATGCATCTCCCAACAAAATAGCACTTTGCAAGAAGTTAGCTGCCATCATAGGTTTGAATACGTTTAACTCGTAGTGGCCTTGCGTTCCACCCACTGTAATGGCCACATCGTTACCCATCACTTGCGCGCAAACCATGGTTAACGCTTCGCATTGTGTTGGATTTACCTTACCAGGCATGATTGAAGAACCTGGTTCGTTTTCAGGAATGAAAATTTCACCAATTCCACTGCGAGGTCCACTTGCCATCATGCGAATGTCGTTCGCGATTTTATTCAATGACACGGCTAATTGCTTCAACGCACCGTGTGTTTCAACGATACCATCGTGTGCTGCTAATGCCTCAAATTTATTTGGAGCGGTTTGAAATGGAAGACCACTGAATTCCGCAATTTTCGCCGCTACCAATTCTGAATATCCTTCAGGGGTATTGATACCTGTTCCTACAGCTGTTCCACCTAACGCTAATTCACCCAAGTGAGAAAGCGTATTGTTCAATGCACGAAGACCGTGATCCAATTGCGCCACGTATCCGCTTAACTCTTGTCCCAAAGTCACTGGCGTAGCGTCCATCAAGTGCGTGCGTCCAATCTTCACTACGTTCATGAATTCCTTTGACTTTGCAGCCAACGTGTTTCTCAATTGTGTAACACCTGGGATAGTCACTTTCACCACCGCTTCATAAGCGGCCATGTGCATGGCAGTTGGATACGTATCGTTAGACGATTGTGACTTATTCACGTCGTCATTTGGATTCAACAACATTTGTCCTTCACCCAACTGTCCACCTGCTAGAACGTGTGCGCGGTTTGCAACCACTTCGTTTACGTTCATGTTGCTTTGTGTACCTGAACCTGTTTGCCAGATGACCAATGGAAATTGATCGAACAATTCACCACGAACAATTTCATCGCACACTGCAGAAATTGCATCGCGCTTTTCAACAGGCAATACGCCTAACTGACAATTGGCGTGAGCTGCAGCTTTCTTCAATGTCCCGAAAGCCTTAATGATTTCCTTCGGCATGCTTGCCTCTGGACCAATTTTAAAATTATTTCTAGAGCGCTCTGTTTGTGCTCCCCAATAAACGTTTGCGGGCACTTTCACTTCACCCATTGTGTCTTTTTCAATACGAAAATTTTCCATGATGGTATTAACTATTAAATTATAAATCGTCATTATCGGAATGCTGAACTCCTTTCCCTTGTCCCATTAAAAAGGCCTTCAAGAAATTATCAATTTCACCATTCATTACTTTTTCTACATCGCTGGTTTCTTCACCTGTTCGAACGTCCTTCACCAACTTGTATGGCTGCATGACGTAGTTTCGAATTTGAGAACCCCACTCGATTTTCTTTTTCCCTGCTTCGATCTCGTCTCGTGCAGCGTGGCGCTTCGCCAATTCAGCTTCGAACAATTGCGACTTCAACAATTGCAAAGCTTTCTCTTTGTTCTGAAGCTGTGAGCGTGTCTCAGTATTGTCAATGATGATTCCAGAAGGCTTGTGCTTCAAGCGCACTCCGGTTTCAACCTTGTTTACGTTTTGTCCACCAGCACCACCAGAACGGAAAGTATCCCAAGAAATATCGGCTGGATTAATGTGAATGTCAATGGTGTCGTCTACGAGCGGATAAACATAAACACTCACGAAAGACGTGTGTCGCTTCGCGTTTGAATCGAATGGCGAAATACGTACCAAACGATGTACACCGTTTTCACCTTTCAGCATACCGAATGCAAAAGGACCTTCGAATTCGAGTGTGCATTGTTTAACACCCGCAACATCTCCTTCTTGAAGATCTAGTTCTTTTACTTTGTAACCATTCTTTTCACCCCACATGATATACATGCGCATGAGCATACTTGCCCAATCGCAACTCTCTGTACCACCTGCACCGGCTGTAATTTGAAGAACTGCACTTAGATTATCTTCTTCCGCAGAAAGCATGTTTTTAAACTCAAGCTCTTCCAACTCTGTTGAAGCAATTTTGTATTGCTCGTCGAGTTCAGCTTCGTCTACTTCACCTTCTTTGAAAAATTCATAAAGCACTTGGGTGTCGTCAACCGCAGATTGACATTTTTGAAAAGCATCGGTCCACAATTTCTTGTTGCGGATTTGCTTCATGGTTGCCTCGGCTTTTTTCGGATCGTTCCAAAAGTCGGGGTCTTGTGTTAGTTTTTCGTCTTCACGAATTTGGAGGAGTTTTACCTCCACGTCAAAGATACCTCCCGAGCGCTCTCGTGCGCTCTTTCAGTTCGTTGATCGCGTCAATTGTTATCGCCATCTTGAATGAAATTTTATAGCGCGAAAGTACGTCAATTAATCCAAAAACGACTCAAAACTTTCGTTCATTTCACGAAGTACTTTAAAGACTTCTTCCGTTGAAAAACCCTTTCGAATCAAGGCTTTTGCGACATACTGATTTTTCAACCTTCCTTTCTTTTCATATTTTTTTTGCAGGGAAGGAATTTGCAAGCGAATCTGAATAACATCACCGTCACTCGGTAAATTTCGAATCGCATCTTGAATGTTTCTGGCTGAAACTCTCTTCGCTTTCAAATGCATCTCAATTTTCCGCTTACTCCATTTTCGAAATTCGAAATGGTCGTGTGCGAAAGCTGAAGCAAATCGAGACTCGTTCAACAAATTCAAAGAAATCAATTCAGCCATTAGGCTTTGACGATCGTTCGGCCACACGCCCCATTGTATCAATTTCTTTTCTACATCGAAAGGCGCACGCTCTGCTTTATCGCAGTATCGTTGAATTTTCAAGCGACATTTTGAAATGTCTATTTGCGCCTCATTTTGCATGGTTCTAAATTATAGTGAATCCTTGGTTTCGAGTGAATTGTTCAAAGGATTTATAAAATTTCTTTGTTAAATTTGT
>JACCDH010562649.1_pt1 | contig 15614 bp, 10 predicted proteins | sample 7442481 | NCBI WGS metagenome assembly JACCDH01 (sample SAMN15323433, study PRJNA562643) | freshwater metagenome | isolation source: river surface water | place: USA:Blue River Watershed | collected 2017-08-15
CTGATGGACATCGGCGCATCCGAGCCCGGCGCCATGGGCGCGGTGCCGCTATCGTGGGGCACCATCGCCCACTGGCAGTCGTGCATGGGGCTTGAACTGGCACCGTGGCTCTGCCGGCTGCTTCGCCGCCTGTCGGTCGAGTTCGTCGCCGAAAGCCAGAATGCCAGGGAACCAGATTGTCCGGCGCCCTGGACCGACATCACCGACGGCACCAATCGCCCCACTGTATCCCGCAAAGTCTCCCAAGCCTTCCGGGCGCTGATCAACTCGAAGGAGTGAACCGATGAAAGCCGGCACCCTCGAGATCGAGATGATCACCAACATCGCCCGTCTCCAGAAGGAGATGGCCGATATGAAGCGGACCGTGGGCGGCGCGATGAATGATATCGCCGCGACCGCCGGACGTGCCGACCGGGCCATCGAGGCCGTCGGTACGCGCGGCATCACCCGGATGGGCGGTTCGGCAAAGCTTGCCGGTCACCAGATGCAGAACCTCGTCTACCAGCTGAATGACGTGGTGGTCAGCCTGGCCTCGGGCCAGAAGCCGATGACCGTGTTCATGCAGCAGGGCTCGCAGATCGGGCAGATCGCGATGCAGGCTGGCGTTGGCATCGGCGGCATGGCGCGGGCCGTGCTGGGGCTTGCCGCCAGTGCAGCGGCGGCCGCGCTCACCAATCCGTATCTGCTGGCTGCGGCCGCCGCAGCCGGGATCGCCTTCGGCGCATTCAAGATGTTCCAGTCGAGCGTCAAGCAGTCGGGTGAACTCGACCGCTATGCCCAGAGCCTTGGCCTCACCGCCAAGGAGATGGAAAAGCTGGGGCCGGTCGGGATCACGGCCGGCGACGTCATGCGCGGGCTGTGGCGCACGATCAGCGACGGGCTCAACCTCGGCCCGGTCTTCTCCAGCCTCAAGGACTGGGCCGTCTGGGCGTTCCAGAAGGTACTCGAGGTCGGCAAGATCAGCATCGCGGTGATCTATGCCGGCTGGGTCGGCGGGTTCAGTGCTATCCGCACCGTCTGGCAGGCGTTGCCCGGCGTGATCGGCGAAGCTGCGGTGGGCGCTGCCAACCTGGCCATCAGCGGGATCGAGTATCTTGCCAACAAGGCCATCGCCGCGCTCAACTGGCTGGCCAGCTGGGTCAATCCGGTGCTCGATCGGGTCGGCCTTGCCACCATCAGCCAGATCGAGACGGTTGCCCTCCCGCGCATGGAAAACAGCTTTGCCGGATCGACCGCCCGCATGGGCGCGACGGTCCGCGACGAGTTCACCTCGGCCTTTGGCGACGCCATGGGCATGATGGACGCGTTCTCCGCTCAGTGGCGCGAGAACACCCTGCAGGCTGCCCGCGATCGGCTTGCCGCCGACGCTGCCGGGATCCGGGCTGATCGCTCGGACCGGGCGGGCCGCACTGGGTCCGGCCGCAGCAGCCGGGAGGAGAGCGAAGCCGAGCGCGCCCTGCAGGCAGCGCAGGAGTTTGCCGCTAATCTTGCCCTCGAAACCGCGAAGATCGGCAAGACCCCGATCGAGATCAAGCGGATGGAAGTCGCGATGGCGGCGCTGAAAGCCCCGACCGACGCCGCACGCATTGCCATTCTCGAAGCCGGCGAGGCCTGGGAGCAGGCGACCCGCGCCTTCGCCACCTCTGAGTTCCTGCGCCAGACCGTCGCTCCGCTCGAACTGCAGGTCTCGCTTCTCGGCCAGTCGGCCCGCGCGCAGGCACTGGCCAACCTAGAGGCCGAGCGCGAACAGATCGTGCTGGAACGCGGGGTCGAGGCCTGGGAACGCTATCGTGCAGCGCGCACCCAGCTGATCGAGCATGATTTTGGCCTGAAAGAACAGGAGCAGTATCTCGATACGCTCCAGGAAATGGCTGACCAGACCCAAGCCGCTGCGCAAGGGATGGCTGAAGCCTTCGGCAGCGTGGGCGGTGCCATCGGCGCGGTTGCAGCCGAGTTTGCCCGCTATGCTGCCGACCAGGAGGCCGCCACCCGGCGCATTGCCGAGGCCGAGCGCGAATATGGCCGGTCTTCGTTCCAGTATGCCGCAGCGCGCACTGCGCAGGCAGCGGCCGAGATCAACCACTACGGCAATCTCGCCAGTGCGGCGAAGGGCTTCTTCAAGGCAGGCTCGAAGGGATTCCAGGCGCTGGAAGCCGCCGAGAAGGCCTTCCGCGCTTATGAGCTGGCCGTCGCGATCAAGAACGCCGCGGTGAAGATCGGGCTGATCGGCGCGCAGACGACGGCCAAGGTCGCCTCCGATACCGCCATGGCGGCGTCCGATACGGCACGCGCCGGTGTCGAACAGGGCAACTCGATCATCACCACCGGCATCAAGGCGGTGGAAGCGGTAGTGAATGCCATCCGTTCGCTGCCGTTCCCGCTCAATATCGCGGCCGGCGCGGTTACGGCCGGGGTCATCGCCTCGCTCGGTGTCGCAATTGGCGGCGCCTTTGGCGGCGGCGGTAATGCGCCGGCGCCTGCCAACGAGGGCACCGGCACGGTGTTCGGCGACGCGGAAGCCAAGTCCGAGAGCATCGCCAGGGCCATCGACCACCTGCGCGAGGTCGATACACTGACCATGCGCTATTCGGCCGCCATGCTGGCCTCGCTTCGGTCGATCGAGGCCAATATCGCCGGGCTCACCAATTTGATCATCCGCACCAATGGCGCCGAAGACCTCGCTGCCGGCGTGCAGACCGGGTTCAAGCCGACCGGCGTCACCGCCATTCTCGGCGGGGCGATGCAGAAGGTGGGCTCTGTCCTCGACAAGATCCCGGTGATCGGCGGCATTCTGGGCGGCGTCGTCGGTGCGATTGGCAAGCTGATCGGTTCGCTGTTCGGGACCAAGACCAGCATCACCGGCCAAGGCATCTACGGCCGTGCCCAGTCGCTGGGCGGCATCCTCTCGGGCGGGTTCGACGCGAGCTATTACACCGACATCAAGAAGACGAAGAAGGTCTTCGGGATCAGCGTCGGCAGCAGCTACTCGACCAGATATTCTGCCGCGAGCGCAGAGCTCGAGCGCCAGTTCTCGCTTGTCTTCGAGGGGTTCTACGACGCCATCTCGGCGGCTGCCGGCCCGCTCGGCCTGTCGCTCGACGAAGTGCAGGCCCGGCTCGACAGCTTCGTCATCAACATCGGCAAGATCGACCTCAAGGGCCTGACCGGCGCGCAGATCCAGGAGAAGCTGGCGGCCGTGTTCGGCGCTGCGGCCGACAATCTCGCCCGCTACGCCATTGCCGGCCTCGACCAGTTCCAGAAGGTCGGCGAAGGCTATTTCGAGACGCTGATCCGGGTCGCCTCCAGCGTCGAGGCGGTCACCGGCGCCATGACCATGCTGGGCCGGTCCACCAATCTCACGATCGCCGCGTCCATGAACCTCGTCGAGCTGTTTGGCACGGTCAGCGACATGACCGCGGCGACCGGCGAATATTTCTCGCTCTATTACACCAGCACCGAACAGGCCGCCGCGCGCACGGCGCAGGTGACCTCTGCGCTCGCAAGCATGGGTCTCGCCATGCCCGACAGCATCGCGGGATTCCGGGCGCTGGCCGAAGCCCAGGACCTGACCACCGAGGCCGGCCGTGCCGCCTATGTAACGCTGATCCAGCTCGCCCCGGCCTTCGCGGATCTGGTGGGCGCCGCGCAGGATGCCGCCAGTGCCGCTGCCATTGCGGACGAGCGAGCGTCGCTCGAGCGCCGCCTGCTCGAATTGCAGGGAGACACCGCGGCACTGCGGGCGCTCGATCTGGCTCAGCTCGATGCGTCCAACCGGGCGCTGCAGCAGCAGATCTGGGCGCTCGAGGACCAGCGGCAGGCAGCCGAAGCCGCAGCCAGTGCGGCGGAGAAGCTGCGCTCGGCCTGGGCAGCGATCACCGATGCCCTGATTACCGAGATCGAGCGCATCCGGGGCGCGATGGGCACGAAGTCGGGCAGCTATGCCGAAGCGCTGGCCGCGTTCAACAAGGCCTCGATGCTGGCGCGTGGCGGAGACCAGGAGGCGGCCAAGGCGCTTCCGGGTCTCAGCCAGGCCTTGCTGTCTCTGGCTGCCAATACCGTTCGCTCGTCCGAGGATCTCGCGCGCCTGCAGGGCCTGACGGCCGCCAGCCTTGAACAGACGCTGGCGATCATCACCCAGGCCGCCGGCAGCAGCACGACCACCGATGCGACCGGGAGTCCCGAGCCGAGCTGGTGGGACCAGTTCGCGGCGAACCAGATGGGCGTGGCGACCATCCCGGCCAATGACGGCCAGTCTGCCCTAATCGGCGAGCTGCAGGCGCTGCGGCAGGAAGTGGCGGACCTGCGGGAAGATCAACGCATCGCCTCGGCCACGATCGCTTCGGGCACCAGCAAGACCGCGCGGATCCTCGAACGGGTGACCCCGGATGGCGATGCCCTTGCGACAAGGACGGCGGCATGAAGCTGATCCGGCCGATCACCACCACCGATGCGATGCTGACCAGCAGCACAGTCGCCGAAAACGACCATCCTGCCTGGAGCGCCGGCACAGCTTATGTGACCGGCAACCGGGTGATCCTCGCCTCGACCCACCGGCGCTATGAGGCGCTGGCGGCCTCAACCGGGGTCAACCCGGCGACCGATCCGACGAAGTGGCTGGATCTTGGTCCCACCAACCGCTGGGCGATGTTCGATGCGCGGGTCGGCACGGCCAGCACCCGGACCGCATCGCTTCAGACTGTCCTGGCACCGGGCGCAGTCGATGCCGTGGCGCTGATCGATACCGATGCCGAAAGCGCCACCGTCACGCTGACCGTTGATGGCGTCACCAACTACACCAGCACGCAGAGCTTCAACCTCGGCGGCAATGCCATCGACAACTGGTTCTCGTGGTTCTTCGAGCCGATCGGACGCAAGTCGACGCTGCTGTTCCTCGATGTGCCGGTCTATGCCAATGGCGTCGTCACCGTCACCATGACCCGCGATAATCCGGCCGACATCGTGTCGTGCGGGTCGCTGCTGCTGGGACGTCAGCTCTCGCTGGGCGAGACCGAGCACGGCGTGGACATCGGCATCATCGATTACAGCCGCAAGGAAGCCGACCAGTTCGGCGTGATCTCGGTGGTCGAGCGCGCCTTTGCCAAGCGCATGACCGCCCGCGTCGTCATGCCGACCGATGCGGTCGACGACATTCATCGCAACCTTGCGGCGCTGCGCGCCACGCCGGTCCTCTGGATCGGCTCCGAGACCTTCGAAAGCCTGACTGTCTACGGCTTCTACAAGGAATTCTCGATCGACCTTGCCTACCCGACCGTCAGCTACTGCAGCCTCACCATCGAAGGCCTGACGTAAACCTCCCGAGGGAGTTTCCATGCCAATTACAGCTCTGCCGACGCCGCCGTCCCGGACGGATGCGGCGAACTTCAACGTGCGCGCCGAAGCCTTCCTCGGCGCGCTGCCGACTTTCGTGACCCAGGCAAATGCGCTGGCCACCGAGACCAACGGCTATGCCGCGAACGCTGCTGCCAGCGCCACTACCGCTTCAAGCCAAGCGGCGAACGCGGCTGCCAGCGCGGCCAATGCGGCCGCCAGCTACGACGCCTTCGACGATCGCTACCTCGGGTCGAAGGCTGTAAATCCAACCGTCGACAATGACGGCGCAGCCTTGCTGACCGGTGCGTTGCATTGGAATAGCACTGCTGCTGAAATGCGGGTGTGGACCGGGTCTGCCTGGGTGGCAGCCTATGTGTCGGCAGGCTCCTACGCACCGCTTGCGTCGCCGACATTCACGGGCGTCCCGGCTGCACCGACAGCCGCTGTTGGCACCAACACCACACAGCTGGCGACGACGGCCTTTGTTCTGGCTCAGGCCTCCGCGACCGCGCCTGTTGCCGATGGCACAGCGGCGGTCGGCACCTCGGTGCGCTTTGCCCGGGCAGACCATGTCCACCCGACCGATACGACGCGTGCGCCGCTCGCCAGCCCGCAGTTTTCCGGCAGTGTCGGCATCGGTATTGCGCCAGCGGCCCCACTTGATGTCGCGGGGCGTGGGCGGTTCCTGCAGGACAGCGCAGCGACCACCGGGGCGATAATCCTGAGGCAGAATGCTGGCGATACGGTCGGTGCGTACATCCAGTGGGTGAACAACGCCAATTCCGGGGAAAAGGGCTGGATCACCGTGAATACGGCCGGCGACATGATCTTCGGTCCGGCCAGCGTCGAACGTCTGCGCATCACGGCGGCCGGCATCATCCAGGACGCATCGGCGCTGGAACTTGGCTACAAGGACGTTCCGCAGAACGCGAAGACGGCTGCCTACACGCTAGCGCTGGCTGATCGAGGCAAGCATATCAGCATAACCACCGGCGGAATCGTCATCCCGGCCAATGCATCGGTCGCGTTCCCGATCGGAGCGACCATCGTCATCTACAACGATAGCGCCACGGCCCAGACCATCTCGATCACCACCGACACGCTGCGCCAGGCTGGCACCGCGAATACCGGCAGCCGCACGCTCGACGGCTATGGTTTGGCGACCCTGGTCAAGGTCGCCGCCACCACCTGGGTGATCACTGGGGCGGGCCTCAACTGATGGCCGGGGTGCTCATGGCCCTGCTGGGAAGCGGTAGTGGTGGCCAGCGGATTGATCTGCCGGTCAGCTATTACCAGTGGGCCGATAAATACAGCGCGGTCGAGCAGTACGGTGCCGACGGTGGCTACTTCACGTCGCTCGGTGGCGGGAACTTTGCGCCTTCCACTTGGAGAGGCCGCGCCATCCGGGCGATTGCCCATGACTACGACTTCTATGCCGCGACCTCGCGCACGCTGATTGGCCTCGATGGCTACAATGCCACGCCGGTCCCGCAGCGCCTGCGCATCAACGGCACGAACTTTACACTGGGTGCGGGCTCGGTCTCCTGGCTCACCAACGTGACCGGGATCACCTTCAGCCCGTCGCCGACCAACAACATCAACTGGACCTCGCATGGCCTGGCGGTAGGCGACCCGGTCCAGTTCTATTGTACCGGCGGCATGCCCACCGGGATCACGGCGTTCACGATATACTTCGTGCAGTCGGTGGTGAGCGCCAGCGCATTCAAGATCGCGGCCACCCCCGGCGGTGCGGCGATCAGCTTCACCGGCTCCGGATCCGGCACCCGCTACGGCTACAAGAACCCAATCACTTCCTACCAGGCTTTCGGTGCGCTGAGCGGCAACCCGTTCGCCAGCATGCTTCCCCGCGCGGCGACCATCACCATTGCCAGCCCGGCAACGGTCACCGCTGCTGGGCACGGGCTCACCAACGGCAAGCGGGTCCAGTTCACGACCAGCGGGGCGCTGCCGACCGGCATCCTCGCCAACACGACCTACTTCGTCATCAACGCCGCGACCGACACCTTTAATCTCTCTGCCACGCAGGGGGGCGCTGCAATCGCCACGTCGGGCGGCCAGTCGGGCAGCCATATCGTGCGCGAGGTTGTCTCGGTCACAGTCAGCTAAGGAAAACAGCGATGCAGGCAGACCGCCGGCCCACGGTCACCGATGAGGTGATCGCCATCAACGACGACCTCGAGATCAACTACGGGGTGTTCAAGAACGGGTTCATCTTTAGCCGGCCTGCCAACTCCTGGCGGCTCTGGCCCATGCTGGAGTTCGTGGCGCCGAAGCTCAACCCTACCATCGCCGAGATGTACGATGCCGGTGTCGAGTGGACGCTGTGCGAGCATGTCTCGGTCGCCATCAACGGGTGGGCTGACTACGTGTTCGAGGGGCCAAAGGGGCCGATTAGCCAGCGCTGGACGCCCGGATGCCACAATGTCGAGAACGGCGGCGGCTATCTGCCGGCCGGCCAGTTCACCCGGCGCTTCCATGACGACTTCACGCTGTGCTGCGTGGTGCAGAAGTTCCGGCGGACGCCCGACGTGCAGTATTACTTCGAGGTGGTGACCGGGCCGGCGGTTCTCGATCGCGAGGCCTTGTTCGTCCACCACGCCACCGGCACCCGGCAACGGGAGACGGCATTCGACCTGCCGACAGGCCATGCACTCGACATGGCCCCGGATGACATCACCATCATCGGGAGGCTGCGCTGATGCCGCCGAATCCTGACCGTGATCCGGCCGTGGAGATTGCTCTGATCAGGGCAGACCTCGAGGCCATGCAGGAAGACCTGAAAGCGGTCCGCAAGGAGCTGAAGGACCTGCTCGAGGCCTGGAATACCGCGACTGGCATGGTCCGGTTTGTGAAGTGGCTGTCGACCTTCGCGACCGCGCTCGCCGTGCTCTACGCCACCATCAAAGGCTTTTCCGGCCGCTAATTTCCCGGGAGACATTCATGAAACCGCTGCCACCGGCCTATGGCTGGATCGATGACCTGAGCCCGCTACCCCGAATGCTGGAGGAGGCCCGCAAGCTCTACGGCACCTTCGAGGTGGCCGGGGCTGGCGACAACCCGGTCATTCTGGGCTGGGCCAAGGAGACCAGTCTTACGAAGACCTTCACTGCCGACAGCATTCCGTGGTGCGGGCTGTTCATGGCCGTGGTCGCGAAACGCGCCAGCAAGCCAATCGTGGAAGGTCCGCTCTGGGCGCGCAACTGGGCGAAGTTCGGGAAATCTGCCGACCGGGCTCAGTTGGGTGACATCCTGGTGTTTCGCCGAGCGCAGGGTTCCGGCCATGTTGGGCTCTATATCGGCGAGGATTATGGCGCGTTCCATGTGCTTGGCGGCAACCAGTCCGACGGTGTGACCATCACCCGGATCGCCCAGGACCGCTGCATTGCCATTCGCCGGCCGGCCTACCGCAAGGCGCCTGTGACCGCGAAGCCGGTCCAGCTCGCGGCCAACGGCGTGCTGTCCACCAACGAGGCCTGACTGGCCTTCGCCATCACCAACCCGTCCGCCCGCGATTCCCGCGGGCTTTTTTGTGGAGAAACGAAATGGAAGAACTGAAACCCTGGTGGGCGTCCAAGGCCATCTGGACCGGTGTCATCGGCAGCCTGTGGGGCGTCGCCGCGGCGCTCGATATCCTGCCCGAAGGGCTGACCCAAGCCGATGTCCTGACCGTAGTTCTGGCGCTGACCGGTATCGGCAGTGTGGTGTTCCGGAAGACGGCGAAGGCGCGGATTGGGTGAGCGGTGGATAGCGGATGCATCAACGTTCGCTATCCAAGTCTTCGGAATCACGCCACTGAGACAGCGCCGATGCTTTTCAACATCTTGCTCAGATACCTCTCGGGGCCGTCGTCCATGAAAAGCACATTGCGCGCTTCCAGATCGGCCTTTGAACCAGCAGTCCCGACGTTCAAAAGGTCGCTGTACCGCGTGTAAGAGAGGATGAAGGCATTCAGGATCAGGTCCGGATCGTCTAGCTCCTTCTGACGTTCCTTGATCTCGGAGTAGAGCCCCAGCTTGGGGTCATTGAGGTCGAGGTTCCGGATGCCCTTCGGATCAACAAAGCTGAGCCACTGCTGGCCCGTCGCATCATCGACCAGCCATAGCAGAAAATCGGGATAGAAATTGCCGGCTCTTGCGAAGCCTAGGCCTTTCGCCTGCGTGTCTGCATTGCGCAGCAGATAGAGGCTCCGCCCAGCGAGCAGCTCTTTGGCGACCGCTGAATTGTAGAACGCCTCGAGATCGCGAACGAACTGAACCTCACTAGGGGAATCGAACGCCAGCGGACGCATCTTCAGAGGCAAGTTACCGGTCACGTCAGGCGCCATTAGCGGATAATAAAGATGGCGGGCAAAGCTGATCGCGACCATGTGAGGCGCATTCCACTGGCTCGCTTCGCCGATCTTGCCAGCCGCAACCAGATCCCTGAGAACTTTGAGCTTGGTCTCGTATTCCCGGCCATCGTCAGTGGCATCGATCTCGAATTGATAGAGCTTGAGCATCGATCCGTGATCGTCGGTGATGTAGGCGACGTCGTAGAACTGCCCCTCATACCCGGCTTTCAGCGCTTGATAGAAGCGGTCGGTATATTCGGTCAGCAGCTGAACCAGAATGTCCTGCTGCTTGGTGACGTCGGCAAAGCCGTTAATGGCCAGCTCTGCTTGCGGAATGAACAACGTGTACCAGGCGTCGCTGCCAGTGCAAAAGTCGATCAGGCGCTGCCGGTCCACCCGCAGATTGCTCCAGGCCTTCAACAGCTTGTATTCCTGCAATGCGAGAAACACCGCGTCCCAGTCGAACATGGCCATGGCAGCTCGATCGAGTTTACCCTTGTGACGTGCATCGGGGGCCACCTTGGCGGTGCCGTTTTCCTTCGTGCTGAGCGCCTCTATCCTCGGATAGAGGTCAAGCGTGGCGTGCGGCAGCTTGATCTTGCCGACGAAATCCGCCGGCACTTCATATAGCCAAGGGAAGTGCGTGCGCTTGAAGCCCTTGATCTGGTTGTCCTTGTAGCCGTCCTTCAGCTTGAGCGTCTTGAGGCGCTTGTCGGCAGGCAGGTTGGATTTGGTGGGGAAGTCCAGCTCAATGATCTCGTCGCTGGGCGTGATCCCTTCTTCCTTCAGGTAATCCTTGAAGGCTGCCATGTAGTTGGCGCGCACGCCGAAGATATTGAGCGTTTCCAGCCGCTCCAAATGGACGCCCTTGGGCCGTTCATGGGGAAGCGAGCGCTTGAGCGACATGCCCTTGCCCTTCAGGCGCACGCCACGCCCAAACAGCTGGATGATCTGTGAGCCTTCGCCTTGCCCCATGTTCAGCAGGCCCATGGTCGAAACTCGCCAGCTGGACCAGCCTTCGGTGAACTTGCGCGACCCAATCAGGACGTTGAGCTTGCTGCCTTCCTGATTGATCGTGCCGAACAGTCCGCTTCCGAAGTCGTCCGTTTCCGTGTCGAAGGTCTCAACTTCTTCAGCGGTTTTGAAAAACCCAGCATCGTCGCCGATGTTGATGACGCCAAAGTGCGGCGCGTTACCGACGCGCAGCGCCAGTTCGCCCTTGCTGCCCTTGAGGTTGACCAGCTTGAGCCGCTGGCGTGCTTCGGCATTGAACAGGCGGCGAAGGATATCGGCATAGATCGTTTCGGCATCGCGCTGCATGAGCGGCGAGAATCGCCCCGCGAACACGTCGTTGCCCTTGGGATCCAGCAGCCGGGCCTTGTCCGCGATCAGGTCCGCGATCCATTCGATCGCCTGCGCGTCATCGTTGAGGAACGAGGCCAGGAACTCGAGTACAGCCAGAACAACGCTGTCTTCGCCCGACACGGTATTGCCGACGAAAACCCACAGCGGCTTGTCGATGTTGAATTCGGCAATCCGGTCACGGTGCGTGTCCCACAGCCATAGCTGCTGGTAGAAGCTGAGCAGGCAGGCAGTGAAGTACAGCGCGCCGTGCTTTTCGTAGCCGGCATCGTCCAGGTTCAGGATCAGCGATTCCTTGCCGTAGCCATCGGCGTAGAAGTACTTGTAGCTGTAATCGATCAGCACGGCCTTGGCATAGGCCTCGCGCACGCCTTCGATGCGGGCTCGATCGCGTTCGGCAGATGTCAGCGCGATCTGGGCCTGCTGGCTGGCATCCAGCCGCGCATAGGTGGTGTCGAACTGGCGCTTAGCCTTGGCCTTCAGGATGTCCTGCTCGGCCTTCTCGACAGTGGCGCCCTTGGCGACGGACTGGCTGAAGGTGGCGCTGTATTCAAAGGCGAAGCCGCCACGCACCAGTGCCGCGCGCCGGGCCATCCATACCCCGCCAGCCGTACCGGCACCGCGGTGGCCTTCATCGACCAGAACGAGGTTGTTGCCTTCGAACGCGCCGGTGGCGACGGTCTTGTCGCCCATTTCCTCGGCCAGCTTGGTCACTTCGATGACGTCGATCCAGCCCTTGTAGAGGCTGTCGGACTGGTTCTTGTCGAACAGGTGGGCGTTGATGCCGGAAAGGCGGAATTCCTCCAGGTGCTGGCGCGACAGGCCTTCGTTCGGCGTCAGCAGGATGATGCGGTCGGGCCAGACGTTGGTCTTGCCCGCCTGGAAGTAGTGCAGATACTGGTGGATGTTGACGTGGAGCAGCAGCGTTTTGCCGCTGCCGGTCGCGTTCCAGAAGGCCAGCTTATTGAGGTCGTCCGCCGTGTAGTCGCGGAAATTCTCCGCGCCTGGTTCCAGCCGGTATGCCGCCATCTGTTCGTTCAACCCATCCAGCAGCTGCTGGCGGCGGTTGAAATACCAGTCGAGGTAGATTTCCGAGAACAGCAGCGACAGGTACTGGAAGTACTTGAGCGTCAGGATCACGCCATCGGCGGCGTTCCGGCGGTGGGTGATGGCCTGCCAGTGGCGCACGATGTTCAGGTCATAGCGGCGCAGCTCGGCCTCGCTGATCCGGTCCATGTCGAACAGGTTGCGAGTCAGCTCGTGGAAGAAACGGGTCTGGCCGTCGTCGTCGATGCCTTCATGCCGGTCTTCGCCCAACCGTTCCTTAAGCGCGGAAAGCGATCCGCCCTTGAAATGGCTGAGCATCCAGCGATTGAGCACCAGTTCCTGATGGAACGTGCGGCGGGCCCGGGCCGCGCGGGGCGCACGAGGAGCACGTGCCATCAGACGTCGGCCACGTCAAACATGGCAGACAGGAAGGCGGGCTCGATCTGCCGCAGCTTCAGGTGCTTGGTGACTTCACCTTCTTCCTCGGAGGTGGTCAGCACTGAGGGGATGTTGTGGTCCCCATTGATGTAGACAACCTCGTACTCGCTGTCCGCCGGATTGATCGCCAGCTTTTCGCACAGGCGGGTCAGCCCCTCGTAATCAAGCACGTCGCAATCGCGCCAAAGGATCAGCGTCTTCTCGCCGGTCGGCAGCGTGCCTTCGACCGTGACGAAGCCCTGCTTGAGCTGAATGTCGATATGGCGAACGGTGAGGCCGATCAGGTAGTTGAAGGTCTCCACCAGATCGACCTTGCGGGGTTCATAGGCGCCCGCGCTGTCCACCGCGATGTTGAGCGTATAGTCGAACGGCTTGCGGAAATCCTCAACCGACAGCAGCGATCCGCGCGCTTCGACATCGAGCATGTAGCGCATCAAATAATCGTCACGCGCCTGGTCACTCATTGCGTCGAGGAGCGCGCCCTGCTGGTCGTCGCGCTTCAAGTTCAGATTGTTCAGCGTGTCCTCGTAGCTCTCGATCTTTAGCACTTTGAAGGCGTGACTGACGCCAGTTTCAGGGGCCCTAGGCGAGCCATCTCGCCAGTCGGAAGAATAGATAACCTTCTGAACTCGGGGCTTGAGAACATCATCAAAGTATGAGCCTTGCTCCACCAGAATGTATTTGCGCTTACCCTCGTCTGCACGGTTCAAATTGATTACCGCATGGCCAGTCGTGCCCGATCCCGCGAAATAATCAATGACCGTGCTGCTCGGCTTTGATGATACATTCACGTACAAAGAGTCGAATACTGCGTTAACGCTCTTAGGGAATGAAAAGGCTGGAGGGTTTTTAAAAAGATTTTTTATCAACTTCGTTCCATGAGCCGATGCATCGTACTTAGCTCCCGTCCAAACACTTTTCGGTCGTGTTCCGGCCTTTATTCGATCAATTATCTGAACCTTCCAATTGCCTTGGCGGTTTTTGGTAAACTTGATCTCTCCCGCTGCAAGGTGCTTCAAAAAGGACGGCGGTGTCTTACGCCAAACGCGCTCTTTGCCCTCGCTATCGAGAGGGAGGATCTTTTCGGCATTGCCAAATGGCTCCAATCGGGCTTCATCGGCCGCTTCGTCATAATAGATCGGATAAAAACTGTTAGGACGCTCTTCGGGGGTCGAATAACCGCCGGTCCGAAGGAAATCGCGCCACTTAAAACTCTGTTCTCCATCGCCTTCTGAGTAGGCCGCTACCTGCTCTTCAGTGAGTGGAAAAAAGTCAATGCTCGCAGGGCGGTCGGGCCAGTTATAAAAAAGAACATACTCATGACTTGTGGCCAGAAAAGCATCATTTGTACGGCCGGAAGGTTTGATCTCGACTACAAGATTCCCGGCGCGCCCCTCAATGCCAAAAATCCCATCCAATGTTCCTTGGAGAAATGGTAGTTCAAAATCGTCTATTGCGCAGCACAGTACGCCGCCATCTGATATCATGCCAACCGAGGCCTGAAGCCGACTTTGCATAAGCGACAGCCAGGACGAATGTTTATACTGATTTTTGTAAACAAAGCTGTTTTCGGATGTATTGTAAGGTGGATCGATATACGTGCATTCGATGGACTGGCGGTAACGCTCGCCCAAGAGCTCGAGCGCTTGGAAGTTATCGCCATGTACCAGCAGCCCGTCAGTACTGGCATCTAGATCGGGAATGGCCTTTAGCAAATCGGCCCTGAAGGACATGTCGAACAACGCCGTATCCACCATCAGGTAGGGCGACGATTTGAGATCATCTATGCTGCCAACCTGCGCGCTATCTCGCATGCCGAGCTCATGCCACTGCACCCACTGCGCTGGATTGGCGGCAATCGCCGGGTACAGCTCCTCTGGCACCCGGTCGAGTGTGATGCAGTAATGTGCGGCCACAACGAACTTCTTCTTCAGCCAGAGCTTCTTCTGAAAATCCTCGATGCTGGCCAGGAACGTGATCAGGTGCAGCGCGATCTCGCGCAGGCACTGGATCATGCGCAGGTTCCTCTCGATCGCGCCGAACGCCGCAGCGTTCTGCACATCGTCGAGGTTCATGACCTCGTTCTTGATGTAGAAATCCAGCTCCCGCCGCAGGAACCCGCCCAAGTTCTTGTGAATGAAATAGTCGGCGGTGTTCTTCTGGGTGTAGTTGGTTAGGCACTTCTCCAGAATGGTGCGCTGCGGATTGCTGTCCGTCGGTGCGCGCTCAGTCAGGCCTAGCCACTTCGCTTTAACCATCTCGTCCGCAAGCACAGAGGCGACGGCCTGGCTGACTAGCGAGTCCTGTTTCGTGCCCTTGGGCATCGACTTGTAATCGAAGCGGATGACCAGTGCGCCGTCTTCCTCGCTGACTGGGACGATGGTTTCTTCGTACTCCTCACCGTCCTCGTCGGTCCGGGTGACGGTGCGGGCTTCGGCCAGGACGAACCGTCGTTCCTTGTCATTATCCTTGCGATTGTCCTTCGCTGTGTCGGCGGCGACCAGCCGGAATTGCACCGACCGCCCGTCTTCCAGCTTGAAGCCGTAGTTGCTGAAGGCCTCGCCTGACTTGGTGTAGTACTGGTCCTTGTTGGCCCAGTGCAGCACGACCTCTTCCCCGGAATAGGGGATGGCATAGGTATCGCCTTTGTACCGACGCTGGCTGATGAAATCGCCCTTGTCGTAGTAGCGCGAGAAGAAGGTCAGCAGGTGAGAGAATACCTGATTTTCGTGCTCTGACGCACCGGTGGTGGCGGCAGAGATGGCCTCGCGAAGCTTCTGAACGGCAGGCACATTATCTGGATTGACGCCGTCGGCCTCATATTGGGCGATCTTGTCGGTCAGCTCCTTCGCCAGCGCGTCGGTGTTGGCGGCAGCGCCTGCGGTAAACGCCTCGGCCACCTGTTCCTTAAGCCGGGTGGTCAGATAGGCATCGATCTCGCCAGCGCGCGCGTTGAGGATGCGATAGACGCCGAAATCCAGCTCGGGCCGGTCAATCTGGAAAATTTCACGAAGTTTGGTGACCAGCGCGTCGAAATTGCTCATTCTTTTGGTACTTCCCGGATTCTCTCAATGCGTCCGTAGTC
>JACCDH010440011.1_pt1 | contig 15609 bp, 17 predicted proteins | sample 7442481 | NCBI WGS metagenome assembly JACCDH01 (sample SAMN15323433, study PRJNA562643) | freshwater metagenome | isolation source: river surface water | place: USA:Blue River Watershed | collected 2017-08-15
CGACCAGTAAACCCCAGCCAGGGTTGAAAGTTGCAACGATTACACCACCAGAGAGTGCGCCACATATATATCCAATGTTGCTCACCAACCCGATAACCGCATTGCCCTCTTGAAGCTTCTCTTTCGGGAGAATCTCTGCCAGAACTCCTGACATAGCTGGCCACCAGAGCGCGTTGAGTAATCCAAAAATCGCTCCCATCGCAACGAGAATCCAAATACTTGGAAAACCACCAATGAGCGAGATTGCACTAATACCGGCAAAGATGCTCCCGATAATGTCTGTGCCACCAACAATGCGGTTGCGTTGGACTCGATCAGCAAAGACTCCGCCAAACAACATAAAGGCGATTAGCGGGAAGTAGCGAGCTGCCATTACAAGGCTCAAATCACCGCCATCTGCACCTTCAATACTGAGTACTCCATATGCCAAGGCGATAGGAGAGATGCCATTGCCGACATTGGAGATAAAGCGAGCAGATGCCAGCATGGTGAAGTTCTTATAGGCATGGAGCGCCTTGAGCTGAGCAAGCATTGGGCAAGAGTACTTAAGAATTCATCTCGCAATTTACCAATTATTCATATTTCATCCTTATTATCACGCTGTGAAGAAAATTCTGGCTGAGTTCATCGGGACTGCAATCCTGGCGACAGTTGTGGTCGGTTCCGGGATTATGGCCGAGAATCTCACACGAGATATTGGGGTTCAGCTCCTCATTAATGCAGCCGCGACAGCGGCAGTGCTGTGGATCTTGATTACAACATTTGCCGGCATTAGTGGCGCGCACTTTAATCCTGTTGTTACGGCTATCGCATTATTTCGAAGAGAGCTCTCACCCTTTCAGAGCATTGCTTTCATTCTTGCTCAAACTGCAGGAGCTATCTCAGGGACGATCCTTGCAAATGGAATTTATGGAAATGCTCTAATCGACATCTCTGAAAAGTCGAGAGATGGAGGCCATCTACTTCTGAGTGAGGTAATTGCAACAGCTGGTTTAGTCTTTGTTGTCTATCGCCTCGGATCTATAAAGAGTGGAGAGAGAGTTGCTGTGGGAGTTGCATCTTGGATCTTTGCTGCATATTTCTTCACCTCCTCAACATCGTTTGCCAATCCCGCAATCACGATCGGCCGAATTTTCTCCAATAGCTTTGCTGGAATCGCACCTCATTCCGCTGCAACATTTATTCCGTTTCAGATTACAGGAGCTCTGATCGGGTATTTAGCTTTTCGTTATTTCACAAAAGAGTCGAAGAGAGAGTTGAGTATTTGATGAGTGAAAAGAAGACCATCATGTTTGTCTGTGTTCACAACGCTGGTCGCTCTCAGATGGCAGCTGGCTTTATGCGAGCACTGGGCGGAGATCGAGTTGAGGTCCTATCCGCAGGCTCTGCTCCCAAAGAATCCATCAACCCAGTTGCGGTCGAAGCGATGGCAGAGCTCGGAATAGATATTGCAGATCAAAGGCCAAAGGTCTTAACCCCTGAAGCGGTCCAGCAGTCAGATGTGGTCATCACGATGGGCTGTGGCGATGCCTGCCCTTACTATCCAGGTAAGCGCTATGAGGATTGGAAGCTCGATGATCCTGCCGGCCAAGGGATTGAGCCTGTGCGGGTGATCCGCGATGAGATAAAGGGGCGGGTTGAGGCTCTCTTGGCCGAAATTCTTTAGAACTTTATTCCAAATTGAGCGTAGATCACCCATAGCCGCTCATAAATTCATCTAAAAAAGTGCGATTTAGAGATGCGAAGCGCTCGCAACAGGTTCACACTTTCATCTATCGAAGGTCAGCGTTGCCTCGAGGCACTCCTGCTGGCCTACGGTCTTACGGGCCAAACGGTCCGCACTGATGAAGAGTCAGGAAAGGCTCAGGAGATATGTCAGTAATGTTAAATAGCAACCAATGGAACCTTGTTTACAACATGTTCTCATTTGGTTTAATTTCAATGCTCGCATGCACCGTGTACACATTGGTGTCACAGTCACGAGTTCTACCGAAGTACCGTAATGCGCTAGTTATGTCATCGATGGTTACATTTATCGCTGGCTACCACTACTGGCGAATCTTTAACTCATTCGGCGAAGCATCAGATGGCTTTACAGTCAACGTTTCAGGTGACCATGGCTCATTTAACGAGGCTTACCGTTATGTAGATTGGCTTCTCACAGTTCCACTTCTTCTCGTTGAAGTAATCGCTGTATTGGCTCTTGCTAAGGAAGTTTCAAAGTCGCTCATCATGCGCCTTGTTCCAGCATCAGCTGCAATGATCGCACTTGGTTACCCAGGAGAAGTTTCAACAGTTCAGAACACACAGATTCTCTACGGTGTGCTCTCAACAATTCCATTCCTTTACATCCTCTACGTTCTCTTCGTTGAGCTTGGCAAGTCTTTGGACCGCCAGCCAGCAGGTGTAGCTGAGACAGTTGGACGTCTACGTCTTCTCCTCATCGCTACATGGGGCGTATACCCAATCGCTTACATCTTCAACATTGTTGGCGATGCAACAGCAAGCTCATTCGTTGTTGTACAGGTTGGTTACACAGTTGCAGATATCCTCGCAAAGTGCGTCTTCGGTCTCACAATTCTGAAGATCGCTCGCATGAAGTCTCATGCAGAGGGAATGGCAGCAGATCACTAATTTAAGTAGTGAGAAATAAGCGGGGGCGCCGAGAAATCGGCGCCCTTTGCCATTACTGTTAAATCATGAATAGCGCACGTATCAACAACTATCGAATGGCAGCCTATGCTGCATTCGCCATCGGTCTTATTAATTTCCGCTATCAGAGCGGCGATTCAGCTAATTTAATCAAGAGCGCAGCGCTCTTTATCCCTGGTGCTCTGCTTCTGCTTCTGACGTTCACTACCTTCGGAAAGAAGCTGCTTGCAGGAAGAACTGCGGCAATTATCAGCACGATAATTGGTCTTGCACTTCTCTTCTATAGCTTTATTGTCTAGAAAAATTCGTAACGCGCCTTATTTCCTAAATTGAATATCTCGCTTCTTCATCTCTGAGACGAGAATTCGTATTGCATTCGGTCCCATGCCATGGAGCTCTTTAACTGCTGCAAGTGAGACTTTGCGAAGATCACTCACCTTATAGAGACCATCATCGATCAGGGCTCTGCGAGCAGGAGCTGCCAATCCAATCTCTCGCCATGCCCCATCTACTTGGGCATAGGCATCGAGATCTACCTCACCGAGTGTGACCGGACAGCGTGCGGCAGCTTTCGCAGCCTTACGTGCAGCCGCGGCACGTTGCGCCTCACCCCGTAACTTCTTGATCTTTGCAGGTGATTGCTTCGCCATTCTTTTTCCAGTGTATTGAGATCTCTTAGAGTGCAAAGAGAACGGCAGTCATAAGGAGTGCCGGGAGGAAACTGATTGCAAGAATCTTCAGCGCGTAGGCGCGGTCGGCAGCGAGAGCAACAGGATCGACAACCTTGCTGACATTATTGCCAGCGTTAAAGTTGAAGACGCCCATCAGTCCATATGCGAGACAGAATTTACGTCGCGCCTGATTGAAGCCGACAGATGCAGCCATAGCGGGAGCGAATGCTAAGAATCGAAGGAGAGTTGGCGCATCGCTGACAACTACATAAATTGCGAGCACGAGATAGGCAACAGATCCGAGGATTGCTACTTGATAGCGACGGTGGATTTCGGCAGAACCGATATTGCATGAACCTGCTACGTAATCAGACATAGGTTGATTGTAGGACTGGCCGGGTGATTGCGTCAGGTGGACTCTGTTAACAGTTGAATCTGACGATTGTGCGGGAGGCGGGACTTGAACCCGCACGCCGAAGCACCAGTTCCTAAGACTGGCGTGTCTGCCATTTCACCACTCCCGCGTACGCCTCGTGGATTTCTTCGATTGGTCGCAATACCGAGGTAAACGACCTCTCTATGAGGTGCAGGGGAAAGAGTAAGGCTTCTCGCCTCCCACGCCAAAATCGTCCACCCCTTGGTGAGCACACAGGTAAACTAAGCAAATGTCCTCACTTGCAGATCAATTAGCAGCCTCCATCCAGGCGCTTGTTGCCGCTGCCATCGCGCGAGGAGACCTCGCTGGAACTGCCCCTGAGGCGATTACCTTGGAGCGCCCAAAGAATCGCGATCATGGTGATTACGCAACCTCTATCGCTCTCCAACTTTCAAAGGCTGCTGGAAAGAATCCTCGTGAAGTAGCAACGCTGCTCCAGGGGGAGATTGCAGCACTTCCTGGTGTGAGTAAGGTCGATATTGCTGGCCCTGGTTTTATCAACATCACCTTAGATCGTGCAGATCAAGCAGAGCTTGTTCGCACCATTCTCTCTGCCGCTCAGAGTTACGGTCGTGGCACATCCCTGCAGGGCGTATCAATCAACCTTGAATTTATCAGCGCCAACCCAACTGGCCCACTTCACTTAGGCCACACTCGCTGGGCCGCCGTTGGAGACGCACTCGGCCGCGTGCTCAAAGCAGCTGGTGCAACAGTCACACAAGAGTTTTATATCAACGACCGGGGTCGTCAGATGGATCTCTTCGGGCAATCTGTGCAGGCGGCAGCACTTGGAAACCCAATTCCTGAAGATGGATACCAAGGTGATTACATTAAAGAATTAGCAACTATCGTCGTTGCGGAAAATCCTGGCATTTCGACTTCAGAAGCCTTCCGTGAGGCGGCTTACAAAGTTCAATTACAAGAACAGCAAGATGTCTTGAAAACTTTCCGCACCTCATTTGATGTCTGGTTCTCAGAGCGCTCGCTTCATGAATCTGGTGCAGTCGAGCACGGTATGGAGAAGTTGCGTGCACAGGGGCATGTCTTTGAAGAGGCAGGTGCAGTTTGGTTGCGCACAACAGATTTCGGTGATGATAAAGATCGAGTTCTCATAAAAGAGAATGGTGAACTTACTTATTTTGCATCAGATACTGCCTATTACATCAATAAGCGTGAGCGCGGATCTGATATCTGCATCTATATGTTAGGTGCAGATCACCATGGCTATATCCATCGCCTTCGCGCAGTTGCTGCATGTGCTGGAGATAATCCTGATTACAACATCCATGTCTTGATTGGCCAATTGGTCAAGATCATGGAGGGCGGGGAAGAGGTTAAGCTCTCTAAGCGCGCTGGAACGATTATCACCTTGGCAGAGCTGGTCGAAAAGGTCGGCGTTGATGCAGCTCGCTACACCCTAATTCGTTATCCGGTAGATACACCGATGGTCATGGACATTGATATTTTGCGCAGTAATACCAATGAGAACCCGGTCTATTACGTTCAATATGCCCATGCTCGAATCGCCGCCGTTCTACGTAATGTGGCAGAGCTTGGAATCCCAACTGGTCTAGATAACTTTGATCCATCGCAATTGAGCCATGATCGCGAGAATCAACTTCTTGGAACTCTCGCTGAGTATCCTCGAATTGTTGCAACTGCAGCAGAACTTCGAGAGCCTCATCGCATTGCTCGTTATCTAGAGGAGCTAGCCGGGGTCTATCACGGCTTCTATGCAGATTGCCGTGTCTTGCCACTCGGTGATGAGGCGATTGCTCCTATCCATTCAGCTCGCGCCAATCTCTGCGCTGCAACTATGCAAGTAATTGCAAATGGATTAGATCTTCTTGGTGTTAGTGCGCCGGAGCGTATGTAATGAGTATTGAGCCGATGTGGTCTAAGAACATCACTTTTGTTAATGGTGAAGTTGTGCTCTCAGGAATTCCTGCCTCTCAACTTGCACGTGAGTTTGGAACACCAACATTTTTCCTCGATGAGGATGCATTTCGTTCTCGTGCAATCGCATGGCGTGATGGCCTTAAAGCAGAGTTCGGTGAGAAAGCTGGCCATATCTTCTACGCCTCTAAAGCCTTTACCTGTACTGCCGTCGCACACTGGATCTCTGAAATTGGTATCGGAATTGATGCCTGCACAGGGGGAGAACTAGCAGTAGCTCTCGCTGGCGGAGTCTCACCATCGATGATTGAAATACACGGAAACAATAAGTCGGTTGCTGAAATCAATCGCGCAGTCGAAATGGGCGTGAAGACAATTGTTGTGGACTCTCTCTTTGAGATTGAGCGAGTTGCAGATGCTGCTCGTAAATACGGAAAGCGCCAAGCGATTCTCATCCGCCTAACTCCCGGCATCGAAGCCCACACCCACGAATCAATCTCAACCGCCCACGAGGATGTGAAATTTGGATTCTCTATCGCCTCCGGTGGTGCATGGAGCGCGGTAGAGAAGATTTCAGGCATTGCAGAGCTTGAACTCAGAGGCGTGCATTGCCATATCGGTTCACAGATTTTTGGCACCGAAGCATTTGAGATTGCCGCAGATCGACTCATTGCATTTATGGCGAAGTATCGTGATTCGTATGGTGCTGTGCTTCCTGAATTAGATTTGGGTGGCGGATTTGGTATTGCCTATCTTCCAAATGAAGAGACTGTTGAGCCCATTGATGTTCTTCCAACTATTGGAATCGCTGTCCGTAAGGCATGCGCGAAATACTCTCTCGAACTTCCATTGGTCTCATTGGAGCCTGGGCGAAATATCGTTGGTCCAACCATGTTTACTCTCTATGAAGTTGGCACAGTCAAAGATGTAGTTATCGAGGATGGATCTATTCGTAAATACATTTCTGTTGATGGTGGAATGAGCGATAACGCACGCACAGCTCTCTATGACGCCGAATACTTCGCATGCATCGCTCAACGAAGCTCATCTGCGCCATCTGTTCAATCTCGCCTTGTGGGAAAGCATTGCGAGACAGGCGACATCATTATTAGAGATATCCAATTGCCTTCAGATGTAGCCCCGGGGGATTTGATTGCAACTCCAGCAACCGGCGCTTATGGCCGATCAATGGCGAGCAACTACAACCATGTGCCTCGCCCGCCTGTAGTAGCGGTCATTGATGGGAAAGCACGTGTAATCGTGCGCCGCGAGACCGAGGCTGATTTGCTCGCTCTCGATGTAGCCAAGATGTGAAAGAATCACCTTATGAGCCCCGCAGATAAACCAGTTCGTATTGGCATGCTCGGCTGTGGCGTGGTCGGAAGTGAAGTTGCCCGCCTTCTCCTGGCAGATACCGAAGAGCTCTCAACACGCGCAGGCGTAAAGATAGAGCTCGCTCGTATCGCTGTCCGCACTATCAAGGATTACCCAGGAATCAACCCTGCGCTCTTTACAACTGATCCCTTCTCAATCGTAAACGACCCAGAGATTGATCTGATCGTTGAGGTGATGGGTGGCATTGAACCCGCAAATGAACTTGCCCACCTTGCAATCAAGAATCGTAAATCGATTGTGACCGCAAATAAAGCGCTTCTTGCTAGCCATGGTGCAGAGCTGTTCACTGCGGCTTATGCCCAAGGCGAAGATATTTACTATGAGGCATCTGTTGCAGGCGCGATTCCGATTATTCGCCCACTTCGCGATTCACTTGTGGGTGACTTTGTTATCCGCATCATGGGAATTGTTAATGGAACTACAAACTACATTCTCACAAAGATGCATGAAGAGAATAAGGAATTTGCTGTTGCCCTTAAAGAGGCGCAGGACCTTGGTTATGCCGAGGCAGATCCCACAGCAGATATTGAGGGATTTGATGCTGCTGCAAAGGCTGCAATCCTTTCTGGCCTTGCATTCCACACTCGCGTCACAGTCTCAGATGTTTATCGCGAAGGCATTTCACAAATCACATTGGAAGATGTGCAGCTTGCAAAAGAGCTTGGATATGTCATCAAACTCCTTGCCATTGCTGAGTTAACTCCTAAGGATGAGATTTCGGTTCGCGTTCATCCAGTAATGCTTGAGAAAGCTCACCCACTTGCATCTGTTCGCGATGCTTTTAATGCGGTATTTGTAGAGGCTGAATCTGCCGGACCATTGATGTTCTACGGTCGTGGAGCAGGAGGAGCACCTACTGCATCAGCGATTCTCGGAGATGTTCTTGCTGTCTCCCGCCACATCGCTCATAACTCAGTCGGTCAACGTGAAACCGATTATGCAGATCGCGACATTGCTCCGATTGAGACAACCAAGACTAAGTTCCTTATTCGCCTGGAAGTACAGGATAAACCGGGTGTTTTGGCTGCTATTGCTCAGGAGTTTGCAGCGCATGGAGTTTCCATCCAGACCGTTGATCAGAATGGACGTCAGGAAGATGCTGAGCTCATCATCGTCACACACCTTGCAACTGAAGGTGAATTGAAGGCGACTGTTGAAGCATTGAAGAAGATGGATATTGTGAGCAAGGTTTCAAGCGTTATCCGCGTAGAGGGAGCGAGTGCGTAATGGGTCTCTTCAGCAAGAAGAAAGAAGGCGCACATCAGTGGCGTGGAGTTATTGAAGAGTATCGTCACCGTCTGCCTGTGAGCGCGAAGACTCCAGTCGTCTCACTCCGCGAAGGTGGAACACCTCTTATCTATGCCTGCAATCTCTCAGAGATGCTCGATAACGAAGTCTGGGTAAAGTTTGAAGGCATTAATCCAACCGGCTCCTTTAAAGATCGTGGCATGACGATGGCAATCTCTAAAGCGGCAGAAGATGGTGCAAAGGCAGTTATCTGTGCTTCAACTGGAAATACTTCAGCCTCTGCTGCGGCATACGCCGTTAAAGCGGGCATGGTTCCGGCAGTTCTGATTCCTGAAGGCAAGATTGCGATGGGTAAGTTGGCACAAGCCGTAGCTCATGGAGCAACACTTCTTCAAGTGCAAGGTAACTTTGATGATTGTTTAGTTCTTGCCCGTGAACTCTCTGAAAAGTATCCGGTCTCACTTGTGAACTCGGTCAATCCATTCCGCATTGAAGGACAGAAGACTGCTGCATTTGAAGTAGTAGATCTTCTCGGTGATGCACCAGATATTCATACCTTGCCAGTTGGTAATGCTGGAAATATCACTGCATATTGGAAGGGCTATAACGAGTACTTCGTTGATGGAATATCACGTCAGAAGCCTGCGATGTGGGGATTCCAAGCAGCTGGCGCTGCACCACTTGTTTTAGGACATCCAGTTGATAATCCAGAGACCATCGCTACTGCTATTCGAATTGGTAAGCCTGCGTCTTGGAACCAAGCTATTGCAGCTCGCGATGAATCTGCCGGACTCATTGACTCTGTGACTGATGAAGAGATCTTGGCGGCATATCGAATTCTCTCTGCTCAGGAAGGAATCTTCTGCGAGCCATCATCTGCTGCAGGTCTTGCAGGTCTTATTAAATATAAGGCTGCTGGAAAGCTTCCACGTGGAAAGAAGATTGTTATCACCTGCACCGGAAATGGCTTGAAGGATATTCCATGGGCGCTTGAAGGCGCGAAGGATCCGGTAAGCGTTCCAGTCAATGCAGATATTGCGGCTGAAGCTCTCGGGTTAAGTAAGGCGTAATCGATGAGTAAGCCAACTTTTAAGGCCAAGCCAATGCAGGTCCAGGTTCCGGCATCATCTGCCAACCTTGGCCCAGGCTTTGATGCCTTCGGTCTGGCTCTCGCAATGCACGATCGCTATGTTGCACAAGTTCTCGATGATGCGATTCTCGATATTGATGTGACAGGCGAAGGCGCCGACGAAGTTCCACGTAATGAAAAGAATCTTCTCGTTAAGGCGATGTATAAAGGTTTTGATTTCCTCGGCGGGCGTCCAAAAGGTTTGGCAATTCGCGCTCTTAACGTCAACCCTCATGGTCGAGGACTTGGATCATCTGCAAGTGCAATTATCGGCGGATTAGTTCTGGCTCGCTCACTCGTTCTCAATGGCGAAGACCATATGAACGATATTCAGCTTCTATCTCTAGCTACAGATATGGAAGGCCATCCCGATAATGTTTCAGCATCTCTCTTCGGCGGTGCGATAATTTCTTGGTTTGAGATGGAGAAGAATAAATCTTCAGCACACTGCATCCATCTCAATGTTGATCCTCGAATTCAAGCGATGGCTTTTATTCCTTCAAAGGTGCTACCAACATCTAAGGCCCGCAAAATGCTGCCAGAGACAATTCCATTTGCAGATGCAGTGCGAAATACAACTAATGCAGCGTTGATGGGCCACGCACTTACTTCTCGCCCCGACCTTCTCCTTACTGCAACTGAAGATTTCTTACATCAGTCATATCGCGCAGAGGCGATGCCAGAGTCATTTGCACTTGTGCAGAAGCTTCGTGAGGCAGGGGTTGCAGCATTTATCTCTGGGGCAGGACCAACAGTTCTCGCCCTCCACACTGCAGATCAACGCGAAGTAGAAGAGCTCAAATTAGCCGGCGGTAAGGGTTTTGTGGGCACTCCACTTGAAATTGCCTCTCGCGGAGCGACCCTGCTATAGTTTGGCCATCAGCAGCGCCGGTTTCACTGAGGCGAAATAGCTGGTAAATCCTCAAGATTCACACGTTATACCTCATAAGAAATACCCAAGAGATTCCCACTGCATCCGTAGCGGGACGTTCAAGAAAAGAAATCAATGACAACAACAGAACTCGCTGCAATGACACTTCCACAATTGAAGGAAGTTGCCTCCCAATTAGGTATTGAAGGCGCAGCAAAGCTTAAGAAGGATGCTCTCGTATCAGCTATTGGAGATCTTCAAGCAGCTAACCGCGAAGCAGCAAAGGCAGAGCGCGAAGCTCGCCGGGAAGCGCGCAATGCAAAGCGCAACAATAAGAAGTCTGATGACTCTGAAGGCTCAGATGAGGGCGCACAGAATTCACGTAACTCTTCCAACGATGAAGATAGCGACGATGAGAACTCATCTGATCACCGCAATGACCGTGGAGATCGTGGCGATCGCAATGATCGCAACCGTAATCGCCGTGATCGCAATCGTGGCCGTGATCGCAATCGCGACCGTGGCGGTCGTGAAGAGCGCGAGCCTGTAATTGGTGAAGATGATGTATTGGTCCCAGTTGGCGGACTCGTCGATATCCTTGAAAACTATTCATTTATCCGCACCGCTGGATATCTTCCAGGTCCAAACGATGTCTATGTCTCACAGGGACAAGTTCGTAAGTATGGACTTCGCAAGGGCGATGTTGTCACCGGCCAGGTTCGCCAGGCACGTGAAGGTGAACAGCGTCAGAAGTACAACCCACTTATTACTCTTGAGACCGTCAATGGCGTTCCAGTTGAAGAGGCGAAGGCTCGCGTTGAATTCGGTAAGCTCACTCCGCTCTATCCACAAGAACGTCTTCGCCTTGAGACAGAGCCAAATATCCTCACCACACGTGTGATTGATTTGATCGCACCAATTGGTAAGGGTCAGCGCGGACTTATTGTTGCTCCTCCTAAGGCTGGTAAGACGATGGTCTTGCAGGCGATCGCAAATGCGATCACAGTGAACAATCCAGAGGTTCACCTCATGGTTGTTCTCGTCGATGAGCGTCCAGAAGAAGTGACAGATATGACTCGCTCAGTAAAGGGAGAGGTCATCGCTTCAACATTCGACCGTCCAGCAGAAGATCACACAATGATCGCCGAGCTCGCTATTGAGCGCGCAAAGCGCCTCGTCGAACTTGGACATGATGTCGTTGTTCTCCTTGATTCCATTACACGTCTTGGACGCGCATATAACATCGCAGCGCCGGCATCTGGTCGCATCTTGTCTGGTGGTGTTGATTCAGCAGCTCTCTATCCACCAAAGAAGTTCTTCGGTGCTGCTCGTAATATTGAAGATGGAGGATCGCTCACAATTCTTGCAACTGCTCTCATCGAGACAGGATCACGTATGGATGAAGTGATCTTCGAAGAGTTCAAGGGCACAGGAAATATGGAGCTCATCCTTGATCGACGTCTTGCAGATAAGCGCATCTTCCCTGCAGTCAACGTCGTCTCATCATCTACTCGTAAGGAAGAGATTCTTATGGGATCAGAAGAGCTCAACATTGTCTGGAAGCTCCGTCGTGTTCTCCACGCTCTCGAGCCACAGGCTGCGCTCGAACTCCTACTCGAGAAGATGAAGGGCACAAAGTCCAACGTTGAATTCTTGATGCAGATCCAGAAGACAACAGCGGGGCCAGATAACGGCTAATTCACAAGAAACTTGATAGAGCCCTCACAGATATCGCGTCTGTGGGGGCTCTTTCATCTCCAATTCTCACAACCGCCTCGTGTGAGCATCACAGACCTTCCACAATGTCAGGGTGCAATCTTCATCTCAAGGAACTCCGTATCCGGCGAGAGTTCCACTTATGTAAGGAGAAAGACCGATGAAGAAGAATCTCACCAACTCAAGAAATGTAGCGCTCCTTGTGGCTGCAGGGCTACTTGCTGGCACAGGGACTGCTGTTGCGGATGTAACCCCATCTCCAACTGCTTCCCCTTCTGCAACAGCTAAGCCGCTCAACGAGTATCAGAAGGCGAAGGCGGCTTACAGCGAAGCTGTTCAGGCCTATATTGCAAATCGTAAATCGTCTCATGCTCAATACAAGGCCGCGATGGAGTCTTTCTCTACAGCACGAAAAGCCTATAACGATGCTCGTAAGCCGATTCTCGAAACATTTAAATCAGAGTTAGCAGCTGCAAAGTCTGCTCGTGAGGCAGCGATCGCTGCTGCAACTACTGAGGAGGCAAAGCTTGCGGCAAATACTGCACATAAGGCTGCAGTTGCGGCAGCGACTGCAAAGCGAGATGCAGCAATCACAGCCCTCGGCGCAGCGCCAGTTGCTCCTGCAAAGCCTGTTCTCGGCACAAAGCCAACCCCACCAGCCAAGCCAACAAAGGCTGCGAAGGCGAGCTAAATCTTCCCCATCCTCCAAGAGTGGTAGAGGCAACCGCAGAATCCAGGCGCCAAATAGGCAAGGATTTTGCGGTTGCCTCGTTTTACGGGATGATTTCCACCTAGCCCTTCTGGTTCACCGAGAAATCGGACCCAGGTAAAGAAAAGAGTTGAAGATGAAGCCAGAGATCCACCCAGAATATAAAGAGACCCAGGTAACTTGTGGTTGCGGCGAGAAGTTTGTTACCCGCTCAACAGTTGCTAGCGGATCTATCTATGTCGAAGTTTGCTCAGTCTGCCACCCGTTCTACACAGGTAAGCAGCGCATCCTCGATACAGGTGGACGTGTTGCTAAGTTTGAAGAGCGTTTCGGTAAGAAGTAGCTTTTCCAAGAAGACCGCCAACGCAGCCCTAGATGGGTTGCGGGCGGTCTTTTTATTTCCCTAGGCCTTTTCTGTATCAGCCGATACAAAAAATTGATTAGAAAAGGTTAAAGGAAATAATTAAGCGGTAATTAAATATATAGATCTCTTTACGGAAGGAGCAGTTCAATGTCTGACGATCGCTTTGCATCAGCCCATGAGATGGTGCGTGAATATCAAGAGCTTGAGCAGCAGATGGCCGATCCTTCCATCCATGAAGATCAAGGAAAGGCCCGCCAACTCGGTCGCCGCTATGCCCAACTCGGCCCAGTAGTTGCAGGTTTTAATGCCTGGAAGAGCGCTAACGATGATTTAGCTGCAGCCCGAGAGATGGCAGCAGAGGATCCAGATTTTGCCGCTGAGATTCCAGCGATGGAGGAGAGCGTTGCCCGAGCAGCAGAGAAGTTAGAGGAACTTCTCCTGCCACGTGATCCCAATGATGATCGCGATGTGATTATGGAAGTTAAGGCTGGCGCAGGTGGAGATGAATCTGCTCTCTTTGCTGGCGATCTTGTGCGCATGTATCAGCGCTATGCAGAGAAGCACAATTGGAAAGTCGAAATCATCGATGTTACTGAGGCTGATCTTGGTGGCTATAAAGATATTTCAATGGCGATTAAGTCAAAAGGTTCGGCAGAGCCAGGTAATTCACCGTATGCGCGGCTCAAGTTTGAAGGTGGTGTTCACCGCGTTCAACGCGTTCCAGAGACTGAGAGCCAAGGGCGTATTCACACCTCTGCTGCCGGTGTCTTGATTCTTCCTGAAGCCGAAGAGGTGGATGTTGAACTCAATATGAATGATGTGAGAGTCGATGTTTATCGTTCATCTGGCCCCGGCGGTCAATCTGTCAACACAACAGACTCCGCAGTTCGCCTCACCCACGTTCCTACCGGAATTGTTGTCTCCTGCCAGAATGAGAAGTCACAACTTCAAAATAAGGAATCCGCACTTCGTATTCTTCGCGCAAGGCTCCTTGCCGATGCCCAAGAGAAGGCAGAGGCTGCGGCATCGGCAGAACGAAAGAGCCAGGTCAGAACAGTCGATCGATCAGAGCGCATTCGCACCTATAACTTCCCAGAGAATCGCCTCAGCGATCACCGCGTGAACTACAAATCAAATAACTTGGACTCTGTTCTTAACGGCGAACTCGATGATGTTATCCAGGCACTTCTTGATGCCGATAAAGCAGCAAAGCTCTCAGCGACAAAGTAATTACTATGGAGCTGACATTTAAGGAGTTCTTGCGCGGCGGAAAGGAACAGCTTGCAGGTGCAGGTTTTCCAGAGGTCGAAGCTGAGCACCTACTTGCACATGTCCTTGGGATCTCTCGGATGGAGCTTCATAATCCGATTGCAGTTGAAAATGCAATTAAAGCAATCGGTGACACCACAATCATCGAAGAGACTTTCTGGAAGTTACTTGATCGCCGCGTAGCGCATGAGCCATTGCAATACCTCACTGGCGTTGCATACTTTAGATATCTCGAACTTGAGGTTGGTCCAGGTGTTCTCGTTCCACGTCCTGAGAGTGAGCTGCTCGTTGAAGCGGTCTTAAAGAATATTGAGAGCCGCGGTGATGGCGCAATTAGCGTCGTCGATCTCGGCGCTGGTTCTGGCGCTCTCACCTTAGCGATTGCAACGGAAGCTCCGCGCAGCCATGTGATTGCAGTGGAGAAAGATCCTGCTGCTGTTGAGTGGTTGCGCAAGAATGTTGCTCGGATTTCAGAGGATGTTCGGATCTTGGAATCTGATGTGGAGGATGCGCTGATTGGTGTGAAATGCGATGTCGTAATTGCCAACCCACCATATATCCCAGATAGCCAAGAACTTCCTCGCGATGTTGCAGAGCATGAACCGGCAACTGCCCTCTTTGGTGGGATAGATGGGATGGATATTCCTCTGCGCTTCATTAAGGCAGCAGAGCGCCTCTTGAAGAGTGGAGGATTTCTCGCGATCGAGCATCATGAGAGCCACCCAGATGCAATTGCAGCAGCGCTGAGTGAGAGCTTTGTTGATGTGATATGCCATAACGATCTCGCTGGTCGCCCTCGATTTACAACCGGAACAAGGAGATAATTGAGCTATGGAGAGAGTCAATCTTCTTGAGGGAGATATCAAAGATCACGTCGCACTTGGTGCGAAGGGAATCCGCGACGGCTACATCATCTGCGCTCCATTGGAGCACGGTTATGTATTCCTTGCTGATGCTTTCTCTGAATTTGCTGTGCGCGCTATGCATGTTCTTCGTGGCGATGCCTTGGGTGTTGCAGCTCAGGTATTGATTCATTCGGCAGAGACAATCACTGGACTCTCTCGCGATGTCACACCCGACGCTCGTGCTCTGATGAATCAGTTCTGGCCGGGACTTATCTCATTTAATCTCCGACCAAATATGGGTCTTCGGTGGAACCTCGGTGACAATCAAGCGCTCGATCGCTTCAGCGTGAGAGTTCCAGATTCACCATTTATTACCGCTCTTCTCAAAGAGACCGGGCCGCTTGCGAC
>JACCDH011376228.1_pt1 | contig 15607 bp, 17 predicted proteins | sample 7442481 | NCBI WGS metagenome assembly JACCDH01 (sample SAMN15323433, study PRJNA562643) | freshwater metagenome | isolation source: river surface water | place: USA:Blue River Watershed | collected 2017-08-15
GCAGTGCGCGCGATGATGGACATGCCCTTGGGGTACTCGAGCTGGTCCATCGCCTCCTTGAGTTCGGCGCGGTCATCGCCCTCGATGCGGCGACTCACACCACCGCCACGCGGGTTGTTGGGCATCAGCACCACATAGCGGCCAGCCAGCGAGATGAAGGTGGTGAGGGCCGCGCCCTTGTTGCCACGTTCTTCCTTTTCGACCTGGACCAGCAGCTCCTGGCCTTCCTTGATCACGTCCTGGATGCGGGCCTGGCTGGGCGAAACGCCTTCGGCAAAGTACTGCTTGGAGATTTCCTTGAAGGGCAGGAAGCCGTGGCGGTCTTCACCGTAGTCCACGAAGCAGGCTTCGAGCGAGGGCTCGACGCGCGTCACTACGGCCTTGTAGATGTTGCCCTTGCGCTGCTCGCGCCCTTCGATTTCGATTTCGTAGTCGAGCAGTTTTTGCCCGTCGACGATGGCCAGGCGGCGTTCTTCGGCCTGCGTGGCGTTGATCAGCATCCGTTTCATGATGCATTCCTTCTTTTTCTGTGCCGCTGCGGTTCGCTGTGCGAACGCGCGGGCGGCGTCAACCGACCCTCAAGGGGTCACGGATGCCGGACAGAACGCCAGAAACGAAGGGAATTGCCGAAACGAACGCGACTTAGCCGAGCGCAGGCTCGGGCAGCGGGTTCAGGGCGCGTGGATGGGGCGAGGTCAGGGGGGTGTTCAGGTGTGTCCACTGCTGCAGGCGCCCTGCAGTGTCCAGGACAGGTTCGCACGCAGCGACGCCAGCGGCCTGCGTGGGCTTGAAAAGCCACGCCAGCCAGGTCAGCAGGTTTGCGAACAACACGACCATCTCGCTTTGATCCGCCAGGCAGCTGTGCAAATCAGCCAAGCTGCCCGGTTTGGGTATTCCGTATTCAGTGTTTCAGGGCGTCGGCCCATCCGTCGGGTGGCTTGCCACTGTTGGCTCTTGGCCTTCAGTCTGCAAGTCGGGGCCTACGGTGGCATCGACCTTCTGGCGCGGCCGGTGGGATGCTGGACTAAACTCCTGCTTGTTCAGGAATCCATTTCCATTCAAATCAACCACTTACAGCCAAAAGCCAGTGAAAGACATTATAGGGGGCAAGACGGGCGTTTCGGCGCCTGCCGTGAAAAGGCTGGTGGTGGACGAGGAGTCGGCTGGCCAGCGGCTGGACAACTTCCTCATGCGACACCTCAAGGGGGTGCCCAAGACCCATGTGTACCGCATCATCCGCAGTGGCGAGGTGCGCATCAACAAGGGCCGTTGCAGTGCCGACAGCCGGGTGCAAACCGGTGACGAAGTGCGGGTGCCGCCTGTGCGCGTGTCCGACAAGGTGGCTGAAAAAGCCGCCCGACCGGCCCCGGCCCGCGAATTTCCCCCTTTGCTGGAAGACGAACACCTGCTGGCCATCGACAAACCGGCTGGCGTGGCGGTGCATGGCGGCTCGGGGGTGAGCTTTGGCGTGATCGAGCAGCTGCGCCAGGCCCGTCCGCAGGCCAAGCTGCTGGAGCTGGTGCACCGGCTGGACCGCGAAACCAGCGGCATCTTGCTGGTGGCGAAAAAGCGCAGTGCCCTGAAAAACCTGCAAGACCAGTTCCGCGAACGCGAAACCGGCAAGACTTACCTGGCGCTGGTGCAAGGCGAGTGGCCCGCCAAGCTCAAGGTGATTGACCAGCCGCTGCACAAATACCTGCTGCCCGATGGTGAACGGCGCGTGAAAGTGACAACCCCAGACGACCCGGACGGGATGCGTTCCATCACCCTGGTCAAGGTGGCGCAGCGCCTGCAAGGCTGCACGCTGCTGGAAGTGACCATCAAGACCGGGCGCACTCACCAGATCCGGGTGCACCTGGCCAGCAACGGCCACCCGATCGCGGGCGACGACAAATACGGCAACTTTGAGTGGAACAAGGCACTGCACAAGCAGGGCCTCAAGCGCATGTTCCTGCACGCCTGGCGTTTACAGTTCAACCACCCCGCCAGCGCAGAGCGCGTTGCCCTGCAGGCCGAACTGCCTGCTGAACTTCAAGAGCACATTGCCCATGTCCAGCTTCCGACCCCGTCAGTTTGACCTGATCGCATTCGATTGGGACGGCACCCTGTTCGACTCGACGGCCATCATCACGCGCTGCATTCAGCTGGCGGTGGAGGACGTGGGCGGCACGGTGCCCACCCGCGAGCAGGCGTCCTATGTGATTGGCATGGCCCTCATGCCCGCGCTGGCGCACGCCGCCCCCGATGTGCCCAAGGACAAATACCCGCTGCTGGGCGAGCGCTACAAGCACCATTACCTGGCGCATCAGCACGACATCAGCCTGTTTGACGGGGTGCTGGAGATGCTGGCCGAGCTCAAGGCCCGCCACCACTGGCTCACCGTGGCCACCGGCAAAAGTCGCGCCGGGCTGGACGAGGCTTTGCATGCCGTAGAGCTGCGCCAGGTGTTTGACGGCTCGCGCACTGCCGATGAGACCGCGGGAAAGCCGCACCCGCGCATGCTGCACGAGCTGATGCGCGAATTCGGCACCGAGCCTGAGCGCACCTTGATGGTTGGCGACACCACCCACGACCTGCAAATGGCGGTCAATGCCGGCTGTGCCAGTGTGGGCGTGAGCTACGGTGCGCACGAACCCGATGTGTTTCATGCCCTGCAGCCAAGGCACATCGCCCATTCGGTGCGTGAACTGCACGACTGGCTGCTGCACAACGCCTGAGTCGACCGGAGTCCCGCCATGGAGCCGATGATTCCCCTGTGCAACAGCGCCGACCTGCTCAATGGCGGGCGGGCCGTGCCCTTTGATGTGGTCTATGCCGGGCAGACCTGCCGGGCCTTTGCCATCCGCTACCAGGGGCAGGTGCATGCCTACCTCAACCGCTGCACCCATGTGGCCATGGAAATGGACTACCAACCCGACCGCTTCTTTGACGACACCGGCCGCTGGCTGCTGTGCGCCACCCATGGGGCTGCTTATGCGCCCGACACCGGGGCCTGCTCGGGCGGCCCTTGCCGTGGTGGCCTGGTCAAGATTGACCTGAGCGAGCACGGGGGTGTGGTGCACTGGCATACTGCCTGGAACCTCAAGCCTTTTGAATTCTGAGATGCAAGATCCGCAGGACAACAACCCCTTCAACGCCCCGCCTCCTGCTGCCCAGGCTGCGCAGGGTTGGGAGCGCGACACGCTCGAAAAGCTGGCCTTTGCCGCCCTGCAAGAACAGCAGGCCACCCGCCGCTGGAAAAACGGCCTGCGCCTGGCCTGGTTGCTGTTTGTCGTGGTGGTGTTCTGGCTGGGCTGGTCGTACAACGCGCCCACGGCCAATCCCAGTGCGCCCCACACGGCCATGGTGGCCATCAAGGGCGAGATCGCGTCCGAGGGCGACGCGAGTGCCGAAAACGTCATGGCCGCTATGCGCTCGGCCCTGGAAGACAGTGGCTCACGCGCCTTGGTGCTGCTGATCAACTCGCCCGGCGGCAGTCCGGTGCAAGCAGGTTTGATCAACGACGAAATTCACCGGCTGAAAAAGCTGCACGACAAGCCGATTTATGCGGTGGTGGAAGAGTCTTGCGCCTCGGCGGCTTACTACATTGCTGCTGCGGCCGACCAGATTTATGTGGACAAGGCCAGCATTGTGGGCAGCATCGGCGTGCTGATGGACGGCTTTGGTTTTACGGGCCTGATGGACAAGCTGGGGGTGGAACGCCGCCTGATGACGGCGGGCGAGAACAAGGGTTTCCTGGACCCCTTCAGCCCGCAAACCGCTGCCCAGCGCAAATACGCCCAGGCCATGCTCGATCAGATCCACCAGCAGTTCATCGGTGTGGTCAAGGCCGGGCGTGGTGAGCGCCTGAAAGAAACCCCCGACATGTTCTCGGGCTTGTTTTGGACAGGGCAACAAGCGGTGGACATGGGCCTGGCCGACGCGTTGGGCAGTCTGGACAGTGTGGCGCGTGACGTGGTCCAGGCGTCCGATGTGATCGACTACACCCGCCACGAAAACGTGGCCGAACGCCTGGCCAAGCGCTTTGGCGCGGCCATAGGCGAGGCCTCGGTCAAAGCCATGCGCCAGAGCGCCGTTTTGCGCTGAACGCTGATCGCACCGGATCAGTGCCAGGGCGCCTGCGACGGCGTCTTTTGCAGGAGCGGCGACCCGCCGCGAATCAAGCCCCGATCGCAAACACCGCCGGTGTCTGTGCGTTGGGGCCGCTGGGAGATTTCTTCCACGCCGCCACGCTGCGGCTCTGGATGTTGGCGCTGTTGAGCGTCAGGCCGCTGGCAATGGCCAGGCGTGTGCTGGGCTGCAGGCTTTGCAACAGGGCCCCCATCATGGCCGGGTTGCGGTAAGGCGTCTCGATCCACATTTGCGTCTGGCCGCTCTTGAGGGCCAGACTTTCGAGTTGCTTGAGGCGTGTGGCGCGTTCGCCTGCGTCTTGCGGCAAATAGCCCACAAAGGCGAAGTTCTGGCCGTTCAGACCGCTGGCCGCCAGGGTCAGCAGCAGCGACACCGGCCCCACCAGTGGCAGCACCTGCAGGCCCAGGTCGTGCGCCGCACGCACCACCGAACTGCCAGGGTCGGCCACTGCGGGCATCCCGGCCTCGCTCACCAGCGCCACATCGTGGCCTTCGAGCGCAGCTTTGAGCAGGGGTTTGGCGTCAAAACCGCTCGCCTTGTGGTCGCCTTTTTTGTGCACTTCGCGTGGCAACTCGGTGATGGTCTGCTGTTGCAGCGGCAGGGTCAGCGGCTGGTGTTCGCCCACGCGCTTGAGGAAGGCTCGGGTCGACTTGGCGTTTTCCGTGATCCAGTGCGTGGTCTGTGCAGCAGCAGTCAGGGTGGCGGCGGGCAGCACGTCTGCAATGGGGGCGAGCGTGGCGCAGCCAAAGTCCAGCGGTGTGGGCACCAGCAGCAGACGGCCTGTGGTGACGTTCACAGCAGTTTCACGCCAGCGGCGCGCAGCATGCGGGTGGTGCGGATCAGCGGCAGGCCCACCAGTGCGGTCGGGTCGTCGTTGTCGATGGCGTCGAGCAGGGCAATGCCCAGGCCCTCGCTTTTGGCGCTGCCAGCGCAGTCGTAGGGCTTTTCGGCCTGCAGGTAGTTTTCAATCTCTTCGTCCGTCAGGTCGCGGAATTGCACCCGCACGGCGGCCAGATCGACCTGCTCGAACCCGGTGGCCAGGCAGACCACGGCCAGCGCGGTCTGAAAGACGACGGTGTGGCCGCGCATCTGGCGCAGCTGCTGCACGGCGCGCTCGTGCACGCCGGGTTTGCCCAAGGGCTGGCCCGCCAGGTCGGCCACCTGGTCGGAGCCGATCACCACCGCTTCAGGGTAGCGTGCGGCCACGGCGCGGGCTTTGGCCAGGGCCAGCCGCAGGGCCAGATCATGTGGGGTTTCGCCCGCCTGCGGGGTTTCGTCCACCTCGGGGGCGGCCACTTCGAAGGGCAGGTGCAGGCGCGAGAGCAGTTCGCGGCGGTAGCGGGAGGTGGAGCCCAACACAAGGGTTCGGGACAGGGCGGAGGCGCTGGCATTCATGGGGGGTGATTCTCTTACACTCGCGCCATGGACAAGACATTCGACCCCCGGCACCTGGACATCAAAGCGTTTGCGCAAGCTGGCGCTGGGCTGCAGGGCGAAACACCACTGGCCGACTGGCCGCGTTTGCTGCAGGAACAATTTGCCGAGAGTGCTGGCGCTGCGGTGCGCTGGCGCCTGGACGGCCGAATGGTGCCGGTCACGGGTGGTGCTGCCCAGGTGGCCATGGGCCTGCAAGCCGAGGTGGACCTGGTCCAGCAGTGCCAGCGCTGCCTGTCGGCGGTGGTGCAAAAGGTCGAGGCCGAACGCGACTTCCTGTTTGTGGCCGACGAGGCCACGGCCGAGGCTCTGGACGAAGATTCGGAGGCCGATGTGCTGGTCCTCAGCCGGGATTTTGACGCCTTGTCGCTGGTCGAGGACGAATTGATCCTGGCCTTGCCCCTGGTGCCGCGCCATGACACTTGCCCGCAAAGCCTGCCCGAGGTGGCCGAGGATGAGTCGTTTGCCCGTGCCAGCGAGCGGCCCCATCCGTTTGCCGCTCTGGCGGCCCTTAAAAATGGGCGCTGAAATCCATTGCTGGCCAAAAGCCTTGTCCTTGGTCTATAATGGCAGGCTTCGCGCGGGATGACCCTTTACCGCTGCGACATCCGTTCAACCAGAAGCTGCGCCCCTTTCGATAGCGCGGCGTCAGTGATTAAGGAGCCATCATGGCTGTTCAACAAAACAAAAAGTCGCCCTCCAAGCGCGGCATGCACCGTTCGCACAACGCCCTGAACGTGCCCGGCATCGCTGTCGAGCCCACCACCGGCGAAACCCACCTGCGTCACCACATCAGCCCCAACGGCTTCTACCGTGGCCGTCAGGTGCTGAAAAACAAATCCCAAGCCTGATCGGCGTCAGCTCTCAAGCCTGCACAGGCCCGGCGCTACTAGTTAAGTAGCATCGGGCTTTTGTTTTTGGGGCTTCAGATCTTGTCTTGTCCGGTTTTGATCCCAAGGATGCCATGAGCACACCCACCCCCATCACTGTGGCTGTCGATTGCATGGGGGGCGACCATGGCCCCCGCGTCACGCTGGCCGCCTGCCGTCGCTTTTTGTCTACCCATCCCGATGCGCGGCTGCTGCTGGTTGGGCGCAGTGAGGCACTGGCTGGTTTTGCTGATCCGCGTGCAGTGGTGGTGGCTTGTGCCGAGGTGGTTGAGATGGACGACTCCTTGGAAGTGGCTTTGCGCAAGAAAAAAGACTCTTCCATGCGCGTGGCCATTGAGCAGGTCCGGGATGGCCGTGCGGCTGCTGCCGTGTCTGCTGGGAACACCGGCGCGCTGATGGCAATTGCCCGCTATGTCCTCAAAACCATGGATGGGATCGATCGCCCCGCCATTGCGGGGCAAATGCCCAATTTCAAGGGCGGTGGTACCACCATGCTGGATTTGGGGGCCAATGTGGATTGCTCGCCCGAGCACCTCTTGCAGTTTGCGGTCATGGGCTCGGCTCTGGTGTCGGTACTCCAAGACAAGGATCAACCTTCTGTGGGGTTGCTCAACATTGGCGAAGAGGCCATTAAAGGCAATGAAATTATCAAAAAAACGGGCGAATTGCTGCGATCTGCTTCCAACGCTGGTGACTTGAACTTCCATGGAAATGTCGAGGGCAATGACATTTTCAAAGGCACGGTCGATATCGTGGTTTGCGACGGCTTTGTGGGCAATGTGGCGTTGAAGGCCAGTGAGGGATTGGCGACCATGATCGCCGGATTCCTGAAGGCTGAATTTTCTCGCGGCATTTTCACGAAAATAGCAGCAATATTTGCCTATCCTGTTCTATCTGCATTTAAAAACCGCGTAGACCATCGCCGATACAACGGCGCTGCGCTTCTGGGCTTGCGCGGACTGGTGTTCAAGAGCCATGGGTCCGCCGACGAGATCGCCTTTGAGACCGCCTTGAACCGGGCTTATGATGCTGCCCGAAACCAATTGCTGGACCGTGTCCGCACTCGGATTGCACATGCCGCCCCCTTGCTGGCCGGGGTGGGGCAGGCGCCCGAGGCGGCTGCGGCCTCCCCAACATGACCATTTATTCCCGCATTCTGGGTACAGGCAGTTTTCTGCCCCCCAAGCGCCTGAGCAATGCCGACCTCGCAGCTGAATTGGCACAACAGGGCGTTGAAACTTCCGACGAATGGATCGTTGAACGCACCGGCATTCGTGCCCGCCACTTTGCCGCCCCTGAGGTGGGCAGCAGTGATCTGGCCACCGAAGCCGGTCGCCTCGCCCTCGAGGCTGCGGCTCTGGGTGCCGCCGATCTGGACCTGATCATCGTCGCCACCTCCACACCCGACATGGTGTTCCCTTCGACGGCCACCATGGTGCAGCACAAGCTGGGCGCAGCCGGTTGCCCGGCTTTTGACGTGCAGGCAGTGTGCAGCGGGTTCATTTATGCGCTGACCGTGGCCGACGCCATGATCCGCGGAGGTTCTGCCAAAAATGCGCTGGTGATTGGTTCTGAAGTGTTCAGCCGCATCCTTGACTTCAAGGACCGTACCACCTGTGTGCTGTTCGGTGATGGCGCCGGTGCCGTGGTCATTGGCGCGTCCGATCAGCCTGGCATTCTGGCCACCGACATCCACGCCGACGGCAAGCACCGCGACATCTTGTGTGTGCCCGGTCACGTGTCGGGCGGCAATGTGCTGGGCGATCCGGTGCTCAAGATGGATGGCCAGGCGGTGTTCAAGCTCGCTGTGGGCGTGCTCGAAGAGACTGCCCGTGCCAGCCTGGCCAAAGCCGGTTTGCATGACAGCGACATCGACTGGCTGATCCCGCACCAGGCCAACATCCGCATCATGCAAAGCACTGCACGCAAGCTCAAGATGCCTGCCGAGAAAGTGGTGGTCACCGTTGACCAGCACGGCAACACCTCGGCCGCGTCCATTCCGCTGGCGCTGGACACCGCCGTGCGCGACGGCCGCATTCAGCGCGGACAGCACCTCATGCTCGAAGGTGTGGGGGGGGGCTTCACCTGGGGCTCGGTGCTGGTCAAGTACTGATTCACTGAGAACAACAACATGACGACATTTGCTTTTGTATTCCCTGGCCAGGGTTCGCAATCGGTGGGCATGCTGGACGCCTGGGGCGACCATCCTGCCGTGCTCGAAACGCTCAAGGAAGCGTCTGACGCACTGGGCGAGAACGTGGCCCAACTGATCAAAGACGGCCCCAAAGAGGCGTTGGCCCTGACCACCAACACCCAGCCAGTGATGTTGGTGGCCGCTGTGGCGGCTTACCGCGCCTGGCTGGCCGAAGGTGGTGCCAAACCTGCCGTGGTGGCAGGGCACTCGCTGGGCGAGTACAGCGCCCTGGTGGCTTCGGGCGTTTTGACACTGACGCAAGCTGCGCCGCTGGTGCGCCTGCGCGCCGCCGCCATGCAGGAAGCCGTGCCCGTGGGCGTGGGTGCCATGGCCGCCATTCTGGGCCTGGCTTCCGACAAAGTGATCGAAGGTTGCCAACAAGCCCAGGCCAGCTTTGGCTCGGGCAGCGCCGAAGTGGTCGAGGCCGTGAATTTCAACGATGCGGCCCAGACCGTGATTGCCGGCACCAAGGCCGGCGTGGACAAGGCCTGCGAAGTGCTCAAGGGCATGGGCGCCAAGCGTGCGCTGCCGCTGCCGGTGTCGGCCCCGTTCCATTCCAGCCTGATGAAGCCCGCCGCCGAAAAACTGCGCGAAAAACTGGCCACGCTGGAATTCGGTGCCTCCCAGATTCCGGTGGTCAACAACATCGATGTGGCCGTCGAAACCGATGCCGATCCCATCCGCAATGCCCTCTACCGCCAGGCCTTTGGCCCGGTGCGCTGGGTGGAGTGTGTGCAGGCGATCAAGGCACGTGGCGTGTCCACCTTGGTTGAATGTGGCCCCGGCAAGGTGCTGGCCGGCATGACCAAGCGCATCGACGCAGAACTGCAGGGCCTGGCCCTGTTCGATCCGGCCTCGCTGGCCGAAATCAAAGGAATCCTCGCATGAGCGACAAGCAAGTTGCCCTGGTGACCGGTGCCTCGCGTGGCATTGGCGCCGCCATCGCCCGTCAGCTCGCACAAGAAGGTTTTGTGGTCATCGGAACCGCCACGTCGGACGACGGTGCGGCCAAAATCGGTCAGGCCCTGTCGGGTTTTGCCGGCTGCCGTGGCGCCAACCTGAACGTGAACGATGCAGCCGCTGCTGAAGCCCTGATCGACGGCATCGTCAAAGAGCATGGTGGCCTGCAGGTGCTGGTCAACAATGCGGGCATCACCCGCGACCAGCTGGCCATGCGCATGAAGGACGATGACTGGGACGCTGTGGCCGACACCAACCTCAAGGCGGTGTTCCGCATGAGTCGTGCCGTGATCCGCCCCATGATGAAACAGCGCTATGGCCGCATCATCAGCATCACCAGCGTGGTGGGCGCCTCGGGCAATCCCGGTCAGGCCAATTACGCCGCGGCCAAGGCTGGCGTGGCCGGCATGACCCGCGCGCTGGCGCGCGAACTGGGCAGCCGTGGCATCACCGTCAACTGTGTGGCACCGGGCTTCATCGAGACCGACATGACCGGCGCATTGCCTGAAGAACAGCAAAAAGCATTGCTGGGCCAGATCCCGCTGGGGCATCTGGGCAAGCCCGACGACATCGCCCATGCGGTGGCCTACCTGGCCAGCGCCAAGGCGGCCTATGTCACCGGCCAAGAGCTGCACGTCAACGGTGGGATGTTCATGGCCTGAGGGCCATCAGCCAAGTTCACCCCGACAAGCAGTTAAAATTACCTTTTTTCACAACCCCCAGAGGGAAACCATGAGCGATATCGAAGCACGTGTCAAAAAAATCATCGCCGAACAACTCGGCGTGGAAGAGTCTCAAGTCACCAATGAAAAAGCCTTCGTGGCCGATCTGGGTGCCGACTCCCTGGACACGGTGGAACTGGTGATGGCACTCGAAGACGAGTTCGGCATCGAGATTCCTGACGAAGACGCCGAGAAGATCACCACGGTGCAAGCCGCGATCGACTACGCCAACAGCAAGAAGGCCTGATCGCCCATGACCCGGCGCCGCGTTGTTGTCACGGGTTTGGGATGCATCAGCCCCGTGGGCAACACGGTGGCGGACGCATGGTCCAACCTGCTTGCCGGCCAGTCCGGCATCGGTCTGATCACGAAGTTCGACGCTTCGGCACTTGCTTGCAAGATCGCGGGCGAGGTCAAGAACTTCGATCTGGAGTCCTACATCAGCGCCAAAGAGGCGCGCACGATGGACACCTTCATCCACTACGGCATTGCCGCTGCTGCACAAGCGGTGGCCGATGCGGGCTTGGCCACTGGCGAGGCTTTGGGTGAGGAAGAGGCAACCCGGATCGGTGTGGTCATCGGTTCTGGCATCGGCGGTCTGCCGATGATCGAAGAAACCCACGCCGAGTACACCAACCGCGGCCCGCGCCGCATTTCCCCCTTTTTCGTGCCGGCGTCGATCATCAACATGATCTCTGGCCATGTGTCCATGCGTTTCGGCTTCAAAGGCCCGAACCTGGCCGTGGTGACCGCCTGCACCACTGGCCTGCACAGCATTGGCGAAGCCGGCCGCCTGATCGAATACGGCGATGCCGATGTGATGATCGCCGGTGGCTCTGAAGCCACGGTCTCGCCACTGGGCGTGGGTGGCTTTGCCGCCATGCGCGCTTTGTCTACCCGCAACGACGATCCCGCAGCCGCCTCCCGCCCCTGGGACAAGGACCGCGACGGTTTCGTGTTGGGTGAGGGCGCTGGCGTGCTGGTGCTCGAAGAGTACGAACACGCCAAAGCCCGTGGCGCCAAGATTTACGCTGAATTGGGCGGCTACGGCATGAGCGCCGACGCCGGCCACATGACCGCGCCCAGCATGGACGGCCCACGCCGCGCCATGTTGAACGCCTTGCGCAATGCCGGCATCAATGCCGACCAGGTGGATTACCTGAACGCGCACGGCACCTCCACCCCGTTGGGTGACGTGAACGAAACCAACGCCATCAAGGCGGCCCTGGGCGACCATGCCAAGAAGATGGTGGTGAGCTCGACCAAGTCCATGACCGGTCACTTGCTCGGTGGCGCTGGTGGCATCGAGAGCGTGTTCACCGTGTTGGCGCTGCACCACCAGAAGGTGCCGCCCACCATCAACCTGGTCAACCAGGACCCCGAGTGCGATCTGGACTATTGCGCCAACACCGCGCGCGACCTCAAGATCGACGTGGCCGTCAAAAACAACTTCGGTTTTGGCGGCACCAACGGTACCCTGGTGTTCAAACGCACCTGATCGCGGAGTTCGCTTCATGCGCAGCGCCCCACCCGTGCTTGTCCCGGTGGGGCGTTTTGTTTGGGGTCATGCATTGACCTTGTGCATGGCAGCGCTGGTGGCACTGGCGCTGGCGCTGACCTGTCTGGCTTCGGGCGTGATACCCGAACAAGGTCTGATGTGGACAGCGCTCTGGGTTTTGGCGGCCTTCCTGTCCTGGCGGCTGGCGCAGCATGAAGCCTTGCCCGCAGGCGCTTTGGCCTGGGATGGGGAAGGCTGGACGCACCATGCGAGCCTTGGTGTCCCGGCGGGCCCAGCTGAGCCCGTGCATGTGCGGGTGCTGTGGGATGCCGGGTCAGCCATGTTGGTGGCGGTTCGTTCCCGTGAGGGGGCTGGCAGCACGCTGGGCCAGCGGCAGCGTTATGCCTGGTTGCGCGCTGCACAAATGCCTGGGCCAGCCTCAAGCCACTGGCACGCCTGGCGGTGTGCGGTCTACGCTGGCGACATTTTGTAACTGCGAAATCTCGGCGCTGAGCTTGTGTGAGGGTGGATTGCCCTTATCTTTGGTGACAGTTGTGAACTGGAGAAACATCCCGTGACTGCAAACATCTGGAAAAAAACTTGGGTGGCCAGCGCGCTGGTCGTTTTGGGGGCGGGCAGCAGCCTGCTGCTGCAAGGCACGCAGGTGCATGCCCAGGCGGTGTCGCCCACCGCATCGGCCGCACTGGTGCGGGGATTGCCCGATTTCACAGAGCTGGTGGAGCAGGTCGGCCCTTCGGTGGTCAACATTCGCACCTTGGAGAAAGTGCGCCACCCAGAGGCCGGCAATGGCGGGCCTGATGAAGAAATGCAGGAATTGTTCCGGCGCTTTTTTGGGGTGCCGATGCCCAATGCGCCGCGCCAGGCGCCCCGTCAAAACCGTCCACAGAATGAAGAAGCCCAACCACGCGGGGTGGGTTCGGGCTTCATCCTCACGGCCGATGGCTACATCATGACCAATGCCCATGTGGTCGATGGCGCCGATGAGGTGGTGGTCACGCTGACCGACAAGCGTGAGTTCAAGGCCAAGATAGTGGGCGCCGACAAGCGCACCGATGTGGCCGTGGTCAAGATCAATGCCAGTGGCCTGCCTGCCGTCAAAGTGGGTGATGTGAGCCGCCTCAAGGTCGGCGAATGGGTGATGGCCATCGGTTCGCCCTTTGGTTTGGAAAACACTGTGACCGCGGGCATCGTGAGCGCCAAGCAGCGCGATACCGGCGACTACCTGCCTTTCATCCAGACCGACGTGGCGATCAACCCCGGCAACTCCGGTGGTCCGCTCATCAACATGCGCGGAGAGGTGGTGGGCATCAACAGCCAGATCTATTCGCGTTCGGGTGGTTTCATGGGCATCTCGTTCTCCATCCCGATGGACGAGGCCAGCCGTGTCAGCGATCAGTTGCGTGCCAGTGGACGTGTCACGCGAGGGCGTATCGGCGTGCAGATCGATCAGGTGACCAAAGAGGTGGCCGAGTCGATTGGGCTGGGCAAGCCGCAAGGCGCATTGATCCGGGGCGTTGAAGAGGGTTCACCGGCCGAGAAAGCGGGCATCGAAGCGGGCGACATCATCACCAAATTCGATGGCAAAGCGATCGACAAGGCGTCTGACCTTCCTCGCTTGGTGGGCAACACCAAGCCCGGCAGCCGAGTGGGCCTGACCGTTTTCCGCCGTGGCGCCCAAAAAGACCTGAGCATCACTGTGGCCGAAGTGCAGCCTGAAAAGACGGTGGCGCAAAAAAGCACCGAAGACCGCAAGAACAATGCCGCCGCTCCTCTGGGTTTGGTGGTGGCTGAACTGAGCGAGGCCCAAAAGCGCGAGTTGCGTGTGCGTGGCGGTGTGCGCATCGAGTCAGCCGCCGAACCGGCTGCACGTGCGGGTCTGCGCGAGGGCGATGTGATCCTGGCGATCGCCAACACCGAGGTGTTGAGCCTGCGTGATTTTGACGCCGCCCTGTTGCGCACAGACAAAACCCGCCCGGTCAGCCTGTTGATTCGCCGTGGTGAGGTGGCCCAGTACGTCCTGGTTCGCCCGGCACGCTGATGGGCCCTTGTCAATACCCCCTCTGTTTAGAGGGGTCTTTGAGGCCTGACAGGGGTCAATTGCAACAGCCTGAAAATATTTTTTTCAGCTTTTTCTGTGTTTTCCAAGGTTTGCACTCACTCACTTATTATGGGTTTGCATGCTTATTTCGTTAAAATTTGGCACCTTGTCCGATGATTGCTGGCATTGAGGGCAGGTCTGGATTCACGATGCGGGATGTTCAACAACAGTCCACGTCTGATCCACAGCAAGCCCACAGCTTGTTCAAAAAATCCTTTTGCATTTTGTGAATAACTTGTGGATAAATCTGCTGTTGCAAAGCTGCAACGACCTGAAACCCGCGCTGGAGGGGCTTTCCGAGGTGGGCAATTTGCCTACAATGAAGTCCCAACTATCGCAGTTGCCATAGATTGTTGGTTCAGGGCGCGTCACCACTCGACGCGCCCTTTTTTCTTGTGTGGGCCATGTGCCCACAAGCACTTGCATAACGCCGTTGATGAATCACATCCGAAATTTCTCGATCATTGCGCACATCGATCACGGCAAATCGACCCTTGCTGATCGTCTGATCCAGCGCTGTGGTGGTCTGGCCGAGCGCGAGATGGAAGCCCAGGTGCTCGACTCGATGGACATCGAGAAAGAGCGCGGCATCACCATCAAAGCGCAAACCGCTGCGCTGCAATACAAAGCCAAAGATGGCCAGGTCTACAACCTCAACCTGATCGACACACCCGGCCATGTGGACTTCTCCTATGAGGTGAGCCGTTCACTGTCTGCCTGTGAAGGCGCGCTCTTGGTGGTGGACGCCAGCCAGGGCGTGGAAGCACAGACCGTGGCCAACTGCTACACCGCGCTCGACCTGGGTGTGGAAGTGCTGCCCGTGCTCAACAAGATGGATCTGCCCAATGCCGACCCTGAAAACGCGCGGGCCGAAGTCGAAGACGTGATCGGCATCGATGCCTCCGATGCGATCCCTTGCTCGGCCAAGACCGGCATGGGCATTGACGAGATCCTCGAGATGATCGTGGCCAAGGTGCCCGCACCGCGTGGCAACCGTGATGCACCGCTGCGCGCCATGATCATTGACAGCTGGTTTGACAGCTATGTGGGTGTGGTGATGCTGGTGCGGGTGGTCGATGGCCGCCTGGCCAAAAACGAGCGCATCAAGATGATGGCCACCGGCGCCGTGTATGAAGCGGGCAACCTGGGGGTGTTCACCCCGGCCAATGAACCCCGCGAGAGCCTTGAAGCGGGCGAGGTGGGCTACATCATCGCCGGCATCAAGGAGCTCAAGGCGGCCAAGGTGGGTGACACCATCACGCTCGAAAAGAAGCTGCCCAACAACCTGGGGCCAGCCGCCGAAGCGCTGCCTGGCTTCAAGGAAATCCAGCCGCAGGTGTTTGCTGGCCTGTACCCGACCGAGGCCAACCAGTACGACGCCTTGCGCGATGCGCTGGAAAAGCTGCAGCTCAACGACGCCTCGCTGCAGTACGAACCCGAAGTGTCTCAGGCGCTGGGCTTTGGCTTCCGCTGCGGCTTCCTCGGGCTGCTGCACATGGAAATCGTGCAGGAGCGTCTGGAACGCGAATTCGACCAGGACCTGATCACCACCGCGCCCAGCGTGGTCTACGAAGTGCTCAAGGGCGACGGCGAAGTCATCATGGTGGAAAACCCCTCCAAGATGCCCGAGCAAGGCCGCATTCAAGAGATCCGCGAGCC
>JACCDH011800155.1_pt1 | contig 15604 bp, 14 predicted proteins | sample 7442481 | NCBI WGS metagenome assembly JACCDH01 (sample SAMN15323433, study PRJNA562643) | freshwater metagenome | isolation source: river surface water | place: USA:Blue River Watershed | collected 2017-08-15
ACCGCGATGAGCAACGCAAGGAAGGCGACCAGCGTCTTGCCCGCCCCCACATCGCCCTGCAAAAGCCGGTTCATCCGCAAAGGGTTTTCCATATCCAGCGCAATTTCCGACAGGGCGCGGGTCTGGGCCGATGTCGGCTGATAGGGAAGGCTTTTCAAGACTTTGGCCTGCAAGATGCCCGTGCCGCGTGTCACCTGACCCTTCTGGCGGCGCAGCTGGCTCCGGGCCAGGGCCAGCGTCACCTGATGGGCAAAAAGCTCATCATAGGCCAGCCGCTGTCGGGCGACAGAGGTGAAGGCAAGATCGGCCGGGCCGTCCGGCGCATGGGCGGCCTGCAGCGCGCGGCGCCAGTCCGGCCAGCCCTCACGCGCCAGCAGCGGGCCGTCAATCCATTCCGGCAGATCGGGCGTGCGCGCCAGCGTCGCCTCGGCCGCCTTGGCGATCAGGCGCTGGGTGATGCCTGCGGTCAGCGGATAGACCGGCTCCCACTGCGGCAGGTCTTTCGCCTCATCGGGGCGCAGCACATGGTCGGGGTGGACGATTTGTGCAATGCCGTCAAAAAGCTCCACCCGGCCCGACACCAGCCGCCTTTGCCCCGTCGGCAAAAGCTTTTGCAGATAGTCGCCGCGGGCATGAAAGAACACCAATTGAAATTCGGTCAGCGCATCGCGCACCATGACGCGATAGGGCCTGCCCTTGGTGCGCGGCGGGAAATGGCCGCCCACCTCGACCTCCACCGTGACGATGCTGGGCGCAACCACGTCGCGGATCGAGGATTTGCGGCTGCGGTCCACGGCGGAATGGGGCAGCAGGTAGAGCAGGTCCTTTGGCCGTTCGACGCCAAGGGCGGCAAAGGCACGGGCGGTTTTCGGGCCAATACCCTCAAGCGTTTCCAGATCGGCAAACAGCGGGAAAAGCGCCTCGGGCCGGGTCATGCATCCACCATGGCCAGCCATTCATCCTCGGTCAGCATCGGCACACCAAGGCGTTCGGCGTCCTTGGCCTTGGATCCGGCGCCGGGACCGGCCACCACATAATCGGTTTTCGCGCTGACAGAGCCGGCCACCTTGGCCCCCAAAGCTTCGGCCCGGGCCTTGGCCTCGGCCCGGGTCATGCGTTCCAGCGTGCCGGTAAAGACAACGGTCTTGCCCGCCACCGGGCTGTCCAGCCTTGGCTTTTCAACGGGTTGCGGGGAAAGCTCTGCGACAAGCGCATCAATGGCGGCCCGTTCGGCGGGGTTCTGGAACGCCTCGGTCAGGCTGGTTGCCAGCACGGCCCCCACCCCGTCGATCGCGGTCAGATCGGCCCATTCCGGCGATCCGGGGCGCGCGGCGGTGATCGCCGCCTCAAAGCACGGCCAATCGCCGTAATGGCGTGCCAGAAGGCTGGCCGCCGCCTCACCCACATGGCGAATGCCAAGGCCGAAGATCAGCCGATCCAGCGGGATGGTGCGCTTGGCCTCGATGGCGGCAAAAAGCTTGGCAACCGAGGTCTTGCCATAGCCATCGCGGTTTTCCAGCCGGGCAAGCTGGGCGCGATCGCGGGCGGCAAGCGTAAAGATATCGGCCGGGGTCCGGATCGGCAAAAGCCGGTCGTGAAAGAACATTTCGATCTGCTTGGCCCCGAGACCTTCGATGTCGAAAGCACCGCGCGAGACGAAATGTTTCAGCCGCTCAATGGCTTGCGCCGGACAGATCAGACCCCCGGTGCAGCGACGCACCGCGTCGCCCTCGGCCCGGTGGGCCTCGGAACCGCACTCGGGGCAGCGGGCGGGAAAGTCGAAGGCCGGCGCGTCAGCCGGGCGTTTGGCCAGATCGACATCGTTGATCTTCGGAATCACATCGCCCGCGCGATAGACCTGCACCCAGTCCCCTACGCGAATATCCTTGCCGCCCCGGATCGGGTTGCCTTTGGCGTCGCGCCCGGCGATGTAATCTTCGTTGTGCAACGTGGCATTCGACACCACCACGCCGCCCACCGTCACCGGCGCAAGCCGGGCCACAGGCGACAGGGCGCCGGTGCGCCCGACCTGAATGTCGATACCCTCAAGCCGCGTCCAGGCCAGTTCGGCCGGGAATTTATGGGCAATCGCCCAGCGCGGGGTGGTGGACCGAAAGCCCAGCCGCGCCTGCAACGCCAGATCGTTAACCTTGTAGACCACGCCGTCAATGTCATAGCCAAGAGTGGCGCGCAGCCCCTCAACCTTGCGGTAATGCGCCAGAAGATCGTCCGGCGACTCTGCAAGGATTGTCAGGGGGTTGGTCTTGAACCCCATGGTTTGCAGCCGCGCGATGGCGCCAAATTGCGTTTCCGAAAGCGGCGCGGACAGCGCCCCCCAGGCATAGGCGAAAAAGCGCAAGGGCCGGGCGGCGGTGATGGCGGCATCCAGCTGGCGCAAAGACCCGGCGGCCGCGTTGCGCGGGTTGGCAAAGGGCTTTTCCCCCTTCTCCTGTTGCCGGGTGTTCAGCGCGGCAAAATCGGCGTGGGACATATAGACCTCGCCGCGGACCTCCATCACATCGGGCGCGCCGCTCACGGTTTGCGGGATATCGGCAATGGTGCGGGCGTTGTCGGTGACGTTTTCACCCACCGCCCCATCGCCGCGCGTGGCGGCCTGCACCAGATGCCCGCCTTCATAGCGCAAAGACAGCGACAGCCCGTCAATCTTGGGTTCGGCCGTAAAGGCCAAGGGCCCGCTGTGGCCCAGAAAACTGCGGATCCGCTCTTCAAAGTCAGCAATGTCGCTGTCCTCAAAGGCGTTTTCCAGCGACAGCATGGGCACCGAATGGGTGATCTTCCCAAAGCCCGAAGCAAGGGCTGCCCCGACCTGATCCGACGGGCTGTCCACCCGTTTCAGCGCGGGAAACCGCGCCTCGATCGCCGCATTGCGCTGCTTCAGGGCATCATACTCCGCGTCCGAAATCTCGGGCGCGTCCAGCGTGTGATAGGCGCGGTTCGCGGCCGCCAAGACCTCGGCCAGATGGGCAAGCTCGGCGCGGGCCTCGGCCTCGGTCAGCTTGTCGATCGGCGTCGGCTCTGGCATCTGGTCCTCTCCCCCTGTTCGCCGCCCAAGGTTATGGGGCGGCGCGGGAAAGGTCTAGGGTCAGGCCGAGGCCGCCAGACTGGTGGCCGCCCCCGGTGCCGGTTCACGCAGCACATAGCCGCGGCCCCAGACGGTTTCGATATAGTTCTGGCCCCCCGTCGCCTCGGCCAGCTTCTTGCGCAGCTTGCAGATGAAGACGTCGATGATCTTCAGCTCCGGCTCGTCCATGCCGCCATAGAGGTGGTTGAGGAACATCTCCTTGGTCAGCGTGGTGCCCTTGCGCAGCGACAAACGCTCCAGCATCTGGTATTCCTTGCCCGTCAGATGCACGGTCTTGCCGCCCACATCCACCGTCTTGGCATCAAGGTTCACATTAACCGCCCCGGTCCGGATGACCGATTGGCTATGCCCCTTTGAGCGGCGGATGATCGCATGGATCCGCGCCACCAGCTCTTCGCGGTGAAAGGGTTTGGTCAGATAGTCATCGGCCCCAAAGCCAAAGCCCTTGATCTTGCTGTCGGTGTCATCCGATCCCGACAGGATGAGAATCGGTGTTTCGATCCGCGCCAGACGCAGCTGGCGCAACACCTCATGGCCGGACATGTCGGGCAGATTCAGATCGAGAAGGATCAGATCATAGTCATAAAGTTTCGCCAGATCGATCCCGTCCTCGCCCAGATCGGTGCAAAAGACGTTCAGATTGGCGTGGGTCAACATCAACTCGATACTGCGCGACGTCGTGGGATCGTCTTCAACCAAAAGGATACGCATTTGCAGAACTCCGTCACTGGCATCTTCGTTAACGACCTTGGCGGCCAATGGTTAACGTCCGGTTACTCTGCCAGAACGAAAGCAGAAAACAATCTAAAGTTGTCTGTATTTCTGCAAGCTCGTGACGCGCAGCGCCTTGTCGCCATGGCGCGCGACAGCATCGCGCCAAAGGTTGAACTCTTCCTCTGACAGCGCATAGCGCTCCAGCGCCTCGCTTTGGGTGATCAGGCCATACACCACAGCCTTGACGACAATCGCCTTGCGGCTGGCCACCCAGCGGCGGGTATCAGCCGACGGCAGGTCGGCGCGGGTCAGGATGCTGCCATCCGGCAAGGTCACCTGTCGCGGACCATCAACGCGTTTGAGAAACATGGGCTCTCCGTTTTCCATCGCGGGAAAGGTGGCCCAGCGTCCTTAAGGATGGGTGAAGGCAGGGGTTGAGACTGTGCAGCATTTTCCTATATTGCACGGCATCCGACGTCGCTCCGACGCTTCCCGAAAGATCCAAGGATGCTTGACCAAAGGCTGAATTCGCTTGGCCTGCCGAAACCGCCATCGCAAACCCGGGTGGTCGTGGCCATGTCGGGCGGCGTTGATTCGTCGGTTGTGGCGGCCATGCTGAAGGATGAGGGCTATGACGTCGTGGGCGTCACGCTCCAGCTTTACGATCATGGTGCGGCCTTGGCGAAAAAGGGGGCCTGCTGCGCGGGGCGCGACATTCACGATGCCGCGCGCGTGGCCGAAACCATGGGCTTTCCGCATTATGTGCTGGACTATGAAAACACCTTCCGCGAGGCGGTGATTGAAGAGTTTGCCGATGCCTATCTGGCGGGCGCAACACCGGTACCCTGCATCCGCTGCAACGAACGGGTGAAGTTCAAGGATCTGCTGGCCACGGCCAAGGACCTGAACGCCGATTGCATGGCGACCGGGCATTACATCCAGCGCAAGATGGGCAACGGGCCCGAACTGCACATGGCCAGCGACCCGAACCGCGACCAAAGCTATTTCCTGTTCTCCACCACGCCCGAGCAGCTGGACTATCTGCGCTTTCCGCTTGGTCACCTCGCCTCCAAGGCGGAAACCCGGGCGCTGGCGGCGAAATACGGGCTAAGCGTGGCCGACAAGCCCGACAGTCAGGACATCTGCTTTGTCCCGAACGGCAATTATGCCGCCGTGATTGAAAAGCTGCGGCCGGGCGCTGCCGATCCGGGAGAGATCGTCGATCTGGCGGGCAAGGTGGTGGGAGAGCATCGCGGCGTGATCCATTACACCATCGGCCAGCGCAAGGGTCTGGGGATCGGCGGTCTGGGCGAGCCGTTGTATGTGGTCAAGCTTGACCCCGAAACCCGGCGCGTGGTGGTGGGGCCGAAGTCGGCCCTGTCCACGCGCGTGATCCCGATCCGCGAGATCAACTGGCTGGGGGATGAAGCCTTTGACGCGCGGGCCGAGTGGCACCTGAACGTCAAGGTGCGATCAACCCGCCCGCCGCGCCCGGCGGTGATCCGGCCCCTCTCGGCAACCGAGGCCGAGGTGGAACTGTTTGACGCCGAAGACGGCGTCAGCGCAGGGCAGGCTTGTGTGTTCTATGCCCCCGAAGGCAGCCGGGTCTACGGCGGCGGCTGGATCTGGCGGGGGCGGTAGAACCGATTTCTGTCGCAGAAATCGGACAAAAATCTTGCAAGATTTTTGGCAATTTTCTGTGCCAGAAAATTGCGCTCAGAGCACCGACAGGACGGATCTTGCAGCACGCAGGCCGGGGGGCTCGCCGCCCTTGCCCAACCTTTCCATGGTCAAGGACATGGCATGCTTCTGCCCCGTCGGATCGGCAAACAAGGCCTCAAGTGCGGGTGCGATCAATTCCGGGCGACAGGCATCGCCAATGAACTCAGGCACGACCCGGGTTTCGGAGACGAGATTGACCAGCGTCACCGTGTCGACCTGCGCCGCGCGGCGCATCAGCCAAAGCGTGAGCCGGTTCATGTCATAGGCGATAACCATCGGGCAGCCATTGGCGGCAAGCTCCAGACTGACGGTGCCCGAGGCTGCAAGCGCCACATGAGCCATGGCAAAGGCGGCGCGTTTTCGGCTGGGATCGGTGATGATCTCGGGTACGACGGGCCAGTGCCGTGTCAGATCACGCACCAAGGGTTCAACGCCGCGCACCGTGGGCAGCGCCACACGCAACGTCGGATGGGTGGCCTGCAGCCGGGCGATGGTTTCGCCAAAGACAGGGCAAAGCCGGGTCACCTCGCCCTTGCGGCTGCCCGGAAGGGCCAGAAGAAGCGGTCCCTCGCCTGCCATCAAGGCGCGTTCTTCAGGGGTGGCCAAGGGTTCGGCCACAACCGGGTGGCCGACAAAATCGCAGGTCATCCCGGCGGCCTGCATATAGGGCGGCTCAAAGGGCAAAAGCGCCAGCACATGGTCGACATGCCGTGCCATCTTCGCAGCCCGCTTGGGCCGCCAGGCCCAGACCGAAGGCGCGACATAGTGGATGGTGCGCAGGTCGGGCCGCGCCGTCTTGACCAAAGCCGCCACCCGCAGGCAGAAATCCGGGCTGTCGATGGTGATCAGCGCCGCAGGCTGACGGGCCAGCGCATCGAAGGCCGCTTCGCGGATGCGCCGCTTGAGGGCGCGGTATTTCGGCAAGACCTCTACAAGCCCCATGATGGACAGCTCTTCCATCGGGAAAAGGCTGACCATGCCTTCGGCCTGCATCAAAGGGCCACCGATGCCGTGGAATTCGACAGACGGACTAAGCGCCTTCAGACCAGCCATAAGGGCCGCGCCAAGGCGGTCGCCCGAAGGCTCGCCAGCGATGAGGTAGAGCCTTAGCGCGCCCACAGGAACAGGCCGAGCGCCTCGGCCTCCTGTTGCATGGCAGACAGATCAAGGCAGATCACCCCGCCTGCCTGCCAGACAATGCCGCCAAGCCCGGCCGCGGCCGCGTTGCGCACGGTCTGCACGCCCAAGGCGGGCAGGTCGATGCGGCGGTCCTGACCGGGTTTCGGGGACTTGTAGAAGAGGCCCTTGGCCGGGCGCAGGGCGGCAGGGATCTGGGCGACAAAGCCCAACATGGCATCGGTGCCGGGCAGGGTTTCAACGGCAAGGCACAGCCCCCCGGCCACGACACAGCCCTGCCCGACATCCACCGCGCCAAGGGCTGCGACAATCGCCTCGGCGCGCGCGGCGTCCTTTTCGTCTTGCGGGGAGACGGCCCCGGCATAGACCCCGGCGCCGGGCACCAGATGGGGCGCAATGTCGGTCACGCATTTCAGCGCAAAGCCATGTTCGGCAAAGATCGCCAGCACTTCACGCAAAGTCGCGTCATCGCCCTGCCCCATGGCCGCCAGAAGGCGCGGCACCAAGGTGGCGGTGGCCGGGTCAAACAGCGCGGGGTCCAGCCGAGGGCGCTGCACGGCCCCGGCAAAACAGACCTCGCTCACGCCCTGATCTTCCAGCCAGCGCAGAAAGACCGCCAGCCTTTCGACGCGAAAGCTCTGGTCCGGGGTCAGGCCCGCCGGAGCAAACCCGTCCAGCGCGCAGATCAGCGGGCGGTCGGGCAGCGCAGCCACCAGGGCGGCAGGCAGCCCCCCTGCCCCGGCGATGAGCGCGAGCTTCGTCATTTCGGCGTCAGGAAATTGCGGTCCGAAGCGCCAAGGATGAAATCGGTCATCTCGCGGACATAGGCACTTTCGGTTTCCTCGGCCAGCTTTCGCGCCCGGTCCAGAAAGGACCCCTCGCCCTGGGCCAGCATCATGAAGGCGGCGCGCATGGCGGTGATGTCGGCACGCTCGACCCCCCGGCGTTTCAGTCCGACAAGGTTCAGCCCGTCCAACTCGCCGCGCGGCGCCTGCACCAGACCATAGGGGATGACATCATTCGTCACCATGGTCACCGCGCCGATGATCGCCCCGCGCCCGATGCGCACGAATTGATGGATACCGGACAGGCCACCAATGATGACGTCATCGCCAATCTGGCAATGCCCGGCGATGGCGACCTGATTGGCCAGGATCACGCGATTGCCGACATGGGCATCATGGCCGACATGCGCGCCCGTCATCAAAAGGCAGTCGTCACCCACGCTTGTCAGACCACCGCCGCCTTCGGTTCCGGTGTTCAGCGTCGCGCCTTCGCGGATGCGGCAGCGTGCGCCGACCGTCAGGCGGGTGCGTTCGCCCTTGAATTTCAAATCCTGCGGAATCTCGCCCACCGTGGCGAAGGGAAAAATCACCGTCTCGTCGCCGATCTCGGTCCAGCCCGTCACCACTGCATGCGATTTGAGCACGACACCCCGGCCCAAGACCACCTCGGGGCCGACAAGGCAGAACGGCCCGATCCGGCAGTCCGGCCCGATGCTGGCGCCCGGATCGACATGGGCAGAAGGGTGAACGGTGGCTGAGGGGTCAATCGCCATGGTTCAGGCTTTCGGCACGTCGAACATCGCCATGAACTCGGCCTCGCAGGCCAGCTCGCCCTCTACCATGGCGCGGCCGGCGAATTTCCAGACCCGGCCACCGCCACGCAGCGCGGTCACATGCAGCTCCATCACATCGCCCGGCACCACCTTGCGGCGGAACTTTACCGCATCCACCCCCATGAAGAACACATTGGCGTTCTTGTCGACCAGATCCATCGACAGACCAACAAGAATGCCCGAGGTCTGGGCCATGGCCTCGATGATCATCACGCCGGGAAACACCGGCATGCCGGGGAAATGCCCTTGGAACTGCGGCTCGTTGAAAGTGACATTCTTGATGCCGACACAGGATTTGTGCAGATGGATATCCCGCACCTTGTCCACCAGCAGGAACGGATAGCGGTGCGGGATGATGCGCTGGATCAGGGCCAGATCGGCGGAAAGCGGGGCGTCGGTCATGCTGTCTCCTCGGGCGGGACGCCTGAAACTGCGCCCTCGTGTCTGATCTTGTGATCCCTGACTAGCAAGGCCCGCGCGGCGAGACAAGCCGGGCTGCCCCAGGGCGGTGGCATCGGGCGTCCCTAGGGCGCACCAGGGGTCAACCGGCCCTCGGCCATGGCCGCATCAAGCCGGGCAATCGCCTCATCGGTGATGTCGATGTTTTCAAAGCCGACAAAGACGGCGCGGCTGTCGATGATGGCCACCGCACCGCGCGCGGTCATGACCTCGGCCAGAATGGGCCTTGCCGCCTGCAGAAACCGCTGCCGATCCTCTTCGAAACTGCGCTGCAGTTCGCGGGTCTTGGCATCCTGCGCCTTGCGGATGCCTTCGACCTTTTCGTTGAACGCCTCTGACAGCGGGGCGAAATCTTCGCGGCTCATCAGCGGGCGGCGGTTGGTCAGGTCTTTTTCCTCGGTCTCCAGCGCCGCCTCGATCCGCCGGTTCTCGTCGATCAGCGCGCGGCTTTCGTCTTCTTGCCGGGCAATCACCGCCTTGCCAAAGGCAGAACCGGTGAAAAGCCGCTCGTCATCCAGCGTCAGGATCGCGACCGATGGCGGCACTGGCGCCGCGTTGGTGCCACCCGCGTCCTCGGCTGCGCCAGGCTGGCCCGACAGGCAAAACAGGGCGCAGGCAAGGGCAAGACACCGCCGCATCAGAACTTCGTCGAGATTGTCAGGTCGAAGCTTTGTTCCTTGTCGTAGGTTTCCTTGCGCAGCGCCTTGGAGAAGTTGAAGCGCAATGGCCCAAGGGGCGTATCCCACAGCACCGAAACCCCAACGGCCGAGCGAAGCTTGGCGGAGTCGTCAACCGGTCCCCCGGTGCCAGTCACATTGTCCAGCCCCCAGACCGAGCCTACATCCAGGAAGGCACCGCCCTTGATGCCGTATTCCTCGGGCAGACCAAGCGGGAAGTCAGCCTCGAACCGCGCCACGGCAAAGAGATTGCCGCCCAGCGCGTCCTTGTTGGCCGCTGTTTCATCCCGTGGGCCGATACCATTGGCTTCAAAACCACGGATCTTGCCGTTGCCGAAATAGCGGTCGGTCACCCGGCTGGTATAGCCGCCCGCCGTGGCAATCGCGCCGCCTTCGAAAATGGCGCGGAGGGTGACTTCTTCGTTCAGGATCTTGGTCTCGGCCACGGCCAAGGCCTCGGTCTTGAGGTATTTCACATCCCCGCCCAGCCCCGCGAAATCCTGGCTGAAACGGAACAGGATACGGTTGTTGGGGTTCAGACCGCCGATCTTGTTGTCATAGGAATAGGCATAGCCGATCGACGAACCGATGGGAGAGTCCTGCGCCTCTTCAGCGACCAAGATCGTCGAAGAGCCTGCCGCAACATTCTTCACCTTGTCCGAGAACAGCCGATAGCGCAGCTCCAGCCGGCCGAATTCGCTGATCGGGAATTCCAGCGCCGGGGAAATCGCAATCGACTGGGTGTCATAGAAGGCGTCGGCATAATCGCTGGTGCGATAGAAGGCCCCGAACTTGAACCGCAGATCGCGGCCCAAAAGTGCGGGTTCGACAAAGGTCAACGAACTGTCCACCGTGTCCGAACCGGTGGTGATGTCGATCCCCACCTTCTGACCCCGGCCCAGGAAATTGTCCTCGGAAAAGCCAAAGGTCAGACCCGCGCCGGAATTGACGCTGAACGAGGCACCGATGTTCAAGGACCCGGTCGGCTTTTCCTCGACATCGACATTGACCACCACCTGCTCGCCATCGCTGCCCGGTGCGGCTTCGACATTGGCATTGCCGAAATAGCCCAGGGCGCGGATGCGCTCGGCCGCCTGACGGATCTCGCGCGGGTTGAAGGGGTCGCCTTCGGCGGTGCGGAACTGACGACGGATCACCTGATCCAGCGTCGTGGTATTGCCTTCGATGTCGATCCGCTCGACAAAAACCCGGTCGCCGCGCGACAGCACGAATTCGATGTCCAGCGTCTGGTCGCGTTCGTTGCGCGTCAGAACCGGCTCGACCCGGACGAAGTTCAGCCCCTTCTGCAGGGCAAGCGTTTCCATCCGTGCGATGTTGTTCTCAATAAGCTGCGGCGAATAGACCACGCCCGAGCGCAGGCGCTGCACATCGACAAACTCTGCCTCATCGAGCCCTTCGATGGTTGACACAGTGCTGACCGCACCGATGCGGTATTGCTGGCCTTCGCGGACGGTAAAGGTCACGAAACTTGCATCGCGCTCGGCGGCAAGCTCGCCCGTGGCGTCCAGGACCTCGATGTCGATGAATCCGCGCGACAGGTAGAAATCCTTGAGCAGCTGCTTGTCCAGCTCCAGCCGCTCGACCACAAAGGTATCGCGCCCGATGATCTGGCGCAAAAGACCGGCCTGCTTGGTTTCCAGAACCTGCCGCAGACGGCGGTCGGAATAGGCGCGGTTGCCGACGAAGGACAGACGCTCCACCTCAACCGGCTTGCCCTCGTTGATCTCGAACACCAGATCGACGCGGTTGTCCGACCGGCGGATGATCTTGGGGTCAACCGTGGCGGCCAGACGCCCCTCAACCCGGTAAGCCTCGGCGATGGCGGCGGCATCGGCCTCGGCTGTGGCGGGGTTGTAGACATTGCGCGACTTCGACTGCAAAAGCCCTTTCAGCGCCTCGTCCTTCAGCCGCTTGTTGCCCTGCAGATCCACCACATTGAGCATCGGCAATTCCTTGACGACGATCTTGAGCGTGCCGCCCTGCGGTACCAGCTCGACGCTTTCAAACAGGCCCGAGTTCACGATGCGCTGATAGGCGTCGTTGAGCTGCCCCGTGGTCAGGGTCTGGCCACGCCCGATTCCCGCATAGGACAGGATCGTGGCTGCATCGACCCGCACATTGCCTTCGATGGCGACGTCGGAAAAGCTGTAGCTTTGCGCAAGGGCGGGTGTGAAGAACGGCGCGGAAATGACTGTTCCGCCTAGCAGAACCGCCAAGACCGCTGGCCGCACAAACCCGCGCAACCCCGGCCTGCCACCGTCTTTCGCATTTGCAGAATTGCGCATTGCCAGCCCCCGGGTGTCACAAAATGATGTGTTCCTGACTAGCTTGAACCGCAAGGCTTGTCAAAAGGCCAAAGGCGGGTGACGCGGGTTCAGCCCCCATGCGGCTGCGACCTTTTCGCCTGCGGCGGCGGGCGCGGCGGCAGATCGGCCAAACGGGCGGTTACGCCCTCAGTTCTGCAGGATCGCCGAGCCAAGGAAGGCCCCGGCGAGAAGGCCGACGATCACCGTTCCAAGGCTGAACAGCCGGTCGGCATTGAGCCAGACCAGAAACGAGACAGCTTTGTAGCCCTTAACGACGGTATCCATCTGAGTGACCTCGGATCAAGGTGGTGAATGGATATCCTGCCAAGGGAATATGGCGATATTCGGGCAAAACCGTGCCCGCGCCATGGCTTGATCCCTGTGCGCGCGGGCAGCGCCCCTTAGGGGCAGGTCACGTCATTGGTCAGCGCATAGGCCATGAAGCCCAGCACAATGGCCAGCCCGATGGTCATCAAGACCTTCATGGCGCCATCCGGCGGCGGGCGGCGGAACACCGCCTCATAGGCGTGAAACACCAGATGCCCGCCGTCCAGCACCGGGATGGGGAAAAGGTTGATAAGCCCGATGCCCAGAGACATCACCGCCAGCATGGTGATGTAATAGTCGAGGCCCTGCGTCGCCGCCTGCCCCATGACCTGCGCCATGCCGATGGGCCCCGAGATGTTGCACGAGCTGATGGTGCCGGTCACCACATTCCACAGCCCCGAAAGCGAGGTCACCCCGGCGAACCAGGCGTTCTGGCCCGCAAGGCCCAGCGCCTCGAAAAGGCCGGGACGCCGCACTTCGGGCTCAAAGACCAGCCCGCCGGTCAAGCCGATCAGCCAGCGGGTTTCAAAGCCACCCTCGGCCTTGGGCAGATCGCGGCGGTTGGGGGTGATGGTGATGTCAAAGACCTTGCCCGAAGCACTGCCATCGGCGCGCCAGATGGTCAGCGGCACCGGCGCGCCGGCCAGCCCCTCGACAATGGGCGGCAGCTCGGCAAAGGCGGTGACGGGCTGGCCATTTGCGGCCAGAATCACATCGCCCTCTTCCAGCCCGGCCGCAAGCGCGGCCGACTTCAGCTGCACCGAAGCCACCAGCGGCGGCATCGGATGGGCGGCGCTGACCACGGTCTCGCCCCCGTTCCGCAAGACCCGGTATTCGACGCTGGGCGCGGCCGGCAGATCGCGCGCCACGTCAAGATAGGTTTCCAGATCCGGGGTGGGCATCCCATTGATCGACAGCACCTGATCGCCGGGTTCAAGCGTCTGCGCCGCGCCGGGCAGGCTGGCAACCGCGCCCACGACCGGACGGTCGGTCGCCACCCCGGTCCACAGGATCAGCCCCCAATAGACCGCAATGGCCAGAATGAAGTTGAAGATCGGCCCCGCCGCCACCGTGGCCGAGCGCGCCCAAAGCGGTGCGCCGTGCATGGTGTGGCGCTTTTGATTGGCCGATAGCCCAGCAATGGCGGCCGCATCCTTGCCCGAGGCCGCATCGGAATCGCCCAGGAACTTGACAAAGCCGCCCAGTGGAATGGCCGCAATCTGCCAGCGCGTGCCGCGCCGGTCGGTGCGGTTCACCAGCACCGGGCCAAAGCCAAGGCTGAACACCTCGGCGTGGATGCCGGTCCAGCGACCCACGATGTAATGGCCGTATTCATGGACAAAGACGATGATGCCAATGGCCAGAATGAAAAAGGCCAGGGTCCAGAGGAACCCGCCCGCGCCCAGCAACGTCGTCAGAATGTCCAAGAGCCGATCCTTGTTCCCTGGGCCAATTCGGTGGCCCTGACCCGTGCGAGATGGTCCATCGCCAGCACATCTTCAAGGCTTTGCGCGGCATTTCCAAGGCGGGTTTCGGCCGAAACCCGGTCAAGCGTGGCCTCAACCAGCCCGGCCATGTCCATGAAGCCGATCTGCCCGGCGATGAAGTGATCAAGCGCGATTTCCTTGGCCGCGTTGAAGGCGGCACCGGCAAGCCCGCGCACTGCCATCACCTCACGCGCCAGGCGCAGCGCGGGATAGCGCGTTTCGTCGGGGGCCCGGAAGGTCAGCTTGCCCAGGGCCGCCAGATCCAGCCGCGCCACCGGCAGGGGCTGGCGCTGCGGCCAGTTCAGCGCATAGCCGATCGGGTGGCGCATGTCAGGCATGCCCAGATGCGCCATGACCGCGCCATCGGTGAACCCCACCATGGAATGGATGATGGATTCGGGATGGATGATCACCTCGATCTGATCGGGGCGCACGCCGAAAAACTCACGCGTTTCAATGATTTCCAGCGCCTTGTTGAACATGGATGCCGAATCGATGGTGATCCGCGCCCCCATGGCCCAATTGGGATGGGCCAGGGCCTCGGCCACGCTGGCCTGGGCCAGCCGTTCCAGCGGCCAGTCGCGCAGCGCGCCGCCCGATGCGGTCAGGATGATGCGGTCAAGCGCGGTCAGATCCTCGCCCACCAGGGCCTGAAAGATGGCGGAATGTTCGCTGTCCACCGGCAGGATGGTCGCCCCATGCACCCGCGCGGTGGACAGCAAAAGCTCTCCTGCCGTTACAAGGCTTTCCTTGTTGGCCAGCGCAAGTGCGGCGCCATGCGCCAGGGCGCGCATCCCCGGCACCAGCCCCGCCGCCCCGACGATCCCCGACATCACCCAATCGGCCGGACGGTCGGCAGCCTCGGCAATCGCTTGGGTCCCCGCAGCGGCATGGACGCCGCTTCCCGCCAGCGCCGCGCGCAGGGCGGGCAGGTTTTCCTCATGCGCTGTCACCGCAACCTCGGCGCGCAGGATGCGCGCCATTTCGGCCAGCCGGGTCACATTATGCCCGCCGCTCAGCGCCACCGTGTGAAAGGCCGCTGGCCCCCCGGCCCGACAGATCAGGTCAAAGGTGCTTTCCCCGATGGACCCGGTCGCGCCGAAAATCGAAATGCGCCGCATGGATCAGCCTTTCACAAGCGGAAAGAGCGGCACCACCACATGCAGCGCCGCCGTCAGGATCGCGGCAAAGGCCAGCGCATCAAATCGGTCCAGAAGCCCGCCATGGCCGGGAATGAGGTTCGAACTGTCCTTGACCCCGGTGCGCCGCTTGATCGCGCTTTCGGCGATATCGCCCATCTGGCCCGCAAAGGCCACAAGGGGCGAGGCCCACAGAAGATGCCAGCTGCCATGGCCGCCCGCCCAGAACCCATAACCCACCGCCGCCGCCCCAAGCCAGCCCGCAACCGTGCCCGACCAGGTTTTCTTGGGGCTGATCGCGGGCCAGAACTTTGGCCCGCCCAGGATGCGGCCCGCGAAATACCCCAAGACATCCGAGATGATGACAACGGCAAAGACCCAAAGAACCGGTGCCAGCCCAAGGCTCTCGCGCAGCATGACAAGGCTCAGGCCGGTCGCCATGATGACCAGCGCATAGCAGAAGAACATCTTGCGCCGCGCCTGCTGGATCGTGGCCCCCACGATGGCAGGCGCCAAAAGCCCGGCCAGCATCCAGGGCGAAGCCGACCACAGGTTCAGCGCCAGCATCCCTGCCGCCAGCGCCCCCAGCCAAAGCGACAGGTCGCGCCCCGGATCGGCGGTCATCCGCGCCAGTTCCCACATCATGCCGCCGGTCAGGGCCACGACCAGAATCGCAAAGGGCGCACCGCCAAGCCAGACCTCGACGCCGCCAATGACCAGCATGACGATGGCAGACAGGACGCGCGGCCGCAGGTCGCCCCAGTCGATCTGTCTGGCGACCCCGGCACTCATGCGGTGATGACCCCGCCAAACCGCCGCTCGCGCCGACCGAAACGGGCGACGATCTCGGCCAGATGCGCGGCGGTGAAATCGGGCCAAAGCGTTTCGGTGAAT
>JACCDH010705891.1_pt1 | contig 15586 bp, 13 predicted proteins | sample 7442481 | NCBI WGS metagenome assembly JACCDH01 (sample SAMN15323433, study PRJNA562643) | freshwater metagenome | isolation source: river surface water | place: USA:Blue River Watershed | collected 2017-08-15
CAAACCGTGGCCGCCACCAAAGGCCGTAACGTCGTCGTTGTCGGCACCCAATGGGGCGATGAAGGCAAAGGTAAATTGGTCGATTGGTTGACCGAAACCGCCACCGGCGTGGTGCGTTTTCAAGGCGGCCACAACGCAGGCCACACCTTGGTCATCAATGGCGTGAAAACTGCGTTGCATTTGATTCCAAGCGGCATCATGCGTCCTGGCGTGAAGTGCTACATCGGTAACGGTGTGGTGTTGTCTGCCACCAAGCTGCTTGAAGAAATTGCAGGCTTGGAAAAGGCCGGTGTTGAAGTGCGTTCACGCTTGCGCATCAGCGAAGCTTGCCCACTCATCTTGCCTTACCACGCCGCCATCGACGTGGCCCGTGAAGCCGCCAAAGAAAAAGCCGGTACGGCCAAGATCGGCACCACAGGCCGCGGCATTGGCCCTGCCTACGAAGACAAAATTGCACGCCGCGCCTTGCGTGTGCAAGACCTGAAGCACCCCGAGCGCTTCGCCACCAAACTGCGCGAAAACCTCGAGTTGCACAACCACGTGTTGACTGACATCTTGCATGCGCCTGCGGTGGACTTCGATACGGTTTACAACGAAGCCATGGCGTACGCCAAAGAAATTTTGCCCATGGTGGCCGACGTGTCACGCGAGTTGAACGAAGCCAACAAAGCCGGTGCCAACCTGTTGTTTGAAGGCGCACAAGGCACCTTGCTCGACGTCGACCACGGCACTTACCCTTTCGTCACGTCCAGCAACTGCGTGGCGGGTAACGCTGCCGCTGGTGCAGGTGTGGGCCCAGGCATGTTGAACTACATCTTAGGCATCACCAAAGCGTATTGCACACGTGTGGGCGGCGGCCCATTCCCCACCGAACTCGATTGGGAAAAAGAAGGTACCCCTGGCTACCACATGGCAACCGTGGGTGCAGAAAAGGGCACCACCACAGGCCGCTCACGCCGCTGCGGTTGGTTTGACGCCGCATTGCTCAAGCGCAGTGCACAGGTGAACGGTCTCACGGGTTTGTGTATCACCAAGCTTGATGTGTTGGATGGCTTGAAAGAGTTGTTGCTGTGCGTGGGCTACGAATTGGATGGCGAAAAGATCGACATCTTGCCCATGGGCGCAGACGAAATTTCGCGTTGCAAACCCATCTACGAAACCATCCCCGGTTGGACCGACAGCACCGTGGGTGTGACAGACTACGCCAATCTGCCCAAGGCCGCTCAGCATTACTTGAATCGCATTGCTGAAACCACAGGCGTGCCCATCCACATGGTGTCGACCAGCCCAGACCGTGACCACACGATCTTGCTGACCCACCCCTACATCGCTTAATTTTTAAAGGATCAAACCATGTTGACTGAAGACGGCAAACACCTGTACGTGTCGTACGACGAGTACCACAACCTCATCGAAAAACTCGCGATCAAGATTCACCAATCTGGCTGGGAGTTCGACACTATTCTGTGCTTGGCACGTGGCGGCATGCGCCCCGGCGATATCTTGTCCCGCATTTTTGACAAGCCGTTGGCCATCATGTCGACCAGCTCGTACCGTGCTGATGCAGGCACGGTGCAAGGTCATTTGGATATCGCACGTTTCATCACCACACCCAAAGGCGAAATCGCGGGCCGCGTGTTGTTGGTGGACGACTTGGCTGACACTGGCCACACCTTGCGCGCCGTGGTGGATCAGTTGAAGAATAACTACGCGCCCATCACTGAGCTGCGTACTTCGGTGATTTGGACCAAAGGTGTGTCAACTTTCAAGCCTGATTACTCGGTGGAAGATTTGCCCACCAATCCATGGATTCACCAACCCTTCGAGCCGTATGACAGCATGCGTCCAGCGGCTTTGTTGGAGAAGTGGAAGGTTTAATAGCTATAGTTCCGCTGGGGCGTGCTGTGTTCGCTCCGTCAAGCGGCAAAGCCTGTGCGCGCTGTGGCTCATCAGTCGCTGCGCGCCAGAAAATTGCCACATCGCGCACTGACTTCGCCGTTTGACAGCGAGCCGTTGCGATGACAGCTAAAAGAACTCCGCTTTTGCGGAGTTTTTCGTTTCTTGGCTGGGTAATATCAGCTCATGTCTCGAAGCACCGACCTCATTCACCACACGTACCTTCCTCCTGCAGAGTTTGAAGCCCCGCAAGTCGGTGTATTCAAAGCCTCAACGGTGATCTTTCCCAATGTGGCAGCCATGCGCACCCGCGAGTGGATGGACAAGTCGGCTTACACCTACGGTTTGCATGGCACACCCACCACGTTTACATTGGAAGAACGCTTGGCCACGCTCGAAGGTGGCACACATTGCCTCCTCACGCCCAGCGGTTTGGCGGCGATTGCGCATGTGGATTTCGCGCTGCTCAAAACTGGCGATGAGGTGTTGATTCCAGATAACGCCTACGCGCCCAACAAGTCGCTGGCCGAAGGCGAGTTGGCGCAGTTTGGCATCACACATCAGATGTACGACCCGTTGGATGTGAACGACTTGGCTGCACGCATCAACGAGCGCACGCGCTTGGTGTGGCTGGAAGCGGCTGGCTCGGTGACGATGGAGTTTCCAGATTTGGTGGCTTTGGTTAAGTTGTGCAAAGCACGTGGCGTGTTGTGCGCGCTCGACAACACATGGGGCGCAGGCTTGGCCTTCAATGCGTTTGATTTGACGCCAGGGCAGGGCGAGCTTGGCGTCGATTTGACGATTCATGCGCTCACCAAATACCCCAGTGGCGGTGGCGATGTGCTGATGGGCAGCATCGTCACGCGCAGTGATGAACTGGCGCGTGTGTTGAAACTGACCCACATGCGTTTGGGCACAGGCGTGGGAGCGAACGATGCCGAGATGGTGTTGCGCTCATTGGCGTCTATGCCATTGCGTTACAAGGCACAAGACACCGCAGCTCGTACCCTCGCGGCATGGTGTGCATCGCAATCTGCATTTGGTCAGGTGTTGCATCCCGCGCTCAGCAGCGCGCCAGGTCATGCGCATTGGCAGCAACTGTGTGTGACGGAACATGAACCTGAAGGTTTAGCTGCTGGTATTTTCAGCGTGGTGATGGATGCGCGTTTCCCCGCTGCCCAAGTGGATGCGTTTTGCGATAGCCTGCAACTGTTCAAGATCGGTTACAGCTGGGGCGGCCCCATCAGTTTGGTCATGCCTTACAACATGGCTTCCAGCCGCCAGCGATCAACTGAACATTTGCAGCGTGAACGGGTGGTGCGGTTTTGCATTGGCCTAGAAGACGTAGACGATTTACAAAGAGACATCTCGCAAGCTTTGGCCAAGGCAGGCTTGCAGAGCTAAACACTGACAAGGCAATCTCATGCAGCCACAAGACACCCCAGAGCCACGTGAACGCATTGAGATTCTGCCGATAGGACTGATAGATCCCTTGCGCTGGTTATGGCGTGGTCTGCTGGACTTGCGCGCCCAGCCTTGGATTGCCTTCTTCTATGGCGTGTGCTTTTGGGGCATGGCGCTTGCGGTGGGCACCATTTTTCAAAACAACCCCGAATACACCTTGTCGGCTATTTCGGGCAGCTTGTTGCTAGGCCCATTTTTGGCGATGGGCTTGTACGACGTGAGCATGCACCTTGAGCGAGGTGAGCGCCCAAGTTTTCGCAGTTCGCTCACCTGTTGGAAACCACACCTTCGCAGCATGAGCATGTTGGTCTTGGTGGTGCTTTTGTTGGAGCTGCTCTGGGGTCGCGCATCACTGGTGGTTTTTGCTGTGTTTTTCAACACAGGCGGACTGCCCAGCACCGCCACCGCGCTCGATGCGGTACTCAATCCGCAAAACTGGGAGTTTGTGGTCGCCTACGTGTGCGTAGGCGGTTTCTTCGCTGGCTTGGTGTTTGCCACCATGATGGTGTCCATTCCCATGATTTTGGACCGCGACACCGATGCCATCACTGCAGGCATTACCAGTTTGCGTGTGTTTTTTGACCGCACCGCAGTGGCTGTGTGGTGGGGGGCGCTCATCACGCTGATGGTCGGCCTGGCCATGCTGCCCTCGGCCGTAGGTTTGTTGCTGGTCGGGCCTTGGTTGGGCTTTGCCAGCTGGCACGCCTACCGCGGCTCGGTGCACGTCATCGAAGCCGATGCGGCTTGAGATTCAAGCGCTGACTTGTTGACACAGTTGGCGAGCGACTTCACGCAAAGCTTCTGAACTTCGGTTGGCTGCAACGCAGGCCGTGGCTTTGTCGTTGCGTGTGAAATTGCGCTCCATCGATGCGGCGTAGGTAGGGTCGTAGTGCAGGGTTAGCAACTCACACACCACTTGGTCAATATGTCCCGCTTGGACCTGTTCTTTCCAAGCTTCCACCACCGCCTTGCCACGAATGGCGATCAAGGCATCTAGTCGTTGGCAAAACAGTGCCGTGTCGTTCACAAAGAAGGGGTAGTCTTCCATCAGCAAGGCCACACGTTCATCGAGGCTAAGTTGCAACTCAAAACAGGGGCTGTCACGCATAGCCAGCATCAAGGATTCGGGGATGGACAAGTTGCCCACCTTGCGGCTCTCCGACTCTACAAACACAGGGCGTGTCGGGTCGTAGCTGCGCAGGGCTTGCCACACCAGCGTGTCAAAGCGTTTTTGGCTGGGCTGTGGTTGGCCCGGAATGTGGCCTAACACAGAGCTTCGATGACAAGCCAAGTCTTCCAAGTCAAGTACTTGCGCACCTTCGGCGGCCAGGGCATGTAACAACCGAGTTTTGCCTGAACCCGTGGGGCCAGAGATGACTTTGAATTGCAGCGGTGCCACGCGCTTGGGAATGTCGGCCACCATAGCCGCACGAAATGCTTTGTAGCCGCCTTCAATCAAGTTCACCTTGAAGCCAATTTGCCCCAGCACCAACGACAGCGAGCCGCTGCGCTTGCCGCCACGCCAACAATAAATCAGCGGCTGCCAGTTTTTGGGCAGCGCCAACACTTCGCGCTGGATGTATCGTGCAATGTTGGCGGCCACCATGGCAGCGCCGTGCTTTTGGGCTTCAAACGCATTGACCTGCTTGTACATGGTGCCCACGAAGATGCGTTCTTCGTTGTTGAGCGAGGGCCAGTTGACAGCGCCTGGTAAATGGTCGAGTGCGTACTCGTCTTCACTGCGTGCGTCGATGATGGTGCTGAATCCGCCGGGTGCCCCTAGCGGGATGGCCATGCGTTCAAGGGCGTCTTGCGCCGAAATAAAGGTCACGCTCACAGTTTATAAATTCTTTTTGATTTCAGGCCACACATTGGCCAACATGCGCGGGTGCGATTCGGCTTTTGGGTGGATGCGGTCGGGTTGAAACTGTGCCGCTGCATCGGGTGCATCGGCAATGCCTTTGAGGAAAAACGGCACCAAGCCGGTGCGGTATTTTTTAGCGAGGTTGGCAAACATCACGCTGAACTTGGCGCTGTAGTCGGGGCCGTAATTGGGCGGAATTTGCATGCCTACCAGCACCACACGTGCGTTGACGGCACGGCACGCTTGAATCATGGCCTCGAGGTTGTTTTCGGTGCTCTTGAGGTCGAGTCCGCGCAGGGCATCGTTGCCACCGAGTTCAATCACCACTTGCACGGGGCGCACTTGGTCGAGCATGGCGGGCAGGCGAGATCGGCCACCGGCGGTGGTGTCGCCGCTGATGCTGGCATTGACCACACGCACATCAGGCCGCTCGGCTTGCAGTTTGTCGGCTAACAATGCCACCCAGCCTTTGCCGCGTGGAATGCCATATTCCGCACTTAACGAATCGCCCAACACCAAAATCGTGGCGGCAGGCATTGTGCCGGGGGCAGGGGCTGAGCCGGGAGGTGGCACTTGGCTTGGGTAAGGCTGACCACGGCGGCGGTGCGGACCGGTGGAGGTGATTTCAACTTCCATGCCTTGGCCTGTGGAGGTGATGACTTGTTGCTGAGCCGAGGCCGAGCTGCTGCCCAATGCCCCTAGCAAAATTGCGCTGAGTGCGCCCAAGTTAAAGTCACGTCTCAACCATCCATTGCGCTTCATGACCCAGCCTTCATTTGAAAAATCATCCACATCGCCTTCACCGTTGATGGCCGTCTCGCATTTGTCCAAATCGGTGCAAGACGCCAGCGGCACATTGCACATTCTCCGCGATATCGACTTCCAGCTAGCGCCCCAGCAATCCTTGGCAATTGTGGGTGCTTCGGGCTCGGGCAAAAGCACCATGTTGTCTATCATGGCGGGGCTGGATACGCCCACGCAAGGCACGGTGTATTTGGGCGGTGTGGACATGTTTGCGATGGACGAAGATGCACGCGCCGCCTTGCGTGCGCGACAAGTAGGCTTTGTGTTTCAAAGCTTTCAACTCTTGGGCAATATGACGGCACTTGAAAACGTCATGTTGCCACTGGAGTTGGCGGGCATTTCTAACCCGCGTGCGGCTGCCAAAGACATGCTGGTACGCGTGGGTTTAAGCGAACGCTTGGGCCATTACCCCAAAGTGCTCTCAGGTGGCGAGCAACAACGCGTGGCCTTGGCTCGTGCCTTTGTGGTTAAACCCGCTTTGTTGTTGGCCGACGAGCCCACAGGCAGCTTGGATCACGCCAGTGGCGAGCGCATCATGGACTTGATGTTTGAGCTCAACAAAGAACTGGGAACCACCCTGGTGTTGGTCACACACGATTTAAAACTGGCAGCTAGGTGTGATCAGGCCATCACGATTGAGGCGGGGCAGATCAAACGTTAGGCAAGGGATAATCAAGCCCTATGTCTTCAGCCCCAAAAGTTCTCTTCGGTTTTCACGCCGTTGGCGTGCGCGTTAAAACAGCGCCGCAATCCATCATTGAAATTTACTTTGACCCCACGCGTCGCGATGCGCGCATGCGTCAATTCATCGAACGTGCCACCGAAGCGGGTGTGCGTTTGATCGAGGCCGACGGCCCACGCTTGGCCAAGCTCTCGGGGGGGCATGGGCATCAAGGCGTGGCGGCACGTGTGAGCGAGATCAAGCAAGTGCACTCGCTGGATGAGTTGCTTGAAGGCATTGAAAAAGTCGAGGCTCCGTTGATTTTGGTGCTCGACGGTGTGACCGACCCACACAACCTCGGCGCGTGTTTGCGCTGCGCCGATGGCGCAGGTGCGCACGCTGTGATTGCGCCCAAAGACCATGCGGTGGGCATCAATGCCACGGTGGCCAAAGTGGCCAGTGGTGCGGCGGAAACCGTGCCGTATTTCATGGTGACCAATTTGGCACGCACATTGAACGAGTTGAAAGAACGCAATATTTGGATCATCGGCACCAGCGACGATGCACCGAAGACCTTGTACCAAGTTGACCTCAAAGGACCAACGGCTTTGGTGTTGGGCGCTGAGGGTGACGGTATGCGTCAGCTCACGCGCAAGACGTGTGACGAGCTCATCAGCATCCCCATGTGCGGTGGTGTGGAGAGTTTGAACGTGTCGGTGGCGAGTGGCGTGTGTTTGTATGAGGCGCGTCGTCAGCGGACTGTTGCTTAGTTTTTTTGCTGGGCTCGCTTCGGCGTTTAGGTATTGGCCGCTGCCTCATGCTGGGGTATTAGAAATCGTGGCGGCCAATACCCAATCACCGAAGGCTGCGTCCTGTATATATTTAGATCCAGCCAAGGGCGCCCAGTAGTGCGCCTAAACCCAGCAACACCAGCATGTGCGTTTTGGTTTTCCAAACGATGAGTGTGGTGGCGGCGGTTAAAGCCCACAGCGGCCAATCTTGCGCAGGGTTGTTGTGGTCACCGGTGAGCAGCCAACCTGTGGCAATGAGCAGCGCAATCACCAGTGGGGCCATGCCAGCTTTGAAGGCTTTGACGGCCAACTGTTCTCGGTTGCGGTGTGCCCATTGGGTGGCCACAAAGGTGAGGGTGCATGACGGAATCATGATGCCCACCATGGTGATGAGTACCCCCCACAAAGCCATGGCCACAGCGTGCCAGCCAGCGCCTAAGCCTCCAGCAGCGTTGAGGCCGACATACCAGCCAATGAGGGCGATGTACATCACGTTAGGACCTGGTGCACCTTGCGCCAATGCGATGGATGAGGTGAACTGTTGTTCCGTCAGCCACTGCGCGTCTTCCACCAAATAGCGGTGAATGTCGGGGGCTGTGGTGATGGCGCCACCGACGGCCAAGAGCGAGAGTGAAATGAAGTGGCCAAATAACGAGGCCCAGTCGGCCAGGGTGAGCACGATGGTCATGCGCGGCCTCGCACGCGAATGCAATGTCCAGCCCACACACAGCTCATGGGTCCTAGGCTTAACAGCACCCAAGCCAAAGGCAAGCGCAGCCAAGCCACACAAGCAAACGTCAAAGCCCCAAGACCCGCACAAGTGGCCAAACCCATAGCGTTGTTTTTGAGTGCGCCCATGAGCTTGAGGCCCAAGGCCGCAATCAAGCCTGCAGACACAGCTCCCATGCCGCGCAACATGCCTTGTGCAGCGGGTGTGTCAGCGACACCGGCCACGGCAAACGCCACCAACAATACCAAAATGGTGGGGGCCAACAGCAAACCACTGAGTGCCGCCAAAGCGCCAGCGATGCCAAAGTGACGCCCGCCAATCATCAGTGAGAGGTTGACCACATTGGGCCCAGGCAAGATTTGCGCGACCGCCCAGTCTTCCACAAACTCATCCAAGGTGAGCCATTGTTTTTTGTCGACCAATTCGCGCTGCACCACGGCCAACACACCACCGAAACCTTGCAGTGCAAGGACGGTGAAGGACCAAAACAGATCGGCTTTGTTGTGTGGCGCGTTGGGTGCTGCGCTAGGCGTGGTCATACGGTGAGGCCACCCGCTACTTCAATCACTGCGCCATTGATATAGGCCGCTTCGTCGCTGGCCAAAAAGGCATACACATTGGCAATGTCTTCGGGTTGACCTAGGCGTTTCAAAGGCACGCGGTCTTGCATTTCGTGAATGACTTTTTCAGGGATGGTGTTGAGAATGGGCGTTGCAATAAAGCCAGGCGCGACGGCATTGACACGAATGCCTTTGGGGCCGAGTTCGCGACTCCATGTTTTGGTGAAACCAATCACGCCAAACTTGGTGGCGGCGTAGTTGGTTTGGCCGAAGTTGCCGTAAATGCCCACCACTGAAGAGGCGTTCAAGATCACGCCGCTGCCTTGTGCCACCATGGCGTCGGTGACAGCTTGTGCACAGTGAAAAACGCCGCGCAGGTTGACATCAATCACGCGGTCGAATTGTTCTAGCGTCATTTTTTGCAAGCGTGCGTCTTGCGTGATGCCTGCGTTGTTCACCAACACATCGATGCGGCCAAACTGATTGAGTACTGATTTCACAGTTGCATCTACCATGTCGCGCTGCGTCACATCCACCACAAATCCTAAAGCTTGTGCGCCTGTGGCTTGGCACTGTTTGACCGCTTCATCGACGGCAGCTTGTTTCACGTCACAGACGATGACAACGGCACCTTCTTTGGCAAATTTCAAAGCTGTGGCCAAGCCGATACCTTGGGCTGCGCCTGTGATGAGGCTGACTTTGCCAGCCAAACGGTGTGAGGGAGTTGGGAATGTGTGTTGCATCCCAAGAGTTTAATGATTTCAATTAACCCGTATTGCGCAACCCCGCCGCAATCCCGTTGATCGAGATGTGAATGCCGCGTTGGGCTTTCTCATCGCGGTCTTGTGGGCGCAAGCCTGCACGGTAGCGACGAATCAACTCCACTTGCAAATGGTGCAGCGGGTCGATGTAGGGGAAGCGGTGACGCATGGAACGCTCCAACGCCGCGTTGTTGACCAAGCGTTGTTTGTCTCCGGTGATGAGCTTCAACGCGTCTGATGTGCGGTGCCATTCGGCTTCGATCAAGCCAAAAATTTTCTTGCGCAAACGGGTGTCGCTCACGAGTTCGGCATAGCGTGACGCGAGCCCCAAATCGCTCTTGGACAACACCATGTCGAGGTTGGACAAGAGCGAACGGAAGAACGGCCACTGGCGTTGCATTTTTTGCAGCAGAGCCAGCGCGTCTTTGGGTTTGAGCGTGGGGTGTTGGTGGATGAACTGATCCACCGCGGCACCAAAGCCCAACCAGCCGGGCAAGGTCAGGCGGCATTGGCCCCAGCTGAAGCCCCAGGGGATGGCGCGCAAGTCTTCGATGCGTGGTTGTGCATTGCCGTTTTTCGGACGAGCCGCTGGGCGCGAGCCAATGTTGAGTTCGGCAATTTCGCGCAGTGGCGTGGAAGCAAAGAAGTAGTCCGTGAAACCGGGTGTGTCGTACACCAAGCCACGGTAAGCGGCCATGCTGGCGTTGGAGAGCCACTGAGCAGCATCCAAAAACGCTGGCGGTGCGGGCTTGGTGGTTTGCAGCAGCGTGGCCTCCAAGGTGGCAGCCACGAGGGTTTCTAAATTGCGGCGGCCAATTTCGGGGTTGGCATATTTAGAGCCAATGACTTCGCCCTGTTCGGTGAGTCGAATTTGTCCGCGCACCGTGCCGGGTGGTTGCGCCAAAATCGCTTGGTAGCTTGGGCCACCGCCACGACCGACAGTGCCGCCACGGCCGTGGAACATGCGCAGAGTGATGTCGTGTTGTTTGAATAAGCCATCAAACAAAGTGACCAAGGCAATCTCGGCGCGGTACAACTCCCAGTTGCTGGTGAAGATGCCCCCGTCTTTGTTGCTGTCCGAGTAGCCAAGCATGATGTCTTGCTCGCCACCGCTGCGCTTGACCAGTTGAGCCACGCCTTCAATGGCGTAGAAACCGCCCATGATGTCAGCGGCACGGCGCAGGTCGTCGATGGTTTCAAACAAAGGCACCACGATCAGGTCGCAGGTTGATGTTTTGCTGCTCAAGGTGCCGCGCATGAGGCCTGTTTCTTTTTGCAGCAGCAAGACCTCGAGTAAGTCGCTCACGGTTTCGGTGTGGCTGATGATGTAGTGGCGAATGGCGTCTTTGCCAAAGGTCTCTAGCATTTGGCGGGCAGTTTCAAAAATCGCCAATTCTTTGAGTGCCAACTCTGAATATTGCGCACCTATCACGCGTAAGGGACGTGCGTCGTGCAGCAACTTGTTCAAAACGTCCACGCGTTGTATTTCGTTGAGCTTGGCGTAGTTCTTTTCAACGCCTGCAGTGGCCAGTAATTCAGCCACCACCAATTCATGTTGGTCGGAGCTTTGACGTAAATCCACGGTGGCAAGGTGAAAACCAAACACTTCTACTGCACGCATCAAAGGCGTGAGGCGCTGCGCCATGAGGGCACTGCCGTGTTGGTGGTGGAGAGAGTCCGCAATCACGCGCAAATCAGCCAGCAACTCTTGTGCAGACAGGTAGGGGTTTTGTGGGGCTACGGCATGACGTGCGGCATCGCCCCCAGTGAGTTCTTTGAGGGTGGCAGCCAAACGCGCGTACATGCCGGTGAGGGCGCGACGGTAGGGCTCGTCTTGGCGGTGTGCATTGGTGTCAGGCGAGCGGTCGGCGAGCGCGTGCATCTCAGGCGTGACATCCACCAACATGGCCGACATCGACAACTCGCTGCCCAAAAAATGCAGCTCGGTCAAGTAGTGGCGCAAGGCTACATCACATTGGCGGCGTAAAGCAAAACGCAGTGTGTCGGCATTGACATTGGGGTTGCCATCGCGGTCGCCGCCAATCCATTGACCCATGCGCAAGAAGCTGTGTACGTGAGCTTGTCCCAATTCAGCTTCGAGGTCGGCGTAGAGTTTTGGAATTTCACTCAGGAATGTGGATTCGTAGTAGCTCAGTGCGTTTTCAATTTCGTCTGATACCGTGAGCTTAGTGAAACGTAGCAAACGGGTTTGCCACAGTTGCAACACGCGTGCGCGAATTTGCATTTCGTTGGCGGCCAGTTCGCGTGCAGCTAATGCATCGGGTGCTTTAGTAGACGCATGCAACGCAGAGCGTGATTTGATGTCATCACGCAAACCCAACAGATGGGCAATGCCACGCTCCGCATCCAAAATGCTTTTACGTTGCACTTCAGTGGGGTGGGCGGTGAGCACAGGCGAGACATGGCTGTGTGCCAGCGTTTGGACAATGCTCTTGGGTGCAATGCCTGCGGCTTTGAGGCGGCTCAAAGCGACGGTGAGGCTGCCTTCTTGTGTGTCACCCGCACGCTCATGAATGGCACGGCGGCGAATGTGGTGACGGTCTTCAGCCAAGTTGGCCAAGTGGCTGAAGTAAGTGAAGGCGCGAATCACGCTCACAGTGGCTTCGGCACTGAGGGAAGTCAAGAGTTTTTTCAGCGCTTTGTCGGCGCTCGCATCGGCATCGCGGCGAAACGCCACCGAGAGTTTGCGTACCTGTTCGATCAACTCGTAGGCATCACGGCCTTCTTGTTCACGAATCACATCGCCCAAGATGCGGCCAAGCAATCGAATGTCTTCGACTAAGGGGCGTTCGTTTTCTTTGGCTTGCTGGGTGGCGCGTGCTGCGGTCGAGAGTTTGGACTTGGCAGGTTTGTTGGTCATTTTTCGTTCTCAATGTCTTTGGCCATCTTCTTGCCGAGCTCCACGCCCCACTGGTCGTAAGCGTGAATGCCCCAAATAGCGGCTTGGCAAAACACCTTGTGTTCATACAGGGCCATGAGTGCACCCATGCTGCGTGGTGTGAGCGCGTCAATCCAAATTGTGGTGCTGGGCACATTGCCTGGGTAGGCGCGGTGCGGGGTGAGAAGTTGTACATCGGCTTCGTCCATGCCAGCTTCGCGCAGTTCGCGTGCAGTTTCTTCGGCGCTGCGACCGACGGCCAGAGCTTGTGCTTGGGCCTGCATATTGAGTAAGACCACACGGTGGTGTTCTGCTGCAAAGGGTAGGGGGCTGCGCTCGGTGCGCAAACCAATGAAATCCATCGGCACCAAGTGCTTGCCTTGGTGGATGAGTTGGAAGTAAGCGTGTTGGCCGTCGATGCCTAAGCCACCCCACAACACGGGCGCTGTGGCCACTTGCACGGGGCTGCCATCAATGTGCGTGCCTTTGCCGTTGGACTCCATGTCCATTTGTTGCAAGAACGAGGCGAATTTTCCCAAGGGCGATGCATAAGGCGCTATGTTGTGCGTGGTGGCACCCAAGAAGTTGCGGTTCCACACACCAAATAAGGCCATGAGCAAAGGCAAGTTTTGGTCTGCAGGTGCTGTGAGGAAATGTTCGTCCATCGCGCGCGCGCCCAAGAGCATGTCTTGGAAGGCAAATGCGCCGATGGAAATAGCCAAAGGCAAACCAATGGCAGACCACACTGAGTAACGGCCACCGACCCAATCCCAAAAGCCAAAGGTGTGCTCGGGCGTGAAGCCTTGTGCTGCAGAAATTTGTGGGTTGGCAGTCACCGCAATCAAGTGCTTGCCGAGTTGGTCCGCAGGGCAACCGCCGTCGCTCAACCAGCGTTTAGCCGATGCGGCCAAGGTCATGGTTTCTTGTGTGGTGAAGGTTTTGCTTTGCACCACAAATGCGGTTCGCGCGGGGTTGAGATAGGCTAAGGTGGTGTACAGGCTCCATGCGTCCACGTTGGAGACGTAGTGCACGCGCACCTTGTTTTTAAAGCTGTCGCGTGTGAGGTGGCTCAGCGCTTCAGTGGTCATTCGGGGGCCGAGGTCTGAGCCGCCAATGCCGAGGTTGACCACGTCAGTGATGGACTCACCGCCAAAGCCTTTCATGTGGCCTTCACGCACTTTCTCGGCAAAGGTGCACACGCGGTGCAATTCTTCGCTGACTTGCTTGGAAATTTCATGCCCCCAGGGTGGGTTAGGTACATGGCTGCCACGCAAAGCGACATGCAGTACAGCGCGGTGTTCGGTGGCGTTGATAGGTTCGCCTTTGAACATGGCTTGCGCTTGGGGCATGACTTGTGATTCGTCGGCCAAGGCCAAGAGCTGTGCCATGACTTCGGGTGTGACGCGTTGACGCTCGTAGTCGATGCTGATGCCTGCGCCGTGGGCGTGCAGTGCGGCATTGCGCGCCTGATCTTTGAGTAAATCACGCAAATGAGGTTGAGGGCCTTGGGCGAGTGCCTGCAGGGCTTTCCACGCTTTGCGTTCTTGAGGGGGAACGAATGAAGTCATGTGTGGATTTTCGTCAAATTAATTGGGTTTACAGGGGTGAAACGAATGAAACTTTTTCAAAACGACGTCATGAATAGCGCTTGTTGAAGAGGTTTTGTTTCATGCTTCGCAGCATGGGCTCAAGTTGCGTGCTGCCAATGCGCAAGGCCACGGCTGTGGCCAACACATCCACGATCATCAGATGCAGCAGCCGTGACACCATGGGACTGAATCGTTCATAGCTTTCAGGGTGGTCGGCTGAGAGGTGAATTTTTCCTGTGCTTGATAAGGGCGAACCAGACGCTGTGACAACGATGGTGGTAGCGCCGTTCTTCTTTGCAATTTCGCACGAATCTAACAAATCGCGTGTGCGTCCTGAGTTGGAGAACACCACCAAACAATCTCCAGGTCCGAGCAATGAGGCGCTCATGATTTGCATGTGTCCATCGCTGTGGGAGATGGTGCTAAAGCCCAGACGGAAAAACTTGTGTTGCGCGTCTTGGGCCACGATGCCTGAGTTGCCCACGCCAAAAAATTCAAGTCGTTTGCCTTTTTTGTGGGTGAGGGCAATGGCTTCAGCCGCTTTGTCGATGGCGGCAGACGATGCGTCATTGCGATATTTCAAAAATGCAGTCACTGTGTTGTCAATGACTTTGACCAACACCTCATTGCTATTGTCTTTCGCCCCCACGTTGCGATGGATGAATGGCACGCCTTCGCTCAAGCTGCCTGCGAGCTTGAGTTTGAAGTCACTCAAACCTTCATAGCCCATGCTGCGGCAAAACCGCACCACGGTGGGTTTGCTGACCTGGGCGCGTTCTGCCAGCTCTGTCACGGGCAGAGTTGAAAACGTTCGAGGGTCAGTCAATAACAATTTGCCCACGCGTTGTTCGGCAGGGGGCAAGTTGGAAAGAGTGGATTTGATACGTTCGAGCATGTGTGAAAATGTAACTTAGTTTCATGCGCTGACGGTTTAAGTTACCTCTGGTCTGACGTTGACTGCTCTCGGCGAGAATGCATACCTTCACCATGTCCCAGCCTATCGTTTCATCCCCATCCGTTAGCCCGCTTTCAGATGCGATAGGCGTCTTCGACTCCGGCGTAGGCGGTCTGTCTGTGTTGCGCGCCATTCGTGCCGCCTTGCCACACGAGCATTTGGTGTACGTGGCTGACTCGGGGCATGCACCGTATGGCGATCAATCGGAAGCACACATCACTCAGCGCACACTGACTGTTGGCAACTGGTTGGCCGAGCAGGGCGTGAAGGGCATCACGATTGCTTGTAATACGGCCACGGTGGTGGCGGCCAAAACCTTGCGCGAGCAAACGCACTTGCCCGTGGTGGCGATCGAGCCCGCCATCAAACCCGCAGTGTCCCTCACACGTAGTGGGGTCGTGGGGGTTCTGGCCACGCGCCAAACGGTTCAAAGCGCTGCGGTGGCAAGGCTTGTTGATTTGTACGCCGCAGACAAACGCATCATCCTGCAAGCCTGCCCGGGGCTGGTGGAGCAAGTGGAGCGCGCAGACTTGCACAGTGCAGAGACGCAAGGTTTGCTGCGCCAGTTCATCACGCCGTTGTTAGCGCAGGGCGCAGACACTTTGGTACTGG
>JACCDH010045861.1_pt1 | contig 15585 bp, 13 predicted proteins | sample 7442481 | NCBI WGS metagenome assembly JACCDH01 (sample SAMN15323433, study PRJNA562643) | freshwater metagenome | isolation source: river surface water | place: USA:Blue River Watershed | collected 2017-08-15
ACGGCCGAAACTACCAACCAATAAATGATAAGGTTCTAAGCCCAATCGCAGGCGCGTAGCCGCACGTAGCATCGGATCCGACCGAAAGTAATTGCAGTCGAAACCATTTGGTATCACTAAAGCCTTGTCGGACCGGTACCCATAGTTGATGTGGTGTGTGCTGCTAGCCTCTGAGACATAGACGATGCGGCGGGTGCGGCTAGACCGACTTAACCATCGACCTAGCATAACGAGTACACGTATGCTGAGCTTTTCGTTTTTTAAGTCATGCAATGAGTGATGTATCCCCCATACAACCGGTACGCCAGAAGGTGTGCAGAGGGTTGCTGCTATGTTGCCATGGTACATCCAACCTTGAACAATATCCGGCCGCATGGAATGAATGATGAGGCGTAAGGTCAGCAGCCCCAACACGCCGAGTTGTTTTAGGTCGACAACCGTAACTTTCACTCCAATACTATCAAATTCGAAATTGCATCCTGGTGTCAACGTAATGACCAAGTGTTCTTGATTCTCATTGTTCACCATACCGCTTAGTAATCGATACAGCATCGTCTCCGCGCCTCCGACACCAAGGCCGCTTGTAACGTGGACGATACGAATCATTCTGCTACGCCTATGGAAGGCCTCGACATAAATTGCCTCCGCCAACCATTAATATTGTCAATCGGGAGACTAATGCCTGCACAGTCCCCTCCTTCGACCCACGTTGCCAATCCGTTGACATCTCCTCGTTCAATCGTTGGCAACCCGGTGTCAGCGCCGATTTCCTTCGCTCGGTTATCGATTGTGATCACAAGAGATCGCACGCCATGTTCTAAGCACAGGATACCGGCATGAAGTCGAGTTCCGACGTAGTCGTACTCAACACCCGATGTCAGCACCTTTAGGAAAGACTCTAATGATCGCTCGATCACAGGACCCGTGTAACCCAAAGCGCGAACATAATCCAGATCTCCTGCTCCCTGGGGCCAAAACAGTAGATTGTTGGCATAAAGACGTGCTAGTTCACTTATCAACTGCGCATCTGCGCTCGGGTTTTTGTCGTAATCTGTAAGTGAAAAGACGCACGCATTGGCTCGTGTTCGACGCAAGCTACGTATAAAGTCAGGGGTTAAGCACCACATCGTTGGACAAGCGGTATTTAAAACCTGCGGTAGCTTCAGTCCGTTGCTGGCCACGGTCCGAGTGTATTCGTCCCTGACAGAGTGCGCACACTCAGAGGATAGAACGGTACTAGCAACCCATCTTCCGTAGTAGCCGGATGGAATCCCATAGCCTCCCCATCCGCACCCCATGAGGATTAGGTCGCGATAAGAGGTCAAGCCGACGATGCCCAGTTTCCAAGAAGCAGGTCGCCACCAGCGGAAGTACAGCAGGTTTGACCCGCCAACGAAAACGTATTGCGCGTCCTTGAGTAAAGCCACTGAACGCGGAGTTGGATATGCGTGAGACGGGATAGCGACTATCTCGGTTGATTCAGCGAAGATTTTACGCAACTCACGATGCACTGCACGTGAAATCACCTGGTCACCTAAATTGGGACTAGGTTCGCCCTGATTGTTGAAGAGCGCGGGATCAATAAGTCCAATTTTCATTTTGTCAAAGTATAAGAAGTGTGAGGGCGGTGCAATTGCCAACCGGCTAGGATACCGAGAAGTACCCAGTAATAGTAGGCAGTTAGCATTTCAAGCTGGACGTTACCACCGATAAAAATTACAAGACCAACGAGTCCCACATAGAAAGTTCGTACTTTTGAAGAACGAATAGGAACTCCGTTTAGAAATTTTATGCACATGTAAAATACCAATGCAAAGCAGACGAATGCTGGAAGTCCCATGCATCCCAATACATAAAACCAAGCACTGTTTGGGTTATCGTCGTCATAGAAAGCATCACCGAGTTCTGACTCGAGCATTCGGTTCACAAACTCATAGTTTGATATTCCGACACCCACTAGTGGATTCATAAGGAACATCCGAATGGCGGCTATGATTAAACCCCAACGCGCAGAAAAACTACCACCTTCGGCAGCAGATGCTTCAAAATCGGTGGCAGCAATCTTCGCTTCAATGATTATCCATACCACTTCACTGAACTGGAAAGCACCGTAGACTAGACCTGCGAGAATTGCATAAGACACATATTGTCCCCAGCGTAACGACCATGCAACTTTGGATCCTTTTAGTGCCGTCAGAGCCAGGTAGCACGCTAGTACTGCCAACGTACACATCAGCCAAGTGCCCTTTGAAAAGGTGAAAAAACCAATGACCGCAGCGGGTACAGCCAACACTACACCGAGTACTGGTCTACCTTGAAGGATTATTGTCGAGCACATTACGATAGATATTGCCAGCACGTTCCCAATAACATTTGGATTAAAGATTTGCGGTACACCTAGTACGTCGGGATTCATTGGGTTGAGCAAGGCTACACCGCCAGTAATCAATGCACCGAATACAAAGCCGAATGCTGGTAGTGTTCCAGTTTTCCTTGTGCAATGTAAGGCAACCAACATTACTATAATCTGATAGTAATATTTAAATATTTCGAAAATATCTCGAATCTCTGCTTTGTAAATAAAGGCATTAAACACTAACGATATCATCGCAAATACGCCTAGCAGCGAAACGGCCACAATTATATTTCGCGTAACCAATACTTCCCGTTTAAACTCCATCCTTGAAAAGCGCTCCAAAAATAAGCAGCACATCAAAATTATGAGCAACAGGTCGGGAAGGCCAACGCCTGCAGCGTAATTCATCTCGTTGGGCAAATTGCGCCCAATGCCTAGAAACATAAAAACTACGAATACAAACAGTTTCAATTTTCGCTATTTTCTGTAAACGATTGCCAAAGAGCGAGGTAAGCCTTCTGGATTTGATGCAGATCTGTTTTGTGTAACGGCTCGTTTGATGAACCGTAAGTTCGGCTGACTTCACCTTCGAAGCAGGCTGCTCGCAGGCGGGCCATGAATGACAGTACCCGTCTCCGCCTTTCGAACGAAGGAAATGAGGGCTCCGTCAACAACCGCTGAACCAGAGTCGGAAGCGCAGTCGGGTCGGTGCAGTGGTGAATGGTCGGCAAATCATTGAAGTAATTCCGCGCGAAGACAATCACCGGTTTCTGCAATAGTCCCGCCTCGTAGGCAATCGTGCCGGTGAGTGCGAAGATTATGGCAGCGCTTTCCTGCAACATCCGCGAATCAACAGAAAAGTCAACGAGAACCACACTAGGTATCTCCTTGATGCGCCTGTAATATTCCATCGACTTGCCATCTACATCCGTAGGATGCACTTTTACATAAAGCAAATGAGATGCAGGCAAGGACCGCGCGATATGACGAATCAGTTCGATCTGGTCCGAGAAATACGATCCTTGAACGTCGATCGAGGATTCAGGCTGAGTGTGAAGCGCGTAGAGACAGTAGGGCAGTGTGAATGACGGTGTCACTACCGCCGGCCGCATTAGTTTGTAATAAAAAAGATTTAAGCGTCTGCGAAAGTACATCACCACCAGCCGCCTAAGCGGATAACGCGTGAAGTCATTGCCGGGATCGGCGCTAGACCGTCTCACCTCATAACGAAACGCACGGAAATGTGAAGGCAACAGCCGAAGAACATCTACAAAACTGCGTGAAGACTTCTTCAGTGCGGGCTTTAAATCTTTTCTTTCAAATGCCACAAGAAAGTTTTCAGCCCAGTCATGATCCTCTTCGGTAGTAGGCCGAAGGATAACGAAGCTGTCTGTGTGGTGTGCAGTGCAGAAACCGTACATTTGTTGCGGAATGCGAATCCTTGTTGGAACAATAAAGGGGATTGCGTGACGGCGGGCTACTAGCATAGAAGTCATTTGAATTGCTGTGTCGCGCCAGCTACTCATGATCTGCAACTGGTTTCGCTCAATGAATTCTGATACTCCAGTAGCCACATGATTCAGCAACTCGACAGAGAATCGCCAATCCTTCCGATTAAGCAACCGGTCCATCAGGATAATGTCATTTATTTTAGGATCAGTTTCATTCTCGAAAGATGCGAGCAAATCCCTACATTCCTGATGACGTCCCGTTAAACGAAACCCCTCATTGATATCGAAAATACTGCTTTTTGGTACGCCTTGGCTGAGCAGATATTGTGCATCTGCTGTGAGGGCGCAAACCCAGAACACCTCGAACCCTACCTCCTGAAGTGCTCGCGAAAATGGAAGAAAGTATTCGGTGGGATAACCGATTAATGCAATGCGTACCCTCATTCTAGAAACCTACCAGAGCTAACATCGTATTTCACCTGGCACCGCCGGATGGTTTCCGGTCGGTGGGCTATCACGAGGAGTGTGCGTTCCCCAACCAGTTGGTCTAACGTGCCAGCAATCTCGCGTTCAGTAGCCTCATCAAGAGCGGAAGTCGCCTCATCTAGAACCAGGAACTGGGGTTCGTGATAAAGAGCTCGGGCGATGCCGAGACGCTGCCGCTGTCCACCGGACAAGCAATTACCGTTTTCTCCCACAGAGCAGTCGAGTTGACCGGGTAATGCGCGGACAACATCATCCATGCTTGCATACTGCAGCGATTTCCAAACTTGTTTATCGTCAATTAGATCATCCGGGACGCCGAAGGCGACATTCCGACGGATGGTGTCATCAAGCAGGTATATCGATTGCGGGATGTAACCCAGCTCGCTCTGCCAGTCACCCAACAAGGAATGAATATTCCTTCCATCCACTTCGATTTTGCCGGATAAGGGTGTCAACAAACCGAGAACCAAGTCCGCCAGTGTCGTCTTGCCACTACCCGATGGGCCAATCAATGCAACGCTGGTGCCGCGCTTGATCGTGAGGTTGACATTGCTCAAAATAGACCGCACCGAACCTGGGTAAGAGAAGTTGACATCTCGCAAGCACAACTCACTCCAATCTTTCAAATTGCGTTGCCGCAAGGCGAAAGCAAGATTCGCATCTGATTTGGCCGCTAACCGGCGGCTGTCGAGAACGACCTGCGCAGCCGTTCGGTAATAGGTCATGCGCGTGAGTGACAGCAGGACCCGGTTGAGCGAGGGGAGCAAGCGGATAGCCGCGACCGCGAAAAGTGCCAGCACTGGCAGCACCTCACTTGGATTTTGCCCCACCAAAAGAGCAAACGCGACGCCAAGGAAAAGTGCGGAGAAGGCAAGCGTCTCAATGAACAGCCTTGGGGTCTGATTGAGCAGCATTGCATAACGGGAGGAATCCGCAAAGCGCTGCTCATGAAAATTGAAACTCTGGACAAAAAAATCTTCTCGGCCGAGAATTTTGGTTTCCTTGATGCTGTTGAGTCCCTGATTCACCCACTTGATGCGCTCAGCATTGTGATGCTGCGCCTTCTGTCCATATTTATTGACCCGTGAACGCACTGTCGCGTAGAACACTTTAGTCATTCCGCCGAGCAGTACCATTGCAGCTAAAGCGGGCATCGGCGCGATCAGGAGTAGCACAGCGACTATCCCTATCAGGACAAATACCTCAGTGATGAGGGTCAGGGTAGGAATCAGAAAGTTGGTGAAATATAGTTGAACTTCGTTATTGACATTGCGGATCAACTCCGCGCTGTTAGTCCTGTCCTGTTGCGCAATCGGACGGGTTAGGTAGCTCCGGTAAAGATCGCACGAAAAGCGAGGCATTTCGCGATACACAAAACGAAATTGCATATTCAAAATGCTCACGACAAAAGCGTTTTTGATGAAGAAGAACAGAAAGAGCGTAAGCGCGGTAGCGATGAGAAAGCCTTCCGTGGTACTGAAGGGGCTCATTTCGAAGAGCGTACGCAACTGAACCTGTGAACTCAAATAGCTCGGGTCGTTAATCATGGCCACGAAGGGCACAATTAGTGCGGCGCCAGCGGCCTCCAGGAAGGCGCCCATAGCAGTCAGGAGCAATATGCCTATGATTCGCCGCCGCGAGCGGCGGTCGAATGCGCGAAAACTATCGGCCACCAGATATAAGATATTAGACGCCCCCTTTCCGCCCGACGCTTCATCAACGCGCATAGGTTTTCACGTCAAACAAGTGAAGATTACGCTCGATCCACTTAGCAGTTTCCCGCAACCCTTGCGTGAAAGGGACGTTAGTGCGCCATTCGGTCAGTTGATGGATCAGCGAGTTGTCTGCGATCAAACGGTTCACCTCACTTTTCTCCGGACGTACCCGGACCTCGTCGCAGATGATCTCGACCTCCCGCCCGATAGCCTCCATCAACAGCTTCGCCGTCTGTTCTATCGACCACTCCTCGCCGGAGCCGATATTGACCACGCGTCCCTCGGCTGCCTCGCACAGTCCTAGCGCCAGCATGCCGCGAGCCGTATCAGTAGCAAAATTGAAATCTCGGGTAGGCGTCAGAGCGCCCAAATGGAGCTCCTTACTTCCCGCAAGCAATTGGCTGGCAATCGTAGGAATAACTGCGCGCGCCGTCTGGCGCGGCCCGAAGGTATTAAAAGGCCGCGCTGTTACCACTGGCAGTTCAAACGACAAGTAGTAGCTTTCAGCCATCTTATCCGCCCCGATCTTGCTAGCCGAATACGGGGACTGCCCCACGAGAGGATGGCTTTCGGGGATAGGCACTTGCTGAGCCGAGCCATAGACTTCTGAGGTTGAGACATGTACCAAACGGGTTAGGCTATCGCTGTCGCGGCAGGCTTGCAACACGTTGAGGGCACCGGTCACGTTGGTTTCCACGTAGGCGCGCGGTGCCTCATAGCTGTAGGGAATCGCGATTAAGCTGGAAAGGTGAAAAACGTAATCGCAGCCTCGAACGCCGTCCCGTACCCGTTCTGTGTCGCGAATATCTCCACGGAACATTTCCACGTTCTCAAGCACGGAAGTGGGAACATCCTTTAACCATCCAGATTCATTCCAGGAGTTGTAATAAACCATGGCTCGAACATCTGCGCCGCAGGAAACCAACTGTTCAACTAGATGGCTGCCAATGAAACCATCCGCACCTGTCACAAAAACCTTCTTGCCAAAAATGGCTTCATATCCATTGCTCATACTGCCTCCGAAAAAAGACTGCGGGCCTTATCCAAGTCCGCGGGTGTTCCGATATCGCTCCAATACTCATGCACAGGGAAGACAGCCACTGGTTGTTTCGCCATCAAGCATCGTTCAATGAGATCGGTCATGTTGAACGCACCCCCCTCCGGCATTTTTTCGAGCACAGACGGGGACAGGGCATAAATGCCGGCATTGCACAGAAAACGCTGAGAAGGCTTCTCGATCAAGCCGGTCACATAAGAACCAGTATTTTGGACCACTCCAAAGGGGATATGAACGCAGTAATCCACTGCCGCCACTGTAATTTGCGCCCCTTGACTAGCGTGGAATGCATTCAGACTCCCAAAGTCGGAGGTGGTCAGAATGTCTCCATTCATAACCAATATGGGCGCCTTAGGCTTTTCCGGCAACAAGGCTAAGGCTCCACCGGTGCCGAGTTTTTGCTGCTCACGCAAGTAACGGATCTCCAAGCCGAAACGAGAACCATCACCGAAGTGGTCTTCTATGACATAGCTTAGGTAATTAACGGAAAGATAGATGCGCGTCACCCCGGCTTTTGCTAGACGTTGTATCTGTCTCTCCAGCAGAGGCACCCCCCCAATATCTACCATCGGCTTCGGAATGGTATTGGTGATAGGACGAAGGCGCATCCCTTCTCCACCAGCCATGATCACCGCGAATGCAAAGTCCACCTTGCCTCTCGCCACCTCCGAAGGGGCCAGATCTGAAAGATGCACCAACCGAATAAAGCGACCAGTATTATCGACCTGAGGCACTGCCATGATATTGTGATGGCGCATAAGGTCCAAAAGATACCCATCTGCGCTGCCTTCGAGAGCGCTTACTGGATGAGCATTCATTGCCTCCGAAACGGTAGTCTGTAAGCTACCACCAGCAAGTAGACAGCGCCTGATGTCGCCATCTGTAAGAGTTCCAAGCAGCTTATCGTCCTCGGAGACAACCAGCGCAATCCGTCGGCGGCTTGCCTCGATCACCCGGACAGCATCGACCAACGGTGCATTAACAGCCAGGGATTTTTCGATCATCTAAACCACCCGTCCCTAGCTTCGCCCCGAAGGGTCATGCGCTTACGAATCATGTTCTGGCCGAGATCCACAGTCGCGAGCACATGGGCGATCTTCGGTCCAGCGTCGCCAAGCCAGTAGGGATTTTCAGCACTGCGGCAGAGGACTCGAAACTCTTCATTGAAAAGGCAGAGCTCTACTGCAGCGGTGATATCTTCAGCGTTGTAACCGGCGTCAAGAACGTTCGCGCCCCGCAGGCGACCTTCTTGGCGGGAGCCGATATTAACCGTTGGACAATTGAAGGCCGGAGTTTCCTTCAGACCGGACGATGAGTTTCCGACGCATGCAACGCGGTGCTCTGGATTTTGGGCCAGCGCTAACACGCCATGGTATAGGTGTCGACCGAGGGATCGATGCACCTGGGTATTGGGGATTGCCCGTGCTTTGAAGGCCTCTAGCTGCTCGATGATCTGCTTTCCCCCTGCATCGTTATTCGGATACGTCAGGATAACCTGAACACCCTTAGCCGCCAGTTGAGTAATGGCAGCCAAGGAGGGTTGCAACTGCTCGACCGCATGGTCGAACTCGGTTGTCACCGAATGCTGGGTAAACAACGCCACAGGGCGTAACAGATCTAACCCCAACCGATCGCACACCTCGTCTTGTTTCGCATAACGCCCCTCGGAAATCATGTCTATGGCAGGGAACCCGACGGTATGAACACGCCAAGCCTCTTCACCCATTGCTAGGATACGGTTGCTGGCCTGCTGGTTAGTGGTGAAATGGAGGTGAGATAGCTTGGTCATTGCATGCCGCACAGAGTCGTCCAACGCTCCACCTTCTGTTAAATCCCCACCTTCGATATGTGCTGTAGGAATGTTCATCTGCGAGGCGGCGATCACTGCCGCCAAACCTTCGAAGCGATCCGCATAAACAACCATCATGTCAGGCTTGAGTTCCGCCAACACCTTGCTGATCTCGATAACCCCCGACCCGATGGCCTGGGCCGTTGCAAACAGTGAGCCGGCATTCATCTCGATCTTAACCTCTGCATCTACGCGAAAGCCGTCGTTGCGGATTTCGTCCAAAGTACGGCCGAATAATGAATCGAGGTGAGCCCCTGAAACTAACAGCCGGTAATTCAGATCTGGATGCTTGTCCACTGCACGAAGAATTGGGTATTGAAGACCATATTCGGCCCGATTACCTGTGAAGATAGCAATCGTACGCTTGCTCATATCATTCCTTTAATTTATTAATTTTTACCAAGGTAGAAATACCCTCAACCAAAGTAACGGCAGGGTACCAGCCGAACACCTCTTTAGTCTGGGAGATATCCACCACCAATCTCGAAAAGCTGCTGCCGCCGACACGGGTGGACTCAACCGGACGACCTGCCTGCCCCGCGGCTTCCAGCACTAGTTTGGCTAGCTCACGGATCGAAACTCCCTGACCGGAGCCGATATTGAAAACCCCCGGAGACTCCCCCGTCGCCATAAGAGCCATAGCTCGAGCAGCATCGCCGATCCATAGAAAATCCCGCTCCGGTGTCGCATCAAGAACACGCACGGGGCCGTCTTGTCGAATCTGGCCTAGTATGTTGCTAAGCACATTACTTTCAGACATACCAGGTCCATAAAGGTTCACGAGCCTCGCCACGATACCGCCGCGATCTAGCACGGCCTCTTCCGACGCGAGCTTAAGGCGCGAATAAGCATCCTTCGCATATACTGGGTCACTGCCCCTCCGCAGAGATTGCTCTTGGTCTCCATAGAGAACAGCGGAAGAGGCGTACACCACCCGAGCAAATCCCTTACGTTGCAGAGCGCCCAGCGTGGCCAAGGATCGCTGCTCATAAAGTGGAGAGTTCGCTTGTGCGTAGGCTCGATCGCTGGCCTCGGCTAGATGCACCAAAACGTCACCGCCTGGCGCTTCGTTATAGCTTTCAACTTGAATGCAGCCGCGGCAAGGTTGGCGAGACACTCCAACAGCATCAATACCTTTATGCGCCAAATCTTGCATAAGCGCACGCCCCAGAAAGCCCGAAGCGCCTGTGACAACAATTTTCATTTATTGAAAAATAATTTAATAATATTATGCAGAGTATGGTTTTTTATCGGCTGATAATGTTGTCACTTGTACAAAATATTTCGCCAACCTAAATGTAGGCCTTTCGAATTTAGCCCACGGCAAAGACGATATGTGTTTCCATAAGTACCACTAATCGGCGTGGTTCACTACCAGATTCGTTTGCTACTGATTGACAATATCCGAAAACCCAGATGAACTAGATAGAAATGCAGTTCTATGGGTCACTAATGCCTACTTCTCTACGCCGTCTAGATCTACCCATTTGAGTTGCTGGTTTCGCTTCAAAACATTTCGCGTACGTGCACCGATCAGGCGGTCGAAATGTTCCACAGAGATCTCGCCCGAGCCCGGACGGCGCGCCCATATGTCCTTCTCACTGATAACATGACCGGCCGGTAGATCCTGGTCGGCCACGATGGAGCCACGCGCGAAGCGGTAGACGTCTTCCTCTGGGCCGGTGCGCACCTTGGGGTTGTGCAGCGCGGTGTGGATTTCCTTGGAACGGTCGATCAGGAAACGCAGCTCGGCCGGATCCATGGAGCACTGAATGTCTGGGCCCTTGCGGTAACGCGTATCAGTGAAGTGGCGCTCAAGAATGCAGGCACCCAGCGCAACGGAGGCAATCGCCATTTCGGGGCCAATGCTGTGGTCCGAGAATCCTATGACTGCCTTCGGAAAGGCCTTGCGAAGCTCGGTGATGCCTTGCAGACTCACGATTTCGGGCGGCGAGGGGTAGAGGTTGGTGCATTCAAGCAGCGCGTACTCAATGCCCGCGTCGTCCAGCGCCTGCACCGACGGTGCCAGCGAGGAAATGGTCTGCATGCCGGTGCTCAGGATCACCGGCTTGCCGAAACTGGCAATGTGCCGGATCAGCGGCACGTGGTTGGCTTCGCCTGAACCGATCTTGAAACCGGCCACGCCAATCTCGGCCAGAAAGTCGGCCGCGGCGCGCGAGAACGGCGTGGAGATGTAGATCATGCCCAGCGACTCGGCGTGCTTCTTGAGTGTGATCTCGTCGTCCCTGGAGAGGGCGCAACGCTGCATAACCTCCCAGATCGACACGTCGGCGTTGGGAGGAAAGATGGCCTTGGCCTCGTCGGTCATCTCGTCTTCGACGAAGTGCGTCTGGTGCTTAACCATCTCGCAGCCGGCCTTGTGCGCCGCGCTGACCATGGCCTTGGCCACTTCCAGGCTGCCGCCGTGGTTGATACCGATCTCTGCAATGACAAGGGGGGGGTGTTTCGGTCCGATATTGCGATGAGCGATTTTCATGTTGTATTCCTCGGATCAGACGGCAGTCCATCCGCCCTCTACAAAGTATTGTTGTCCTGTGCAATAAGCCGACGCATCCGAAGCCAGAAAAATCATCATACCGACCATGTCTTCGCGTCTAGCCATGCGACCCAGCGGCACGCGCGAGGAGTAGCGGCGCACGAACTCGGCATCTTGGTTGTTGTGCACTCCACCAGGCACCAGGGTGTTGACGCGGACGCCCTTGTCGCCCCAATAAGTAGCTAGCCATCGCGTGAGGCCGTGCACACCGGCCTTGGCCGCTGCGTAGCTGGGCAGAGAATTGAATTTCATACCTTCATAAATGCGGTGGTCGGGACCGACTACGCCGTAAGTGCTGGACACGTTGACCAAGCTGCCACCACCGCCCTTGAGCATGGCCTTGCCACCTTCGCGCGCCACCAAGTACACACCGGTCAGGTTGACGCGAATAGCCGACTCCCAGACCGCAAGCGTCGAGTCTTCGAAAGACGTGAACACCTCCCCCTGTCGCATCAGGTGTTCGCCGGTGGCGGCTGCGTTGTTCAGCACCACGTCCACGCGGCCGAACTTGGCCATCACCAGTTCGAACAAATTGACCACGTCGGCTTCCGAGCTGACATCGCAGTTGATGCCGCAGGCCTCGCTGCCATCGGCAGTTTGGATGGCTTTGGCCTTGCCCACCGGGTCGGCGGTGGCTAGGTCGGCCATAACTACATGGGCGCCATGCTCGGCCATTCCTTGGCAATACGCCGAACCCAGCAGGCCGGTGCCGCCGGTGATGACCACGACCTTGCCGGTCAGATCGAATCGTTGTGTTGTCATGTGTTGGTCTCTTGAAGGTTTCAGGTCAGCAGGCCGAGGCGCTTTTTCATCAGGTACTCGACGAACTCGAAGTCGAACTCGCTGTCGATGTCCGGACTCTTGGCGGTACCGATGTCGTAGCCATGAGTACGGCCCGACAGCAGGCCGGTGCCGCGGCGCAAGTAGTCGGGCGAGAGCACATAAATCGAGGCAACGTGCTCGTATACCAAAGGCGCGTCCTGCCGACGTACGACGGGTTTGGGCAGCTTCTTGCAGATACGCAGGATGCCGTCCTCTTCTTCAAGCATGTTGAAGTAGGGGTTCTTGCGCGCGTCGCAGACCGTGAAAACTGCGTCGACGTCAGACGCGCGGAACTGGGCGATGGCCTTGGAAATGTCATCCACGTCACGTAACGGTGAGGTGCAGTCAAGGTCTACGAACAGGTCGACCGGCGAATCGTAATGCGCTTCACAGGAAGCCAGCGCATGCTGCCACACCTCCCACTTGCCGGCGGTGTCGTTAGCCAGTTCAGCAGGGCGGATGAAGGGCGTTTCGGCGCCGGCCGCACGGGCAGCTTCGGCGATGGCCGGGCTGTCGGTGGAGACGACGACGCGGTCAATCTCGGGGCAGGCAAGGGCCTGTTCGATGGACCATGCGATCAACGGCTTGCCAAGCAGGAGCCGAATGTTCTTGTTGCTCACGCCTTTGGAACCACCACGGGCACCGATGACACAGGTTGTACTCATTTTTTGAAAATTTTCTTTGGTAAAAAGGGTGTCCGCTTCTAGAGATCGAGAGGACAGACGTGCTTACGATGCTGTGCGGAACGATGCGCAGCCAAGGCGACCCGCAAAACTGCCACTGCATCCTCAAGCGATGACGATGCCGGCAATGTAGGAGATTGTAGGCGCAGCAAGAAGTAACGCATGTGGTTGAGGAACAGTTGGTTGCGCACAAAGCCCTCAGGTACACGGTGTACCTCGCGCGGCATTTGGCCAGCATCTTCGAGCGTGACGACGCCTTGAACATAATCCCAGCGCAACACGCCATGGCGACCGACGATTTCCATCTCGCGGCCGTAGCCGGGACGCAAATAGTCTAGGTGCACCTGGGCCAGTGCGCCACTGGTCAGTTGCAGGCTGATCTGGGCCACCGCTTCGGTCTCAATTTCCAGCACCGGAGCCTGCCGCATCATGGCGGCCACATCGGTGATCGGACCGAGTAGCCACTGCACCAAGTCCAATTCGTGGATCAGGTCGAAGGTGACACCGCCTCCCATGGCCCTGAAGGCACCATAGCCCTGACGGTGGTCTGAACCAGGCCGCCAGTCGGGCAGCCACTGGCCCACGGCTGCCCGCATGTGCCAAATCTCCCCCAGCAAGCCTTGGGCAAGCTGCTCACGGATCCACAACAAGTTGGGGTGTGAGTGCAACATGAAGCCGGCCTCCACCACAAGGCCTTTTTGCTGCACTGTGGCCACCAGTTCGTCCACGCCGGCCATGGATTGGGCCAACGGCTTCTCTAGGAAAAGATGTTTACCGGCACGCGCGGCTTGCAGAGCCACGCTCATGTGTTGGTCGGTGCGGTTTGCTATAACAACGGCCTCCACATCAGACGCTAGCGCGCCAGCCAGATCATGCACGGGCATCGCACGCGGGTCGAGGGACAGCACGTCGTTTCGGTAGCTGAAAGCTTGCACCTCGGCCCCAAGTTCAAGCAGATTGCCAATATGGCGTTTTCCGATTGAACCGGTGCCTACAACTAGCAATTTCATAATCTACCCAGATAATACATACAGCAAAATATGATTCCAAATTCAAGCCATATGTTACTGACTAGACCACACAATAATTAACAATAATGCTCATTATAAGTTTTTTTTGGAATTTTATCCACTGAACCATAATGGGTCACCTCCGTCTTAATATTTTCTTCTTTGCCCTTCAGGGTCTCTTGCTAATTCATCATTTGCTACTGAAGTTTAGGTAGGTTAGCGATATAGAGGTTTTCGATCGCTTGTTCCTTTTACAGCTTTCCAATCTACTTTATGTGTGTGGTCTTTGATACCGCACAGCTGGCTTCAGGTTATGAGAACCCATGTAGATTTTGACAAAACCCTATGGATATAAAGGTGCCAAACTAGGACTGCGTTGCCTTTACTTTTAAGGCACTTGTTGCTAGTTCAGGTTCGAGCCTACTTCGCGACCGGTTTGACCAGTAAAAATCCAATGGGTGAATACCAATGATGCCTCACCATGCGGGCATATATGGTGACATAACCTAGTGCAAGGATCAAGAACACAACCACTGACAAGAATGTGGATGTATAAGTGAAACTGGCCAGCACAATGGCAGAAAGTGTCATGAACCCGATCAACGCACCCGTGATGGAGTTTCTGACGGCGTTGGAGTAATGACCAAACCACCGTGCGACGTAGCGCCGCTTCACCAAGCTGTGAAAATGCAAACGGTCTGGCATACCGGGGTGCTCTTTGCGGATCTTGCGGCGAAAAATGCTGAAAACCACTTCGGTCACAGGGTGTACGCAAATGACCACCGCGGCGAAGGCAGAAACACTGGGGTTTCGTTCGATTAGCAACACGGCGACCCAAGCCAGTGCGAAGCCTATGAAGTAAGAGCCACCGTCACCCAAAAACAGTTTGCCAAAGGGCCAATTGACCCAGAAGAAGCCCCACACACATGCAGCCAAAATCAGCGATGTGCTGGCCAATGTTTTGTCACCCACCTGCCAGGCAATCATGCCAAAACCAATGAAAGCCAAGGTGGACATGGTGCTCGCTAGGCCGTTGAAGCCGTCGATGATGTTGATACTGTTGGCTACTCCGCCCACAGCAAAGGCGGTGAAGATGACTGATACGAAGGTGAAACTCATGAACCAGTCGAAACCCCAGATGTCGAGACGGCTGAGCGAATAGTCGGTGATCCACCAAGCCAGCAGGCCGGATGCCATGGTGGCCAACAACCGCTGCGTAACACCCACACGTTTGGTGATGTCTTCGGCCACGCCAAACAGGAAGGCTGGCATGCCTGCAAACAGGATGGGGGTGAGCATTTCTTTCACATCCAAGGGAGTCTTGGCCCATGCCACGATGAGGCCCAACACGATGGGCACGCCGCCTACGCGGGGGGTGGGCGCGGTGTGGAACTTTTGCACACCGTCGGTGAAGTCCATGGTCAGGGCACCGTGCCAGCGCTTGGTGATGACCAGGAGGACGCACAGCAGGAATGTGCTGACAAAGCCCCAGGCTGCGGCATGCAATGTGGGGGATTGGAAGACGCCTTGGAGGGCGTTGAGGGGGTTCATGGGTTTAAGTCATGGATACCCGCGTTCGCGGGTATGACAAAAGGTAGT
>JACCDH010034745.1_pt1 | contig 15584 bp, 13 predicted proteins | sample 7442481 | NCBI WGS metagenome assembly JACCDH01 (sample SAMN15323433, study PRJNA562643) | freshwater metagenome | isolation source: river surface water | place: USA:Blue River Watershed | collected 2017-08-15
CTCGCGCTTGTGGGGAGGATGGGTTTCGGTGGAATTCATTTACTGACCATCAGGTTAGTAAATGTAGTTTGCCACAGCCTGACGGGTCAATACACCGAAAGTGAAGTTGGGTAAAGCTGGGAGGGGAGTCGACGGTGTGTCATGGCTTCCCCGGTCAGGCCGGGGAATGACAAAGCAGGCGGTGTCCTCCCCGGCCCTTGCCGGTTTCGTCGTCCTCGGGCTGGACCCGAGATGTAATGGATGCCTCCCTCCCTGCGGGGACGAAGAAGGGGCATGCACAGGAGCGCGCTAGCTGTTTGAGGGTATGAAGCTTGCCGGGAAGGCGAGGTGGATCCTCGAATGGATACGGCATCAAAGTGCCCAGGGTGTGATAGACCACGGTCTTCACGAACACCATCGAGGATCCGACATGAATCGTAATGCGAACAGCCAAAGCGCGGGACAAATGATTGGGCTGATCAATGGTCAGCAGGTGGTGGGGCTGGATATCGCCAAGAGCGTGTTCCAGCTTCACAGCGTGGACATGGGCACGGGCGAGATCGTGAACATGCAGCTCAAGCGGGCCAAGGTGCTGGAGTACTTTGCCAACCATCAGCCCTGCCTGATTGGCATTGAGGCGTGCGGCGGTGCACACCACTGGGCGCGTGAGCTTCAAGCTTTGGGCCACAGCGTGCGGCTGATCCATGCCAAAGCGGTGCGCCCCTTTGTTTCGGGCAACAAGACCGATGCGACAGATGCCAGGGCGATCTGGCTGGCGGTGCAGCAACCGGGCACCAAGTTTGTGGGGATCAAGAGCGAAGAGCAGCAAGCCACCTTGGTGCTGCACCGCCAACGCGAGCTGCTCATGAAGATGCGTGTCATGCAGACCAATGCACTGCGGGGGCTGCTTTATGAATTTGGGGCCACCTTTGGACGCGGCAAGAATGCGTTGTTCAGTGAGATCGAGGCGGCACTGGAGACACTGTTGGCCAAGAATAGCCTTCCCCAATACGTGGCCGATAGCCTTCGCGAGCAGGTCGGGCGCATCAAGGCCCTGGATCAAGACATCAAGAGCATAGAGCAACGCCTGCAAGAGAGGCTCAAGAGCAACGCGCAGATGAAGCGCATCGCCCACATCCCCGGGGTGGGGCTGCTCACGGCCACGGCGGCGATAGCCACGATGGGCGAAGCCAGCGCCTTCAAGTCGGGACGCGAGTTCTGTGCCTGGCTGGGGTTGGTGCCCCGGCAAAGCGGCACGGGCGGCAAGGTGAAATTGCTGGGCATCTCAAAGCGAGGTGACACCTACCTGCGCACGCTGCTGATCCACGGTGCCAGAAGCGTTTTGAGCCACAGCAAAGAGCCTGTGCCGTGGCTGGAGCAATTGCAGCAGCGCAGACCGACCAACGTGGTGATCGTGGCGCAGGCGGCCAAGATGGCCCGAACGATCTGGGCCGTGACGGCCAAAGAACAAAATTACCAACGGGGCTACCAAAGCACCAGGCCGCAAACGGCTTGAGGCAAGTAACCAACAAAGATCAACCAAGCAAAGAAAGGGTGTGGCAAGCCTTTGAAGGCGATGAGGCAGCAAGACGCAAACGTGATGTGAAACAGGTCAGACCGAGACAAGCCAAGCCTGGCTGGATCCTTGGACTTCAACAGTCCGAACCCGAGATGAGGCGCTTGTCAGCGGATTACATCGGGGCCAGTGGCCAGCCGGGACAGCCGGTCAACCACACTCAAGGCCGGATACAAGGCAGCAGCCGATTTGTTCACAACTTGAATGCGGGTTACTACCTGTTGCCGGGAGGCATCCATACAAGGATCCATGGATGTTCGATGCGTTGGGCATGACGGGGCAGAACGTCTGCCCTCGTGGCAACATTGCCCCATGAGCATTTCTTCCGAAATTTCCGTCGGCTTTGTCGCCCAGGCCATGGTGTTGGCCGCCGGTCGGGGCGAGCGCATGCGCCCCTTGACCGACGCCACCCCCAAGCCGCTGTTGCCCGTGCGCGGTCAGCCGCTGATGCAGTGGCCCATGCAGGCGCTGGCCCGCGGCGGCTTTGTCCGTCAGCTGGTCAATACCGCCTGGTTGGGCGAGCAGATCCTGACGCATTTCGGCAACGGTGTGACCTGGCCTGGCTTGCCCGAGGTCCAGATCGCTTATTCACATGAAGGCCGTGACTTTGGCCGGGCGCTGGAGACGGCGGGCGGCATCCTGCGTGCTTTGCCTGTGCTCGATGACGTGTTCTGGGTGGTGGCCGGTGACGTGTTCGCGCCGGACTTCGTGTTCAGCCCTGAAGCCGTGGCGCGTTTTGCCGCCAGCGGCCAACAGGCGCACCTCTGGCTGGTGCCCAACCCGGCGCACAACGCCAAGGGCGACTTTGGCCTGGCCGCAGATGGCCACGTGCTCAACCTGCCGGCTGGCGACCCTGCCCGGCAATACACCTTCAGCACGATTGCCCTGTACCGCAAAAGTTTCTTCACCCGGCTGGACGCGCCCGCACCTGCAGGCAACCCCGCGGGCGTGGCCGTGCCGCTGGCGCCAATGCTGCGCGCCGCCATGGACCGTGGTGAGGTCGGTGGCGAGGTCTACACCGGCGCCTGGACCGATGTGGGCACGCCCGAGCGTCTGGCGCAGCTGAATGCATGCCCGACTTTGTAGGAGCGCGCCCCGGCGCGCGAACCGGCCGCGCGCCACGAAGGGTCATTCGCGCGCAGAGGCGCGCTCCTACAATGACCAAATGACTTACTCCATTTACGCGCAACGCCGTGCCCGCCTGGCCGCCCAGCTGGGCGCCGGTAGCATCGCCATCATCCCCACGGCGCGTGAGCAGCAACGCAACCGCGACAGCGACTTTCTGTTCCGGCACGACAGCTATTTTTATTACCTGACCGGTTTTACCGAGCCCAACGCCTGGCTGGTGCTGACTGCCGAGGGCGAGGCCACGCTGTTTTGTCAGCCCAAGGACCTGGAGCGCGAGATTTGGGACGGCATTCGCCTGGGGCCCGATGCCGCGCCAGCTTTGCTGGGGGTGCAAAAGGCGCTTTCGGTTTCCGAGCTCGACACCCAGCTGCCCAAACTGCTGGAAAACCGCAGCACGGTCTGGTTCCCGTTCGCCACCCACGACGGGCTGGAGAGCCGCATCGAAGGCTGGCTCAAGCCGGTGCGCGCCCGTGTGCGTTTTGGCGCGCTGTGCCCGGACCAGCAGCGCGATGTTTGTGCCCTGCTGGATGAGATGCGTCTGGTGAAAGACGCGCACGAGCTGGATGTGATGCGCCGAGCCTGTGCGATCAGCGCCCGCGCCCACATCCGCGCCATGCAGCGCTCGGCGGCCATGCTGCGCGCCGGCCAGGAACTGCGCGAATACCACCTGGACGCCGAACTGCTGCACGAGTTCCGCCAGCATGGCTCGCAGTACCCGGCCTACGGGTCGATTGTGGCCGGGGGTGCGAACGCGTGCATCCTGCACTACCGCGCCGACAAGGCCCTGATCCAGGATGGCGATCTGGTGCTGATCGACGCCGGCTGCGAGCTCGACGGCTACGCCAGCGACATCACCCGCACTTTCCCGGCCAACGGCCAGTTCACCGGTCCGCAGCGTGAGCTGTACGAGCTGGTGCTGGCTTCGCAGGACGCGGCGGTCGCTGCCACCCGAGCCGGCGCGCGCTTTGTCGATCCGCACAACGCCACCGTGGCAGTGCTGGCGCAAGGCCTGCTCGATGTGGGCCTGCTCGACAAAAACAAGGTCGGCAGTGCGCAGGACGTGATCGCCAACCGCAGTTATTTCCCCTTCTACATGCACCGCACCGGCCACTGGCTGGGCATGGATGTGCACGACTGCGGCAGCTATGTGGAGCCCTCCGAGCTGGGCCAGGTCAGCGAGCGCAAGGACCCGCTCAGCGGCGAAACCATCAAGGACCGCCCCAGCCGTATCTTGCGCGAGGGCATGGTGCTGACCATCGAACCGGGCCTGTATGTACGCCCTGCGCAAGACGTGCCCGAACAGTTCTGGAACATCGGCATCCGCATCGAGGACGACGCGGTGGTCACGGCCGATGGTTGCGAACTGATCACCCGCGACGTGCCGGTGGCCCCCGACGAGATTGAAGGGCTGATGCGTGCCTGAACTGCAAGGCCGCATCGTCTCGGTGCAGGTGGGCCACTCGCGCCTGCTGCGCGTGGGCGAACGCACGGTGCGCTCGGCCATCTGCAAGCAGGCCGTTGCAGGTCCGGTGAGTGTGGGGCCGCTGGGTCTGAAGGGTGACGAGCAGAACGACCTGAGCGTGCATGGTGGCCTGTCCAAGGCGGTGTACGCCTTGCCGTACGTTCACCTGGCTTGGTGGTCGGCACAGCGTCTGGCGGCAGGTGTGTCCATGCTCGAGGAAGCTTTTGTGCCTGGCCAGCTCGGTGAAAACCTGAGCCTGGACGGCGTGGATGAGCACAATGTTTTCATTGGTGACCGTCTGTGTTTCGACGGGGGCGTGGTGCTGCGTGTGACCGAGCCGCGCCAGCCCTGCGCCAAGTTCAATGCGGTGCTCGGTTACGAACGTGCCGGCAAGGAGATGGTGCAGTCTGGCCGGTGCGGGTTTTATCTGGCGGTAGAGCAGCCAGGGGCTTTGCAGGCAGGCGAGGCTTTCAGGCTCCAGTCCGGCCTGCGCGAGACATCCATCGCCCGGGCCTTGCAGCACAAGGCGTTCAAACACTTGCGCTGAACGAATCGGGCCTTCACTTTTGCATTCAGGTCAAAAGCCTGCTGACTTTGATACGTATTGAACCGAATGCCACGGTCATGTCAGAGGCCTACAATGGAAAACACCATATCACCTGACGAAATCGGAGGGTGGTCACAACAACGGAGATCCCCATGAGCAACAAGCTCCAGGCCGAAGAAAAACGCGCCATCCTGCGCAAGGCTGCCCTCGAATACCACGAGTTCCCCACCCCCGGCAAGATCGCCATTGCCGCCACCAAACAGCTGGTCAACCAGCACGATCTGGCGCTGGCCTATTCACCCGGTGTGGCGGCCCCCTGCGAGGAAATCGTCAAGGACCCGGCGGCTGCCTTCAAGTACACCAGCCGCGGCAACCTGGTCGGCGTGGTGACCAACGGCACCGCCGTGCTGGGGCTGGGCGACATTGGCCCGCTGGCCGGCAAGCCCGTCATGGAAGGCAAGGGCGTGCTCTTCAAGAAGTTCTCGGGCATCGATGTGTTCGACATCGAGATCAACGAGAAGGACCCGGACAAGCTGGTCGAGATCATCGCGGCGCTGGAGCCGACTTTTGGCGGCATCAACCTCGAAGACATCAAGGCGCCCGACTGTTTCTACATCGAGCGCAAGCTGCGCGAGCGCATGAAGATTCCGGTCTTCCACGACGACCAGCACGGCACCGCCATCGTGGTCGGCGCGGCCATCCTCAACGGCCTCAAAGTTGTGGGCAAGGACCCGAAAAAGATCAAGCTGGTGACTTCGGGTGCAGGCGCGGCGGCGCTGGCTTGCCTTGGCCTTTTGGTCAAGCTGGGTATCCCGCGAGAGAACATCTGGGTGACCGACCTGGCCGGTGTGGTCTATGAAGGCCGCACCGAATTGATGGACGAGGACAAGGTCCAGTTCGCGCAAAAGACCGATCTGCGCAAGCTGGCCGAAGTCATCGAGGGCGCGGACGTGTTCCTGGGCCTGTCGGCGGGTGGCGTGCTCAAGCAGGACATGGTGGCCAAGATGGCCGCCAAGCCGCTGATCTTGGCCCTGGCCAACCCCAACCCCGAGATCACGCCCGAAGACGTCAAGGCGGTGCGCGACGATGCCATCATGGCCACCGGCCGCACCGACTACCCCAACCAGGTCAACAACGTCCTGTGTTTCCCCTACATCTTCCGCGGTGCGCTCGACTGTGGTGCGACCACCATCACGTTGGAGATGGAGATCGCTGCGGTGCACGCCATTGCCGAGCTGGCGCAGGCCGAGCAAAGCGAAGTGGTGGCGGCGGCTTATGTGGGTCAGCCGCTGGCGTTTGGTCCCGAGTACCTGATCCCCAAACCGTTTGATCCGCGCCTGATGATGAAGATCGCGCCGGCCGTGGCGCAAGCGGCTGCTGACAGTGGCGTGGCTTCACGCCCGATCACCGACATGGATGCCTATCGCGAGCGCCTGCAAGGTTTCGTGTACGCCTCTGGTACGACCATGAAGCCGATTTTCCAGGCCGCACGCCGCGCACTCAAGAAACGGGTGGCCTACAGCGAGGGTGAGGAAGAGCGCATCCTGCGTGCCGCCCAGATCGTGGTCGATGAAGGCATTGCCCGGCCCACGCTGATCGGCCGTCCGGCCGTGATCGCCAAGCGCATCGAGAAGTTCGGCCTGCGCCTGCAGGAGGGGCTGGACTACGACGTGGTCAACGTCGAGCAGGACGACCGCTACCGCGACTTCTGGCAGACCTACCACCGCATGACCGAGCGCAAGGGCGTGACCGAATCGATCGCCAAGATCGAAATGCGCCGCCGCCTGTCGCTGATCGGGGCCATGCTGGTCCACAAGGGCGATGCCGATGGCCTGATCTGCGGCACCTGGGGCCACAACACCATGCACCTGACCTACATCGACCAGGTGATTGGCAAGCGTGCCGGGGTGACCACTTTTGCCGCCATGAACGGCCTGATGCTGCCGGGCCGCCAGGTCTTCATCGTCGACACCCACGTCAACTATGACCCCAGCGCCGAACAGCTGGCCGAGATCACCGTCATGGCGGCGGAAGAGATGCGCCGCTTTGGCATTGCGCCCAAGGCCGCCTTGCTCAGCCACTCCAACTTCGGTACGTCCAACCAGCCCAGCGCGGTCAAGATGCGCCAAGTGCTGGAATTGCTGCGCCAAAGTGCGCCCTGGCTGGAGGTGGACGGCGAAATGCACGGGGATGTCGCGCTTGACGCCGCCGCCCGCGAGGCCATCATGCCGCACAGCGCGCTGTCGGGCGGTGCCAACCTGCTGGTCATGCCCAACATCGACGCCGCCAACATCGCCTACAACCTGCTCAAGACGGCGGCGGGTGGCAACATCGCCATCGGCCCGGTGCTGCTGGGGGCGGCCAAGCCCATCCACATCCTGACGCCGAGCACCACGGTGCGCCGCATTGTCAACATGACGGCCCTGACCGTGGCCGACGCCAACGCCCACCGCTGAGGCATGACCGCTGTCGTTGGGTCAGAACTGAACCCACGACAGCTGGCGCTCACTTATTGGGTCGAAAAGACCGCTTGACCTGCCTGTTTAATGGGCAGGCCCTTGCTTTTTTTTGTGCAATGCATCACACTAGCGCCCTTGAGTGTTCGGGTTAACCCGGTGCTCTTGAAAGGTGTTTTCGTGGTGGTTTGGCTTCCCGCTGTTTCCAGGCGCTGGTCGGTGTTTGTGCTGGCTCTGGCCGGGTTGGCGTGCACTGGATTGGTGCATGCCAAGTCTGAATCCGACAGTACGATCCGCGCCGCGCTGGCGCTCAGCGAGTTGCCAGCAGAGGGTCAGCAGACCTACCGTCTCATCCATCAGGGCGGTCCTTTTCCGTACGAGAAGGACGGGACTGTTTTTGGGAATCGGGAACGGCAGCTGCCCAGGCAGGCGCGGGGCTATTACCGCGAATACACCGTCAAGACACCTGGCGCGAGAGATCGCGGAGCCCGGCGCATTGTGTGTGGTGGCGAGGTGCCGAAACAACCGGATGCCTGTTATTACACCGCAGACCATTACGCGAGCTTTCGCGTGATTGTCCAGACCAAGAACTAGAGATTGATTTTCAGGAAGACCACAGAGATGGAAGCCGTGCAGCGAACACAACAGGACACGCCCCTCAAAGGCGTTCGCTCGAACATCGTGCAATCGATCCGCGCCCACCGCGTGAGCGACCTGCAGGAAGCCGCCCAAAAGCTGGGCCACCACTTCCTGTATGCCAACCTGGGCGATGCCCAGAGCAAGCAGGACGTGCTGGACATGATCGGTGCCCAGTTCACCTTGCCCACCCATTTTGGCAAGAATTTCGATGCCCTGTACGACTGCATGACCGACCCGCTGCACAAGTCGGGTCCGCAGCCGGGCTTCATTGTGGTGCTCGAGCAAATTCCCGCCAACGTCAAGTTCGACAAGGAAGCCCGCGAACAGCTGCTGGACATCTTCCGTGACACGGCCGATTACTGGGCCGACCGCAAGGTTCCTTTCCGCTGCTTCTATTCCTTTGCCGTGGCGCGTGCTGCCCAGGCCGGTCAAGCCCGTGCCGCAGATGCCGAAGCCGCCGAAGCCGAAGTGGAAGAAGGCGAAAAAATGCCGACCGACAAGCTGGTGGACGTGTCGCCGCTGGCCCTGCGCATGAGCAGCCCCTTCAACGCTGGTTACTGGCTCGCCGCCGCCTGATCACAGGCCTCTGGCTCAAAAACAAAGCCCCGCTTGCGGGGCTTTGTTTTTGTGGCGCGACAAAAAGAGAAATGCTCAAGCAACAACCGCCTGGGCAAGGCTCACGTATTCATCCACTGGCACCTCTTCGGCTCGGCGTTGCAGATCGAAGGTGCCGGCAAACTTTTTCTCTTCCAGCCATTTGCCCAGCGTGTGGCGCAGCAGTTTGCGGCGCTGGCTGAAGGCCACCTGCACCAGTGTTTCGAGCACGGTGCGGTCGAGTGACGCGGGCTGGGCATGCGGCACCATGCGCACCACGGCGCTGTCCACGCGCGGGGGCGGGTCAAAGCATTCGGGGGGCACGAACAGCACATTGTCCATCGCGTAGCGCCATTGCAGCATGACCGACAGGCGGCCGTAATCGGCCGTGGCTGGCTCGGCCACCATGCGGTCGATCACCTCCTTTTGCAGCATGAAGTGCTGGTCCTCGATGGCGTCGACATGGTCGAGCAGGTGGAACAGGATCGGGCTGGAGATGTTGTAGGGCAGGTTGCCCACCACGCGCAGCTTCTGGCTGGAGTTGGCGGGCAGGATGTCGCGCGCCAGCGCGGTGAAGTCCACCTTGAGCACGTCGGACTCGACCACGCGCAGGTGCGGGTGTTCGCGCAGGCGGCGGGCCAGATCGCGGTCGAGTTCGATCACGGTGAGCTGCCCCAGGCGTTCGACCAGAGGTTGCGTCAGTGCCGCCAGGCCGGGGCCGATTTCGACCATCGTCTGGCCGGGTGCAGGCGCAATCTCGCGCACGATGGCGTCGATGATCGCGCTGTCCGACAGGAAATGCTGGCCGAAGCGCTTGCGGGCAATGTGCTTCATGTCAGCGTTGAGGTGAAGCGTTGTTCTGAGGCAGCGGGGACACTTCGGGAGGCTCGCGCATTTCGACGTAGGCGCGCCCGCGCACGTCTTCCACCCAGCGCTCATAAGCTTCATCAAGCCGCTTCTCGCGCAGGCTGGCGCGGGCCATGTCACGTTGCTCTTTTTCGGGCACAGCCACTTTGCGGCGATCGGTCACTTCCAGGATGTGCACCCCAAAGCGGGACACCAGCGGTTCGCTGATCTGGCCGGGCTGCAGGCGGTCCATGACCTGTTCGAACTCGGGCACGAACTGGCCCGGGCTGGCCCAGCCCAGGTCGCCTCCCTGGGCGGCACTGCCATCCTGCGACATCTCCTGCGCAGCACGGGCGAAGGCGGTGCGGCCGGACAGGATCTGGCGACGCACTTCCTGCAGGCGGGCCACGGCCTGGTCACGTGAGAGTTGTGCGGTCGGACGCAGCAGGATGTGGCGGGCACGCGTCTGCACCACGGTCATGACGGCGCTGGCCTGGCGACGGTCGAGCAGTTTGAGGATGTGAAAGCCCGCACCGGAGCGCACCGGACCGGCAATGCCCTGGGCAGGCAGCGAACGCACGGCTTCAACAAACAGCTCCGGGTAGCGGTCGGCGGTGCGCAGACCCATCTCACCGCCCTTGGCCCCTTTGTCAAAGGCTTGCGAGTGGGTCTTGGCCAGCTGCGCAAAGTCTTCGCCTGCGCGTGCGCGGCGGGCGATGTCCCTGGCCTTGTCTTCCAGGGTCTTGATTTCAGCAGGGCTGCTGTTTTCCGGCACGGCCACCAGGATCATGGCGATGTTCAGTTCAGGGGTGGCGTCCGGAGAGCCCTGGGCCTGGTCACGGATGAACTGGTCGATGTCGGTGTCGGAGATGCGGATGCGCGACTCCACCTCGCGTTCGCGCAGGCGTGACAGGGTCAGCTGCTTTTTGAGTTGGTCACGAAACGCTGCGACCGTCATGCCTTCCTGGGTCAGCCGCTGGTGAAAGGCTTCACGCGTCAAGCGGTTGTTGGCCGCGACGTTGGCCTCTGCCTGGTCGATCTGGTCGTCGTCGATCTTGATCCCTTGTTCCTGGGCCTGCTGCAGCTGGGCTTTTTCATTGATCAGCATGTCCAGCGCCTGCTGTGTCAGCTGCTGGGCCGGAGGCACCGATGCGCCACGCGCGGCCAGTTCCCGCAGCAGGCGGTTGCGCATGGCCTGTACCTCACTGTTGGTCACGGGCTCGCTGTTGACGACCGCCACGATGAAATCGGCAGACCGCATCGACGATGCCGTCTGGCCAGTGGCGGGAAGGGCATGCCAAGCCAGTCCAGCCAGAATGGCTGTCACAAGATGACAGGTGCGGGGCAGCAATTTATTCATATTGCAGGAATCGGCTGGGGGTTGTCGGTTGCTCACGCAGGTACTGGTAGCGTGGGATGTTTCGTTTCAGGCTGTCCAGCGGGCTGACGCCCACGCGGCCAAAGCCCACCAGTTCCAGCTGGAACATGATGCGGGTGGTGGCGGTGCTGACCGTGCTTTGCAGGCGCTCAAAGGCAACGCGACCGAGCCAGCAACCCGCATCGTATTCAAACCCGACCAGCGTATCGACCAGGCGCCTGTCCTGCAAACTGTAGTTCATGCGGCCGACGCTGTACCAGCGATCGGCGCCCAGGCCCTGGCCGCCGGCCTTGACGCCGGAATCGTCAGGCCGGTTGCTCCAGCGGATGTCGCTCAAAGGCCATTGCCAGCCCACGTCAAGCAGTTCGCTGGGGTTGGCAGGGTCCTTGTTGATGCGGTATGCGGCGTTGAGCAAGCGGTAGGGGCCCGGGTTGTAGCGGGTCTGCAGCGTCGAGCGGCGGACTTCGTTGGTCTGGTTGTTGAGCTGAACGGCCCCGTCGAATGACCATTGATCGTTCCAGCGTGTGCCCGCACCCAGCAGCAAATCGCTCAGCCCCTTTTTTTCCTCTGAGGTATTGGGGAGGATGACCTTTTGATCGGAAAACCGCAGGCGCTGGGCGATGCCCACGCGAAGCAACTCCGCACCGCTGGTGTTGTCGAAGAGCCGGCTGCTGACGCCAAAGGTCATGATGTTGTTGTCCACGATCCGGTCCTGCCCCACATAGGGGTTCTCGCTGTAGATGGTGGACAGGTTGAAGTCGGTCAGGCCTGTGTCGTAAACCGGCAGCATGCTCTGATCCACAAAGGGCGTGCGCACATAGAAAATGCGGGGCTCCAGTGTCTGCGTCAGGTTCTTGCCCAGCCAGGCCGTCTCCCGTTCAAAGGTCAGGCCGCTGTCCAGGCTGAAGGTGGGCAGTACGCGGTTGACCGAGGAGCTGCCATCGCTGAGCGGGGACTGCATGTCATAGCGGGTGGCGTGCAGCTGAATTTTCGGGGTGATGTAACCCCAGGGGGCAATCCAGGGGCGACTCACCTGGGTCTGCGTGTAGCTGCGTGTGCCGTTGCGCAAGTTGGCCAGTGTGGCCGCAGAGACGTTGGGGATCCGGCTGTAATCGGCTTCGAACCGGGTGGTGTCGCCAATGACAGACCAGTCCAGTCCATGGTCGTTCCACCTGCCATAGCGCATGGTGATTTGCGGGGCCCGGTCATAAGGGGGCGTGATGGGCGAGGTGACATCCTGCTGCGTTTGCCAGCGCTGCACCAGACCCACCATCGAAAAACCGTCGCGTCCCCAGGACACCGTGCCCGTGGTGGGCAGTACCCGCTGCGTCAAGGCCACGGGGGCACCGAGTTGGCCCGAGGCACCCAGGTAAGTCCTGGGGAAGTCGCGCCAGTACATGTCGTCACTGACGCGGTTGATGGACAGGGCCGCGCCCAGGCGGCCAATGCCGTCGACGCCCGTGTCGATGCTGCCGTTGTGCTGGGTGCTCAAACCCCAGCGGTTGTCCTTGCGCAGCGCGTCGTGGGGCAGCCAGTTGAGCCGGACCTGCCCGTTGTAGTCGGACTCGAGGTACCGGAATTCGCTCTCAAGGCCGACACCGCGCTTGCTCATGGCCCGGGTGACGAAGGTGGCATCCCGGTTGGGCGCGATGTCCCAGTAGTAGGGCTGCATCACTTCAATCCCGCTGATCGAATCGATCGCCACGACCGGCGCGAGCAGGCCGGACATCCGGTTGGACTCCAGCGGGAACTTCACATCGGGCAAGGTCGGCGTCTGGTAGCCGTAAAACTGGATCTGAACGTTTTCGGCCTTGCCCATGCCTTCGGCGGCGTCGGTGCTGATCTGCGTGGCCTTCATGAACCACTCGGGCAGCCATTCCGGACCAGGAGTGGCACGGCAGGTGGTGTAGCGTGCCTGATGGGCGACCATCCTGTCTTCGTCAACGAAATCCACTTTGCGTGCGTCGCCGTGACCACCTTGCGAGAGCCGGTAGCGAGGGGATTCGAACGCACCCTGGAAGCTGTCCACCTGCAAGTCCAGCCTGGGGCCTTCGAAGAGGTTGCCCTGACGGCTGAGCCGCACATGCCCTTGCGCTTGCAGGTGGTCCTGGCTCTGGTCGTACACGATGCGGTCTGCACGGACCACCAGTCCGGGGCGGCGGATCATGGCGCCGTCTTCCAGCACCAGGTCCATGTCCGGGCGAAGTCGGATTTGCCCCGCTTCGACGTGGGTAACGCCCTTGCGGCTTTCCTGCTCGGACAGGTTTTCCTGCAAGCGGGGGCTGCTGCGCAGTTGAATGCCTTGTGCCTGACCGAATGCCAAGCCAGGCCAAACGCACAACGCCACCAGCCAGACGGCGGGCGGACAATTCAAGGCTGTGAGAGGTCGCAAGGACAAGGTGAAGACAGAGGTGGGTTGGGCGATGCGGTCGCAATGCCGATGGGGCATTGCATAAAATGGATTATCCATGAGCCAACCTGTAACAGACCGCACCGTCACCTGGTCCAGCCCCGAGCGAGAAAGCCTGTTTGGCCGCTGGCTGGATGCCTTGACCCCCTCGCAATCCCTGCTGCCGCAGAGCCTGCGCATCGCCTCGGCCGACGCCAGCTTCCGGCGCTATTTGCGCATCGATACTGCGGCTGGCGACACGCGCATCGTCATGGACGCACCGCCCGACAAGGAAAACTGCCAGCCTTTCGTGCAGGTGGCGGGCCTGATGCAGGCCGCAGGCCTGCGCGTCCCCGAGGTGCTGGACTGGCAGCGCGAAGACGGCTTCATGCTGCTGACCGACCTGGGCGAGCAGACCATGATGTCGGCCATCGACGCTGAAAACCCCCAGACCAACCAGGCCCTGTACCTGCAGGCGGTGGACACGCTGGTGCGGTGGCAGCTGGCCTCGCGCCCGGGCGAATTGCCGCCGTATGACGAAGCGCTGCTGCGCCGCGAGCTGAGCCTGTTCCCCGACTGGTATCTGGCGCAGCACAAGGGCATGGCAGTGGACGGCAAGGTGCGCGAGACGCTGAACCAGGCGTTTGACGTGATCGTGCAGCGCAACCTGGCTGCGCCCAGTGTGTATGTGCACCGCGACTTCATGCCGCGCAACCTGATGATGCCCTTCCAGAGTGAACAGCTGGGCGTGCTGGACTTCCAGGACGCGGTCTATGGCCCGGTGACCTATGACATCGCCAGCCTGATGCGCGACGCCTTCCTGAGCTGGGAAGAAGACTTCGTGCTCGACATCACCATCCGCTACTGGGAAAAGGCACGCAAGGCCGGCCTGCTGGACTTTGAAGACTGGCACAGCGACTTCGGCGCCTTCTACCGCGCCGTGGAATGGATGGGCCTGCAGCGCCACCTGAAAGTCGCCGGCATCTTTGCGCGGCTGACCCTGCGTGACGGCAAGCCCAAATACCTGGCCGACGCGCCGCGTTTCATCGCCTACATCCGCGCCACCGCCAGCCGCTACCGCGAGCTCAAGCCCCTGCTGCGCCTGATCGACGAGGTCGAAGGGACCACCCCGCAGGTCGGCTTTGCCTACGGGCGGATGTGAATTCATGCCCCGTTTTTTCTGCCCTGCCCCGCTGGTCACTGGTCAGGCTCTGAGTCTGCCGCCCGGTGCCGCCCGCCATGTGCAGGTGCTGCGCCTGCAGCCCGGTGCGGTGATCACGCTCTTCAATGGCGAAGGTGGCGAGTTCGAGGCCACCGTCACGCGCATGGGTCGCAGCGATGTGGATGTGAAAGTCGGTGCGCACCATGCCATCGAACGCGAAGCGCCGCGCGCCATCCACTTGCTGGCGGGCATCACCGCCAACGAGCGCATGGACTGGCTGGTCGAAAAAGCCACCGAGCTGGGCGTGGCCAGCATCACGCCGCTGCTGGCCGAGCGCAGCGTGCTCAAGCTCAGGGGCGAGCGGGCCGACAAGAAGCTCGCGCACTGGCAAGGCGTGGCGGTGGCCGCGGCCGAGCAGTGCGGGCGCAACCGGGTGCCGGCCATTCGTCCGGCGGTCTCCTTGAGCGACTGGCTGGCCCGCCCCACTTCAGAGGGGCAACGGTGCGTCCTGTCGCTGGCGCAGGGGACCCGTTCGCTGGCTTCTGTCGCTGCCGGTAGCGAGCCGCTGGTGGTGCTCAGTGGGCCGGAGGGTGGTTTGAGTCCGGCCGAAGAGGCTTTGGCTTTGTCGTTCGGTTTTGTTCCTGTGACGCTCGGTTCGCGGGTGTTACGGGCTGAAACGGCGCCGCTGGCTGTGTTAGCGGCGTTGACCGTCTGAATGGTTTTCCAGGGCTGTCGCGTGGGGCTTGCACGGGCCTCATGCTGGGGTACCAGAAATCGGCTCGCGCAAGCCCCACGCGACAGCCCTTGCGTTTGCGCCTGTTCCCGTTCCGTCAACACACAAAGGTCCGAGCTTGGGAAGGGGCCGGTCGCCGATTTCTGGTACCCCAGCATGAGGTGACCGGCCCCTTCCCAAGCTCGGACCACCCCCGGAGACTTTGATCGAGGGATATACACTGGGGGGCATGAACGCCAACCTCCTCCTGCTCACACTCTGCCAGGGCCTGTTCCTCACCAACAACGTCACCTTCATCGCCATCAACGGCCTGGTCGGCCTGTCCATGGCGCCGCTGGGCTGGATGGCCACGCTGCCCGTCATGGGCTATGTGGTGGGCGGCGCGCTCTCGACCGGGCTGGTCGCCAAAAGCCAGAGCCGCTGGGGCCGGCGCGTGTCCTTCCAGCTCGGATTGCTGGTGGCGCTGGGTTCGGCCTTGCTCGCCGCCTACGCGGCCTGGAGCCACCACTTCTGGCTGCTGGTCGCGGCCACGGTGATTGCCGGCTACTACAGCGCCAACGGCCAGCTTTACCGCTTTGCGGCGGCCGAACTCTCGGCGCCCGACTTCCGCGAAAAAGCCGTTTCGTTGGTGCTCGCTGGCGGCCTGATCGGCGCCATCATCGGGCCCAACCTCGCCTCGGGCACGCGAGGCCTGA
>JACCDH010125319.1_pt1 | contig 15578 bp, 16 predicted proteins | sample 7442481 | NCBI WGS metagenome assembly JACCDH01 (sample SAMN15323433, study PRJNA562643) | freshwater metagenome | isolation source: river surface water | place: USA:Blue River Watershed | collected 2017-08-15
AGCTATTCCTCAATAGCTCAGTCGGTAGAGCGCCGGACTGTTAATCCGTAGGTCCCTGGTTCGAGCCCAGGTTGAGGAGCCAAAAAAGACAAGCCCCTGCATGTGAGTGCAGGGGCTTTTTCTTTGGGTTTGAGGCAAGCAGCCGTAAGATAGCTTCCGACTTTTCCAAGTTGGAGGCAGTATGGCATTTCCCCCCATTTTGTCGACACTATTAGTAATGCAATTTGACCTGTCTCAAACTCAAGGGGACTGAGCTGGTCAAGATATTTGTGACGTCCAACTTGATTGGAGAACCCACCAACGCACTAAAAGACTTCAGACCAAGCCTCTTTGCTTATTTTGTAAATCCTCTTATTAATTTTTTCACTCTTCAATTTACTGAAGAAGGATTCGGCCACCGAGTTATCCCAGCAGTTACCCCTTCGGCCCATGCTCGGACTCAAACGGTTTTCCTTGCACCAGCGGACGAACTCATCACCCCAAAAGTGCGAGCCCTAGTCGTATTGGATGATGACCTAACCCTTGGACCGGCGGCGCCACACAATGATCGTCAACGCGTCTAGCACCAGAGTGGTCTCATGCTGCCTCTCAAGCTCAACCCCACCACCGCCCTTGATTGCAACTCCAGTACCACCTCCAAGTAGAGCCACCCTTCATGCGCACTGATGTACGTGTTATCGCCCCCCAAACTTGATCTGCTATGTTGTACTGAAAACGACGTGGTAACTGGTTAGGCGAAACCTACGATGGCCGACCCAACTTGTAGCGAGGACATTTATTGCCCTGCACAGACTTGATTTGAGTCATCTGCATTAGCCTGCCCACTCGGTCTAGGTACTAGCTGCTCGCAACAACAGCCTCTATCAAATCACAAAAGAATCGAGGGCTGCCATAGATACACATACTTTGGTCAAAGAACTCCTTGATCTGCACTGTCAGGATTTGGCTCTTTAGGGCACTCAGCTACAAGGGCTCCAGCAACTAGCCTTAGAAGCTACAGCAGTACGTCCAGCCCCCGAAAAATCCCGCTCATAGTGAACTTTGTTCGGTGCTCCAGCATAAACGCGTACTTCATTAAGACTTTTGGGCAAAGTACGCAGCGGCGTCATCTTGGATATTGCTCTTTTCTTTAGCACGCCTGAGCTCATCCTTTATGCTGTAGAGCTCACCTTGTATTGACTTCATGTCATCAATGGCATCTGGCATATTGGCCGCCTTGAACTTCTTGACCCAAGTTTACGGCAGGCCGTCCCCAATTCCTAACGCTTGGATACATCGATGACAAAGTGGCCCCTGTCAATACCTTGACGAACTGCCTGTATTTTTAAATTTAGCTGTGTATTGGCACTTTGCATTTGCACTTGCAATTTGCCAATTCAGATTGGGCAACAATATTTGTCAACTGATTTGGGTTAATGCCACACAACTATTGACTCGTTTGCAAATGAGCACGCTGCTCTAGATAAACCCAATCTACGATGTCTTCATTAGGGTTGTAGCCGTCAACAATTTGCCGCAACAATTGACGGATCAAGCCTACATCATTAGCTTTCAGTGAAGTTTGTAGGTCCTTAAGCTTTGCCTCAAACTCGGTCCACGGAATGTATGATTCGACTGCCTGCATGATGCGGGGGTGAACAGTTGGCTTAGGGTTGTTACCAATCAACAGTTCCTCGTACAGTTTTTCCCCGGGGCGCAAGCCTGTAATGGCAATCTCGATGTCTCCTTGCGGATAGTCTCTATCCTTAATTGACAGGCCTGAGAGATCCACCATACGCCTTGCCAGATCGAAGATCTTTACGGGCTTGCCCATATCCAAAACGAAAACGTCACCTCCCTTGGCCATTGCTCCCGCTTGGATTACAAGTTGCGCTGCTTCGGGGATGGTCATAAAGTAACGTGTCACTTCCGGATGGGTAAGAGTGATAGGCCCTCCATCTCTTATCTGCTGGCGGAATTTGGGAACCACCGAGCCCGATGAGCCCAATACATTGCCAAAGCGCACGATGCAAAAACACGTACCAGTTTGAGTGCCTCCAACGTTAGCCGCCAAGGCTTGAATAACCATTTCAGCCAAGCGCTTACTGGCGCCCATAACGTTGGTTGGCCTCACCGCCTTATCAGTGCTGATAAGCACGAAGTCCGTAACGCCGATTTCAGCAGCAACTTTAGCCGCTATGAAAGTGCCCATTACATTGTTATTGATACCAGCAGCCGGATTGTGCTCCACCAGTGGAACGTGCTTATACGCAGCTGCGTGGTATATGGTTTCGGGTAACCATGTAGACATAATTTCTCGCATGCGTGTCTCGTCCTGCACCGAGGCGAGCAATGGGACCAGCAAATTTTTTTGTCCAGTAAGTTTTTTTTCCAGCTCTTGGTGAATAGCGTAAAGAGCATATTCACTCTGATCAATAAGCAATAGCTTAGCTGGAGAAACAGACAAGATTTGTCGGCAAAGTTCGCTTCCGATCGATCCTCCGGCGCCAGTCACCATCACAACCTTGCTCCGTACCCTCATGTCTAGAAGATCACTGTTGGGAATTACGGACTCACGACCGAGAAGGTCATCAATATCCAGTTCCCGCAAATCAGACACGCTCACTTTACCTTGTGCCAAGTCCGTAACGCTGGGCAATGTGCGTACAGAAACTTGAACATTACGAATATGGCTTAAGATTTCGTTGCGACGGCTTCGAGACACACTTGGCATGGCAAGCAACACATTACTTATCATCAGCGTCGGAACTAAACTTACCAACTCCAAAGGTTTGTAAATGCGTAAACCACTAATCACACGGCCGCAAAGGGCATCATCATCGTCCAGAAACCCGATCACCTTCATTTCGTTGCTGTTGGCCAAAGCCATTGCCAACTGACGGCCAGCACTTCCAGCGCCATAGATCATTACCCTAGTTCGTGAAGAGTGCTTAACTTTATTCAAATAAAAATTACCCAACAAGAACTTAGCTAACGCACGTGATGTTGCAACAAAAATAAATAGCAATATTGGCTGAATGATGCCTACAGTTCGCGGAACACCCACTACACCGATACCCGTAAAAATTACACTAAAAATAAGTCCATAAACACCAACTGCACGGGCTACTGCCAGCAAGACTGGCAAGTCGCTATAGCGAAAGATGACGCGGTAAAGTCCAAAGCCGATGAATATAGGCAAGGCGATGCCTATGGATGCGATCACCGACCAAACAACTCCTCGGGCCCAGTCACTTTGGCCTGAAAAACTAATCAATTCACCCAAGCGCAGATAAAAAGCAAGCCAGACAGTAAGTGCACACATGATAACGTCGACAGTCATCACAACAATCCGTTTGGCTACCCCAGAAAACGCCAATACGATTAATGATATTTTAGAAATCATTTTATACTTAAAATGAGGCAATAGAAATTACATTACGAATTGCATCACATGTCTTTTGAATCTCTGCCGATGTTAGTGTTGGATGCACTAAAAACACCAGTGAGGTTTCGCCCATAACTTGCGCCGCTGGCAAGCGAACTTGAGGCCTCCACCCCGTGCCTTCAAACGCCTTCTCCAGATACACCTCAGAACATGAGCCATGATAACAAGGCACTCCCAGGGCGTTTATTGAATCAACGATTCGATCACGCGTCCAACCATGCTTTAGTTTTTCTGAATTAACATAAACATAACATTTGTAATGGGCATGCTCACACCCATCAGACTGACATACGCCCGTACAACTGGTACACCGCATCTTTGGTACCCTCAACGCAGCAAACTGCGCACACGTATCCCAAATCAACTTCGCATTTTGCTTGCGCACCCCAGCCCATTCCGTCATGCGTAAGAGTTGTATCCGACCAATTACAGCCTGGATTTCAAGCATGCGCCAATTGGTGCCAAAACTTTCATGCAACCACCGGAACCCGGGCGGATGCTGCTTTTCGTACACTGCCTCATAGCTTTTACCGTGATCTTTATAAGCCCACATCCTACGCCAAAGTGCTTCATCATTCGTCGTCACCATGCCGCCCTCGCCGCCAGTACTCATTATTTTGTCTTGGCAAAAACTCCAAGCCCCCACATGCCCGAAACTGCCAACGGGTTGACCTTTGTAAATGGCCCCATGAGCTTGTGCACAATCCTCAATAACTTTTAAATCATATTGTTGCGCGAGCGCCATTATTGGATCCATATCGCAAGGCCAGCCAGCCAAATGCACACAAATCACAGCCTTGGTACGTGGCGACAGTACTGCAGAAATGGTGCGTGCCGAAATGTTGCCTGAATCGCACTCAACATCCGCGAACACGGGCACAGCACCAGCATTTACCACACAAGAAATAGATGCAATAAAAGTACGTGGCGTCACAACTACTTCATCGCCGGGACCGATTTTTAAGGCTTTCAATGCCACATCCAAAGCCAAGGTGCCATTAGCTAAGGCCACTGCGTAACGAGTACCGCACCAAACAGCAAATTCTTTCTCAAACTCGCGGCACTCTGTACCCGTCCAATAATTAACTCTGTTTGATAGCAATACACGGTGAACCGCTTCAGCTTCTTGTGGGGAGAATGAAGGCCATGGTGAAAATGGGGTGTTTAACATCTCATACCTTTTGCGATTTCACGAGAATTCTTGCAAGATTACGCACCATAGTAACGCCTTCTAGCACTCATTTTTTTATCCTCTGCCCAAAACCATCAACTGCAATTATTCCAATCATAATCTAGGCACCAAACACTATGAGCATAGTTATTATTCTCGCTCCATAAGGAGGGAATTTAGTAAAAAAATCTCTAATACACATCACACCATCTTCAATCTTGCGATATGAATAAACCAATATAACATAATATTATCATCAACTTCAAAATTATCATAATTTTTGATTTGGCCGTAGCTTGTTAAATAATATTGCATAATAAATTCGATTTCATGAAGCGTCTAATAGTCGAGCGGTATTTTATTTTCAAATAGTATGCATTAATGATAAGATCATTTAAGTAAAATTATCCAGTCCATATAAAAATAAATTTAATATACACTCTTGAAATTAATGGAATTTAATTCATATTCAAACACCTCTTTTACAAAAAAAAGCAACTGTTAAAACATCAAGAACTTAACTTCTGGTATTCTATAACCAAGTCAGTAGATCAATAGGGTTTTATTTTTCCGCTCCAGTGAATTTGGAAGCCGTCACCTCACCAGGTGAATTTATGCCATCACGCACGAGAACCTTACGTACGGTAAGCAATAGAATTTTTATATCTAACCAAAGATTATGATTATCAATATACCAAATATCGAGCGCAAACTTTTCATCCCAACTAATTGCATTTCGTCCGTTCACCTGAGCCCAACCCGTAATGCCCGGCAGTACATCATGCCTGCGAGACTGTTCAGGTGTGTAAAGTTTCAAATATTCCATTAAGAGTGGGCGCGGACCGACCAAGCTCATCTCACCTTTGAATACATTCAACAATTCAGGCAACTCGTCTAAGCTGGTCGACCGGAGCATCGCGCCGAACCGTGTCAGACGCTCAGAGTCTGGTAAAAGTTCGCCATTAGGCGAACGCTCGTCGGTCATTGAGCGAAACTTGAACATACGGAACGGCTTACCATTTAAGCCGGGTCGCACTTGCGTGAAAAAAACTGGACTTCCGAACCTTGACCGAACCAAATACACAAGCAACAGAAACGGCAACGCAAGAATAATTCCGCATAATATAGCCACACTTAAATCAAATAGTCTTTTCATTTAATTTAATTTAATTTAATAATAAATAACTTTCCAGAATCATATTTCAAATTAGATCTGAAACCGAGATTTCAACAATTTTTCCATGTGCAAGCTTAAAAATTCGATTACAATATTTTTTGAGTAGCGCATGATCATGAGATGCAAAGACAAATATTTTGGATTTATCAATAATTTCATTAATCCTTTTCATACTTTTCCCTTGAAAATCAGCATCTCCAGTTGAGAACATTTCATCCAAAAGAAAAATATCAGGCGCCTTGATAGTTGCTACAGCAAACATGAGACGCAACAACATACCTGATGAATATGTTCTAACAGGCAGATATAGAAAATCACCAAGCCCAGTAAATTCTGCAATATTATCCAGTAGCCCCCGAGCTTCTGCCAGCGATATACCTTTTATCAAACACAAGTTAATGATATTTTGAACACCGTCAACATCATAGTCTAAGCCAGCGCCCAACTCAAAGACTGTAGAAATATCACCCGCTATATTTACATTGCCAAGTTGTGGCTTATATATCCCAGCCATTGCTCGAAGCAATGTACTTTTACCGGCCCCATTGTGGCCAATCAAACCCACAGAATCACCCTCCTTAATCGAGAAGGAGACAGCATCCAGTGCCCGAACAACTGTTAATCTGTCAGTTGTCCTCAAAAATCCACCGGTTGCAATAGAAACGAGTTTATTCCTCAACGACAAGTTTGTCGAGTCAAAGATTGGATAATCTAAAGTTACGTTATAAAATTCAACAATTGCCATTAGTTCACCCAATAAATGACTTTATCTTTAGCAAACTTCACATAAATAATGTTTGCAATTACTGATGCAATAAATATAAATGAAAAAACAAGGTATATTTCATTCGATGGCACCTGCCCCATTAATGGATAACGAACCACTTCAACCAAGTATGAAATAGGATTATACCAAATAAATTCATTACCAAAACTGCCTGGCCTAAATATAATTGGACTGACAAAAAATATCAACGGCAACATTACTTCAATCGCATATCTAATATCTCTAAATCTAGCACCCAAGCCAGCCAAAATCATAGCCACATTAAACAAAATAATTATCTCCAAAAGTATCGCAGGCACAGCCAATAAAGCAATTAAAGAAACACTTCGCCCAATATAAATATATATGCAGAATATTAATAATACATTATGAACTAGGTTAATTATATTTCGTCCCATCAACCTAGCCGGGAAAAACCAGATAGGAACGGTCATGTTACGCAATGTCGCAGAATTTTCTGACAGAACCCTAGGCGACTCGCTCAATACACCCGAAATAAATTGCCACAGAATTAAGCCTATTGATAACAAAGGAATAAACTCTTGCTTATCTTCATTTAACAAAGCAGCCCATACCATGCTCAGGCATACAACACCTAGCAAGTTTCCTAACGTCATCCAAAATGGACCGAGAATGCTTTTTTTATATCGAATTTTGGTATCAAACCAAGACAAATAAAATGCGTTAACAATATAGTTTTTAGTTTGCATGCTTTTTTAATTTCAGTATCAATTCATCCGATAGCAACACTGGCTTGTTACTCAGGCTGTCGGTCATAGCGAAGTCTAGTTGAATTAAAACTACTCCTTGATTACCTCGTAAGATCTGCTGAGTTATCTTGATTTTACTTTTCGTTAAACCATCGACTTTCGTAGCAACCACCAAATTATCTCTTAAAAAACATTGCCCACGAAAGCGCATGCTTAAATTATAGGCAACCAATCGTTGGTTTCGCGTAGCTTCGGCTAATCCGGCACTAAACCCAAGAGCGTCGGCGAATGACTCTCTTGCAGCAGTCGCTATCTCTAAATATTTAGGGTGGAAAACGATGCCTGTTGCATCAGTATCCCGCATGCTAACTCTGTACTCATAATAATGCAACAGATCTTCACTCACCATAATTATTTCATAATCCGAACAAAATCACCAATTTGCTTATCTAAAATAATTCCTGATTTTACATCAGCGAGTATTGCGGCATATGCATCATTAATGACTACATCTTTATCAATCTTAACGCCAGCCTCAACCACAATATTGCCTTTTATATAAGCACCAGAGCCAATTACCACGCCAGGATGCAGAACCACATTAGGGCCAATAAAACAGTTGTTTCCAATTTTCACACCCTCGTCAACAATTGCATTTGGGCCGACTATAGTATTAAAACCAATGGCGACGCCTGTAGCCAAATTGACATTATTATGGATTAAGGTCGCCATCCCCAACTTGGCATTTGAAGCTACTTTCGCAGAACTACTAACCAAACATTGTGGTTTAATACCCTTGGCTAGCAACTGAGAAAAAAGTAATGTTCTAGATTGATTATTGAAATTTGCATTTGATAAAAGATAATATGCCGCAGCCGAATCAAACTCAATAGCGCTGGTATCAAACTCAAAACCATTAGCAGAAGAAAGCTCAACACTTTCACAATTTTTACCACTTAATTGATCAGCAAAAGATGATGCTAAGTATGGCTTTGCAACGATATATTTATTCATTAGATTCTCCGAGTTTTTTCAATCCGTAGTAGTTTTTCTCGTGCGCGCCATACGTATAATATTCTGGCTTATTGACGACTGCCGTCACGGACTCTACTGCGACCCAATCCTCCTCAAGAACTTTTGAGGCACCCTTTACATACTCCACAATCATATTGTGGCGTGCTGCTAGTGGCATATTATTTGAAGATAACCAAAATGTGTACACAATTACTTCATTGTGTGCAATCGGCACATAAGATTCATAGCAGAATAAGCCGCCACCATTAGGTGTGAGGAAGTGCAAAAATGGAAATACATGCCCATTAATATATGAGCCAGACGTGGGCGAATTGGCATCCTGTTTCACCAATGGCTCACCTATATTATCAATATTGGCACGAACATAATCCACCACACCGTCAAAAGAAAAATCGGCGCCGTGATCATCAAAGTTAATTTTTGTTGTTTTATTCAGTGAATTAGCATGCAAAAAGATGGGATGCACGCGGTCATATAAATTTTCAAAAATCAACTTCCAATTAAATTTTCTTCTATTCACTGTCAACGCAGATGGGCTAACACTTGCCGCGGAAAAATCTACCAAATTTTGTGAAACTTTTTCTGCAGGATATTCCACATCGGCAATCTGCTTACTGCCGAAATACCCCCATACCACACCGTCTTTGACCATAACATCAGGAAAAGCATCCAATGAGACCTTATCCTCTTGTAAATGAAAGCATTTATTATTCCACGGAATTTTCTTCAGATTTAAATCATCTCCGTATAACCAACCGTGGTATGGGCATCTGATCTCAGAATTGCCATACATATCGCTGTATAGCTTATGTCCACGATGCTTGCAAACATTATTAAATGCAACAACAGCATTTGCAGATGTGCGCATGAAGACAATTTCACGCTTAAATGCAGAAAAAACAAAGTAATCGTTGTGATTAGCAATCGTTTTTTCAGGGCAAATAAATACCCAGTATTTTTCTAAAATACTAGCTAGTTCTTTTGCGAAAAATTCCGAGTCAAAATAATCTGCAGGACAAACCTGGTAACCATTCTCACTCGACATACACAGTATCTTTCAAATATTGCATCTGATCCATAATCGGAGCTTCATAATCGCCATGAGTATAATACTCATTTGGTAACAACGACCTCATATTTTCCTGAAGCTTTACCAAAACCAAATCATCTTCTTTAATCACATCACGCTCTATCTTTAGAAGGGCAAACAATAAATTTTTATACTCAAATTTTTCCACTACTTTTGGCAACGCTACAGTAAGGCGATACGTAAACTGATTTGGAGAGACAGGCAAATACTGCTGAATAACATAGTGCCCGCCACTAACCGAGCAAAAGTTCACATTTGGAAATAGAAAAATATTTTGGTAGCATTTATCAGGCTGCGTTTTTTCCACGTATGCCGCCCACCATTGTTTATCGAATGGGACATTTAAATCACCATGCTGAACAAAAGATAACTCTTTTATTTCGACTTTTTTATTGCGCCTAGTCAATACTCCGGAGTCCTTAATAATCCTTTCGACAGGCTTCTCTTCATATCCGAGCAGCGGCTTAAATGACTCAGCATGAACATAATATGGGTGAAGAAAATCCTTCACATTCTCCATATTTAACTTCCAGTTTAAGGGGGACGAAAAATCACTAACTATCGATGGACCCACATCGCCATAACTACGCAGCTTACTTAATACATCATCACTGTACTGATCCGCTAAATCAATTGGATCCGCACCCAAGAAAATAAAAATGACTGGCCCTATAATCTCTACTTTATATTTTTTTAATTGGCGGCGACATGACCCTTTGGATTCATCCGTATTAAACCAACTTAAATTTGAAACTCCGGTTAAATCCGCCCCCTCGCGGAAAGACCAACCATGATATTTACATACAGGAGCACCAGAACCGTTACCCCCAAAAACAAGTGGTCCGCCTCTATGTGGGCATACATTCAAATACGCCTCGATTTTACCGCCCAAGTTATGAATAACGACATTTAATCCGAATAAGTCTAAGGTAAAGTATTCATTAGGATTCTTGATTGAGTCTTTCAGCCCTGCATAAATCCAAACCTTTTCAAAAAGTTCTGTTTTTTCCTTTTTGAAATACTCCTCATCCGTATACCACCGAGGTGAAAATATTGCGGCCTGCATATATGCCTTTCAATTAATTCTTTATATTCTTTGCAGGATTGCCAACCATCAAGGCTCCAGCAGGGACATCGCGCATCACAACCGCACCAATTCCAATTGTTGAACCTTCGCCAACTTTCAGCCCTTGAGAAATTACAGAGCATGAATGCGCAATTACACCCTCTCCGATCTCGACACGACCTCCAACAAATACATTTCTACCAATATGCGAGTAACGACCGACACGTGCATCATGCCCAATGACCGATCCATTATCTAGATAAACATGATCATCAACAAATGCATCAACCGAAACCGTCGCATTCAGCTGTAAAACTGCTGCACCAATATGCGCACGTTGACCCACTTCGCACTGGGTGCGTATTGGAACAAACACAGCACCTTTAACCTCTAACGCAGTTACGATTTCTTTTTTTACGACAGGATCACCAATTGCAGAGCAATAGATAGCCATTTCATGCACAGGTGCATCTTCAACGCCGCCTACAACGGGAATACCCCCGATAATTTGTCCTTTTAGCTCTGCGCGTGAATCTACAAAACCCACAACCACCCACTCTCGGCCATGCGCCGAATCCTTGTGCAACAAGCTGAGCAACTCACGCCCAAGCGCACCTGCGCCGACTATGTACATGTGCTTCATATCAGCTCAACCACGGGCAGCCACCTGTCATCATGAGGTCAGTACCTGTGATGTAGTGTGAGTTTTCGGACATAAAGAAAGCAGCAGCAGCAGCCACATCCTCCACCTCACCCAGCCCTAACGGGTAACCTTGTGCTACACCATTTAGCCAATCTTGCTCTTCTGGTGTGAAAATAGGTGTTCTCACCATGCCAGGTGATATCGCGTTGGTTCGAATTTTTCTTTTTGCTAATTCTCGCCCTAATACTCGCACAGCAGCTGCCATTGCCGCTTTCGACGATGAATATGGCGCCATTCCCTCTATTCCAATATGACTTGCAATTGAGGAGATCCCCAATATCGAGCCACCATTCTCTATTTTTCTATTTCTAACGAGCTCTTTAATAAAATAAATAAATCCTTTGTAATTAACATTGAATACGTCATCAAGTAACTCATCATTCATTGTTGTAATAGGACTCTTACCTTTTCTGCCTGCACAATAAACTAGCCCATAAGCTGTTTCGGGTAAGCCTTTCACATACTCAGCAATGCCCGCTTGGTCTCTAACGTCTAAAGCAACTTGCGTAATCCCCACTTTACCTTGCAACGCATCCGAATGGCCGCGTCGAGATATCGCAGAGACTTTGGCTCCAAGCTCGGTTAAGCCAAGTGCAATGCCCTCGCCGATCCCTGACGAAGCGCCAACGACCACGATGGTCTTGCCAGTTAAATCAATAAATTTCTTCATAGCATTGGTACTTGTTTTAATCCTAGACCTGCACTGGCCAAAATGGTTGTGCCAGACAACCAACGAGAGGCAGGGCTTAACAAATAAATAGCACCTCCGGTAATTTCTGACGGAGCAGGCACACCCAATGGGGCCAACGCTTTGGTCTCTTCTGGCACATTGTTTTTGCGAAGCAACTCGGTATCCACATAACCAAACGCAATAAAGTTCACTCGAATTTTTCGCTTGGCCATGTCGGCAGCAACGCTACGAAATGCGCCATTCAACGCGCCTTTAGCACCCGTATATGCACTGGATGCCGCAGGCTGAAAGAATGCGCCATGCGCAGTATTTACAACGATAGAACAACCTGGCCTGATTTTTTTCTTTTTATACAAATCCTGTATCAACAAATAAGGTGCATAAAAGTTCAGCTCAAATAAATCTCTTAATTCAGCTTCATTGACAAGATGAAAAGGCTTGATGCTGCCCGAAGCTCCGGCATTTAAGAAAATGCCGTCGTATTGCTCTGGTCCACTTTCTGAAATAGCACTTCTGTCGGATGGGTTAGACAGATCGGCCGGAATAAAACCGAAACGATCAGCGCCTGATCGCTCGAGGTTAAATGTATTGGTGCGTGATACACCCCAAACATTAGCCCCCAAATCGAGCAGGTCATGCGCAACCGCTTCACCAATCCCTTTGGAACTCCCCGTTACCAAGAAGTTCTTATTTTGAAAGTGGAACAGGTCTTTCATTTCATTTCACCTTGAATGGCGCAGGGCAATAAATTTTGTCCGTTTCAAAGTACAAAGTTCCCCAACTCAGACCTATACCAAAGCCACAAGTGAGCCATTTAACTTTGCCAGCGCTTGTTTTTTCAGACAAGTTGCCAGTAATAGTCATTGGGATAGACGTAGAGCTCGTGTTGCCATAGTTTTCTAAGGACAATGGCCACTGCTCAGGCTCACCACCAACCTTGAACTTGATGGTGTCATTGATCATTTTGTTAGCTTGGTGCATCACAAAGTGGTCGATATCTTTTACTTCTTTACCTAATCCAGCCAACACACGCTTGATCGATTCTGGCGCTTTGGTTGTCGAGAAGTTCATGATGCCCGGGCCGTCCAATTGGACATCCAAGGGAGAGCGTGCAATTCCGTCATCACCCACGATTGGTACCAAGCTTTCAGCGCAAAATGGCTGACGGCGACCACCGTGAGGAATGATGATGGCTTTATAGCCTGAGCCATCGGTGTTTCCCTCAAAGTGCATTTCAGGCGCACCAACTTCAAATTCCAAAGCAGTTGCCGAGCAAGCATCACCAAACAAGACCTCACGACCATTGTCTGCCGAGCCATCGGAACCCGACTGATCGCCAATGATGGCAATGACACGCTTAAAACGACGCTCGCCAATCATGGATGCACACGTAAACAAACCATAGGTGTAGCCAGAGCAACCCAAGTTGATATCGAATGCAGATGTTGATGTAGACAAGCCAATGCGATCTTGCAAGATACATGCAGTGGCTGGAATGGTGTACTCAGGCGACTGGGTCACAAGGATCAAGGCGTCTATCGAGTCTTTTTCCCACTTCAAGCCCTCTAAGAGCAACTCAACACTTTTTTGTGCCAAGTCAGAAAAAATCATGCCATCACGGCATATATGACGGTAGCGAATGCCGATGTTTTTGACCAAACGCTGACGCTTACGCTCTTCTGCCTCAGAAACTTTAAGATTGTCAATGAACGCCTCTGGTACAACTGTCACTATGCCTTTAACGGCAACGTTTTCAATGGTTGCTATGGTCATTTTTTCACCGCAAATTTGTACAAGCCACCCAAAGAATCTTGCGCCATGATTTGCTCGCCCGTAGCTGTCAAGTTAAATTGCGTCTCTAACAACACAATCACACCCAGCATCGCGAGAGAGTCAAAGTCAGCGATATCCTCAAGCTTTGTGTTTTCCTCTAAAAGAGGTACATCGATAAAATCACATGCTGAAATAAATTCTTCTTTAAATTGTGCAAAGTCCATAAAATTCCTCGTATCTCTTGGTTGGTTGGTTGGTTGCTGTCAACTACTAATTTTATAACATGAATTGCTACGCGGCTGTTGTTGACTGGTTATGTTTCTCGAGGCGTCTGTAAGGCCTGTTTGCCTCAAGTAACGCACCTCTACTTCCACGACTGCAATTTAAACAATAGTGCCAAACAGTCGGCAACTTGCAACTAAGAAGAGCATTCAATGATCGCCGGTTCCAGTTCGGCCTTGGTTTTCCGAGGCGCTCGGAGTGGATCAATCAGCGTTGTACAGCCCATTGATCATTTCGACAGAGAGTTATGGTAGCTGTCGTCACGGTTGACCACAGAAATTTCTTTGCCTGCACTACCAATTGCTTGATGTAGAGAATTAATGTTTATCGTGCCCCACTGCCGCATTGATGAATCAAAGCACTGAGTGCTCGGATTGCCGTCGAATAATGCTTTCTGCAGCGCATAGAGCACAAAGTCTGGTCGCATCGAACTACTGGCACGCTAGCCCAAGTTGCGCAGGAGAAACAAGTCGATCACAAATGCGACTTTTTACTAATTCTGCTTGCTGGCGACGCAGGTGAACACTCATAGCGATTGGGGCTATCTAGTTGGAACTCGCGGTTCACCTGCTCTGCCGGGCTTGGTGCTACTTCAGCCGACCGTCTATTGCGCACGACCTTGCCCCTAGGCCCTCTGTACACGCCCAGACGTTTCATCAGCCGCTCGATCGGATAGAGAGCTAAATGCATACTCAATTTTAAACTTGGTGACGTACCCTGTCGGTGCAATAGACCTGCGTATTGGCCTGATAGACGGTTTGAATCGGCGTGACCAGCGATCGCACGCTGGCAGGTGCAAAGCGCAGTTTGAGCTTGTTTTTGTGGGCAGGACCGGAACCTTTCGCTAGGATGGGCAAAAAATGCGCCTCCCATGTTACGAGTTTGCGGCACAAAATCGACCTTAGGGGCCATAGAATCAATGGGTTCAATAGGAGGTACTCCCCCAGGCATTAGAGCCCAATACGAACAGCGGGTTCACGAAACTTGGGGAAAAATAGTTTTGATTTCTTACTCTTGGCTCAATATTTTTAAAGAGTAGTGGCTACTCAAGACCCGAAGCAATTTACATAGATTAGACCTCCGCGATTTTGGAATCAAAAATAATTCACAAGAAAGCAATACGTCATCCAACTCAACAAGCGTTGCGATGTGGCTAAACACAGGTACCTAGACACAAAGAAAAACGGGTTACATCCACCATAGATGTAACCCGTTGATCTGTTTAACAATAAATGGTCGGCGTGGCGGGATTCGAACTCGCGACCCCTTGCACCCCATGCAAGTGCGCTACCAGGCTGCGCTACACGCCGACAAGCTTCGAATTATAACTGTTTTCACGGGCCTCACAGCGTGAGCAAGGCGCGAATTTCGATCAACTCTTTTTGCAGCGACGTGCTTGTTCCCTGAAGCGCGTGGCCCTGTGCATCGGCGCTGTCAAAGGGCTCGGCCATGTCGTCAAAGTCTTCATCGGCACTGCCCAAGACCTCGTCGGCATCCACCCCATCGGCGGCGTTGCGGCGCAGCTGCCGCTCGCTTTGCACCAGCTCTTGCAGCCGGTTACGGGCTCCGCTGATGGTGAAGCCTTGGTCGTACAGCAGATCGCGAATGCGCCGAATCATCAGCACTTCGTGGTGCTGGTAATAGCGCCGATTGCCACGCCGCTTGA
>JACCDH010130106.1_pt1 | contig 15574 bp, 15 predicted proteins | sample 7442481 | NCBI WGS metagenome assembly JACCDH01 (sample SAMN15323433, study PRJNA562643) | freshwater metagenome | isolation source: river surface water | place: USA:Blue River Watershed | collected 2017-08-15
CCAAGATCAGATCGGCATAGTCTTTATGGTCAGGCTCAATCACCATGCGGATGATGTTGCGCAGCTCTCCCTTGCCGTCTTTTTCGACACCGATGCGTGCGGGAAACTCCACACCATCGAGGTCTGCGAAACCCCGAATTTGTCGTGCGTGCGCCGACTCTGGTGAGTTGTCATCCGGATGGATGTTGCGTGAGCTGTTGAGTACCGCTTTGATAAAACTGCGCCCCATTTGTCCCCACGTAGGTCCCTTGTTGGAGTGCAAGCCCACATTGCTCCAGATCTTGCGTTTGGCAAACTGGCCGTGCAGCACGACAAACTCGCAGGACAGGAAAACCGCACCTGTTTCATGTGAAGCAGTTGCGTAACCGCCCGTCCATCCGCGCTCGGGTTCGTCATAGCCACCGGGCTTGATGGTCATGCGCACCACGGCTTGGGTGCCTTTGGGGATCAGGTCAAAGCCACTTTGTTGGGCTTCAGCGTCGTTGAAATCGTTCCAGCTGCTGGGGGCGCTATGGGTGTGTTGTTCTGGGTACATGTGTAAATCCAATGAATGTGTGAATGAGGGGATGAGTCGAAAAGGATTGGTTTAGAGCTGGACTTCGCCGACCCAACGAATCTTGAATTGAGGCTCAGTGACCAGTTCTTTGCGTGCGGGCTGAAATGCAGCGCGAAGCAATGGATGCCACTTGGCGTAGTCGTGTTCGGAGACAGACAAGTGAACTTCCATGAAGTCCTGCACACGATCCCCTGCCGCGACCATGCGGTCAGCGATTTGGGTCAGGTGCTCTTGGTCCCAGACGATCTCTTTAGGCTGCGAGACATCAATCTGCAAGTCACCATCGTCAATGCGGAAACGCGCTGACTCCTCTTCACCAAAGCTATTGGCTTGTCGGATTTGCTCGTCGTAGCGCTGTTCAATGCCACGGTTGATACGCCCACGCATCTGGATAGTCCAGTCATGGAGTTCTTGCACCGCATAGCTGAACTGAGCCAGTTGGTCTTTGGGGAGTCGGCTGATTTGGTTAACCGAGAGGTCAGGCAAAGCAGCCTGGTGGAGTTGGAGGTGGTTCATCTTCGGCTCCTTAGCTTGCGACACGTTGGGAAGTTGAGATGTGCTGAACGAAGTTCTCGTACGCCTCGATTGCATTGATCGTGTAGGTCACGCGCTTGCCAAGCTTCAGATAGTGGGGACCACGACCTTCGGTACGCCAGCGTTGCAGGGTTTTGGGACTCATGCCCCAACGGGATGCCAAGTCAGCTTCGGTGAAGACCATTCGCTCAGCTGGCATGGCTTCTTGACCAGGGATGCCAAGGGGTGAAGTGCGCCCGGTTCGGGCAGGTGTTGTAGACCGCATATTTACTCCTTTGATTCAGTAGAGGGACAACGGCTCTATTTCAGGAAATCAATGGAGAACTGATAAGGAACTGATTGGTGAACTTGTGCGAAAACTCCAGTTCACCAATCTTTTTCTCACCTGTACGGAAATACATACAAATGAGTATTTGGATCGAATAAATCGAAAATTTAGGCACTTTAATGTGCAAAAACTCTACAAATTTGGCTCTATTAGGGGATTGAGTCATTTTCATCTGTTGATTTCTGTCCGAAATGTGTATATACTTTACGGACAAGGAAGAGCTATGTTCAAGTCGAAAACGCCCCTTAACTCACAGGTGATGGATCGAATCACCCAAGCACCGGACACAAAAGTGTGGACTCCGGGGGACTTCCTCGACCTAGGGAAAAGGGATGCGGTGGACAAAGCTCTGCAACGACTCGTGGGGAGCGATGCTCTTCGCAGGGTTGATCGCGGCCTTTATGACAAACCAAGAATCAACGCTCTGACTCTTCGCCCCAATCCTCCAGACTATCGAAGTGTGATTGATGCAGTCGGCAGGCGTGATCAAGTGCGCTTATTGATTGATGGAATGACTGCAGCCAATGATCTCGGGCTGACTAATGCTGTGCCCGGACAGGTAATCGTGCACACCGACGGTCGCCTACGCCCCATCACACTAGACAACCTCACGGTTCAATTCAAATTAACTGCGCCAAGTAAGCTCTATTGGGCAGGTCGACCAGCCATGAAGATTGTTCAATCTCTTTACTGGCTCAAAGATGCAATAAGAACAAGCTCTCCAGTAGATCAAGACATCATCCAAATCAAACTATCTCGAGTGCTTCAAGACCCCCAGTCCAAAGCGATCAAAGATGATTTAACAACGGGTATGTACACCGTACCTGTTTGGATGCAAAAGTGGCTTAAAAATTTGCTAACTCAGTCTCAACATGACTCCACGGGAGTGGCCGCATGAATCCCGATTTTCTGAAAGTAATCAGTGCATCCGAACAAGATCGGCAAGGCCTGTTTTTGGCAACGGCCACTCGACTTGGTACGCCGATACAAAACGTTGAGAAAGACTTCTGGGTCACATGGACGCTAGATCTTCTATTCAATGGTCGTCAAGCCGCCGAACCTCGGCTTTTGTTCAAGGGCGGCACTTCGCTGTCAAAAGCCTATGGATTGATTTCTAGATTTTCTGAGGACATTGACATCACCGTCTTCAGGGAAGACATTGGCCAACACATCGAAGTCGGAAATCTGGAAGGCTTGTCTGGAAAAAAGCAACGAGAGCTTCTTAACGAAATAAAAGAGGCTTGCCAAAGCTATATCCAAGGGGCACTTCTCAGCCGCCTAAACGCACAGATTCAGGAAGTTTTTGGCGAAGCAGGAATTTCGATCACAGAACCTGTTGTCATCAACGATCCAGATGATCCAGACCAGCAGACGTTGCTTGTTCGCTATCCGACTGTTAACGCAGAGCCCAACAGCTACATCAAGCCAACCGTCAAAATTGAGGCAGGCGCAAAGTCGGCCCTAGATCCTCACAGAGAGGTAACCGTCAAACCTTACCTGTCTGATGATTTACCGGATACTGATTTGATTGTCTCCAACGTTGTGACGATCGATGCTGAGCGAACTTTTTGGGACAAAGTCGTGATCCTTCACGGCCTTCGCAAATGGCATGACAACCGTGGTGAAGTTAGGCAACAGGGAAATCGCGTATCGCGACATTACTACGACCTCTACAGGTTATTCAAATCAGAAACAGGTGCAAGCGCAATTAAGAACCCGGGCTTGGGTGCCGACTGTTTTCGTCATGCCTTGATGTTTTTCAATCGTCCTGACTACGAGTTACAGAGCGCGTTAGAAGGTTCATTTGCAATCATGCCAACGGCTGGAATGGTTGATGAACTCAAGCGAGACTATCAAGCCATGACAGGAATGATTTTTGGCGAAGTCCCTGAATTTTCAGATGTGTTGACGTCAATCGAAAAACTTGAAATCCAGATAAACGCAAAATGATCATCGATGTAGCAATGTCAGTTTTAGGCTGAATGCCGTCACCTGCATTTGGAGGGCCACTGACCGCTGCCGCCGACCCCAGTCATTGCGCGCATCTCAGCTTGGCTGGGCGGTTCGACCGTGAAGGGGCCCTTTAAGGGCGCTGTTTACGGGAGTGACCGCCTCCGTAATTTGGAGCACCATTGAACCATGCGCCTCGAGTATCTTGACCGGCTTAGTGATTCAGTCCAGCAGTTCATCCGTGAAGTGGAGAGACAAGCTGGTGTAGAGATCGAGGTGCTTCCTAGTCTCAAACAGAATAATCGCGGGCCTACCGGTCAGGGCGCACTCGAAATAGTCATCAATGCCCAGAATATTCAACTCTTTGCGCCAACCAATGGATATTTCCCCGATGGTGCGGTTCGACATGAACTTCTGCATGCTCAGCGGTTTCATATCGAGGGGGTTCCCAAGCTGGCGTTAGCTGATGAGGAAGAATGGGATAGAGGTTTTTCCGATGCGATGGGCGCCCTAGACAACGCGATCGAGCACGTAGTTATCGTTCCAAAGGAACTCCAGTTTCATCCAGAGCGCCGCGAACACTGGGAAGCGGTGATGAGCAATGTTTGTTCGGGACTCCCCGATGTGCCAGAAAGTGAGCGGCGCCTTGCGGTCTGTCTTCACTGGGCATTTCTGCGGCATGTCCTACCTGACTCGCCTCAATTTGAGATCGCAAAGCATTTTGCGATAGAGCATGGATTGCTAGAACTGGCGGACCACTTTGCAGATCAATTTCTATCCGCATCGGATAGTAAGGAGCAAATGGTGTGTTTCTTGTTTCAGACATTTCCGGAGATCCCGAAAAGCCGTGCGGCCTTCGAGTACATCAATAGCGTAACGGGCACTCGCCAGACGCCAATTCCCTAAATCTATTAAGGCAGAAGACTAGACCTGTGATTCAAGAACTGCGCGTTGATACCGTAAACATCCGCCATCTCAGAGCGTTGTTGAGCAACGACAACGAACTTATCGCGTCAATTGGGCAGTTCGCCCAATTACGGGTAGTCATCGATGCAAACTTTGTGATTAGAGACTTGCTTCAAAAAATCAAGTATCCAGAAAGAGGGAGGACGGCACTGGAGGAATTGGTCTCGGCGAGTGTCATCGAAGTCTACGCTCCCCGGTGGTTAGAAACTGATTTGAAATCAGCCATCCAGCAGATTTCCAGGAAAGGGAAAGTTGCAGAGGCCCATCTTTGGTCTGCATGGAGTCGCTATCAAGCCCTCATTAAGTGGGATGAAACATGGGAGAAACCTCCGGACAAGTTCAAGCCAACTGATGATCCCAAAGATCTCCCCTACGTTCTCCTTGAGGCGCTCGTTGGCGCCAGTGGCGTGCTCAGCAATGACCGTGATATCGAGAGGATGGGTGGCAACCGCCTCACCCTGGACTTTGTGCTTTCCACTCGGGAGTACGCTAGGGCTGCTGTGGTCTCGGTGAGCATAAGCGTGTCGGGGCGATTTGTGGGCACTATGGCAATCGAAGGCCTGGTCAGAGTCATTGCTGCGATTAAGAGTAATCTAGCGAAACTATCCCCAGAATGGAAGCTCGTCCTATTTGGCGTTGCTGTGTTCGCCTTTCTGCACCCAAGATCAAGAGCTTGGCTTACTGAGCAGCTCCAGAAATTGGGCCCCACTGGGAGAGTAATTCTGGAAGCCGTGGTCGCACTCGCGGCGCTTCAGGCTCAGAAACATGAAGATGCCAAGGAGCATTTGGCAAACGTTTACGCCGCTGCAAAGCTCAACCAAGGCCCGAATACTTTATTGATTGCTTCAAAGAAGAAACCGTGACGTTACGTGAAGTTGCGGCACGGCAACGACCGCTGCATTTCGGTCGGTCGTGCAGGCGATGCCTATTTAAGGCTGTACTCGGCCATTCGGTGAGGTTCATCGGAAGGACCGCTGCCAAGAGCACCTGCCACTCGCAGTAAATCGCTTCAACCAGCGGCACCCGCACAGAGTGTCCGGCAATCCAATAAGCACTCTCTTTTCCAATGCTCAATCGTTGGTATCCTCTGAGGACAAAGACAGAATCAAAGAGGGACCGATGGCCACGCTTTGTGAAACTTTCCGCTTTATAGCCTTCAGCACCTATGAAAGGCTGCGCGATGCCAAGAGCATCAATTACCAGCCCTTAGAGGAGACATTCACCGACACCATCATGCTTGACCTAAAGCTCAAGCACCCAGTCGAAATCTTCACGCAGCCTTTCAATAAAAGGGAAGAAGGTGTGAACGGAGCAGACTGGGAATGGTGGCTGACGAATGCAGCTGAAGACAAATGGCTCGGCCTTAGGATTCAAGCAAAAATCCTTAACCTCAAGTCGAACGAATACTCTCACTTGCACCATAAGGTGGGAAAAACGAAGAAGACCTATCAGATCGCTAAACTGAAGCGCGAAAGTGCGAGAGCAGGATTGGTGCCGCTGTATTGCTTCTACAGCTACGGCGATACGATGAGCGCGGCGTGCGGGTCATTTGGTCACGCCACCGAGGCCTTCGGATGCTCCTTGGCTTCGCTCGCTCATGTGGAATCTCTCCAGTTGGCAGGGGAGAAGAAGAATTTCGATGAGGTGATGGCAAAGGTTTCGCCCTGGCACTGCCTGGTTTGCTGCTCAGGCTTCGGACCGGGAGACTTGCCGACGCGAGCTTGGAACTTTCTCCAGGGATCCCTTTTTATAAATCCGCCGAAGCCGCACAAACCGCGTCAATCCAACGTCGATGAAATATTGATCAATACGCCGTCAAAGCCCGTCATCGGACCAAGGAGCCAACCGCCACAGTATGTTCGGGCAATCGCCGAAGGCGAGACGGCAGGCTCCGATCAGATCCCCAAAGGAGTGGCAGGTGTCTTGGTCATCAAAGGCCATGGATAGCTGCCAGCGCGACAAGGAGGGAAGTCAATGGGAAAGAAGTCGCGCGAAAAGCGAGAGCGCAAGAAGAGCAAGGCTGCAGCCGCCCCTACTTTATTGCTGCCCGACGTTCACACGTTCCAGGGGCAGACTACGCGCAACATTGAAGCGGACAACGGATTCCAGGAGCGACTGCAAACAACACGTGATGTACTCAGGCGCTACCGGCGCGTCGATGTGGCCGTAGCTCTCAGCGTGTCAGACCTGTGGCCCGCAAACGTCGGGAGTGTCGTCAAGCACATCTTTGCCTTCGAGCAGCTTCTTGGCATGGGGCCGACCGGACCCGAGGACTCTACCATCGCGACCTATGAGGAGTTCAGCTCGTTTGCTCAAGCCCTATACGCAGCGTGGCCCGAGTTCCCGATGCTCGAGGACTTCATCCCCGAGGCAGACTGGGGGCAGATTCGGGTGCGTCTCGGATCGAAGTTTGTGCCGATGTACTATGGCAGCAACATCGAGCGCACGTCTGACTTTGTCGAGGCATTTCGAATAACCTATGCGGACTCTCCACAAGCCCAGGATCAGATGGACTTGGCTGTGGCGGCTCAGGCGCACATCATCGAGACGATCCCGGAGTTGGCTGCTGCTCCCATCCCCGAACTTGAGCGCGGTCACGTCGAAGTCCCTCCAGAGGCGTTTTGGACCATCTGCCGGGCCGCACTATTGGGTATTGGCCAAGGCGTCGCATCCTGGCGTGAACGGACGGACAGCGCCTTGGAGACCAGCTTCGCCAGTTTCAAGGCGGCTGAGACCTCAACTGCTTTCGAAAATGCGGTGATGGACGGGACCGCGCTGCCGTACCTCGCAGTTGTTGATAATGGTCAGTGGATACCGCTTTCCGTGCGCAACGGGCCTGGTGTCGTCATTGACCACTGGGCAGCGAAGCGCTCGATTGGAATTGGGCCCGAGACGCACCGAATGCTGGCCCGGTTTGTAGCTGAGCGCTTTCGCGGCACCTACATGGGGCCTTTCATACCTGTCGTCGGTGGATCGGCTCATAGCGAACTTACGGTTAGCTGCGTCGCACCGACGGACTCGCTCCTGTACTTAATATGTGCGTGCGATCGCGCATCAACTGAGCGTGTCTCGCGCGCCGCAAAGACCCTCTACGCCAAACTGCGTCGAGGCATAGGCTTGAGGTTTCGCCTCGTCGATGGACGTGAGTTGGAGTTCTCCCAACAAGGTACGGAAGGCCCAGGTGCGGACGAGGTTCGCGTTGTGATTGTCCTGACCCAGTCGAGTACGGCGATGGGTGCTATCGCAGTGCCGGAGCGGCCTGCGCGTTTGCTTCCCTTGGCGGACTTCATCACGATCCTCGACAGTCTGGAGGATCTGGACGAGCTAGAGGATTTCTGGAGATATTACGACGGACAACGGGCGACGCTCAGCCCGTTTTCCACCGGACCGGCCGATCTCTTCGCATCATTCAAGGACTCCCACGGAGTACTTGTTGACGGGGCAAATGCGCCGGACTGGATTGCGCTCGACCCACACTGGGGCACGAGCTGGCGCTTCAAGGAACTAAGGTCATTCTGGGAGCTCGCACCGCGCCAATTTCCGGATGGATCTTGCGGATGGAAGCTTGAAAAGGGCACCGAGGGGGTCGTAGAGCTTCAGTCCCGTCACCACAAGGCTGTTGCCTATTCCACCACGGTCGGCTCCTGCACCGTGCAGAGTCAACTTGTCATCAAGCCGGGCATGGAGGTCAAAGAGGCCAGGATGGTTGACATGTTCGCTCAGTTACTGGCCGACAGCCTGCATCGGTGTGCCGAACCGCTAGCCGACCTGCCTCTTTTTGGCCTGCCGCAGGTCGTCCTTAAATGTGAGGCCGAGACACTCGGCACTATCGGTGAAGGTCCGCCTGAGTCGCTAGACAAATTTCCTGCGGTCGTCGTTTCAGCGACTCGAGGCAGAGCCAGCGATGAAAGCTTTTACCTAAAGTTAGAGGTTCGAGCGATTCTTGCTGGGTTAAATGCGGCGGTAGATGGCTCGTTCGAAATTCGGTGCTTGCTGGAGACGCTCGTTGTATGCCATTCTGCTGCCGGCTTCGAGTTGCCGGCTGGTCTCGCAGAGCGGCTTAAGGTCAGGGCGGCAGAGCCAGCGCGCTACCATCTGAATATTTCTAAAAGGTATGTAGACGTGCCCGACTACGTCGAGCCAATTGTGTCGACCCCCACTCAGTACAAGCTAGCGCGCAAGCAACTCGCCATTGCCGTAAAAGAGCTTGGCTTGGAGCCGGGACGATATGAGCTCGAAGAAGCTAAATTGAGGATCGACCCCGCGAGCCAGCGTCTGCGCTGGCATCTTGAATCCCGCCTCGCCTCGCTCGACAAGCATCAGATGTTACAAGCTTGCATCGAGCAGAACGACGCGTTGCTAGTCGCTGAGAGGATGAAGATCCAGAGGGCTCGTCAGAGCCTTAGTCACGCTGTCGAGTACGACCGATTCAAGGTGGTTGAAGAAGCTCGCAAGGAGCTCGGCACAGCATCGCGTCACTATCGATACCTGCTGGAGAAAGTGGTGAGCTCGCCCTCATCTGGCACCGGACCGGTTGACGACGGCGTTCTGCGCGAGTTGGTTGCTCTTGTGGATTGGTACATGGTGTTGACTGGCGCTAGCGACGTTCTCCACAATCAGGTAGACGTCGGGGGCGTTGGTATCGACGACTCCTACATTCCCGATGTCTTTTACTTGGGTAAGTCCGACGATCGAGAGGTCGACTACATTCGCGAATACTCAAAGTCACGGTTGGGCATCAGCATCAAGGAGCTAGACGCTGTTGAGGGGGCTTCAAAGGAGCTGCTTTCGTCTGTTGAGGTTCGCAACGCGTTTCTGAAAGATCTTGGCTTCGAGCTGCAACACTTGCTGGCGTCGCTCGTAGCCCTTTCCCAGGCGCAGGCATGCGGGTTGGGACCGGATCTCGCGCTCTCGTACAGCGCTACGCCTGAGCGCATCGCGCAAGTACTCGTAGAGACGGTCATCGGACTGGACGAGGTGAAGGCTAAAGAGATTGTGGCGTTTCTGACGCTTTCCGGTGCAGGCGTGCTCCGGCTACCCGGCCGAGATGTCGATGAGCCTGACGTCCCGTATTGGGAGCACAAGAAGCGCGTGCAACGCTACACCATCAGGCCTTTAGTGACAGACGGGGATGAGCTGCGCTGGGGAGCGGAAGCATCGAGCCGTGCCTTGAATATCTGGATGTCTTCAGTGCGAGACGGCTATCTTCCAGCCGACTTTGACTGGCCTAACGTGGTCCCTGTGGTTCGAGAGATCAAAAAAGGCATTGAGAAGCGTCTGGAACTGCGCTCCGAAGAGATATTTCGTCGGCACACGAAGCACGTTGCTAGGGGCATTGACTTCTTTAAGCGCTTTCCAAGGGAAGGCTTCGAGGATGTTGGCGACTTTGACGTCCTTGCCTATTGGCCGGATGCCAACGTCGTGGTCGCCGTGGAGTGCAAGTACAACCAGCCTCCTCACACCGTCAAGGACAGTCGCCGCCTGCGGGACACAATCTTCGGCGACTCGGAAGAGGACCGGAGCGGGCAGCTCAATCGGATTTCTCGACGCCGACAGTTCTTGGCAAAGCATCGTGCTCGTATGCTAGAGCTGCTCAAGTGGCCGGCCACCGAGAAGGAGGACTCACAATATATAGAGCTTTATGTCGGCCGTGAGGTGTACTACTGGATGGTGCATCCACCATATCCTGTGCCTACGCAGTTTGTACGAGTGGACATGCTTGACTCTTGGATCAAGGATCAAATACTGGGATAGCGGTCGAGTGAGACGCCTCTCATGGTAGTGCCGCGCGAACGCACGCACCGGCTGGCGACGCAGAAGACCTTGAGCCCGAGGAGTCTCGCCGATGACTTCTTTACGTAGTGGATCGAACAAAGTGTGAATCCCGCAGCCGGAAAACGATCGCGAAGTCTAAACCGCGAGGACCGGTAGCGCTGGGCTCGGCTTAAGTTGTCTACTATTCGCTGCAGACCAGTCATTGAGAGCTTGACCCATCAACCAGCTGGTGTGACCGCTGTGGGCTTTGCAGCGGTCAGCCCCAGTTCGAAGTCAAAGGGCGGAAACCGCTGTAAATCAGCCGCTGGCCTGCATTCAGTAAACACTCGCAACGCATAGAACGCTAATCGTACCGATACCAAATTAGATGGTGAAAAAATAAACGGGAAGTTTAAAGCGATTTGAATTCACACAGTGAGTACAAACCCAATCGACGATTCCGCACAACAAACTTTTCGTAGGCATGCATGGGGCCCTCGTACAACGGATCCCCTTTGTTCGCAGTCTTGACCTTGAACACATCAACCAGCTTGTCACTCGACAAATGTGCCTTACTCATGATCACCTCGGCTGACTGCGGCTGCCCTTGATATCGCCAAAGTACAGCGAAAACTGCCGCCTGTGCAGCAGTCAATCGAACAGGCTCACTTGACCACTTTGGCATATGAACCCACTCAAAGGTCTCAGAGAACGGTCCATGCACCGCTGCCGATTTGGGCTCAACCGCAAGATCCACTGCATCGCCCCCTTGCCCTACAAGTCGCAGGCCATTGCCATGAATCGCAAATCGATCTTCCAAGTGCCACCATGTTGCGGTTCCAGAGAGTGGATCCGATGAGGTTCGACCTAGCGGTCCTGGCGTGATCACCCAACTGTCTGGGCGAGGTGTCTTCCCATGAAACAGATGCAACGCATTAGCCACAACGAGCTCAATGCGTTGGGACAGTAAGACGGCTCGTTTCTTGTAGACACCGATCTGCCAGACCCCGTCGTGAAGTTTCTCGACAGGGTTATGCGCGGGGATGTTCAACGCCGCTCGTAGTTTCCTGATCATCCATTCGGTATCGATCGCCCAGTTTCGTTGCTCAGACAGGTCCACTTTGTAAGGACCGCAGTCTGGACACTGCACATGCATCTCGCCATCGCATCGAAACACAGAGCCCCGGTGCAAGCCACAAAACGAGCAACTCGCGTAACGTGAATCAAATGGCCCAGGCACAACCGCTTTGAGCTCACTCAGAATCTTGAGCCCCGGTATCTGCGCTTTGGGGATCGAACGCTCATAGGAATACCCACCACGGGTCAGGAGCAACGAAGCCAAAGCCATCGCTTTTTTATTCGCAGGCATTGAGGTTCCTTCACTCGAACAAGCTCATTGGCTGGCTACTCCCCGCCTTCCCCTCTTCATGGAAATTCAATGCCTGCTTTGGCTCAAGAATTTCAAGATGAACAAGGTAGCCCTCGAGCTGAGCACGCAACTTCTCATCGAACTTGTGCAAGTTCAAGCGCCCCTTGCTGGTCACCTCAACACTCACGAGTGGGCAGCGTGACTTTCCCTGCGCGGGTGCCATGAACAGATTCAGCGTCGCAGCATGGATCTCCCAACCACGGCTGAGTGGGTTTTCATTCTGAAAGTACGCACCAATCAAATCCGTCACACATTGACGATCCGTGGAGCCACTGGCCGTGCATTCAATTTTCAGGCGCTCACAAGGGCTGAGCAAATGCAAGCTCTTGACTTGCAACCCCACAAAACCATCTTCGAATGCCTGTGGGATTTGCATTCCCAGACGAAGTTTTGAGAGATCCAGCACAGGACGTTGAATTCGATGGGCTTCTGCACTGACGCCCAACATGTGCGTCGCAAATGCCTCGCACAGCATGGCGTGATATTTCGCTCCGCCTCTGATGATGGTTCGTGCAACGCCTGTGATCTGCGAGTACTCCAACACCATGTGAATGTTTGGGCTACCGACGCGCCGTTGCAACTGTGTGCCCTCGAATTCCAAACGCGCAGTAGCGAGGTCTTTGGCGTGAATCGTGATCAGCTGAGTTCCTTGGGAACGGTCCAGCACATTAACCACGCACACTTCGCCACAGCCCAGCTCACGTTGGTAGAAAACTTTGATCGCATCGCAAAAGTTCGTGATCGAACCCTCATCACGATTGACCTCTCGACGTAGTCCTAAGTCATGTTGCTGCGCTTGCTGGCTATGTTGATCCAGATACTCAATCTCAGCAGCAGCCTCGAATAACGAAGGGTGATTGACATAGAGCCAGAAGGATCGGTGCAAATCGTTCTTGCAGGCAATGAGACCCACCAGTTCGTTCGGTTTGTCATGCGTTGCCTGAAACATCGCCTGCTTACCCAGTGGGTGTGCAAGTGTGGAGCTTGCATGGAGTCCCGCGATGATGCGATCACGCTTGATCGTGTTTTGGTAGCTCTGGATGAGCTTGACCAATCTGCGCGATGTGTAGGTGTTGTCTTGCCATGTCCACCCCTCTGGCAGGGGAAGTTCATGACGAACCATGAATGTTTTAAGCGTCTCGTCGACGGGCAGACACAGCAAGATGTCTGCGTAAGTCTGTGGCTTGCTCACGTTGTCTCCTTCTTCTTTTTATTGGGGAAATCGACCCCAATCGGCCCCCCTTGTGAGTGGTGCTAATTCAGGTCTGAATTGCGGTTTTACTGGATAAATATACAGTAACTGTTAAATCTGTCAAAACCATCGCTACAAGCCCCGAAATTGAGCCAAGTTTGAGCGCACAGCCCCTGTTTACGGGCCTTTCAGGCCCATTGTTCCTCCTATCCCCGTTACCTAGAGTTACGCGTTAAGGGAGTCAGACCTACGATTTCAGGCCAGTTTTAGCAAAACCCAACCTAGCCATGAAATCACCACAACTTCCCGCACCCGTCATCGTTTATCGCCCCCGTTCAAACGGTCAGCCGGAAAAGAGCAAACACCTCTCCTTGGACAAGGTCACGGAGCTCATTGCACACGCTGCGGTCATGACCAAAGATGATCTGGTGAAGGCCTCGAAGAGTCAGATTTATGCGACTGACAGAGACGAGTTTGTGGACTTATCTGCCCACCAGAGCGTCAATACGAACCCCTCAACAAATACAGGAGTTCGCTCGTGACTGACGACATCGCAACAGAAGATGCATTGCCTATGACCAACATGGTGGGCAATCAACTGCACTTGCTATCAAGACTGCCCATGCCAGAGTTTTGGACGCTCTGGGACCAGCACTTCAAAGATCGTCCCAAGCATCCCCATCGCAAGCAACTGGAATCACGCCTGTCGTATCGGCTTCAAGAAATCGCCAATGGCAAGCTGGATCCGAAGACCCGCAATCTGCTCGAAGACGTTGGAGAGCGGCTCTCCAAGATCAAAACCAGCAAGCACCTCACCACCACCCTGCTGCCGGGCACCGTGTTGATCCGAGAGTTTGACGGCAAGGATTACCACGTCACCGTGGCCATGGATGGCCGATTTGAGTTCGATGGCCACAAATTCAAATCGCTGTCCGCGATTGCAAAACAAATCACAGGAACTCAATGGTCAGGCCCTCTTTTCTTCGGCTTAAGACAAGGTAACTCCAAATGAACACCATCACACGCAAACGCTGCGCCGTCTATTGCCGCGTTTCTTCCGACGAACGCCTAGATCAGTCGTTTAACTCCATCGATGCTCAGCGTGAGGCAGGCATTGCCTATGTGGCCAGCCAGAAAACCGAAGGCTGGGAGTTGGTGCCAGATTTTTACGAAGACCCGGGGTTCTCGGGTGGCAACATGGAGCGGCCCGGGTTGAAGCGCCTGCTCAAAGACATCCAAGCCGGGAAAATTGACATCGTGGTGGTCTACAAGATCGATCGCTTGTCACGTTCATTGGCTGACTTTGCCAAGATGGTCGAGGTATTTGACAACCACATGGTGAGTTTTAGCTCGGTGACGCAACAGATCAACTCGGCCACTTCCATGGGACGTTTGATGCTCAACGTCTTGTTGTCATTTGCACAGTTTGAACGGGAAGTGACTGGAGAGCGAATTCGAGACAAGATTGCCGCGTCCAAACGCAAAGGCATGTGGATGGGTGGATCCGTCCCTCTCGGGTACCGCGTTGAGAACCGCGCCCTGCACATAGAGCCACAAGAGGCTGAGCTGGTGCAGCGCATCTTTGAGCAATACATTGCCGAGAAATCAACCACCAAGATCGTCAAAGAACTAAATGAACAGGGTATTCAGACCAAGCGTAAAAAGGCTTTTTGCAAGCAGAGCATTTACAAGATCCTGCACAACCGCACCTACATCGGCGAGATCTCGCACAAGGGAGAAAGCTTTCCCGCCCAGCACGAGGGCTTGATTGACCCAATCACGTGGGAGCGCACCCATGCGATTTTGTCGGTGGACAACCGCCAACGTTGCCGAAACACATGGGAGAAGAAAAACCGCAACGACTTCCTGCTTAGAGGCATTGCCTACACGCAAGAGGGTGACTTGTTAATTCCGATGGCAACCAAGAAGCCCAACGGCAAGGTTTACCGCTACTACGTCATCAACAAGAAAATGCATAAGGGTGCGGAGGCTGCTCAATCATGGAACTACCAAGCTGCCATGCTTGAAGATGCGGTGTCAGACAAACTGCTGGAATACCTGCGCAGCGAGCGCATGGTCGACAAGTACTGGTCTGAAATTCAGAAGATCAACCCGAGCATTGATGAACCTCAGGCGGTGGTTTTGATCCTTCGACACACAGCCAGCATCTGGGATCAGTTTTTCACCAAGATGAAGACGGAGATCATCCATGCGCTGATCAAGCGGGTAATAGTTAAACCTAACGGTGTTGAGGTTCAGATGCGGTTTGAGGGACTGGGTGCGGTTGTAAAAGCCATGCAATCACAAGTCCCGCAGGTCGAACTTGCCTAAGGAGCCATCTATGCAAGAAACCGAAACTTCCGTGGATGAGTTCGGCATAGACAGCCATTCATCACTTAGATTTAGGCAACGCGGGGGCCGGAGAATTGTCATTCCTGCCGCTGAATCTTCACTTGAAGAGGAGACGAAGAAAACTACGATCAACTCCCCCCTCATCAATGCAGTTGCCCAAGCCTTTTACTGGGCAAAACTAATTGATATGGGCGTTGCAGCCAGCGGATCGGATATTGCTGAGAGAGAAGGCCTCGAAGCCAGCACTGTCAATGAACGACTACGCCTGAGTCTTCTCTCTCCTGAAATCATTGAGAGTGTTTTGAACGGAACTCAACCTAAGGGTTTGACTGTGCAGTGGTTGAATCGGAATTCTTTTCCTGCTGATTGGGAAAAACAGAAAAAGCTCATTACTTGTATCGAAAGGTGCTTTTCATAAAAGTCAACACGACAGCAATCAGAACTAGGGGCGACATCTCGCCCCCTTTACCTTCATGTGCCCTTACGAGTGGTGATAGCGATACTCCTGAGTCA
>JACCDH010712790.1_pt1 | contig 15571 bp, 10 predicted proteins | sample 7442481 | NCBI WGS metagenome assembly JACCDH01 (sample SAMN15323433, study PRJNA562643) | freshwater metagenome | isolation source: river surface water | place: USA:Blue River Watershed | collected 2017-08-15
ATACTGAATATGCGTCACTCCCAGAATTTCACAGATTTGAGATACCAAAAGAATGTCATTGGAATGATATTAGGGAAAAGACCACGAATGTTGGTCAAGCAATTGAGAAAGCATTTCGTGGTATTGAACAATCCAATCAGGAATTGCTCTATGGTATTTTTGGTGATGCTCAGTGGAGTAATAAGAATAAGTTATCAGACAGATTATTAATAGATTTAATTGAACATTTTTCGCAACACACTTTATCGAATTCATTAGTGGATCCTGATATTCTTGGGCAGGCATATGAGTATTTAATAAAACACTTCGCTGACCTTACAAATAAGAAAGCAGGGGAGTTCTATACTCCTAGGTCAGTAGTACATTTATTAGGATTAATACTTGATCCTCACGAGGGAGAAAGCGTGTATGATCCCGCGTGCGGAACGGGGGGCATGCTATTGGAGTGCGTAAACCATTTACAAGAAAGCAAAGAAGATTATAGAACATTGACTTTATATGGTCAAGAGAAAAATCTAACATCAAGTTCAATTGCTAGAATGAACATGTTCCTTCATGGAATTGAAGATTTCAATATTGTAAGAGGAGATACACTTCGCAATCCTGCATTTTTTGCTGCAGACGGTTTAAAAACATTCGATTGTGTTATTGCAAATCCTCCTTTCTCATTAGACGATTGGGGTAGTGAAAATTGGGTCAATGATCCCTTCGGAAGGAATATTGCAGGAGTGCCACCAAAAGGTAATGGAGATATGGCTTGGGTACAACACATGATTAAATCAATGAACAGTAACGGTCGAATGACCGTTGTTCTTCCTCATGGCGCATTGTTTAGAAAAGGAGCAGAAGGTAGAATAAGAGAAGAGCTTTTAAAGCAAGATTTACTAGAAGCTGTAATTGGATTGGGATCTAATATCTTTTATGGTACTCAGTTAGCAGCTTGTGTGATGGTATTCAAACAAAATAAATCATCCGACAAAAAAGGAAAAGTATTATTTATTGATGGATCTGATCAAGTAAGGGTTGGAAGAGCTCAGAATTTTCTAGAACCAGATCATGTTAGACAATTATTTGATTGGTATAAAGGTTTCAAAGAGGTTGAAAATTTTGCAAAGGTCGTAACTCTAAAAGAAATTACTGAAAATGAATTTAATCTTAATATACCATTATACGTTGAGAAAGTAATTGAAGACAACCTTCCTTCTATTGATTTAGCATTAAAGGATTTAAAATTAGCATGGGAAGAGAGTTTAGAAGCTGAGGAAAAATTTAAAAAGATCTTAAATCAATTTACAAAATGACGCAACAAGAACTAGAGAAATACTTATGGGGTGCGGCTAAGGTTTTAAGAGGCACGATTGATGCAGGTGATTATAAACAATATATATTCCCGTTACTTTTTTTCAAAAGGATTTGTGATGTATATGAAGAAGAATTTGAAAAAGCGTTAAAAGAAAGTGGAGGTGATATGGAGTATGCGTCTTTTGCAGAACATCATCACTTTATAGTTCCTCCTGATTCTCATTGGAATAAAATACGAGAAGTTACTACTAACGTTGGGTTAGCTATTCAAAATTCTATGAGGGAAATTGAAAAAGCTAATCCAGATACTTTATATGGAATTTTTGGAGATGCAAGCTGGACAAATAAAGATAGACTTTCAGACGAAACACTTATTAATCTAATTGAGCATTTTTCTCAGCACAAACTTAATTTAGTTAATGTAGCTGATGACAAATTAGGGAATGCTTATGAATACCTTATAAAGGAGTTCGCGGATGATAGCGGCCATACTGCAGCTGAGTTCTATACAAATAGAACTGTAGTTAAATTGATGACAATGATTATGGATCCACAGCCTGGAGAAAGCGTATATGATCCAACGTGTGGTTCTGGTGGCTTGTTGTTAAATTGCGCATTGCATTTGAGGGATGAAGGAAAAGAATATCGTACACTTAAATTATATGGGCAGGAGATTAATCTTATTACATCCGCAATTGCGCGAATGAATATGTTTATGCACGGTATTGAGGAGTTTAGTATTGTTAGAGGGGATACATTAGCACAACCGGCTTTTTTGGAAAAGGATACTATTAAGAAATTCAATGTAATTCTTGCAAACCCTCCTTACTCTATTAAGGCATGGGATAGAAAAAGTTTTGAAAACGACCCTTACGGAAGAAATTTATGGGGTACTCCACCCCAGGGATGCGCTGATTATGCATTTCAACAGCACATTCAAAAGAGTCTAAATGAAAAAAACGGTCGTTCTATTTCACTATGGCCACATGGTGTATTATTTAGAGACTCAGAATCGGATATGCGAAGGAAAATGATTGAAGAAGATTTGGTTGAATGTGTAATTGGTTTGGGGCCAAATTTGTTCTATAATTCACCTATGGAGGCATGTTTGTTGATAACAACAACAAAAAAGAAAAAAGAACGTAAGGGTAAAATTCTTATAATGAATGCTGTCAAGGAGGTAAGACAAGATAAAAATATTGGCTATCTGGATACTATACATATTGACAGGATTTATAATAGTTTTTTAAATTTTAAAGACGAAGAAGGATTTACAAGGGTAGTTGATAATGAAGTAATATTAACAAACAAGGCTAGTTTAAACATAGCTCAGTATGTAAGTAATGTTAGTCAGAATGCTAAAAAGAATTCTATATATGATACTATTAATACTTGGGAAGAAAGTTCGAAAATTTTGAAAGATAGTATGAATGAATTATTTGAAATATTGAAATAATCAAATTAATGTTAGAAAAAATAAACTTTAATGATTTAGATAAGTCCAAATTGGAGTCATTTCGTTTTGATGAAATAGCGAAAAGAGTAGCTGAAGGCGTCGACCCAAACACAACCACATTAGAAAAGTATGTTGGATTGGAACATATTGATGCAGAAAATATCCATATCAAACGATTTGGATCACCTGATGATGTAAGTGGTGGAAAATTAAAATGTTATCCTGGGGATGTGATTTTTGGTAAACGTAGAGCTTACCAACGCAAAGCTGCAATTGTTGATTTTGAAGGAATTTGTTCAGCTCATTCATTTGTTTTTAGAGCCAATCAAGAAGTTATTGATCCAAGACTTTTTCCATTCTTTTTGCATTCTGATCATTTTATGCATCGTGCAGTAGATATATCTGTTGGCGGGCTTTCACCAACTATAAATTGGGGTGATTTGAAACACCAGGAATTCCTACTACCACCCAAAGAAGAACAAGCTCGTATGGCAGAATTTCTATGGGCGATTGACGAATTGGTTCAAAAGGAAAAAACTTTATATGAAAAAATTGAGAAAGTTTATATATCTATAATTGAAAAGAAATTATTAAATCAAAGTTTAAAAAAAACATATTTTAAAGATTTGGGTAAATTGATTAGGGGTGTAGGTTATAAGCCAGAAAGTCTTTTAGAAAAATATGATAACAAATCTTTTATATTGTTAAGATCTAATAATATTTCAGATTCGTCAATTAATTATGAACAGGTTTATTATCTCCCCATAAGTATATTAAATGATGAGCAGCTACTTCTACCTGGTGATTTTGCAATTTGCATGTCAAACGGTTCTAAAGAATTGGTTGGAAAGGCTGCAAGATTTGAAGGGTATGATAAAAATGTTTCAATTGGTTCTTTTTGTGCTGGATTTAGACCTAAAGATGAGTTGGCTGGCTTGTTGATAAATCATCTTTTTGCAAGTGAGAGTTACAGGCAAGAGATAAAAAAAATACTTTCTGGTTCTGCGATAAATAATTTAAAACCATCTGATATTGAAAATTTATCTTTAAGAGTTGATTTTAATGATTCTGAATTTCAACACACTTTAGAATGTCTAAATGAGTTATTAAAAACTAAATATGCTGTAAAATCAAAAATCGAGAATTCTATCTTGATTCAAAAAAAATTAATTAATCAATGTTTTTTAGATGAATAAATTGGAATTAAATAAATTAAATCTTGCAATAAAGTCATTACATGTAGAAGGTGATGTTTATTGCTATAATATAGATAAATCAAGAAGGATTGATTTCCCAAGAGGTTTTTTAAAAACTTTAAATTCAAATCGTTCATTTCTATCATTTCTAGATAACAAAATAGTAATTGAGAATATTGCTCATCATATTATGCACAGGGATACTTTGCACTGGCTATGGTTAAAAACTGATATTAGTGCGAATGCTCGAGGAATGGTAGTAAAATTTCAATTAATAAATCTCGCTTCTATTTTAGAAGCAATTGTTAAATGTATTTATCCGAAAATGCCACAAAAAAAGGATGATGTCTATTGCAGAATTGATAAGTTACAAATAGAAAAAAGAATTTCAAACGCAACTGATTTAAAAAAACTTTGGAAGGCGAGAAAATCGATTCATTTGCATTTAACTGAGGAGAAAGATAGAATCTCATTTTCAGATACTAATTACATTTCATGGCACAAGTCAATGTCAATTTTAATTAAAGAACTTAATTATGGGATTTAACGAATTAAATAGTGTAGAACATTATATCATTCACCAACTAAGTGGTGTGAACTTAAATAGCAATATCTTGAACGAACCAGTGATTGGTTTTAAAGCAGAATGGACGTATAAATCTGCAACTGATCTAAACCGATCTGTAAATGAAGTTCTAATTGAACAAGATTTAAAAGATGCATTAATTAGATTAAACTCTGAAATCAATAAAAATCATGAGCTAGCTGAAGAAGTAATCTACAATTTACGTGCTATTTTGATTTCTGTAAATCAGGTGGGGTTAGTTAAAGCAAATGAAGAATTTTTTAAATGGTTATGCGGAGAAAAGACAATGCCGTTTGGTGAAAATAACAGACATGTGCCAGTTAGATTAATTGACTTTGAAAACCTATCCAATAATTCATACATAGTTACCAATCAGTTTCGCATTCATCATAGAGAAACTAAAATACCAGATATAATATTATTCGTCAATGGTATTCCTGTTGTTGTTGGTGAAGCCAAAACCCCAATACGACCTAGTGTAAGCTGGTTAGATGGCGCATATGAGATTAATGAAGTGTATGAAAATACGATACCACAATTATTTGTTCCAAATATCCTTTCCTTTTCAACAGAAGGAAAGCAATTTTATTATGGTAGTATAAGATGCCCATTAGATTTTTGGGCGCCATGGAAGCTTGAGGATGAATCTTTGGCTAATAAATTAGGACTAGGTGAAATTGGTAATGAACTAAACGATTTATTAAAGCCATCTAGACTTCTTGATATTTTACAGAATTTCTCTTTATTCTCCTCTAATAAGAAAAAACAAAGAACGAAAGTTATACCTCGTTTTCAGCAATATGAAGGAGCTAACAAAATAGTTGAAAGGGTTAAAGAAGGTAAAATTAAAAAAGGATTAATATGGCATTTTCAGGGTTCTGGTAAGTCTTTGTTAATGGTTTTCGCCGCTCAAAAATTAAGACGTGCACCTGAACTTAAAAGTCCAACTGTCATTGTCTTAGTAGATAGGACAGATTTAGATACTCAGATTTCGGGAACTTTTAACGCCGCTGATGTTGCAAATGTAGAGGTAACTGAAAATATACGTGAGTTACAAACAATGCTGGAACAGGATACAAGAAAAATTATCATCTCAATGATTCATAAGTTCCGTGATGCGAAGCCAAATATGAATACCCGTGAGAATATTATTGTGTTGGTCGATGAGGCTCATAGAACTCAAGAAGGGGATTTAGGGCGTCAAATGCGAGCAGCTTTACCAAATGCATTCCTATTTGGGTTGACTGGTACACCAGTAAATAAGGCGGATAAAAATACATTCTGGGCTTTTGGATCTGAAGAAGATCAAGGTGGTTATATGTCTAGGTATACTTTTCAAGATTCTATAAGAGATGGAGCCACTTTACCATTACATTTTGAACCAAGGATGGTTGATGTTCATGTTGATAAGGTAACTATAGATAAATTATTTGAGGATTTTAAGGAAGATGCCGCATCAACTGATGAAGAAGCAGATGATTTGAACAAGAAATCAGCAAAAATGGCCGCATTTTTAAAGTCTCCTGAACGTGTAGCTAAAATTGTAAAAGATATTGCATCGCATTTTAAGGATAAAGTCGCGCCTCATGGGTTCAAAGCAATGGTTGTAACACCTGATAGAGATGCCTGTGTACAATATAAATTAGAGCTTGACAAATACTTCCCAACTGAAGCTAGTACTGTGGTCATTTCAACAACTGCTAATGACAAACTTGAATTCAAGCAAAAGTGGGGTATAGACAAGTCCCAACAAGAAAGAATAGTTGATGAATTTAATGACCCTATTTCGGATTTGCGATTTCTTATTGTAACTGCAAAGCTGCTTACAGGGTTTGATGCTCCAATCCTACAAACAATGTATCTTGATAAATCTTTGAAGGATCACACCCTATTACAGGCGATATGTAGAACTAATAGGTTGTTCCCAAATAAAACTTATGGAAGAATCGTAGACTACTTTGGTGTATTTGACGATGCTGCGAAAGCCTTGGAATTTGATGAGCAGTCAGTCAAACAGATTATCACAAATCTATCTGAATTAAGAGAACAGCTTCCAAAAGCTATGAGTGATGCACTTGAACATTTTGATGGAGTAGATAGAACAATTGAAGGATTTGAGGGTCTTGAATCTGCGCAAAATGCTATTAAAACTGAATATAAGAAAGACGCTTTCGCAAAAGACTACAAGTATTTGAGTAAGCTATGGGAATCACTTTCTCCTGACAATATTTTAACCTTATATAAGACTGACTATAAGTGGTTGTCACAAGTATATGAATCTGTAAGACCTGCCACTGACAATGTAGGAAAATTGCTATGGATGACATTAGGTGCTCAAACAACCCAATTGATACATGATAATATACATGTAGGGGAAATACATAATCTTGATGAGTTTATATTAGATGCTGATGTAATTGAGGATATTTTCAATAATCCTGACCCTAAGAATGCCAAGAAATTAGAAAAAATTCTTATTAATAGATTTAAAAAATTTGGTCAGCATTCGGCATTCAAAAAATTAAGTGAATTATTAGAAGCCTTAAGGGACAAGGCTGAAAAAGGACTTATTTCGTCGATTGAGTTTGTTAAAGAACTTTGTAAGATTGCTAAAGAGACAGTTCAAGCTGAAAAGGATTTAGAAACTGAATTGCAAGAAAAGTCACCTAAAGCTGCGCTAACTGAGTTATTTTTAGAACTAAAGACAGACCAAACACCTGCAGTAGTGGAGCGTATAGTAGCAGATATTGATGCAATAGTTCGTGTAGTTAGCTTTCCTGGATGGCAAAAAACCTCATCAGGGGAAAGAGAAGTGCAAAAGTCATTGAGACAAGCGTTGTTGAAATATCAATTACACAAAGATCAAATTTTGTTTGATAGAGCTTACGCTTATATTAAGGAATATTATTAATTAGGGTATAGATTAATTGAAACTTCATAAATATTGTACTCATTATTATTAAAAAAAAGTTACTTATTAAAATGGGTAGAACCCTGAATAAAGTTTTAATATAAGATCTAAAAATGCGAGAACAATTATCTCAATATAAATTCAAGAAAATTGCAACTGAATCTTTCAAAAATGGGTTAAGACTTTATTTTGATTCAATACTTTTATATCAAAACAATTCATTTCCATCATCATTTCAATTATCAGTATTATCACTTGAGGAGTTTAGTAAGTCTAATTGGGTTGAGCATTATTATTATAATTCTATAACAAATGAAAATTTTCCAGAAAGGAAAATTGAACAAAAATGGCTTAATTTATTATATTTTCACCCTAAGAAACAAAAAGCTTTTTTTGGATGGGGTGTTTCGAGGGATTATAGCACCAAGTTTATACGAATGGTTGAAAATGGTGAATTGGAAATAAAAAAACAAAAAGCAACATATGTAGGCCTTAATAAAAGAAAAAATATAGTAGATGTTAATGCAAGAATCTCCTTGCCTACACAAATTAAAGAATTAGATGCAAGACAACTTATTTCATTATTGACAGACTATTTAAAAGAAATATTTGAAATGAAAAAATTTCATGAATATTATTTCGATATTGAAGAAAAAGACGCATTATTGACAGAGGAATTGGTAAAGAAATTAAAAAGATGGCCTTATAAATGTGGGCTTAAAACAATACCATCGTTTAAAATAAATTTGAAAAAATACAACAAAAATGTTTAAGTGAATTCGTGCTTTCTTATAATACTTTGATTATTATAAGAATTAAGGTATTAAATACAAGTTTGAAACTACTTTAATATTGCGTGAGAAATACCTCACACAGAATGTCCGGTTTTATTCATTTTCAAACAAAAGTGAACATTTAAGATAATGATAATCAATAGTATAGGAATTAAAAATCCTATTCATAACCCTGAGGTCTCGGGTTCAAATCCCGATCTCGCTACAAAGCCTGTCACGAAAGTGACAGGCTTTTTTAATGCGAAGCTGCGAAACAAGCTTGCTTGATTGAGCGGATGAGCGTTAAAAAAGCCAACTGAACGCGAAGCGTTTAGTTGAAAGGCTTTGGGTAAGGCGAACTGTTATGGGATGACAATGCGCAGCATTGGCCATCCCGATCTCGCTACATGAAAATCAAGGACTTGCGTTAAATCGTGAGTCCTTTTTTGTGTGAGGAAAATAGGCATTTTATAGTGAAACCCTTTCTATTATTGAGTTTTTTTGCGTGAGGAAAATAGGCATTTTATAGTGAAACCCTTTCTATTATTGAGTTTTTTTGCGTGAGGAATGACATATATAACATTAGTTGTATGATTACTTTTTTATTTCAATTATTTATTCCTTTGTAGTGTCAACTAAATAATAAACCATAGGCACTAAAAACACGGTCAAAATTAAGGATGAAAGAAGTCCGCCAATAATTACCCATGCCAAACCGTTTTTCCATTCTGCGGCCGTTCCTGTAGCCAATGCAATAGGTAGCATGCCCACAACCATAGACAGTGTTGTCATTAAGATTGGTCGCATACGTCCTTTTCCTGCAATTACTAAGGCTTCTTTGAAGTGTTTCCCTTCTGCTTTCAATTGGTTAGTAAAATCTACAATAAGAATAGCGTTTTTCACGACCAGTCCCATCAACATAATTAAACCTAGCAATGCGAACAAACTTAAATGATTTAAAGACAAATTCAATGCGAGGAAGGCGCCAATTGCGGCTACAAGAATAGAAAACAAAACCACAAACGGATACACGAAACTATCATATAGAGCAACCATAATTAGATAAATGAGTAAAAACGAGATAAGTAATACAGAACCTAAAGCACCAAAACTGTCATTCTGCCTTTTAATGTCACTGCCCCAAGTCATTTGTATGCCCTTAGGTAAAGGATTTTCTTTGAGATAAGCTACTACTTCATCTGCTACAGTTCCCGATGGTCTGCCTAATGCGTCAGAAGTGATTGTCACTGCTGGCTGTCTGTCTTTTCGTTCTAATAATGACGGAGAATTATTTTGCTCAACTTTTGCAAACTGTGAAACTTCAATTGGTAATCCTATTGGGTTAATGATAGAAAGTTGTTGAATATTCTCATAATTCTTACGGTTAAATTCATCTAACCAAATTCTTACTGGATATTCTGTTCCTTTTTCGGTAAGCGTTGCATCGTCATTACCCGTGAAGGCTGTTCTTAAATTTAAACCAACGTAAGCCGTTGTTAGACCTAAACGCTGCATTTTATCTTTGTCAGGAATTATTTTAAATTCGGGACTTCCTGCTTCAACGGACAAGCGAACATTATCAGCGCCTGGAATTTTTTCAATAATTGTTTTTAAATCATTTCCACTCTGCATCACCAAATCTAAATTGCTCCCGCTTATAGTAATTTCAATAGGAGCCGAACGTGGTATTAAGCCCAAAGCTGCCATTGAATAATTTATACTTGGAAATTTTAATTTTAAGTCTTCTCTAAGTTTTTTCATAAATGTTTCTGTCGGCACATTTTTGAGTTCTTTTTTCGACTTTAATTGAATGGTAAATTCTGTTTTGTTTGCTGAACCAACACCTAAACTTCCAATACCTGTGCTTGGCCCACCAACGTTACTAAATACAGTTGCTACTTCTGGTTGTTGAATGATATAAGTTTCAACTTGTGTTGCAATTTTATTATTCTGTTCAATTGAAGTAAACTTGTCAAATTCCAACGCCATTTTGAATTTTCCTTGGTCACCTGTTGAAATAAGTTCTTTGCCAATAATTCCTTGTTTCATAATGCCTAAAGTCATTACAAACAGCATCAAAACTATTCCTGTGAATATTAGTTTATGGCTTAATACCCATTCTAATTGTTTACCATACCAATTGGTGAAATTTTCTAATTGATGCTCAAACCAAAGCAAAAAACGATTGAAAAAATTGGAAGGTTGTAAATCTTCTTTCTTCCCAATTCGTGAAGCCAACCATGGAGTTAGTGTGAATCCAACTAGTAAACTGGTAAGTGTAGAAGTTATTACAACAACCGAAAATTGTTTGAGCATATCAGCAACAAACACTTGGAGAAAAAGAATAGGCAAGAAAACAACTACGTCAACTAAGGTAATCGATAATGCTGAAAAGCCAATTTCCATACGACCATCCATTGCAGCAGTTCGTTTATCCTTTCCCTTGTCTAAATGCTTTTGGATGTTTTCCAAAACAACAACAGCATCATCCACCAAAATACCTATGATTAAAGACATTGCCAATAAAGTCATCAAGTTTAATGTATAACCTAAAAGCCACATAACAGCAAAGGCTGTAACAAGAGAAGTTGGAATAGCAATGATAACTATTAATGAATTTCTGAAACTTCTTAGGAATAGAAGCATCACTAATGATACCAAAATCACGGCTAAAATCAAGTCAAAAACAACTGAATTAACTGCTGCAATGGTATTATCGGTGCTGTCGTCTGCAATTATGAAATTTATACCTAAACTTGCATTTTGTTCCTCAATTGATTTAAATTTTTTACGAACTAATTTTGAAACATCAACGGCATTTGCATCACCTTGTTTTTTTAGTAAAAGTCCAATGCCATCTTTGCCATTGTATCTACTGATAGAAGTTGTTTCTTTAACATCATCCTTTACTACTGCTACATCTTTTACATATACAGGACTGCCATAAACAGGCATTGCCACTTGAACATTTTTAATATCATCTAATGATGTAAATTTGCCTGTTAAACGAACTGAATTATTCTCTTTTTCGGTTTGGACTTTTCCGGCGGGAAGATCTATACCAGAACGATTAATTGCTTCCACAATTTGAAGCATGGATACTTTATACTGTTTCAGTTTCTCTTGGTCTATTCTTACCTGAATTTCTCTTTCTTGTCCTCCTAAAATAGTAATCTCTGCTACTCCTTTTATTTGCTGTATTTGCGGCAAATAATCATCTTTCATTTTTTGATAAAATTCAGTAGCAGATAAATTACTTGTAGCACTAATGGACATTATAGGCAAGTCATTTGGCGAAACTTTACTCATTACAGGACTTAAAATATCCTGCGGTAAATCTTTTCGGATATTGTCAATATATCGCTGTGCATCTTGCATTGTTTTATCTAAATCTGTTCCGTATTTCAGGTTGGCAATGATAATAGAGGCATTCGGCAATGATTTTGTAACTAAATAATCTACACCTTCTAAGTTGGATAAAGCATCTTCTATTCTTCGTGAAACTGATGTTTCCACCTCATTTGGTTCTGCCCCGGGGTATACTGTTTTAATTACAACTACTGGCTGATTAAAGTCGGGCATTAACTCATAACTTAAATTTTTATAGCCGATAACTCCTAATAGAGTAAAGACGCTGAAAAGCACTATAATCAGCGAAGGTCGTTTAATTGAAATTTCTGTGATATTCATTTTTCGCTGATTTTATTTGACAATTACATTCGCGCCGTCAAAGAGATTTATAAATCCTTTGGTTATAATCACATCTCCTTCATTTAATCCATTTGACACAACCACTTTATTCTGTATATTTTTTGAAATAGTAATATTTTGTAAAACAGACTTTCCGTTTTTTATCACATAAACTTGAGGTTGATTGGCTGAGCCAACTATTACTGATGATGGAATAATTATGCCCTTTTTCTGCGTAATATTTTTTAAATTTACCTTTCCAAACATCCCAGATTTTATTTTCAAATCGGAAGTATTGTTTACTAAAAATTGAACGGGGAAACTACTTCCTATATTCGCTTTGCTGCCTATCATAATTGATTTGCCATTAAATGATTTTTCAGAATATGCATCTGCTGTGATAGTATAATTTTCATTTAATTTAAATTGACTTAAATCATTTTCCGGAACGTTTACTGTGAATTTCAAATTTTTAATGTCCGTTAGTTGAAGCAACGGGACTCCCGGAGCAGCAAAAGCACCTTCTTCACTTAGTTTTGCTGTAACTACACCATTGAAAGGTGCTTTGATTGTAGTTTTATTTATTTGTTCCGTCAAAGTTGCACGCTGAACTTTTGCTGATCTTAATCCTAACGCTGCTTTCTCTAGCTGAACACCCTGAATGGCATCATTTTTAGCTAAAATGGTATATCGGTTTACATCCGCTTCTAAACCTTCAATTTGCACTTCAATAGTTTGTAGTTGCAATTTTAAAAGTGAATTATCTAAATGAATTAAAGACTGTCCTTTACTTACAACACTTCCAATATCAACTAAAACGTTATTGATTTTCCCTTGTGTTTCGGCACTTATTTTAGTTTCCTTATTTGGTTCAAAAGTACCTGAATAGAAATATTCGGCATTTACATTTTCAATGTGTAATGTGTCGACTTGAACATTAATTGCTTGTTCTTTATCGTATTGGTAAACTTTACTTTGTGTTATTTCTTTATTTTTTTTCAATTTAATTATCACAAAAGCAATTATCGTCATTAACATGATGAGGTATAAGGCTTTCTTTATCATTGATGATTTTGTATTCATTGTAGATACTATTTAGTTGTTGAAATATTGCCAGTTATTTTTTTAAGTTCTAAATCCGACTTAAGATAGTCAATCACAGAGGTTAGATATGTTTGTTGTGCTTCTCGCAGCGCATTGTCGGCAAGCAAAACATCTGTTAAACTTGCTGTTCCCTGCTTTTGTTGTAGTAGCGTCTGCATGTAAATCGTTTTTGCCAGTTCAATATTCTCGATTGTTGTTTCTACTGATTTTCTAGCAACTATTCTTTGCCGTTTTGCATTTTCAACCTGCATATTATTTTGTTCAGTTAGTAATCTGAATTGAAGTTCATTATTTTGGAGTTCAAATCTTTTTTGATTGATTTTTCGTTGTGTAATTGTTCCGTTAAATAATGGATATGAGAGTTGGATACCAGCAAAGCCAATTGGGTAGAATTTTAGGAAATCATTGGGTTGTTTGTCATATCCAAATCCTGTGGCTCCATACATTCCAATAAGATTTATAGAAGGCAAATACTTCAACTTTCTTAAAGTGTTAAATTCACTTGATAGCATTCGATTTTGAGTTTTTAAGATGCGAATATCTAAAATTGAAGAAGTTCTGTACTCATTTACATTCTTGTATTGTATGGTTGGTTCAATTTTTATATTTTCCTCTAACGAAATACCTATTGTAAATTTCAAGGCATTTAATACTTGTTCGTATTTACTACTAATACTCTCTTTTTGAGTAATTAGTTGAGCTACTTGTAATTTCACTTTATTTACATCTGTTCCTTTAGCAAGAAGTTGTTCATTGAGCAAATGTATATTTATTAAAAGTCGTTCTGCATTAATTAAGTTACTATCAATAAAGGCTAATTGATGATGTAAAATTTGTGCATTGTAATAGAGATTCGAGATTTCAAAATAAATTTGTTCTTCGTTTTTTTTGTATTGTAATTCTGTTAATTCTGATGCAACTTTTGTGATTTGGATTGCTCCATAAACCTGTGGATTATACAAGGGAATTGATAATTGTAAGTTTGCGTTAATGTTGTGAGGAACTCCAAATTGGGCTTCTTTAAACTGTCCCTCGGGTGCAGTTGGATTAAAAGTTGACAATGGCATTAATTGATATGGAAGATTTGTGAAATACTTATAATCTGTATTTGCTGCTACCTTGGGTATTAAATTTCCCTTTGCTTCTTTTTCTTTTTGTTCGCCAATAGCCATACTATTTCTACTGATTTGTAAAGTTTTATTGTGAACTTTTGCAGTATCAATACACTGTTGCATTGTCCAAACTTGCCCATTAGCTGATTTATAGCCTATTGTAAAAAGTAATATAATAATAAATTGTGTGTGAGTATTTACTAACTTCATTTGTCAAATTTTTTATTTTATAAGATCAATTGATTTTTCATTTTTCAAGCATTTTTAGAAGTCCGTTTAAAACATTTTTACCATCTTTCACTAGATTGGTTTTGTTGCCTGAAAGTTTCCATTTTAACACCACCATCCTCATACTTCCCATAATAATTGTTGTAATAGTGTCAGCACCTAATTCTTTTCTAAAAATACTTTCGTTTTGTCCTCTTACAATTAGTGCGTTAATGTTTTTTTGCATCAATTCCATTATTGTTGAAACTTGTATGCGTAAATCTTTATTAAATTGAAATATGCCTTCAGAAAAAATCACGCTAACTATGGCAGGTTTTTGGACAAATGAGTTTAGCTGTGACGAAAAAACATTCTTCAAAAGTTCAGAAGGATTTTTTTCTTTATCTTCTAATATTACTGATAGCCGTTCATTCATTTCTAAAATGAAATAGGTTAATACTCCAAGTAGTATTTCGTTTTTACTTTTAAAATGTCTATACAATGCGGCTTCAGATAAACTTAAGTCAGATGCTAAGTTTTTTATAGTCAATTCCTGAATTCCGAATTTATCAATTCGAAGGGTAGCGGATTCCATTATTTCTACTTGTCTTTCGCTAAATTTCTTATTTTTCATTTTTCATTTTTAAATTAATGAACTAAAACCCGATCCATATTACAGATGCAGTCATTATAAAAGAACCAATTTTTAAAAGACTCGAGGTAAATGCCTATATTTATATTAATATTTGCTTGGCATTCATAACCCAATCAAACCCAACCAAGAAATAGGTTTTTAATATAATATTGTTAGTGAGTATTTACTTACAAATGTACTATTATAATTTAGATTTCCAAATAATAATGTAATCTAGGATATTAATAGTTACAACATTTGTTCTAAAATACCCTAAACGTGGTCAAATACAGCTATATTTTCTCTGCGTTAGGAACACCTCACACATAATGTCCACTTTTATACTAAATTACTCGAAAGTGAACATTTTTGATACTGATAATCAATAGGTTGCTATATCCAAGATAGATTCATAACCCTGAGGTCTCGGGTTCAAATCCCGATCTCGCTACAAAGCCTCTCAACAAAGTTGAGAGGCTTTTTTGTTTTGAGGCTGTGTCGAAAGCTTGCTTTCGTAAACAGACGAAAAGCAAAAAAGCCAAACGATTCGCATCGCGAATTGTTTTAAAGGCTTTGGGTAAGGCAAAACATTCAGGGATG
>JACCDH011541733.1_pt1 | contig 15571 bp, 13 predicted proteins | sample 7442481 | NCBI WGS metagenome assembly JACCDH01 (sample SAMN15323433, study PRJNA562643) | freshwater metagenome | isolation source: river surface water | place: USA:Blue River Watershed | collected 2017-08-15
CATAGCCAAAAACTTCGCGCAGGATGGGCAGATGAAGGGACACGTGGACTTGGACAACTTTTGAAGTGGTGATTGTCCGCTATTGAAGAAGCGCTATTTGTAAAGAGGCCTCAGGTGTTACGCCGCTGTTTTTGGTTTGTATGAAGTTTATTTGCGGCGATGCTGTGGTGCGGTGTGGTGGGTGTTTCGCACGGCGTTCAGGTCGAAGGGGGCCTCGTTCGCCGGAAGTGTAGAAGACATGGCGGTTCCGTCAGAAGGGGCCGCCGCAGGGGCGGCCCTTGCAAAGCCCCCGGCAGGGGCGGAGGATCAGCGGAAGGCGACCGGCTTGCCAGCGGCGTCCTTGATCTCGGCGCCCCACAGGCGCTCGATCTGCTGCTTCACGCTCGCGGGCATCGGCACGTAGTCGAGGTCCTCGGCGGTCTTGTCGCCGTTCTTGTAGGCCCAGTCGAAGAACTTCAGGGCGGCAGCGGCCTCGGCCGGCTTGTCCTGCAGCTTGTGCATCAGGATGAAGGTGGCGCCGGTGATCGGCCAGGACTGCGCACCCGGCTGGTTGGTGAGGATCTGGTTGAACGTCTCGTTCCACTTGGCGCCGGCGGCAGCGGCCTTGAAGGCGGAATCGTCCGGCGAGACGAACTGGCCGGCGGCGTTCTGCATCAGGGCGAAGGTCATCTTGTTCTGCTTCACGTAGGCGTACTCGACGTAGCCGATCGAGTTGGGCAGGCGGCCCACGAAGGCGGCCACGCCCTCGTTGCCCTTGCCACCGGCGCCGGTGGGCCAGTTGACGGCGGTACCCTCACCCACCTTGGCCTTCCACTCCGGGTTCACCTTGGACAGGTAGTTGGTGAAGATGAAGGTGGTGCCGGAGCCGTCGGCGCGGCGCACCGGGGCGATGGCGGCGTCGGGCAGGTTCAGGCTGGGGTTGAGGGCCTTGATGGCGGCGTCGTTCCACTTGGTGATCTTGCCCAGGTAGATATCGCCCAGCACCTGGCCGTTCAGGCGCATCTGGCCCGGGTTGATGCCCTTGACGTTGATCACCGGCACGACGCCGCCGATCACGGTGGGGAACTGGATCTGGCCCTTCTTGGCCAGGTCCTCGTCCTTCAGGGGCATGTCGGAGGCACCGAAGGCCACGGTCTTGGCGTCGATCTGGCGGATGCCGGCGCCCGAGCCGACCGACTGGTAGTTGATCTTCACGCCGGTGGCCTTGTTGTAGTCGGCCGCCCACTTGGAGTACAGCGGGGCGGGGAAGGAAGCGCCGGCGCCGGTGACTTCCTGGGCGGACGCCAGGCCGGCGACGGACAGGGAGGACAGGCTCAGGAGGCCGATGGCGGCGAACCGCAGGGTCTGTTTCATGGGTCGGTTTCCTCGTTGGACAGCGAAGGGGATGACAGGGAAGGAAGAAATTACAGGGGAACTCTAGGCAGGCGGCGTGACAGCCATGTGACAAATTGCGGTCACATTTCCGTCATGCGGAATTCACGGGGTTGTCATGAACGATCCCTACGCTCATGTGCGGTTTTTCATCAACCCCTCCTGGAGAACGACACCATGACCCCCCGCCGCCTTTTCGTCGCCGCCCCGGCCCTGCTGGCCCTGGCCGTCCTGGCCGGTTGCGCCACCCAGCCGACCCCGGTGTCCGTGGCCGACACCCTGGCCCGCGAGCCCCAACTGAGCACCCTGAACGGCCTGGTCCAGAAAGCCGGCCTGGCCGACACCCTCAAGGGCACCGGCCCGTTCACCGTCTTCGCCCCGACCAACGATGCCTTCAAGGCCGTGCCCCAGAAGACCCTGGACGACCTGGCCAAGGACCCGGCCCGCCTCAAGGCCGTCCTCACCTACCACGTGCTGCCGGGCAAGGTCGATTCGGCCAGCGTGAAGAACGCCAACGTCAAGACCGTCGAGGGCGGCAACGTCGCGGTGGCCAAGGCCGGCGCCTTCGTCACCGTGGAGGACGCGATGGTGCAGCAGGCCGACATCGCCGCGACCAACGGCGTGGTCCACACCATCGACCGCGTGCTGCTGCCGCCGGTGCGTCGCTGATCGCAGGCCGCCCCCGCAGCCGCTGCCGGGGCAGGCCTCCAGACGGCGGGCAGCCCCCGGGGGCGCCCGCCGTTTTTTGTGCCAGATTCCATTTCGATCGTTTCCCTCCCGACACAGCACGCCCTGCTATGCTGGCCCGCACATGAAGCACGGAACCCTCCTCGCCGCCGTCGACCTCGGCTCCAACAGCTATCGCCTGGAGATCGGGCGGCACGACCATGGCGTGATCCAGCGCGTCGAATACCTCAAGGAAACCGTGCGCCAGGGCGGCGGCCTCGACGAGACGCGCAACCTCACCGCGGACGCGATGCAGCGGGGCTGGGACTGCCTCGCGCGGTTCGGCGAGCGGCTGGCCGGCTTCAAGCCGTCGCAGGTGCGCGCGGTGGCCACCCAGACCCTGCGCGAGGCCCGCAACCGCGACACCTTCCTGGCGCGTGCCCACGAGGTGCTGGGCTTTCCCATCGACGTCATCGCCGGCCGGGAGGAAGCCCGCCTGATCTACCAGGGGGTGGCCCACCTGCTGCCGCAGTCCGACGAGCGCCGCCTGGTGGTGGACATCGGCGGCCGTTCCACCGAGCTGATCATCGGCCAGGGCTTCGCCGCCGGCACGCTGGAGAGCTTCCGGGTGGGCAGCGTGGCCTGGTCGCAGAAGTACTTCCCGCAGGGCGAGTTCACCGCAGCGGCCTTCGACCGGGCGGAGATCGCGGCCAAGGCCATCCTCGACGAGGCGCTGGACGCCTACCCGCGCAGCGCCTGGGACTGCGCCTACGGCTCCTCCGGCACCGTCGGCGCGGTCGGCGACGTGCTGGCCGCCTGCGGCTTCGACGCGGGCCACGTGACGGCCGAGGGCCTGCGCTGGCTGCGCGAGCGGCTGCTGGCCGCGCGCCACGCCGACCGCGTCCGGCTGGACGGGCTCAAGGAGGACCGGCGTCCCGTCATCGGCGGCGGGCTGGCGGTGCTGCTGGCCCTGTTCGACCTGCTGGACATCGACCGGCTGCATGTGGCGCAGGGCGCCCTGCGCCACGGCGTCCTCTACGACCTGCTCGACCGGGAAACGCCGGCCACCGACCTGCGCTCGGCGACCGTCGAACGCCTGGCGACGCGTTTCGGCGTGGACGACGCCCAGGCCCGCCGGGTGGCACTGGCGGCCTGCGGCCTGCTGCAGCAGCTCGAAGGCGGCGCCGACCCCCATTCGCGCCCCCTGCGCAAGCTGGCCTGGGCCGCGCGGCTGCATGAAATCGGCAGCCTGGTCGCCCACGAGGACTATCACAAGCATGGCGCCTACGTCCTCGACCATGTCGACGCGCCGGGCTTTGCCCAGAGCGAGCTGCACCGCCTGAGCCTGCTGGTGCTCGGCCACCGGGGCAAGTTGCGCAAGCTCGATACGGCCTTCGGTGACGACCTGTTCGTGCGGCAGCTGCTGGCGCTGCGGCTGGCGGTCATCCTGTGCCACGCCCGGCGCGACCCGCAGGCCGACGGCCTGCTGCTGCAGGACCACGGCGGAACGATCACGCTGACCCTGCCGGCCGGATGGGCCGCGGCCTACCCGCAGTCGGCCCACCTGCTGCGCGAGGAAGTCGCCGCCTGGCAGAAGACCTCCCGCAGCTTCGTGGTGCAGGAGGCCGCCGGCAGCCAGGACGACGCCGCGACGGCGGGGCGGCAGCGGGAAATCGCCTGAGGGGGCTGCTTGTAACGGGATGAAACCGGAAACGGTATAAACTGTATAAACAGTTTCATTCCTGAAGGAGCAGTCCCGTGGCCACCCGCAACACCCCCACCCCTGCCAAGCCGGCACCGTCCGCCTCCCCTGCCGCGAAGGCGGCCCGCCCGGCGCCGCGCAAGGCTTCTGCCAAGGCGCCCGTGAAGGCGGCCGCCAAGGTACCCGCGAAAGCACCTGCGAAAGCGCCGGCCCGGGCGCGGGCCAAAACCGACGGTGACAAGCCCCGCAAGCCCAAGATGGTCCGCGACAGCTTCACCATGCCCAAGCCCGAATATGCGGTGATCGAGGCGCTCAAGCAGCGGGCCGCCCAGGCGGGCCGGCCGGCCAAGAAGAGCGAACTGCTGCGCGCCGGCCTCCGGCTGCTGGAAGGCCTGCCCAGCGCCGCGCTGGTCGCGGCGCTGCAGGCGCTGCCCGCGATCAAGACCGGGCGCCCGGCCAAGGCCTGACCCGGGCCCCGCTGGCGGTCAGCCGGCGTGGGCCAGCATGCCGCCCGGCCGACCCACGCCCTGCGGCTGCCGCAGCGGCGGCCGCCCGAAGGACAGGTAGGTCCACCCCGCCAGCCCCGGGTCGTCCGGCGCGAAGAGGTTGCGGCCGTCGACCAGCGTGGCGCCGGCCATCTCGCCGCGCATGCGGGGGAAATCCGGCTGCCGGAACTGCGGCCACTCGGTGCAGACCACCAGGGCATGCGCGCCGGCCAGCGCCTCGTACATGCCGCCGGCCAGCGCCAGGTCGGCCCGATCGCCATAGAGGCGGCGGGTGGCGGCCATCGCCACCGGGTCATAGGCCTGCACCCGCGCCCCCGCCTGCCACAGGGCTTCCATCAGCGCGCGGCTGGGCGCCTCGCGCATGTCGTCGGTGCCCGGCTTGAAGGCCAGGCCCCACAGCGCGATGGTGCGGCCCGCCAGCTGCCCCTCGCCGCCGAAATGCGCCGCGAGCTTGTGGAACAGGCGCTCCTTCTGCCGCCGGTTCACCCCCTCGACCTCGGCCACCAGCCGCGCCGAGTAGCCCTGCTGCTGCGCCATCCGCGCCAGCGCCTGCACGTCCTTCGGAAAGCAGCTGCCGCCGTACCCGCAGCCGGCCTGCAGGAAATGCGGGCCGATGCGCGGATCCGCCGCCATGACGCGGCGTACCTGCTCGATGTCGGCGCCCATGAGCTCGGCCAGGTTGGCCATCTCGTTCATGAAACTGATGCGGGTGGCCAGCATCGCGTTGGCCGCGTACTTGGCCAGTTCGGCGCTGCGCAGGTCCATCGCCATGATGCACCCCGGCGGCAGGTTCATCGGCGCATACAGGGCGTGCAGGCGATCGAGCGCGACAGGCGAGTCGGCGCCCAGCACCACCCGGTCCGGCGCGGTGAAATCGGCGATGGCGGCGCCCTCCTTGAGGAACTCGGGGTTCGACGCGACGTCGAAACCCGGCGCCACGCCCCGCGCGGCCAGCGTGGCGGCCATGACGTCCCGCACCGCGCCGGCGGTGCCCACCGGCACGGTGGACTTGTCGACCACCAGGCGGTAGCCGTCCATGTGCCGGGCGATCGTGCGGGCCGCCTCCAGCACGTGGCGCAGGTCGGCCGAGCCGTCCTCGCCGGCCGGGGTGCCCACCGCGATGAACTGCACCTCGGCGAACGCCACCGCCTCGGCGGCGTCGGTGGTGAAGCGCAGCCGGCCGTCGGCCTGGGTGCGATGGACGATTGCGTCCAGCCCCGGCTCCCAGATCGGGATCTCGCCGCGGCGCAGGCCCGCGATGCGGTCCTCGTCCAGGTCGACGCACAGGACCCGGTGCCCGGCATCGGCCAGGCAGGCGCCCGTCACGAGGCCCACGTAGCCGGCCCCGAAGATGGTGAGGTTCATGGAAGGGGTTCTCCGTCCGGGGAATGCGGGAATCAGCGCGGCGCAACGCCGACGGCCGCCGGCAGTGCGGCCGCGGCCTGGGCGGCGGGCACCGGGGACGGCTTCCACGCCAGCATCTCCAGCCGCCCGTCCGCATGCTCGACGAGCGCACTGCGGCTTTCCACCCAGTCGCCGTCGTTGCAATACAGCACGCCGTCGATCATGCGCATCTCGGCGCGGTGGATATGGCCGCACAGCACGCCCTGGTGGCCGCGGCGGCGCGCCTCGTCGGCCACCGCCTCCTCGAAGGAGTTGACGTAGCTCACCACCTTCTTGACGCGGTCCTTGAGGTAGGCCGAGAGCGACCAGTAGGGCAGCCCCAGCCGCGCGCGCAGCGAATTGAGGTGGCGGTTCAGGCGCAGCACCACGTCGTACATCTGGTCGCCGACATAGGCCAGCCAGCGGGCATGCTGGACGACCGCGTCGAAGTAGTCGCCGTGGATCACCCACAGGCGGCGGCCGTCGGCGGTGGTGTGCACCGCCTCCTGCTGGACATCGATGCCGCCGAACTGGTGGCCCACGAAATGGCGCACGAATTCGTCGTGGTTGCCGGGCACGTAAATGATCTTGCAGCCCTTGCGCGCGCGCCGCAGGAGCTTCTGCACCACGTCGTTGTGCGCCTGGGGCCAGTACCAGCGGCGCCGCAGCTGCCAGCCGTCGATGATGTCGCCGACCAGGTACAGGTATTCGCTGTCGTTGTCCCGGAGGAATTCGAGCAGCGCCTCCGCCTGGCATCCCGGTGTCCCCAGGTGGATGTCCGAGATGAAAATGGCGCGGTACCGGTGCCGCGAGGCCTCGTGCATGTCCTGGCCGGCCCCGCCGGCAGCGTCCGCGAGCGTGTCGAATAGTTGGCGCATGGACGCCCACTGTCCGGGCAGGCCGTGTCACCGATATGTCGGGCCGGTGGCGCTTTTTTGACGTGGCGTGCGCGCCGGGGCGTCATCAGGCGTTCACGCGCCGGCCGCAAGCTGGCGGAGTCGCCCTCCCGCCCCCATGCCCCACGGCTTCCACTGGATCATCGCCGCGCAGTTCGTGTCCGCCCTGGCGGACCATGCGCTCCTCATCGTGACCATCGCCGCGCTGGACGCACAGGGCCTGCCCGGGTGGTGGGCCCCACTGCTGAAACTCGGCTTCACCCTGTCCTACGTGGTGCTGGCGCCGGTGGCCGGTCCGCTGGCCGACGCGGTCCCCAAGGGGCGGCTCATGGCGTGGATGAACGCGATCAAGGGACTGGCCTGCGTGGCGCTGCTGGCCGGCATGAACCCGGTGCTGGCGTTCACCGTGGCCGGCCTGGGCGCCGCCGGCTACGCGCCGGCCAAGTACGGGCTGATCACCGAGCTGGTGCCGCCGCGCCAGCTGGTGGCGGCCAACGGCTGGATCGAGGTGTCGGTGGTCTGCGCCGCGCTGCTGGGCGTCGGCCTGGGCGGCTACCTCGTCAGCGCCCACTGGCTCGGAAGCGGGCTGGCGCAGGCATGGGGCGCGTCGGTGGGCGCGCCCCTGACGCTGTCCATCGCCACGCTGGCGGCGCTGTACCTGCTGGCCGGCCTCCTGAACCTGCCGGTACCGGCCAGCCGCGCCCGCTACCCGGCCAGCGCGATCCATCCCCGGGCGCTGTGCCAGGACTTCTGGCGCGCCAACCTGCGCCTGTGGCGGGACCCGGAAGGGGGCCGGCTCTCCCTGAGCGTGACCACGCTGTTCTGGGGCGTGGGCGCGGCACTGCAGTTCATCGTGCTGCGCTGGGCGCAGGACCTGCTGGGCCTGAGCCTGAGCCAGGCCGCCTACCTGCAGGCGGCGGTGGCCATCGGGGTGGTGGCCGGCGCGGTCGCCGCCGGCCGGTGGGTGCCGCTGCACCGCGCGCCGGGCATGCTGTGGGCCGGCGTGGCGCTGGGCGGGCTGATGGTGGTGATGGCCCAGGTGCGCGACGTGCCGCTGGCGGTGGCACTGCTGCTGGTGGCCGGGACCATGGGTGGCCTGATGGTGGTGCCCCTCAACGCGCTGCTGCAGCACCGCGGGCATGTGCTCCTGAGCGCGGGCCGCTCGATCGCGGTGCAGGGCTTCAACGAAAACGCCAGCGTACTGGCGCTGGTGGGCGTGTACGCGCTGCTCACGGGCGCCGACTGGCCGGTGCAGCGGGTGATGTGGGTGCTGGGCGCCGGCATCGCGCTGGCAATTGGCGCGCTGTGGTGGGCGCAGGCGGGGTCGCGAGCACGGGGCCAGACCGGCGGCTGACCCCGCGCCGCCTCAGATGGCCGGTCCCCCGTGGACGAGCGGTACCACGCCGCCGTCATCATGCAGGCTGCCGATGCGGGCGCCCGGCTCATCCCCCCGCGCCTGCCGCAGCAGCTCCTCGAAGCGCCCGACCACGCTGTCCCAGTTTTCTGCGAGGGCGCGCTCGCGCGCCGCCCCGGACATCGCGCGGCGGCGCAGGCCGTCCTGCAGCAGCGCCCCGAGCGCGGGCGCGAAATCCTGCGGCCGCCGCGGGTCCACCAGCACGCCGGCCGCGCCATCGCGCAAAAGGTGGCCGGCGGCCGCATGGTCGAAGCCGACACAGGGCAGGCCGCTGGCCAGGGCCTCCAGTACCACGTTGCCGAACGTTTCGGAGAGGCTGGGGAAGGCGAACAGGTCGGCGCTCGCATAGTGGGCCGACAGGTCGTCGCCGCGGCGCGCGCCGGCAAAGACGGCCTCCGGGCAGGCCGCCTGCAGCTCGCTGCGCTGCGGGCCGTCGCCCACCAGCAGCAGGCGGGCGCGGGGATGCGCCTGCCGCAGCACGCGCCACGCGCGCAGCAGCAGGTGCAGGTTCTTCTCCGGCGCGAGACGCCCGACGACGGCCACGACCGGGTCCCCGGGGCCCACGCCCCAGGACGCGCGCAGCGCCTCGCTGCGCCAGGCCGGCGAGAAACGGCGGGTGTCCACGCCGCGCGGCAACACCACCAGGCGCTGGAAGTTCAGCGCCTGCAGTTCGTCGCGCAGGGCCTCGGTGGGCACCGTGGTGACCTGCGCGCGGTTGTGGAACTTGCGCAGGTAGGCGGTGATCGGCCGCTGCAGCCAGCCGATGCCGTAGTGCGCGGTGTAGGTGTGGAAGTTGGTGCGGAAGTCCGAGGTGACGGGAAGCCGCAGGTGGAGCGCGGCGTTGAGCGCCGACCAGCCCAGGGGCCCCTCGGTGGCCACGTGCACCAGGTCCGGCCGCTGCATCGCCCAGTGGCGGATCAGGCGCCGCTTGGCCGGCATGCCCATGCGAAGGCCGGGGTAGCGCGGGATCGGCAGGCCGCGCGTGAGGAGTTCGTCGCCGCCCTGCCGCAGTGACTGCGCGTCGGCGGGCTGGGCGGGGCGGATGATCTCGAGATCATGCCCCCGCTCCCGCAGGCCCTCGACCAGCCGCGCCAGCGTGAGCGACACGCCGTTGATCTCCGGCGGGAAGGTTTCGGTGACGATGGCCACGCGCAGGCTGCGGCGGCCCGCGGGCAGGCTTTCGACCAGGATGTCGCTGGGCGAAGGATCCGGAGGCGAGTTCTGGCGCATGCCGCCATGCTGGGGGCCGGATATCTCAATCCCGTGACAGCCGGCGCGCACCCGCGGGTTGTCACGGCTTTTTCACGCAAGGCCCCCACGATGCGCTGCCAGGAGGGCCGAAGGCGGCCCGCCCTTTCCCTAGGAGACGCCTGTGAATGCCTTCCTCAAGACCCTGCGGGAACAACGCTGGGACGACCACCGCTACTACCACCAGAGCCGCATCAATCAGGCCCTGCACCTGTTCAGCGCCCTGAGCTTCCTGGTGGCCTACGTGCTCCTGTTCATCGAGCCGGCCTGGGCCGGGCTGGTCGCCTGGTGCGTCTCCATGGTGAGCCGCCAGCTGGGCCACTACGTGTTCGAGCCCCGCGGCTACGACGAGATCAACCAGGTCACCGACGAATACAAGGAGGCGGTCAAGGTGGGCTTTAACATGCAGCGCAAGTCGGTGCTGCTCACCGTGTGGATCCTGCTACCGGCCCTGCTGTGGTTCCAGCCGTCGCTGGGCGGCCTGATCGAGCCGGCCGCCAACGCGCAGGAGTGGCTGCACGACGTCGGCATCGTGTGGCTGGCCCTGGGCGTCGCCGGGCTGCTGTTCCGGGTGGCGCAGCTGTGGCTGCGGGACGGCTGGCTGCCGGCCGTGGCCTGGGCCACCAAGATCATCACCGACCCGGTGCACGACGTGATCCTGTACCACAAGGCGCCGTTGGCCCTGCTGCGCGGCGAGCTGCGCGACCCGATGCACCACGTGGCGCACGGAAAGGACTGAGCGCCCGGGGCCTCGGCCGGGCCCCTGCCCTCATCTCAGGCCCGGCCCAGCCGCCGGGCCAGCATCTCCTTCAGCACACTCCGCCGGATCTCCCGGTTCGACGCCTTCGACTGGCCATGCCACCAGCCGCCCTCCCGCATGGCCCGTGCCGCCGCCACGAAGCGGCTCACCACCTCGCCGAACTCGGCCTCGCCGTAGTTCAGGCTGAAGATCAGGCGGCCACTGCCCACCCAGCTCAGGCCCAGGCCCTGTTGCCGCAGGTAGAACTGGAACATCCAGTTGTAGCGGGACGGCTCGGTGTAGAGCACCGTCCAGATGGTGGACAGGCCGGCCACACGCACCGGCAGGCCTTCGGCCTGCAGCGCTGCATTCATGCGGGCCAGCCGGTCGCTCCAGCGCGCGTCCAGGCCGTCGTAGAGCGACCGCACCGGCTCGCTGTCCAGGCGCTGCAGGAAGACGTTCATGGCCCCCATGACATAGGGGTGGGCGTTGAAGGTCCCGCGGGCGAAGCAGATGTCGGCGGGTCGGTCCTCGCGGTAACGCTTCATGAGGTCGGCGCGGCCGCACAGCACGCCGACCGGGAGGCCACCGCCCAGGGTCTTGCCGTAGGTGACCAGGTCGGCCTTGACCCCGAAGTATTCCTGGGCGCCGCCCGGCGCCAGCCGGAAGCCGACGAACACCTCGTCCAGGATCAGGACGATGCCGCGCTCGGTGCAGACCGCGCGCAGCTGGCGCAGCCAGCGGGCATAGGCCCCGCGGTCCACGCCGGCGCGGCGGCTGCTGTCGATCAGCGACGAGTCGCCCGGCGCGCCGGCGTTCGGATGAAGTGCCTGCAGCGGGTTGACCAGCACGCAGGCGATGTCCCGCCGGGTACGCAGCACGTGAAGGGTGCGCTCGTGCATGTCACGCAGGGTGTAGGTGTGGCGCGGCGCGAGCGGGTTGCCGGGGCCGGGCTGCACGTCCTCCCACCAGCCGTTGTAGGCGCCGGGAAAGCGCACGAGGTGGGTGCGCCCGGTGTGGTAGCGGGCCAGGCGTACCGCCTGCATGACCGCCTCGGTGCCGGACATGTGGAAGGACACCTCGTCCAGCCCCGAAATACGGCGCAGGGCCTGCACGTTCTCCGCCACGCAGGGGTGGTACTGCCCGAGCACCGGGCCCAGCGCCTCCACCCGCGCCGAGCCCTCGGCGATGCAGGACTTGTAGAAGTCGTACCCGAACAGGTTCACGCCATAGGAGCCGGTGAGGTCGTGGAAGCGGTTGCCGTCCAGGTCCTCCACCTCCACGCCGGAGGAGGCGCGGACGAAGGAGCCCAGGCGCAGGTGCTGCCGCAGGTAGGGGCTGTACTGGAACGGCACCCGGTAGGCGCCAGTGAACTGCAGGTCGGAAATGGCGTCGCGGGCCTGCGCGGTCAGCGCCGACGACCGCTCGAAGCGGGCCGCATACCAGGCGCAGAGGTCGGCGAAGGCCGCGCGGCGACGGGCCACCACCTCGGGCGGCGCGTCGTCGGAGCCGAAGAACCGCGCCTCGTCGTAGGCGTACCCCGGAATCAGGCCCGCGACCCGCTTGGCCATGCGGGTGTGGCCGGTCAGGGACGGATGCTTGGCCAGCGACAGCTGGAGGCGCTGGTAGCCGCGCACCAGGGCATAGGTGCCTGCGGTGGCGGCGGCGGTGAACAGGACAGGATCGGTCATGGCAGCGGATGAAGCGTCGACCGGACAGGTGTAGATGACGATTTTGAAAAACTGATGAACAAACCATGAAAACCAACCCCCTCCGACGACTCTTCGCGCAGGAAGACCTGAACTTCCTCCTGACCAACCGGATTCCACGCATCGCCCTGACCCGGGCCATGGGCAGGCTGAGCCGGATCCGCAGCCCGCTGTGGACGCGGCTGGCCATCGCCGTGTGGGGCTGGTTCGAGGACCTGGACCTGAGCGACGCGCGCGAGCGCCGCTTCGACAGCCTGCAGGCCTGCTTCACCCGCGCCCTGCGGGACGGGGCGCGACCGGTGGACATGCGGCCGCAGATCCTGGCCAGCCCCTGCGACGCCATCGTGGGCGCCAGCGGGCGCATCGACGGCCAGACGCTGCTGCAGGCCAAGGGCATGCCCTACACCCTGCCGGAGCTGCTGGGACCGACGCAGGACTGGCGGCCCTTCGAGAGCGGGCAGTACCTCACCCTGCGCCTGACCTCGGGCATGTACCACCGCTTCCACGCACCACACGACGCGCACATCGGCCACGTGACCTACATCAGCGGCGACACCTGGAACGTCAACCCGATCGCGCTGGCCCGGGTGAAGAAGCTGTTCTGCCGCAACGAGCGCGCGGTGCTGCGGATGCGGCTGGCGACGCCGCAGGCGCACGAACTGGCCATCGTCCCGGTCGCCGCGGTGCTGGTGGCAAGCATCCGGCTGCATTTCCTCGACGTGCTGCTGCACCTGCGCTACGGCGGCCCGACCGAAATGCCCTGCGACGTGCACGTGCGGCGGGGGCAGGAGCTGGGATGGTTCGAGCACGGCTCGACCCTCGTGGTCCTGGCGCCGGCGGGCTTCGGGCTGGCGCCTGGCATCGGACCGGGGTCCCGGGTGCGCGCGGGCGAGGCGCTGATGGCGCTGCCGGCGTGAGCGTCGCCGCGCAGGGGGGTCGGTGGGTCAGTGGCCCACCAGATCCGGGCTCTGCACCGTGACCACCACGGCCTGCAGCTGGCCCTGGCGCTCACGGGCCCGCAGCCACCAGGCGGCGCCCTTGCGCACCGGGCAGCTCCCCTCGGCGATCCCCAGCAGGCTGGCCAGCGTCTGGCCCAGGGTCGGCTGGTGGCCGACGATCACGACCGGCTGGCGCGCCGCCGGCCACTTCGCCGCCGCCAGCAGCTGCTGCGGGGTGGCGCCCGGCGCCAGCTCGGGAACGATGCGGAACTTGCGGCCCAGCCCCTGCGCCGTCTGTTCGCAGCGCAGCGCCGGGCTGCACAGGATGCGGGCCGCTTCGGGCAGGGTGCGGTCGAGCCACGCGCCCATGCGGGCCGCCTCCCTCTCGCCCCGCGGCGTCAGCGCACGAGAGAGGTCGTCCTGGCCCTCGGCCGCCTCCTCGGCTTCCGCGTGGCGCCACAGGACGAGGTACATCAGCGTCGCGCCGGCGGTGCCTCGCCGGCGTCGTAGCGGGCCATCAGGGCCGCCTGGGCCGAGGGCCGTGCGGCATCGAGCGCACCGGGCACGCGGTGGTAGCAGCCGTCGGCCAGCAGGTCCCAGGCGTCGCGCTCGTCATGCAGGTACGCCACCAGGCACTCGTCGATGATGCGCTGGCGCAGCGCCGGGTCGGTCACCGGCCAGGCCAGTTCCACACGCCGCAGCATGTTGCGGTTCATCCAGTCGGCACTGGACAGCAGCAGCGTCTCGGCCTCGCCGATGCCGAAGTAGAACACCCGCGAGTGCTCCAGGAAGCGGCCGATCACCGAACGAACCCGGATGTTGTCGGTCACCCCGGGCACGCGGGCCGGCAGCATGCAGGCACCGCGCACGATCAGGTCGATGCGCACGCCCTGGCGGCCGGCGCGTACCAGCGCCTCCATCAGCGGCTGGTCGGTCATCGCGTTGGTCTTGACCACGATCCGCGCGGGCTCGCCGCGGGCGGCGGCCTGGCCTGCCTGCTCGATCAGGTCCAGCAGCCGGCGGTGCAGGTGGAACGGCGCCATCATCAGGCGCTGCAACCGGGGCGCGCGGGCCTGGCTGGCCAGGTGGGTGAACACCGCCTCCACGTCCGCGGTGAGCGCGCGGTCGGCCGTGAGGTGGCTGATGTCGGTATACAGGCGCGAGGTGCGCGGGTTGTAGTTGCCGGTGGACAGGTGCGCGTAGCGCGCCAGGCCGCGGCCTTCGCGCCGGGTCACCAGCAGCATCTTGGCGTGGGTCTTCAGGCCCACCACGCCGTACACCACCTGCGCGCCGATCGATTCGAGCTTCTCCGCCCAGTTGATGTTGGCTTCCTCGTCGAAGCGGGCCTTGAGTTCGACCACCGCAGTCACTTCCTTGCCCCGGTTCACCGCCTCGCGCAGCAGGTCCATCATCACCGAGTCGGAACCGGTGCGGTAGATGGTCTGCCGGATGGCCAGCACCTGAGGGTCGGATACCGCCTCGCGCAGGAAGTCGATCACGCCGTCAAAGCGCTCGAAAGGCTGGTGGATCACGATGTCGCCGTGGCGCAGGCGCTCGAAGATCGAGCCACCCGGCGGCAGCTGGCGCGGGTAGGCGGCGGCGTAGGGCCGGAACAGCAGTCCGGGCGCATCGACCAGGTCGATCAGCTGCTGGAGGCGCACCAGGTTCACCGGCCCGTGCACACGGTACAGCGCCTCGCGCGGCAGCGAGAACTGGGCGAGCAGGAAATCCGCGAGGTAGTCCGAGCAGGTGGACGACACCTCCAGCCGCACCGACTCGCCGTAGTGCCGGTGCTGCAGGCCCAGCCGCAGCGCGGTGCGCAGGTTGCGCACCTCCTCCTCGTCCACCGCCAGGTCCGAGTGGCGGGTGACCCGGAACTGCGAGAACTGCTGGACATCCCGCCCCGGGAACAGCTCGTGCAGGTGGGAGCGGATCACGCTGGTCAGAAGGACGAAGCGGGCCCGACCGCCGGTGACCCGCGCCGGAATGCGGATCACCCGGGGCAGCACGCGGGGCACCTTCACGATCGCGATGTCGTTCTCGCGGCCGAAGGCATCCAGACCGCGCAGACGGACGATGAAGTTCAGCGATTTGTTGGCGACCTGGGGAAACGGGTGCGCCGGATCCAGGCCGACCGGGGTCAGCAGGGGGCGCACCTCGCGCTCGAAATATTCGCCCACCCAGGCCTTCTCGCGCGCATTGCGCTCCGAATGCGAGACGATGGCCAGGCCGGCCTGCGACAACGCCGGCATCAGCGCATCGTTGTACAGGGTGTACTGGCGCTCGACCAGGGCGTGGGCGGCCGCCGACAGGGCTTCGAAGCTGGCCGGCGAGGCGCCCTGCTCGGACTGTCCGCTGCGGGCCGCCGCCAGGTGCGGCGCGAAGCGCACCTCGAAGAATTCGTCGAGGTTCGACGACACGATGCACAGGTACCGCAGGCGCTCCAGCAGCGGCACGCCGGGACGGCTGGCCCAGTCCAGCACCCGCTCGTTGAAGGCGAGGATGCTGTGGTCGCGGTCCAGCCACGGCACGGCGGGTTCCACCGGAACCGCCTTGCCAGATGGACGCGTGCGACCTGTTGAGCTCATCCGCCCGACTGTGTGCAAATTCCGTGACAGGGTTGTGACAACTGTCCGGAACTCAGCGCCGGCTCACCGCCCGATCAACGCCAGCGCGGCGCGGGCCTGCCTCTGGTCACTGCCCCAGGAAATGCTTGCGGTAGCGCGCGGGCAGGTCGGCAATGCGCATCAGCATCGGCAGGTCGGCGGTGTTGAAGTCCGGGTCCCAGGCCGGCGCGCCCAGCACCCTGGCGCCCAGGCGCAGGTAGCCCTTGATGAGGGCCGGCTGGTCCACCGCCAGGCTGTCGTCGAGTTGTTCGACCGGCAGCGGCAGGCGGGGCCGCACCTGCAGCTCGATCGGCGCCAGGTGGCTCTGGCGGACCTGGCGCCACACGCTGGCGGCCACGTCGCCGCTGACCATGCCCTCGTGCAGCATCGGGA
>JACCDH011684399.1_pt1 | contig 15565 bp, 10 predicted proteins | sample 7442481 | NCBI WGS metagenome assembly JACCDH01 (sample SAMN15323433, study PRJNA562643) | freshwater metagenome | isolation source: river surface water | place: USA:Blue River Watershed | collected 2017-08-15
ATAGATAGAGTCACGTAGTCCACCAGAGTTTGTGATGGCCAGGTCAGCTTTGAATTTATGTTTATAAGCAGCGGTGACAAGATTTCCTAGATTTGTTTCTTGAGATCTTACAATATCGCGAAGACCCACAAATTCAGCATCAGCAGTTCCAAGTTCAATTAAGAGAGAGGCATCACCTTTTTCTTTGAATGGACGAAGAATTTCTTGAACATAAGCATCAGCTTCGATTTTGACAGCAGAACCTTTGTGGTTAACTGGAATCAGCTCATATTTTTTGAGTTTGAGTTTTCCATCAAGAAACTCAAGATCAACTCGTCCAATATAGCGACCCCAGTCTTGTGCTTGAACAATAATCGTTCCATTTTGAACATCAGGTTCAAAGAGAGGTTTTTGAGTGTGGCCACCCACGATAAGGTCAATTCCTGAAACTTGACGGGCAAGTGTGACATCTCCTGGTGCATCGGCTCCATGAGTTTCGTTTGGGTAATGGCCCATATGAGTAAGGGCAATCAGGACATCAGTTTGGCAACGGAGTTTGGGAACAAGTTTTTTGGCCACTTCCACAGCAGGTTTAAAGATGAGACCTTCTGTATTTTTAGGATTTGATTTAACTGGAGTATCTTCAGTGGTCAGACCCATGATGGTAACATCAAGGTCTTCGATTTTCTTTTTAAAGTGAGAAGGGAAAACAGTCTTTTTTGTACTCTTATAAAAGATATTGGCAGAGATAAAAGGGAAGCCTCCCCATTCACGTTGTTTAAAGATTGTTGCTAGAGGTTTATCAAACTCATGATTCCCTACGGCCATGACGTCATAGCCAATAAGGTTCATCCCTTTAAAGTCAGGCTCAGCCTCTTGAAGATCAGATTGAGGAACACCGGTATTGACGTCACCTGCATCGATGAGCATTGAGTGACCGCCTTCGGCCTTGATTTGTTCGCGAAGTTGATTGATGAGAGTGGCACGAGCAGCAAGACCCCATTCGCCATCTTTATTTGGCCAGAAGCGTCCGTGGTGATCGTTGGTGTGGAGAATAGTGAGCTTGTAAACTTTACCTTTGGTGTAGGCGTAGAGATTCGATGAAAATAGAACAACGGTAGAGATAATCCATAACAAGCGCATGAGACCCCCAAATAAAGATAGTATCAATTATCTAATTTGAGGGCCTGTTACAAGGAAAGTTTTCTTACTGTGAAATCACTTCATGCATTTTCTTAAAGATTTCAGTCTTATTGGCCAGACGTTGTTTTAATTTCTTACCCTTCTTGAAGCGCCGAGGAGCCACTATGTCCCCATTACAAAGCTGGCCGCTCTGGTCCAACTGAACAAGAATTTGCGTAAGATCCTCTTCAGCCGCATTATCGCGTTTATATTTTTTAGAGTATTTTTGATGCATTTTCTCTGACGCTTTTCCAGAGGCAGAGAGGCGGGCCTCAGCGATCCACTTAATTAAGCGATCATTATTGGCAAACTTCACAATATTCACAGTTGTCCCAGAAATAAAAACGGTTGCACCGGCCGCAAATCCAATAAGTCCTCCACCGAGAAGTGCACCAAGTTGTGCCCAGCCACCGTCTTTAATGAGAGTTGTTCCGATAGCAGCTCCTACAATAAGACCGATACCCGTTCCGCCACCAATCTCAGCTGCTCCGCTCAGAGGTGAGAGCCAAAGTTTTTTAGAAAGTTCTTCTCTGCGAGAGAGAAATTCATCCAGGCATGTTTCGTTATTGGGAATTTGAGTTCCAACCAATTGTTTAATTTCCTTGATTTTGAGTCTCGACTGCACCACCTCTACCTCATTGGCCCCTGAAGCCAGGGTTTGGGCCGTAAGTGGAGATGAGACAAGAAGTGCGGAAAGAGTAAGACTAAGAAGTCTTTTCATGGATTCCTCCTAAAATAGTAAGACCAGGAACTTGCCTTACATACCTCAAAATCAAAACTGACTTGGGCCAACATGTAATAAGTAGTGAGTCTAAGTATCTGATACCCAAAAATCTTCTTTAAATCTTTAGAGATTCTTGCCACTAAAGCATAAGTTTGATACACCGAACTCCTATGAATATTTCTCAAGCGCCGTTGAATTCCGCACTTAAAGTAACCTCGTTTAGCTCAGATGAATCTCGTGATTTATCGGATATCGAATCGAGATTAATGCACTTAGGTTTTATTCATGGAGAGATGATTTCCATTAAAAAGAGAGCTCCTTTTTTTAAAGAGCCCATTCTTGTTGAAGTGAGAGGAAGAATGGTGGCCTTAACCACAAGCGAGGCAAGCTTAGTTGGAGTTGAGGTTATGGCATGAACTGCCCACGTGTTGCACTAGTCGGAATGCCTAACGTCGGAAAAACGGCTTTGTTTAATAAACTCACTGGATCACATCAGCGAGTGGCGAATTTTCCTGGAATCACAGTTGAAAAAAAAGTGGGCTGGGTCTCAGAAAACGGTCAAAAAGTTTTAGAGATTATTGACCTTCCTGGCTTGTACTCATTAGATGCGACTACTCTTGATGAAAAAGTAACCAAAGACTTTCTTCTTCAAAAAGAAAAAGAACAAAGTGCTGATATTTTTGTTCTCGTCCTAGATGCAACCAATCTTGATAAATCTCTTTATCTCGCCTTCCAATTAAAACAATTAGGTTATCCACTTATTCTCGCCCTTAATTTAATTGATGAAGCTAGGAGAAGAGGTCTTGAGATAGATATTCCTCTCATGGAAAAAAAAATGGGAGCAGTCATTATTCCAACGAGCGGAGCGACTGGTGAGGGAGTGGATACATTTATTCATTACCTTAAGCAAGAAACTCAGCGAATCTCGGACGTGAAAATTAATATCCCTGAGAGCCCTCAAAAAACATTCCGTTCTCCATCCTACGTGAATGGTATTTTTAAATCGGTAGACAGTGTTCTTAAAGAAATTACGATAAAACCGATTAAGCCAGATCATTTAACAGAAAGAATTGATCACTTTGTTCTTCATCCTATTTGGGGGGGAATTATTCTTGTTGTGACATTACTTTTTATTTTTCAAGTTTTGTTTTCTTGGTCAGCTCCACTCACTGAAGGAATTGAATCGATTTTTGGAATGCTTGGCGAATTTGCTTCGGGTCACATTTCAAATGATCTTGTGAAAAGCTTTGTTGTGGATGGAGTGATTAGTGGAGTTGGAGGAGTCATTGTTTTTATTCCTCAGATTGTTTTACTTTTTTTCTTTATTAATTTTTTAGAAGATTTAGGTTATTTAGGTCGTGCCGCTTTTATGTTGGACTCAGTGATGAGACGCCTAGGACTCCCTGGAAAAGCAGTGATCCCTCTCCTCTCAAGCCATGCTTGCGCTATCCCGGGTATTCTTTCGACGCGAGTGATTGATAATTACCGTGAACGACTTATCACTATGCTTGTGATTCCACTGACGACTTGTTCGGCGAGACTTCCAGTTTACGCTATTTTAATTGCTGCTCTTGTTCCAGATATTCCAGTGGCAGGTCTTACTTGGTTTAGACTTCCGGGAATTGTTTTGTTTGGTCTTTACGCCCTCGGTTTTTTTACTGCTTTGGTAGTTTCGTTTATCTTTAAAAAGACACTACCTTTTGAATCGCCTTCAATGCTTTTGATGGAGTTGCCTCCTTATCGCATTCCGAAATTTAAAAATCTTTTCCTTGCGATGATGAATAAGGCCAAAATCTTTTTGAAAAAAGCTGGGACAATCATTTTGGCCGTTTCTATTGCTATCTGGGTTTTAATGACTTTTCCTCAAGTGGATGGAGTCTCTTCAGTCGAGCAGTCTTATGCCGCTTCAATAGGGCACTTTTTTGAACCAGTTTTCAGGCCTCTTGGCTTTGATTGGCGTATGACAACTGCCTTGATTCCCAGTATTGGAGCGAGAGAAGTGGTGGTAAGTGCTTTATCAATGGTGCTCTCAATTCAAGAAGATTCAGATGGATTTGAGCAGAAACTCACAGAGAGTTTGCTTATCCAGTTTGGCCCTGGTCCACTCATGGCGCTTTTAATTTGGTTTGTTTTTGCTCCTCAATGTATTTCTACCTTTGCGGTGATGAGAAGAGAAACGAACTCCTTAAAATGGCCACTTGTGATGGTTGGCTATACTCTGGCCTTGGCCTATCTCTGTGCATGGCTTGCTAAGATATTTTTCGCCTCATTTTTTTAAAATTTAGTCTGAACTTTATCCCAGCTCTTTACTTGCCACGTACTCGTCACTGTGGCGATATGAATGGAGTTCTTATCATGGATCTCGGTAATAAGTGGAATCGTTGTTTTTCCTTGTGATTGAAGCAGAGTCTCGATTGAATTTAGATCAAGATCCTTTGCATTACATTCACCCATAAGATTAGTTCGACCTTGATAGTGGTACTTTACATTGAGTTCAGCAAGAATGAGTCTATATTTTGAAAGGCCAAGATTTTTAGATAACCAAAGACCCGCACAAAATTCTCCCAGGGTCGCCATGGCACAGGCGTGAATTCCACTCAAATGATTATGATTGAGTTTACGATTAGGGATGGAGATTTTAATTTTTTCTGATGATATCTCCTCAATCGTAAAACCATGAGGAGCATTAAAGGGAATTGCCACTTTAAAAATTTGATTCAAGGCCATTAATGACGATCTCTTGTTTGAAGAAGTCATTAATTTATCCATGATATTGAAAGCTGTTTGTTTCATGCTATTAACCTAGTTTCCCGTTAAGTTCTTTTTTCGCTATCTCAAATTCATCATTAAATTGTTTAACCACTTCTTTAATGGGTTTAATTTTAGTGGAAAATTCAATGGAAGTTCCTGCGCACCAAACTGTTTTATATGTCGCCCCAAAAGCAGCTTTTTCCAGGGACTTCATTCCTTTGTAGAAGGTAAGCATTTTAGCATATTTCTTGAGCTGTTTATTCTTATTGAGCACAGACTCAATAAGATTCTGATCAGTTCCGATTTTCTCTACATACGGTGTTTTAATGACTGTACATCTTGAGCCTGAAAGTTTTGTTGTGACAACAATATCGTCTGCCCCATACTCAATACAGGCTTTTTTATACTCATCACTTACACCAGCTTCGGTTGTTGCAATAAATGGTGAACCGATAGAGAGACCGTCAGCGCCAAGAGCAAGCATGGAGAGAATGCCGGCACCATTTCCAACTCCCCCAGCGGAGATAACAGGAATTTTAAATTGTTTTTTGAGAGCAGGAACTAAAATAGAAGCAGGAATATTTCCGAGATGGCCTCCAGCGCCGTTATTAACAGCAATAAGACCGTCAGCGCCAAGGCCAGCAACTTTTACTGCATATTTTTCATCAACAACATCACAGAAAACCTTAATTCCAAGCTTCTTAGATTCTTTTATTGTTTCTTCAGGATTCCCAAGTGAAGTAATGAAAAAATTCACTCCGTTATCAAGACACTTATAGAGTTGTTTTTTATAAAGAGGATTTGATTGATTAACAATAAGGTTTACACCAAAGGGTTTTGTTGTTTTAGAACGAATGTCTTTTAGTCCCACCTCAAGATCTTCAATCGTCCGGTAGTTAAGAGCAGGGATGCATCCTGCAATTCCAGCCTCAGCAGCCTCAACAATCATCTTGTTATTTGTGACAAGAAACATAGGGGCCATAATGATCGGAAATTCAATTCCGAGTAAATCGCAAAGAGCAGCTTTCACAGTTCTTCCTTTAGGTTATTTTATAGATTGATTCTATCATTAACGTGAGTACCTTCAAGTAAAAGCAATTTTATCGTTTAGTTAATCTTTTTACTCTGGTAGTCTTAATGACATAGAACTAGACTGTATGTGTATGAATATTTTAAGCCATCGAAATTTCACTTTACTACTCATTCTTATTTCTTTTGTTCTCTTCTTTGTGATTGATCTTTATATTGATCTTGGTGAGGGAGTGGGAATTAACCATATCTGGCATGAGTTTGTTTTTCTTTTCCTTGCGATAGGGGCATCTGTTTACCAGGCCCGAGCTGTTTTTAAAACGGAGAGAGAACTTGAATTCACCCGTAATGAACTGCTTGAAACAAAAAATTCCTATAAGGCATGGCAAACAAAAAGTAGATCAAGCGCCCAAGAATTAAGACGCATGATTGATCAGCAGTTTGAAGAATGGAGTTTGTCGCAGAGTGAAAAAGAAATTGCCCTGTTTCTTATTAAAGGACTAAGTATGAAGGAGATTGCTGATTTACGTCAGACTTCTGATACAACTGTACGACAGCAAGCCTCGGTGATTTACAAAAAAAGTTCGACAACTGGACGACAGGAGCTTGCAGCATTTTTTCTTGAAGATATATTGAGCGTCGAAATTTCAGACTCTTAATACATACGTTCGATAGATTTTGTCTTTCTTTTAAGAAATAATCTCATGGATTTTATCCAGCGAGGGTTCATGAGTTATTTTGTTTTTTTTCTGTGTTTTCTTTTTTTCAATCAAGCCGAGGCAAGATCTCCCCATGAGATTATTCAACTGGCCCTGGCCCACTCAGAATTCATTTCAGCTTCCGAACTTGAACAAAAGGCCATTGAGTTTGACGCTATAGCAAAAAAGAAATGGCAAAATCCACAATTGATGACTCAAATCGGTGGGCTCAAAACTGGAACAATGAGTGGAGAGACCATTGAATTGACTATTACTCAAACTATTCCTCTTAATCAAAAATATTCACTTCGCGGAAAGTTAACGGATAAATTAGGTGAGATTAATGCTTTAGATATTCAATCGAAGAAAAATTGGGTCTCCCATCAAGCGATTTTAAGTGCTTGGAAAGTTAAAATTTATAGTGCGCTTGGAAAGCATATTAATGAGCGTAGAGAAAGAATGAGGCTTGCTAAGATCTATATTTCTAAGAGACCTCAAGTGACGGCCAAGCATATAGTTGAGGCGCAGATTATCGCTAATCAGATTAGAATTCTTGAAAATAGTCTATTAATGAATTTAGCAGAAATTGAAATGGCCCAATCGGAGCTTGAGTACTGGACTGGAGTTAAAATTTCACCTGAAGAACTCAATTTCTCCTTCCCAAAATTAAATGAGCTCAATTTTAATCAACAGTTTGTTGCGAAGAAAAATCTGGAAGCAGTAGTTGCTGAAAAACGTGTCGAAATCGCAAGTCTTGAATCTCAAATGAGCAAGAAAGAGAAATTTCCTGATCTTATTATAGGTGGTGGTTACCGAGTTGAAAAAGTTTCTCCAGAGAATCACTTCTCTTATGGAATATTGGGTATCTCAATTCCTATTTGGGATACTGGAGAAAATCGAGTGCAGTCGGCAAACGCACGACTTAAAAAAGAAGAAAAAGTGCTCTTTGAAAAGAAAAAGTCGGTTGAGATGGAGGTTGGGAGATATCAATCTATGATGGTCTATTTTAAAGGACTTTTTTCAAGCGTTTTTTTTGATGATGTGAAGGAGCAAGAAAAAATTCTTGAGCTCGCAGAAAATGGCTTCAAGCAAGGAGTTATTGATATTAATACTTTCCTTCAAACTGAAGTTCAGACGCATGAAATTATTGATCAGATTTATCTCAGCTGGATGAGATATCTTGAAACTGTTAGTCATTACAATCTTACGACTGGAGAAGAACTTAAATGGATGCGCTAAAACAATCAGATTCTTCTTTTTTAGGCAAATGTATTGATTTCGGACTTAATAATAAAATGTGGGTGATTTTATTCTCACTGGCCCTTGTATCATTCTCAATTTATAAGCTTCCAGATCTCTCTGTTGATGCCGTTCCTGATATCACTAATATTCAAGTTGTAGTTAATACAAAAACTCAAGGTCTAGATCCATCTCGCGTTGAATTGATGGTCACTCAGCCAATTGAATTTGAAATGGTTGGTCTTCCAAAACTTGAAGATATGCGATCGATTTCCAAATATGGTCTCTCTCAAGTGATACTTGTTTTTAAAGACGGCACAGATATCTACTGGGCCAGACAACAAGTCGCAGAAAAGATTCAAAACGTGTCAGGAGTTTTACCGACAGGGATCGTACCTGAAATGGCGCCTATAACAACAGGTTTAGGCGAAGTCTTCATGTACACCCTTTCTCTTAATGAAAAATCAGATTATTTTCAAAAAACAAAAAAAGAACAGCTCCAATATCTTCGTGAAGTTCAAGATTATATTGTCCGTCCCCATATGAGACGGATTAAAGATGTGGCCGATGTGGATACCAATGGGGGATTCAAGAAAGAACTCCACATTAATCTTAATCCTGAGAAAATGACAAAATTTGGTCTCACTATAAAATCCATTATGGATAAGCTTATTGGTATTGGACAGTCATTTGGGGGCGGGGTCATCACGCAAAATGATCACGCTGTGATCATTCGGGCTTCAACTAATCTGAACGCAGCTAAGGATATTGAACTAATCAGTGTTGCTCAAAAATATGATGGCTCAAACGTTTTACTCAAAGATATTGCCACGGTTAGTTTCGATTCAGCTCCCAGAGTCGGAGGAGCCACTTATGATGGTAAAGAGTCAGTCTTAGGTACTGTACTCATGCAAAGCGGGGGGAATGGGCGCCTAGTAAGTATTGAGGCAGAAAAAGTTTTCAAAGAGATTGATCTACCCGAGGGAATTGAGACTCATATTCTCTACAATAGAAGCTTCCTTGTAGGGAATACTCTAAAAACAGTTATTAAAAATTTAATTGAAGGCGCCCTACTTGTTATCGCCATTCTTTTAATTGTTCTTGGGCATTGGAGAGCAGCTCTACTCGTTGCGCTTATCATTCCTCTTTCAATGTTTGGAACTAATATTGGAATGCAGGAACTAGGTATTTCTGGAAATCTGATGAGCTTAGGTGCCATTGATTTTGGACTTGTCGTCGACGGTGCCGTGGTTTTGATTGAAAACTTAATTTCAAGACATAACTCATTGACCCCTGAGCAACGTAAGATTTGGAGTAAAGATCATATCGTTTCTCTAAGTTCAAAAGAAGTGGTGAAGCCAGTCGTTTTTGGTCTTTTAATGATTATGATTGTTTATATCCCAGTACTCACTCTTGAGGGGGTAGAAGGAAAGATGTTTAGACCGATGGCCTATACAGTTCTTTTGACTTTGGGATGCGCTTTAGTTCTTACTATTTTCCTTATTCCGGTTCTGGCCTCTTTATTTATTCCACTTCCAAAAGAATCAAGTGGGCATGATGATCACGACACAAAATTCTTTAAACTATTAAAGAAATTCTATGTTCCATTTTTAAATAAAAGTTTCGACCATCCAAAGTTTTTACTTGGTGGTGGTGTTGCGGGACTGTTGGTCGCTTTGTTTTTGTTTACTCGTCTGGGTGCAGACTTTATTCCTCAATTAGACGAGGGGGACATTGTTATTAATATTACAAGAGATGCAAAAATATCTTTGGATAAAGCAATTGAGCAACAGGAATTAGTTGAGAAAAAAATTGTGAGTGTTCCTGAGGTTGAATCCGTTTTTTCAAGACTTGGAACACCAGAATCAGCCACTGATCCCATGGGGGTTCACCTCGCCGATACATTTATTATTTTGAAAAAGGATAGAGATCTTTGGCGATTTAAGACTAAAGATGAAGTCCTCGCGGCCATCAAAAAAGAAATAGATAGTCTTAATTTTGAAGCAGAATTAAGTTCCACTCAGCCGATTGAAATGCGATTTAATGAAATGCTTGAGGGCTCACGTGCAGACGTTTCTCTGAGGATTATTGGTAATGATCTTGCCTATATGGTGGAGAAAATTGACCAAGTTCAAAAAGAAATTGAAGATATAGCAGGATTAGAGGGGGCCGAGATGGATCCTCTCACTGCACTAAGACAAAGTGATGTGATCGATATTCATCCAAGGTTTGATCAACTTTCAAAACTAGGGGTCCCTCTTGATGAGCTGAATTTGGCCATCGTTGGTTTTATGCAAGGAAATATTGCGGGAGTTTGGACAGAGGGAATACGAAAATACCCAATTGTTGTTCATCTCGCAGAAGAAAAACGTGAAAATCCTGATGAATTGCGTGCCTTACCAATCCCACTTCCAGACGGAGGAAGTGTGCCCTTATCTGATGTGGCCCACATTAATAAGGAGAGTCAGGTGACAACGATTGCAAGAAACTGGGGGGAGAGATACGCCGCCCTCTCAATAAATATTGGGAATCGAGATACCCTTAGCTTTGTTGCAGATGCCATGAAAAAGGTTTCAAAAGTCGAGTTAAAAGCGGATCACTCTTATCGCTGGGGTGGTCAGTTTAATAATTTAGAACGGGCCAAGAAAAAGCTGTGGATCATTATTCCGCTCACTCTTGCTATCATCTTTTTTATTCTATGGAGACAGTTTCACTCCCTTCTTGATGCTTTCACTATTTTCTCAGCGATTCCTTTTGCTTCCATTGGCGGAATCGTTGCACTTTGGGCAAGAGATATACATTTGAGCTTATCAGCAGCGGTTGGATTTATCGCCCTCATTGGTATTGCACTCTTAAACGGTATTGTTCTTATTACTGTATTTAGACAAATGCGTGAGACTCATCCTGAGAAATCTTGGGAAGAAATTGTGGAAGAGGGAACAGTCTCAAGACTTCGTCCTGTTATCATGACAGCCCTTGTGGCAGCCCTAGGATTTATCCCTATGGCGCTAAACACGGGGCTCGGAGCTGAAGTACAAAGACCTTTGGCCACAGTAGTAATTGGAGGGATTGTATTTTCAACAGTTCTAACCCTCTTACTTTTACCAACCTTTTATCTGATGCTTCATCGAGGGAGACGCGGGGTGTAAAATGTAAGGTAAGTTCAGAGATATTTTTCTTCTAAATCCATCTCCTTTATGGGTTAATCAATTTCTAAACCTCTTAAGGAGAAAAAATGAAATTAATTCTGATTGCGGCTTCCATGCTGATAGCTTCAGCCGCCCTGGCTGCTCCAGCAGCTCAATGGGTAACTGTAGACGCAGAAATTTTTGCTAAACTTCAAACAAAACTTGGAAAGTCTTATAAGTCAGTTCAACGTGGAAATGGCGCTGTGGCCATGAAGCTTACAACCAAAGAAGTTGAACTTCTTTCTGAGACAATTCACGACGAACTTCACCGTTGTGGTGGATTCATGGGTCATGAGTCTTATGAAGAAGCGATTCAAGCGATCAGCTTCCAAGGTGAAACTCAGTTTGCAAAACATGCAAAATTTGATGACTATTCAATCAATAATCAATCAATCGTAAAGCCAATGGTTGCTCAAGTGAATGAGCTTTCTATTCGTCAAATGATTGAGAAACTTACGAGTTTCCATACTCGTCACTATAAATCAGAAACAGGTGTTAAATCTTCTGAGTTTATCCGTGATACATGGGCCGCTCTTTCTAAGCACCGTTCTGACGTTACAGTTGAGCTTGTGAAACATAAAAACTGGCCTCAAGCTTCAATCGTAATGACAATTGAAGGGAGCGAGTCTCCAGATGAGATCGTGATCATTGGTGGACACGCGGATTCAATCGTTTCTGGAATGTTTGGTGGTGGAAGTCCAACAGCAAGATCTCCAGGAGCCGATGATAATGCTTCAGGAATTGCGACAATCACTGAGGCCATCCGTATTGCGATGGAAAACAATTTCAAACCTAAGAAAACAGTTCAGTTCATGGGCTATGCTGCTGAAGAAGTAGGACTTCTTGGATCAAAAGACATTGCAACTGCTTATAAAAAAGAAGCTAAACAAGTTGTGGGTGTTATCCAGTTCGATATGACTCTTAATAAGGGGACAAAAGATATGGATATCGTCATGATGAGTGACTTTACAAACAAAGCTCAAAATGAATTTTTAGGCCGTCTAATTGATGAGTACGTTAAAGTTCCTTGGGGATACTCAAAATGTGGTTACGGATGTTCTGACCATGCTTCTTGGACGTCAAATGGATACCCTGCATCTATGCCATTCGAATCAACGATGGGAGATATTAATAGTAAAATCCATACTGTAAATGATACACTTGCAACTGCTGGTGGCGATGCAAAGCATTCTGCTAAGTTTGCTAAACTGGCCCTTGCTTTCATTGCGGAGCTTGGTAACTAGTAATCAAGTGGTGATTTTATTTTGAATCCTGAAGAAATCCGTTCTCTGTATCAAGACATACGTCTTAATTTAGATTTCTCTCGAAAAGCTCTTATATCGACTAGCATCCTTGGCGAGGACGACTCGCCAGGGATGCATTCTTCCGAAGAAACCCTCCATATTTTAGATACTCTTGAAAAAATCGCTCTTTCTGTGAGTGTTTTGCTGGAGACCTATCCTTCTCTAGATAGTCTTTATGAAAAAACTTTCGGTCCAATTCGAGAAATTTTTGATCGCGAATCTATTGTTGAAACTTGTCTTATTGAAGACCATCTCTTTCCTCAATTAGAAAACTACGCGCTGTTTGTGGACGATAAATTTAGTGAAGAACTCGTTAAATCTTATCCTGATACTTTTCAGGCCTGGTGTGATGATAAAAAAGAAAAACATGAAAAGACTCAAATTATCATTAAAGAGAAATTTGATTTAAAGTTAAACTCTGGGGATGTCCCTTGTCAGTGCGTGCAATGTCTTGGTGACTTCCGTGCCAAAGTTCGTGAATATGTTTTTGATCTTCAAACAAAGCTCATTGATGATGCTGAAGAAAATCTTCATGAAGTAATTCTTTTTAAGAAGCTTAATGATGTGGCCAATGCTGTCTTTAACGTAAAAAAAGACCTCGATAAAACATTTAATTTTATTCGTCATAAATTAAAGAGATCCTCTCTTAATAAACTTGAGAGTGAAATTAAGTCTCATTTTAGATCTAAATTCGGACCGAACTCTTCCCTCGGGAAAGTGTATAAAGAGAAGCTGAATGTCTTTTTTAATACACTTCTTGTAGAGCAGGGTTATAAGCCAGAGATCGTTTCGCCTGAAGAGTATGACCGTTTCTATCTAATGCTAGAAACAAATATCTGGAAGAACGAAAGTTTTCTGCGTAAAGAATTTGAAAAATTTATTCGATCTATTCTTGCTCTTAAAAGAAAAGATGTTTCTTCGACAATTCTTAAAGAATACCTCGGGCAGTTCTGGATTCATGCGGAAGCTCGTCGTTTAAAAAGAAAAATCGTCTATCATATGGGACCTACCAACTCTGGTAAGACCTATCACGCTATTGAGGCCCTCTGTGCAGCTAAAAAAGGGTGCTACCTTGCTCCTCTGAGGCTTCTTGCTTCCGAGTTATTCGATACAATGAATAATAAAGGTGTGAAGACTAATCTTCTCACTGGAGAAGAGGTGATTGAGGTTCAAGACGCAACTCATTTTGCTTCAACTATTGAAATGGCCAAATTACACGAGCATTTTGATTGTTGTGTTATTGATGAGATTCAGATGCTCACAGATACTCAACGTGGGTGGGCCTGGACACGTGCGCTCGTGAGTATGCAAGCGGATGAAATCCATCTTTGTGGTGATCATTCTGTTCTTGAACTTGTGAAGAGAATTCTTGAGCTTACTGGAGATACATTAGAAATTCGTGAATACACACGTATGACTGAATTAAAAGTCATGCCGAATACAATTACGCTTTCTGCTCTTGAAAAAAATGATGCCCTTATTGTTTTCTCGCGTAGAAATGCACTGAAGTTCAAAGCCGATCTTGAAAATCTCGATTTTAAAGTTTCTATTGTTTATGGGCGACTCAGTCCTGAAGTTCGTCGTGAGCAGGCCCGTAAATTTGATGAGGGTGAAACTGATATCATGGTTTCAACTGATGCTATTGCCATGGGGATGAACCTTCCTGTGAAGAGAATCGTTTTCTCAGCTCTTTCAAAATTTATTGATAATAGAGAAATACCTCTTACGATGAGTGAGATAAAGCAGATTGCTGGTCGAGCAGGGCGTTTTAAGCGTTTTCCTGTTGGGCATGTGACAACACTTCAAAAAGTAGATGGCGGAATCCAGATGCTTAATGAGGCCATTACTCATAAGCTTAATCAGCAAGATAAGGCCATGGTTGGACCAGATTTGGAAATTTTCAAATCAGTTAACGATGCACTCTCATCGCATTCACTTCCAACTCTTTCATTATCAGAATTCCTTCGTCTCTTTAACACGATGATTTTCCAGAAACCATTCTTCTGTGTTGATCTCAAAGAGATGATTGAACTTGCTGAAATGGTTGAAGCTGCTGATGAAGACAAAAAACTTACTGACAGTGAGATCTTTGGGTTTGCTTGTGCTCCAGTGAATTTAGGAATGATCGAGCATGTTCAGTATTATCTTTGGATTCTTAGCCATTATGTGGGTGAGCAATCAATCTATAATGAACCTATTGATGAGACGTCAGATAATATTGATTATCTTGAAACGACAATTAAATGTGTGGAACTCTTCCAGTGGCTTTCACGTCACTTCAGTGGAAAATATTTTACTTTTGATGAGAAGAAGCTTCTTGAAAATAAATCAAAGGCCATTGAAAGACTAAATGAATTATTGTCTGAGAAAACGACAAAGTCATGCTCAAGCTGTGGCTGCAAGATGTCGCCTAACTCACGTTTTAATATTTGTGATAATTGCTTTAATCAGCGCCGACAGTTCCGAAGAGGACCACGTAGTAGCGAAGGGGCAGAGAACCCAGAAGCCGCACAGGCAGACGGAGTGACTCGTCCTGTGAAGCCATCTGGTGGAGGTTTTAATAAGCATCGCCACGGCGGTGGAAAAGGTAAGGGTCCTAAAAGACCCGCTCAAGATAACAAGAAGCCAGGCCCACATAGTGGGGGAGAGAGGCATTCATCGACGGCCAAAAAGCCATCTGGTGGATCAACAGATCATAACGGTGGAAAGCCTCGTAAGGATAAAGCTTCGGCTTTCAGAAAATTTCGTTAAGAGCGATATATGACGTCTTATAAAGAATTGTCTCGTCAAATTCTAGAAGGGACAGAGCTTACTGATAAACTCATCTCAATAAGTGAACTCCAGTTTGATCACTGGAGTCCATATACATTACCTGATACTCCTGGACGTAAAGATCGTATTGCTTTCACAGAAGACAGAATCAAGTTTCCTAAAGCTCCAAAAATTTTCAGTGATGAAGGAAAGGCCATGGCCCTTCATAGTTTTGCTAATCATGAATTGCTGGCCATCGAGATGATGGCGGGGGCCTTACTTCTTTATCCTCATCGTAATGATGAAGAGATAAGGTTTAAAAAAGGAATTGCCAAGGCCTTGGCCGATGAGCAAAAACATTTTTCTCTCTATGTTGAAAGAATTAATCAACTTGGTTTTGAGTTTGGAGATTTTCCCGTTAATGATTTTTTCTGGAAGCAAATGCTCAAACTTAAAACGGCCGAAAATTTTGCCGCAGTCATGAGTCTGACATTTGAAGCGGCCAATTTAGACTTTGCCCAGTTCTACCGCGATCTTTTTAAAAATGAAGGTGACCAGCAAACAGCTGATATTCTCGACATTGTTCTAGTGGATGAGATCTCTCATGTGGCCTTTGGGAGTCATTGGCTTAAAAGATGGCGTGGAGATAAAACTCTTTGGGACTATTATCTATCTGTTCTTCCACACCCCCTGACACCGGCCAGAGGCAAGGGCCTCCAC
>JACCDH010257544.1_pt1 | contig 15564 bp, 12 predicted proteins | sample 7442481 | NCBI WGS metagenome assembly JACCDH01 (sample SAMN15323433, study PRJNA562643) | freshwater metagenome | isolation source: river surface water | place: USA:Blue River Watershed | collected 2017-08-15
TGCTCCTGTTGGGAGCCAAAGTGTCGCATTTCGCTCATCGATTCGCGCTTGCCAATGTGAAACACCGACATTAATGTCTGAGCCATCTTGTCGCGATTCATGGGCTGATCTTTCATCACGGACAAGGCATCGTCGTAGGCGTAAAACAGGGAGTTGTAGAAACAGGGCGACCACTGATGATGGATGTGGTTGATGTCGTCTGAAGGCAATTTTTCGTTGATGAAGCCATCGAACAGAACCATCTGACCGTTGGCGCACTGAAGGCGGTACATGAGCAACGAGAATTTCACAAATTTGGGCGATTTGAGGTTGTATTGAATCCAGATCGCTGGGACGAGGGTGTTGGGCGTTAAAACGGCGCCTCTGCCTTGGATGATTTCGAGGTTGACCACACCGGAGTGGGGGTTGGTGTTCAGCAATCGCACGGCGAAATCGCTGGGCATTTTTTGGGTGAGTTTGCAGATGCGGTTGAGGCCGGCATAGATCACTGTGCCCATGCTGGAGAATCGGGGGCGTTTGGTGAAGCGCGCAAATTCGGTGTGGTTGAGGTTCTGGTCGCCGATGAGGTGGTAGTATTTGCCTTGCTTTTGTGCGTGGATGTCTCCGAAGAAGGGGCGAAGGTCATCGATGCCGCCGAGGTGTTTGAGGTTGAGGATTTGTTCCATGGGGGTGTTTGCGGGATTTGAACAATTGAACTATCGCTCAAAACCATAATGAACAAAATTAATATTTTAGAGGTTGTTTGGTTTTTATTGAATTTGCGATGATTGTTGGATTAACTGTTATTCGATGAATTCAAAACCATTTGTTATATTGCGTTGATGAAAAAAGTCCTATTTCAATTAGTTTTTTCTGTTTTATTGTTTTCATGTGCAATGCCTGCCAAGCCCCCGGTATACTCTGAGCCAAGGTTGGTGAAAATGGCACATGAAGACGTGATGAATGAAGATTTCCCGACGAAGAAGTCTGTATTCATAAAATTTGGAACTCCCACAAACAAGGAGACCTTTGAGAATATTGAAAATTGGTATTTTAAGTTTTCTGAAGTTTCTAGCACGAGCAGTGTGGGTTATTCATCAGGGACGGGCAGAATATCTCAAGATCCGATGAATCCATATCGAAGATCCATAGATAGAGCATTAATTACAAATCAAACCCAAATTAGTGGTGCTAGAACAAATAGTACGACAGTTGAAACGTATGTTAAATTCTGGTTTGTGAATGATTCAGTGACGAAATGGGAGTCTTATGGGGTTGATTATTCTAGAATGGTGCGTAATCCTTATTATGATGAAGCTTCGGCCATTGAATACGAAAATAGAATGAGAGATTGGGAAGAACAGAGGGTCAAAGTGCAAAAGAAGCAAGGCCCAATAGTTTTTGGTGTAGTATTGTCAAGCATCCTTGGATTGTTGGTTGTTTTACCATATGTTTTGTAGATAATAGGTATATTCACCTTCTTCTAATTTGATTGTTACCCTCTTGGGTGGATACTAAATGGTTTTTTGCCAAATGTACTTCGATTTGGAGGGCCCGATTAAACTACCTCTGTATAATAAACTTAGTACTGACATCATGTTTTTGGGATGTCAATCGAATAAAGTATATTCCTTGTGATAATTTACTTACGTTGACGGTGTTATTGATTACCTCAAGATAATGCGTCTTCCCAATTTCATCAATGATCTGTATTGAGTTGATTTCTTCAGTAAGACCACCAATATTTAAATAATTGCTGACTGGATTTGGGAATAGTTGGATATGAATATTTTTTACTAAGTCAGTATTACTATAGTGCGGTGTATTAAAGTAACTGATGTTCGGACAAATATTGTTTATGTCAGTATTGGTTAAAACAAAATATCGATATTTAACAGTGTCAATATTATCAAAAGCACACCAAGTTTGATTTTTGCCAATGATTGTTCGAACGTTTGTTTTTTTATCCTCAAATCCCCACTGGTATATGTAATAGGTTTTATTATCGGCGATTAATATGTTCGATTTAATGGTGTTTCCTTTGGCGAAAATTATTGTTGGATTTTGAGCTTGACCTTTTCCCATATTTACAATCCGTGATGTAGTTGTTGAGCAATATGGGAATACATTCATTGTTTCTGTGGCTCTAATTTCACCTGTTGAAGTTTTACCCCAACGTACTGATACCGTCTCAGCTATTTCTCCAGATTGTAAATCGCCATTGACAATACTCCAACGTATTGTATTCAATGGGTTATTATTTGAAATGTTAAACGCAGCCCAGTTTTGGTTTTTGCAGACAAATGTATCTCCGATTATTTTGGGATTGGGGTTGTTAATTACCTTTATTAGTATAGAATCAGTTTGTTGACAATTATTTGAGTTTATTCCCGTGGCATAGTAATACGAAGTTGACTTGGGTGTAATCAAAGTCGTAGCCTTCAATTTGTCTTGGATATAATATGGACCTATCCATGTGTAGTTTACTGCGCCATTCGCTGTGATGGTAGTATTTTGGCCATTACAAATTGTTGCATTACTTGTAGATAATTCCAATTTGGGAAGTGCATGAACGACATAATCAATGAATTTGGATTGGCGGCACGAATTACTATCAGTAACGTTTACAGTTAAAGTTGTATTGCGTGTTCCTACATAAATTGGAGATGTTGAATTTAAATTTGTTAATCCCGAATCTGCATTCCATGAAATTTTATTAGCGTTTGTAGCAATTTTAATTTCATTTGGAATTTTATAGCAAGAACTAGGATTGCTTAACAAATTGATAATTGGGAGTGGGTTTACTGTGATTTTGATCGAATCCCATTTTGAACACCCAAACGTGTTTGTACCCATAACGTAGTAACACTGGGTTTTAATTGGATCCGCGACTGGGTTGCTAATATTAATTGAATTGAGCGTGCTATCTAATTTCCATTTATAAAACTGAGCACCAGATGCATTTAGTTGTAGTTTGTTACCACTACAAATAGACATTGATTTTCCTGCCGTTGTATTGGGCAGGTTGTTAACTTTAATAAATGTATTGAATGTAGTCTGGCAACCCTTATTATTACTTAGTACAAATGTATAATTAGTGCTTGATGTTGGATAAATGATGTAATTGCCAGCATTTAATTGTTTGATGCTTTGCTTTGGTGTCCAATCAATACCATCAGAAGTTGTAATGATAAGTTTGGTACTATCGAACTGACAAATTTCGTATTTATCAATAATTGTGGAATATTTCGGTAATGAAATAATGTTTACTTTGACTTGGTCAGAATTGATACAATTATTGGAATCTACTACAACTATTTCGTAGGTGGTTTCAATGTTAGTACTTACAGTGGGATTGATTATTTGAATATTGTTTAGTCCAATAGTTGGTGACCATTTTATGCTTTTGTAATTACTTGGTATAGTTGCATTTAATTGGCTGTAATTCCCATAGCAGAGATCAATATCATTTCCTGCATTAACGATTGGTAAATTGTTTACTTTTAGCTTAGTTTCATTTGAAATCGCATTAGTACATCCAGGGTTTGAAACCAATACCCGAAATTTAGAATTCATTTTGGATTCGACGACCGTTAATTGACTCGATTTGAAATTCTGATAATTAGAGAATGGAGGAGTGCTGTCTATGTTAAGCCATGATCCAGATGTTCCCGCAATCTGCCACAGGTAGTTTAATCTAGTTCCGGTGGCGGAAATTGCAAAGTTTGTTGGTGTTCCGAAGCAAGCCTCTACATTGTTAGGATTTGACGTAATAATTGGTTTAGAATCAACTGTGAATGAAACACTGTTTGTAGTTACGCTTGGAGAGCAGGACCCACTAATAATACAACGGTATTGATACCCATCATTCCACTGCACGGGATTATCGATAGTTAATTTTGATGTTTGAAAGTTATAATAAGAAGGATTACTCCCGATGCTTTGAATGTCTGCCCATCCTTTACCTTTATTGACTTGCCATTGATACACTAAATTAGAACCGTTGGCAATTACTTCATAGTAATTTGTAGAGCCTTCACAAGTGATAATTGAACTTGGCTGTGAAGTTATTTTCGGTGAAGTTAAAACTGTTAAGGAAGCATTGCCAGATGTAACACTGGGGGAGCATGCGCCACTGATTGTGCAGCGGAATAAGAAATTGTTGTTACTCGAAATGACAGAGTTTACATTAAGGGTGCTAGTTGTGAAATTTTGATAAGTAGGATTCGTTCCAGATGCTGAAATATTAGTAAAGCCACTTCCAGTATTGACTTGCCATTGATATTGTAGAGATGTCCCTGAGGCCGTTACAGAAAAACTCGTTGAGTTATTTTCGCAAACTGTTGAATTTATTGGATTTGATAAAATAGTCGGCGATGTATTTACTGTTAATTTGGAGGGTGTAGAATAAACGGGAGGATTACATTTGCCTGAAACTAAACAGCGATACAAATAATTGTTACAACTTCCGGGAATATTGGAAATGCTTAATGTTGATGTATTGAAATTACTGTAGCTAGGATTTGACCCGGCGCTAGAAATGTTGCTATAAGACCCTGAACCAGTATTAACTTGCCATTGATATGTAATGTTAGTGCCAGTTGCTGCAATTGTGAAATTAGTATTGCTACCCTCACAAATAGTGGAATTGCTTGAGGAAGTACTTATGTTGGGAAGAGCATCTATCGTAACTGTGATGTCGGTTCTACTGCTTTCACATCCCGTTGTATTATTTGTTTGACCGACATAAAAAATAGTACTTCCTGTAGACGCGGTTGAAGGGGTTGGTGCGTTGGTTGTTCCACTAGTAGCCGAGGAAGAGTTGTACCAATTTAAAGTACAATTTGATGATCCTGTTGCTGAAAGTTGATTAGAGGTTTGATTCTGACAATAATTGATTTGATTGGTTGTAACCGTGGGTATTGCGGGTAAATCATTTATAGTAACTGAGATTTCTAGGCGGTTACTTTCGCATTTTGTCGTGATGTTGGTTTGTGATACGTAATATTTTGTAGTGCCCACAGAGCTCGTGGTGATCACAGGAGCATTGCTACTTCCGGTGCCACCTGAAACTTGTGTATACCAATTTAATGAGCATCCTGTTGAGTTATTGGCACTAAGTGTAATGCCAGTAGAATTTCTACAAAGAGAAATATTTGAATTACTAGTTGTTGGGCTATTGGGTATCGAATTAATTGTAATTGTTGCGCTATTACTAGAGTCTTTAGAGCCATTGTTTAGTGTCAAATAAAATCGAAATTGATAGCCATTTATTGTGTCGGGCGCATTTGTAATTATTAGTGAATCGTTACTTACGTTGTTATAACAACCTGCATTGTTAAGGTTAGCCCAGTTTCCAGTAGATGATTTCCTGAATTGCCAAATGCTACTTTTAACAGTGGAATATGAATTTTTTGACTTGAAGTGTGTATTTGAATTGCCACACAATGAGACGTTTGAAGGTTGAGTGATTATTTGCGCTATTAGCGAATCAACCGCGCAAAGTAAAGTGAAGAGAAATAATTTTTTAATAAATTTCATAACCTATTGAAATACTTATCCCCAAAGACTGAATATTGAAACTTTGTTGGGTGAATATTGATGGTGTATAATTGATTTGTTCTCCTTGTTTTTGAAAAGGAGAGTGTTTATCAGTTGATCCCATTAAGGATTTGTAATAAAAAAAGGATGGGAATATTGAAAAATGATTTACTTGATATCTAGATCCAACTATTATTGAGCTACTGTAATAGCTTTTCAAGTTGTTTGAGAAGTTGATTGCTGGAAGGGAAGGTTGAATAATTTTATCAAAGTTTAATATTTGATATTGTCTTGATTCTTGTAGGGTTTCTGAAATTTTAATTTCAAACTTGTTTAATTCAGGTTTCGTGTTAATGTCTATTTGCATGCCAAAAAATAAATCAAATTTTGCATTGTGCTTGTTGTTCTTGAATATTTCTGCTTTTGCTTTTTTCGGTTCTTGAGATAACGGCAGTATATAGTTTATTCCTACAGATAAAATATAATTTTTAAATTCAAATAATTCAATGCTTTCAAAATTTATTAGTTCACTTTTGTAATAGTCTCCAAACTGATCTGAATAATATCCTAATTCTATGTATTTTTCTTTGTTTTGTGAATGACAATTCAAATTTGCTATTCCAAATGCTGCGGAAAATAATAACGGCTGGTTTTTTATCAAGGCATGCCGAAAATTGAATTCTCTTTGGTTAGCAACAGTCAATAAATTTGGATGTTTAGGGCTTATGGTCCATTTATTTGTTAGGTATTTACATCCAATCGACAAACCAGTTGCAATTCGTACTTTGCTCAATGAGTCAAGAATATTGAGTTGTCTTCTCAGTAGTTGTAAACTGTCGGCAAAATTATTCTCTAACCGTGTTGCTGTCTGGTAACCCGGTGATTTTGTGATCAGATATGTGAATTGATTGTTAAATTTAGTTAGGTCATTGAAGGAATAATAATCTGGTAATTGATTGATATTTTGTTTTTCTAGAGATCCGGAATAGTGTTTTTTTAATCTATTAAAATTAGGCTCTCCAATTTTGTTGATTATCCAAGTTTTATTCTTTGGCGTCAAAATGAAAAGTATCTGAAAACTAGATGGCATTTCATCCGGTACTTGATAGTCTAATATTTCCGTTTTGTTGAAGATGATTTTCCTACGTTGGGTTGTTATGGAAGGGCAATTTTCAGGGTAGATAAATTCTATAAAGGCCACATTTGCTGTGTCTATGTCTTCAATTTCATTCAATTTTAACCATTGTTCTTCATTTTCAAAACTCTGTTTCTTAAAAACAATTACAATGAGCTTTTGAGATTTGTTTTTCATGTGTAACTCTAGATCGTCTTTTTTGTTTGGATCAAAGTCTTCTATTGTCTTGACAGGGACTTTGCCCACTTTCGGAAAGTCAGGTATTTGTATGTTTTTTAAAACAACCTGAGCTATAGTCATTGTGACTAATGAAAAACTAATAATTAATACTGATATATTTTTACTTAACGACATTCCATTAATGGGAATTTTAGGTTTTCTCCGACGTTGTAACCACGCATGCGCGCATACACGAAGTCAGTCTTAACCGTAGTGTTTGGAACGGAGAATCTAATATAGCCCTCCCACGCTTGATCACATAGATGCTGTTCACCCACGGGAATCATCGTGTAAACAGCTTCTTGTCCGGCATAAACCTCATCTCCATTGGCGACGTAGGGTAAAGGTGTTTTTGACCCGGGCATAACGGGTATTACACTGTTATAACCACATTTTATTACATCTAATTCAAAGTTTAAAAAATCTAACTTTTTAAATTTGGTATCAAAATATTCCACTTTCAATTTGAATTCATCCGCATAAAAATTGATGTTGGTATTCAAATGGATTTCTAATCCTATTCCTACCAAACTGTTTTTATAGTCTGTTAAATTATCAATTCTTTTTGGAAGTAGGGTTCCGAGATCTTTGTCTGAGTTGTAGAATTCCTCGAAAGAAATATAAGGGTCAACCATGGTAATATTTTTAATATTTTTTTGAATTGAATCGTTCAAGATATTAAATAATATTAATTTTATTGAGAATGTTCTGTTGTTGGATTCAGGAATTAATGGAGAGAAATTAAATGAAAATTCTTCACCTTCAACATTGGATATTATTTCTTCATCAACTACTATTTCTTTCCAATTGTTATTCTCGGTTGTGTACTTAATCTTTGTAATTGGGTAGTTTGATGATCCTGTTCCAATTACTCTAAAAGACAAATTCGTAGTGTTAGATTCGGATATTGGATTTGTTATATTCAAATTAAAGCGACTATTTAAAAGCAAAAATAAATTAACAGTTTTGTGGTATTTGTATGAATTTTTTGTAAATTCTTCGAATGTAATAATACTATTTACTCCGTTGAGTTTTTGTGTTAATGTTGTTGAAAATAAAGTGTTCGAAATATAAATGATCTTTTCTTTTGCCGCCTGCTTCTGGAACTCATTGATAATTCTGTTTATAATTTCCTCATTTGGGTTGTCGCTGCTACTTAATTTAACATTGTTTAATTTGAAAGATTTAATTTTTATAGGATTTGAGTTATTTGATGTTTTTTGATAGAGTTTAAAATTGGTAATTTTGTCAATATTTTTTTGGGTGTGCTTAAATTGGTTTTCGGAGAATTCGCCTACAAAATATAATTTTTGAGATAATAGGCATGTTGTAAGTAAACAAGAGAAAAGTAATAGTTTGAATTTCATATTTTGATTATCTAGTGTAGCAATTCCAAATAGTTAATTTGTCATCTTTGTCATACATGAAAGATATTTGTCTGTCCTCGGTTAAAGGGGTGTAACCTTCCAAGTTTGCAGTAACTGTAAATGTTACACCACGTTTAGGAAATTCCCTTCTTTTTAGAAAGTCGATTTTAGCTAGTCCCGATATGTTGAATGTTTTTTGATTGTGTAACGTTGTAGTGTAGAAGCTTTCTTTCGTATCATTGTTGATGAAAGATATTCGGAAATTAATTATTTGGTTGGTTTTAATTGGATGATTCCAATTGAGCAAATGTCCACTGCCATCTTTATCAATAGACAATTTTTTTGAAAATGGTAAGAGTGTTTTTGGTTTAGTCGCGGTAGGTTTAGTGATTTCGTTCACGGTGACTACTATTTGTATCTGCTTGCTTTCAAGTTTGGTAGTCATGTCCTGTTGTGAAACATAGTATTGAAATATGCCAGTCCTATCAGTTGAAATTTTAGGTGATATTGCATTTCCATTTATATTTGACCATTTTAGATAACAACCAGGTGATTTTAATGCCTTTAGTACAATGGGTGTTGAGTTCTTTAGTACGGATATTTTGGTATTTCGAACTTTAGGTGGTGATGGACTCTTTTTTTGCATTACAAATGGCGGTGAGTTGAAAATATAAATGTTTTTTTTGCTTGTGATGAATTTTGATATCACATTGGATATTTTCTCGCTGGAATTTAAATAATATTTACGTCCTACTACTGTGTTTATGTTCTTGGTATTGTAGTAGATGAATATTTGATTTTCTGCTGGATTAGAAGGATATGACTTTCGCGAATTCTTCTTGTCGAATTTTATAGTGTGTAATTCAGTCGTGATGAGTTCATTTGTCTTGCTTTGGCTTGGAGTGCCAAAAATTGTTTGAGATAATGAATTGAATATTGGTACTTCAACGGGGTTGTCGAAATCATTAGAGATGATTTTAATTTTTGAATCACTTATTACTTCGTAATTAACCCCATTAATTTTCTTTGATCTAAAAACATCCGTAATATCTTTTGGTATGGAGAATGAGTTTTTATTGTTGATTTCGGGGCAATAAATTACCTCTATTTTTTTTGTTGATTGTTGTTTTGAAAGGCAACTAGTTAATATGATCAAACAGTAGCCAATTATTATATGATGTTTCATAAAGTTCTAATTAATCTCGCGATTTGCATTTGATTGCAACTGGTTCTGAAATTGGAAGTAGACCAATTCAATTGCAAGATTTTGCTTATTTTCTAGTGTGTCTTGGATTTGAATAAAATTATTTAGTTCATCATCCTGTAATATTCCCCAAGTGCGAAATACTGATTTATTATTTTGTGTGACGATTGAGTGCCCATTAATACTTGATTCTTCGTATTTGTTTTTAAGTATCACTTCACGGTGTGTTGTGATTCCTTGGTTGATTTGAGACTTGATATAATTTTCTGGTGTGTGATGTTTTGTTTGCAAAGCCTCGCTCTTTGCAAAATATCTAAACCATAGCTCGAACAAATAATAGCCTGTTGCTGTGATGTGAATGTATGCTGTGGCACAATATACAAGAATTATCACAGTCCTTAGACCACGGCTGACAGTTTCGGAATCCGCAAAATGTTGTATCGCCAATATTTTTGTGAATGCGATAATGCTGATTATAAAACCAAACAGGAAAAGGTAAATGTTGATATTCCTTAGTTTAGTTTTGCATTTATCAATGGTATATTCTACTGACTTATTTGTGTCGAATTGGTATTTGCCGTATTCTGCCAAAATTAGTTGGTTTGAATAGTAGATTTTGCTTTTAATAACCAAATGCATAAATATTGCAAAAAACAAATCAGCAGGTAATCCAATCAAAGCGAGTAAAGGATTTGGTAGTGTTTGCCAAAGTATGTACATCCCGTAAAACTCCATTGCAAGCACGGCTAAAAAAAGAATGCGGTCAGTCTTGAAATTGTATGTTTCAAATAGCCCTGGGAGTTTTAATGTGCCAAATTGCCTTGATTTTTTTCTAGTGTAGAGCCATTTGCTTTTGGTAGAAGCGATGGGTTCATAATTCGTCGGGTGGGGAATGTATTTGTGCATAAGGTGAGAAACAAAGTTCTTATTTAATAGACGAAATTAACGTTTTTAATATATTTCGAGAAATAAATTTAGTAAATGTATTGCATATATAGAATTAATTCTATGGGAAATTCAGCAATTGTATTTTGTTTTGGAGTAAATCTTAGATTGCCATAATCTGTCGTGGGTAGGGTTTGGCAAAAATACCTGAATTTAAATAAGAATAATATAGCCGATTCGTAATGGAAATCAGTCATCCTCAAATCTGATCCCTTGGATTCTAAATTTAAAACAACTCCAGATGGATATCCGTTTTAATATGATTGATTGTGATTAAGGTTACGATAATTATTGACCCAAAACCAATGAATTACGTGGGTACAAACTATTTGGGGAATGGTGAAAAGGAAAAAGGGCTGTAGGCTGCCATTGGACGATTCCCAGCTGAGGTATGTGTCCTCGGGTCTGTGAGATAGAAAAACCACGAAACCCATTGTGAGTAAGCAAAACATAATATGGGTAATCAATTGCCATTTTCGCGACATCTCAGATCGATTGAAGATGCAATGAATGTAGTATGCCGGTGCCGTGATGATGGCGGTAGCAATCGCTGGCCAGGTCGCCGATGTTCCATGAAAAATCAATTGAATGTCTTTATCGGGTAGGGTAGCGGTGCTGAAATAATAAAACAGAATCCCGACAGGGATCGTTGCAAAAGGAATGAAAAGGTGGGTGATCAGTTTGTAAAGGTTATACCGAAATCGGTAGGATATGATTGGACGCATTTTATCGGCAAGATATAGAATTTGTGGTGTAAGATAATTGTGTATAATCTCTTTATTGACGGACGAATAATTCCGGGTTTTGATTTTTCGGTTTTATATTGAACCGGTGAAAAATCAAATTAAGGCGACATTGTTGGGATTGGCTATTGGCGATGCCATGGGTGTGCCTGTTGAATTTGTTTCGAGAGAAATCCTTGAGAAAGACCCTGTTATTGGTTATCGAGGTTTTGGAACACATACCCAGGCCGCTGGAACATTCTCAGATGATAGTTCACTTGCTTTTTGCCTTGTTGAATCCCTAATTGAAGGGTATTCATTGGATATTCTTGCCCGAAAGATGGTTTCTTGGCGTTATGAGCATTATTGGACGGCCAATGGATATTCATTTGATTGCGGAAACAATATATCTGAGGCTTTGGAGAAATTGAAGAACAATCATTCTCCAAAATATAGTGGCAATTATACTGAGAAGAGCAACAGCAATGGTTCGCTGATGAGAATTCTACCACTTGTGTTTTATCTTAAGGATCATCCTTTGGAATTTAGATTCATGATGGTTAAGGAAATTTCTTCATTGACGCATGCTCACAATCGTTCAATTTTGGCGTGCTTTTATCTTGTCGAGTTGGCTAGAGAAATTATGATTTCAAATGATCTTGGTTCGGCCTTCGTTCGTCATATTGGTAGTTTTAAAAATAATTGTATCACACTCGGACTCGGTAATCAAGAGTTCCAGCATTTTGTTCGCCTAATTGATTATGACTTCGCTAAGGTCACATCTTCTGATATTTTAAGCACTGGCTATGTGATTCATACATTGGAAGCATCTGTTTGGTGCTTGCTAAATAGTTTAGGCTATTCAGATGCAATTTTAAAAGCGGTTAATTTAGGGGGAGATACTGACACCGTGGGTTGCATAACCGGTGGATTAGCAGGTCTTTTTTACGGTTTGGAGGGTCAAGTTTCTTTATGGCAGGATCAGTTGAGGCGGAGTGATGATATCGTTGATCTCGCTGATAGATTTCACCAGAAACTATCAGTGGTTTAGGTTAAATTGCAGCGGATGAAAACAGCATTTAAAAGCATAATGATATTTTTGGTTGGTGTCTTGGCCGGAGTAGTTGGTCATAAATACGCCGGAAGGAAGTATCGTTCAAATTTCGATGGCGGTCAGGTTATTAATAAGTCGTCGGATATTCAGAGTCTGATTGAACCCAATACCATATTTGGGATTGATTTGTCTTGGTATACTGGTAAAGTAAAGTGGAATTTAATCGTTGCGAATAAGAATATCAAATATGTAATTGTTCGATCTACGATGGGCGATAATGGGATTGATGATAGATTTTCAGAGAATTGGGAGGCATTGGGGAAATCGAATATAAAAAGAGGCGCATACCATTTCTTTAGGCCTGGCGAAAATTTGGCGGCACAATTTGAGAATTTTAAATCGAATATTGAATATAAAGCCGGAGATATTAGACCAATTTTTGATATCGAAAGTTCTGGCGATTTAACACCTTCTCAAATCAAATCAGCGGTAGTACAATGGCGTGAGTTTTGTAAAGCCGAGTGGGGCATTGAACCGATAATTTACACATACTTGAATTTTTATAAGGAGCATTTGTTGGGAGAAATTGAACCAGTAAATTTGTGGTTAGCCTCATATTCAAAGAATAGTCTACACAACTCTGGAATGAAATGCGCAATTCATCAGTTTAGTGATAAAATTGCCATTAAAGGACTTCGCGCAAGGGTGGATGGCAACCAATTCTTTGGTGATTCAACAGATTTTCAGCAGCTTTGTTTCAGAAAAATTATTAACTAAAATGGAAAAAATAGTGAAGATTGGCCTTGCCGTAATGCTCTTTATCTGTTTGTTGGATATGCCTTACGGTTATTATCAATTTGTCAGGGTGGCCGCAACACTTGTATTCGTTCTTTTGGCGATTCAGAGTTATAACCTAAATCTCAATGCGATGGTCCTAATCTATATGGTGCTTGCAATTTTGTTTCAACCTTTCGAAAAGATTGCTTTAGGTCGTGAAATTTGGAATGTGTTAGATGTAATTGTGGGCGTTGGGTTGCTGTTATCGGTAAGGCAAGGTGAAGTTACTTCGAATGAGTGATTTTACCGGAATAATTCATTGAATTTGCGTTTTTCCGTAAAAAAGAAGGTGAGCATTTGCGGTTTTCCGTTTTTGGGCGATTTGAATAAATCGTAACGTTGAGGTATGTTTATTAAGTCGCTGAAATTGCTTGTTTTGTTGGGGGTTGTTGGATTGTCGAGCTGTACCATCACCAAAAGATATCATTCATTTGGGTATCACATTGAAACGAGGAACCCAGTTAAATGGTCACAAAAGGGCGCCGAACAACAAACAGCACTAAAGAAAACGCACCCGATGGTGAGTGAGGAGATTGGGGTGGGTGAAAAGATTGAATCCATCAAAGGTGCCAACATCATTTCAAAGCCGTTGTCTTTTGTGAACGCCGAGTTTCAGCGGCCTTTACTTCAACCAATAAATCCCCAAAAGGGCATGACTGCAGTTCCAATGAATCTTTTGTTAAAGGAGGAAATGAGTAATCTTCTCCCAATAAGCCAAGTACGTAAATCTTATATTGCGGCCAAAAAACAGATCATCAAAAAGGACAAATCAAGTAAGAAGCCCAAATTGGCACTGAAAGGGTTCTTAGGTATGGTCGCTGGTGTTATTTTGTTTGTGATTGGGGCCAATTTATATTGGGTTGCCGAGGTTTGGGGGTTGGTTGTTGTGTTGTTGGGTTTGGCAACGATTATTGTAGGTATTTTGATGATTCTTTACGCATTTTTTAAGTGGTTATTTTATATTTAGACTTCCCTTAATTTATTCAGGTGAATCGGCTTTAAATTCGAGGGCTGTTGATTCACCGCGCATTGCATCGGAGGGGTTCCCCGGTGTGGGGGTGGTGCAGCGCATCGAACCATGGCACATGTAAATCATATTAGACTTTCCGAATTAAGTCATAAGATCAATCATGTCATTGAAAACGCCTTCAATGCAACCACTTTTTGGGTTGTTGCCGATGTTACCAATCACACATTTCGGGCGCCAAAGAATTATCACAACTTTGAACTGGTAGAGAAGGACCCCCATTCAAACAACATCATCGCCAAGATATCTGGGAAGGCCTGGGGTGCCGGAGCGAGCAGAATTGGGCATTTCGAGCAAGTTACGGGACAAAAATTCACCAACAACATCCAAGTGTTGCTGCAGGTGAAAGTCACGTTTCACAGCGTGTTTGGCCTGTCGTTGGAAGTGCTTGAGATTGATGCGAATTTCACGCTGGGGATGCTGGAGCAACAGCGGCTATCCACCCTGCAAAAGCTGGTAGCGGAGAACGATTTCATTCAGAAAATTGGCGATCGATTTGTCACCAAAAACAATCAGTTGCCTTTGCCCATGGTGATTCAGCGGATTGCGGTGATCTCCTCCAAAACGTCGGCCGGAGGGGAAGATTTCAATCACACTTTGCAAAACAATCCGCACGGGTATGCATTCTTTGTGGATGAATATCACTCGGTGGTTCAGGGCGAAAACAATGCGGATCAACTGCTGCAGAAGCTCATTGAGGTGTATCAATCCAATGTTCCTTACGATGCGGTGGTTATTACGCGGGGCGGGGGTGCACAAACGGATTTCTTGATTTTCGATAATTATCAAATTGGCAGGGCGGTGGCGAAATTTCCCATACCCATTATTACGGGGATTGGGCATCAGAAGAATGAGACGATCACCGATTTGATGGCCCATACGCAAACCAAAACGCCAACCAAAGCGGCGGAGTTTATTGTGGCGCACAACAAGCGGTTCGAAGATGGCATCGTATCGCTACAAAAAACCATTCTGATTAAGTCGCAGCAGCTTCTCTCATCGCATGTTCAGGCGTTGATGAATGTGTCGTCGCAGATCCTGTCGAAGCCCAAAATCACCCTGTACAATCGGATCAAGGACATTGAAAGCAAAATCGACAATCTGGGCACGTTTACGGCGATGTATCTCAAAAACCAGCACGGCAATTTGGGGCATTTTGTATCGATCCTAAAGGTGATGGCACCGGAAAACATCCTCAAGAAGGGCTTTGCGATTGTGAAGGTGAATCAAAAGATTACGAGTAATCCTAGTGATATTGGGGTTGGGGATGACATTGAAGTGATTCTGGCGGATACTCAAATTACAGCAACGGTAAAAAATAAAACGAAATACGATGGAACAGACCATGACTTATGAAGAAGCATTTGGAGAATTGGCATTGATCGCCAAGGACATTGAAAGCGAGAATGTATCGATCGATGTGTTGGCAGAAAAAGTGAAGCGCGCATCGGAATTGATCACCTTTTGTCAGACCAAATTGAGGTCCACCGAATCAGAGGTGAACAACATCATTGCCCAGATGCGGGATGATCAA
>JACCDH010478811.1_pt1 | contig 15556 bp, 11 predicted proteins | sample 7442481 | NCBI WGS metagenome assembly JACCDH01 (sample SAMN15323433, study PRJNA562643) | freshwater metagenome | isolation source: river surface water | place: USA:Blue River Watershed | collected 2017-08-15
AAGACGCGTAAAATAGCACGAAGTTTTCACCGCCGAGTTAATCAGACAACTTGCGAGGCGGTCTACAAATTTCGCTAAAGCGTCGCAGGCTCACTGGGTTGACCGCGACACGTTGTCAATCTTTTTTGTGGAGCTTGCATGTCAAACGAATACCTGTTTACCTCTGAGTCGGTGTCCGAAGGTCATCCGGACAAAGTCGCCGACCAAATTTCCGATGCAATTCTCGATGCGATCCTTGAACAGGATGCGCGCGCACGCGTTGCAGCCGAGACGCTCTGTAATACAGGTCTGGTCGTGCTGGCTGGCGAGATCACCACGACAGCCAATGTCGATTACATCAAGGTGGCTCGCGAGACGCTGAAAGGCATCGGCTACGACAATACCGATTTTGGTATCGACTACCGCGGATGCGCGGTCATGGTCTGCTATGACAAGCAATCTCCGGATATCGCTCAGGGCGTGGATGAGGGCAAGGGCATCGACCTCGATCAGGGCGCTGGCGACCAGGGCCTGATGTTCGGCTACGCCTGCAATGAGACGCCTGAGCTCATGCCTGCTGCGATTTATTATTCGCACCGCATCGTCGAGCGGCAGTCGCAGTTGCGCAAGGATGGTCGTCTTCCATGGCTGCGTCCCGATGCGAAATCCCAGGTCACGCTGAAGTATGTTGATGGCAAGCCCGTCGCGATTGATACCATTGTGCTCTCCACCCAGCACGCGCCCGAGATGGAGCACAAGCAGATCGAAGAAGCTGCCATCGAGCAGATCATCAAGCCAGTGGTTCCCAAGGAGTGGCTGAAGAACACCCGCTACCTCGTCAACCCGACCGGACGTTTCGTGATCGGCGGCCCACAGGGCGATTGCGGCCTTACCGGCCGCAAGATCATTGTTGATACTTACGGCGGCGCGGCGCCCCACGGCGGAGGCGCATTCTCCGGCAAGGATCCTTCCAAAGTCGATCGCTCGGCAGCCTACGCAGGTCGCTATGTGGCGAAAAACATTGTCGCTGCCGGTCTCGCAGAAAAATGCCAGATCCAGATTTCTTATGCGATCGGCATTGCCAAACCAACCTCGGTAATGGTGACTACCTTCGGCACGGGCAAGATCAGCGATGAAAAGATTGAAGCGCTGGTACGCGAGCATTTCGATCTGCGCCCTAAAGGCATTGTGCAGATGCTCGACCTGCTGCGTCCGATTTATCGCAAGAGCGCTGCATATGGTCACTTCGGCCGTGAGGAGCCCGAGTTCAGCTGGGAGCGTACCGATAAAGCGGCTGCACTGAAGGCCGCTGCCGGACTCTGATTCAGTAGCAGGCAACCGTAAAACGGGCAGGTTTGCATCGCAAGCCTGCCCGTTTTTTATTCAGTTGAACTGAACCCGAATTCCCTCTCATTACCAGCCTGAGAAAATTTTTTCCGCTGCTACAGTACCTCGCGTCTGTTTACTACTTTAATGTGGCGGAAAAATTGTCATGCGCATTACGCTTTCGCGGCAGAGCCTGCTCGTGCTCATATCGGCCGCGCTGGCTGTTCTTTACTTTTGCAGCTCACCCTTACTCGCCCAATCTGTCGGTCCGCGCCTCAAAGCCGGCTCTCAGCTCAACACAATGGCTGGCAGGTCGCCGGCAGCACAGACCAACGCCCGAGTTGATCGACTGATCGTGACCCCTCATCAGACACGAGGGGGCAAGCTCAGCGCACAGCTCGCCAATCAGGAGCATGGGCGGCTGGCAGCGATTGCCAGCGTACCGCTGTCGGTCGAGCGCACTTTGTCTGGTCGTTCCCATCTGATACGCCTGGTCCAGCCGGTCAGCATCGATGAAGCACGAGCTCTTTCGGCAAAGCTGCGTGCCAGTGGCGAGGTCGAGTCTGCTGAACCCGATTTGATCATGCAGATTGACACGCTGTCATCTGGCGGTCCGCTACCGAATGATCCTGGCTACGCCAGCATGCCGGGGCAGTGGCACTACTTGGCGCCCGTGTCATCGAACCTTGGCGGCGCCGATTTACCCGCTGCATGGGACATCACGCTCGGCAGTGGCAACGTCACAGTTGCCGTGCTCGATACAGGCTATCGGCCGCATGTCGATTTGCAGACGATGCTCCCGGGCTATGACTTTGTCAGCACCGCCAGGATGGGTAATGATGGAAATGGTCGCGATGCAGATGCGCGAGATCCCGGCGATTTCGTCGCTGCTAATGAATGTGGAAATGGTTCGGCGGCTGCGCGTTCCAGCTGGCATGGTACGCATGTCATGGGCACGATTGCAGCACTGATGAACAATGGGCTTTATGGCACTGGCGTTGCGCCCAACGTCCGGCTGCTGCCGGTGCGTGTGCTGGGCAAGTGCGGTGGCTACACATCCGACATCGTCGATGGTATGCGCTGGGCAGCCGGGTTGTATGTGCCTGGGGTTGCAAGAAATCTTTATCCGGCTCGGATCATCAACCTCAGTCTTGGCAGTGAGGGCAGTTGCTCACCCGCGTTCCAGAGCGCGATCAATGATGTCAATGCGGCGGGTGCCGTCGTGGTGGTTGCAACTGGCAATGGTGGCTATGACAGTGTGAACCAGCCAGCCAACTGCAATGGCGCGCTGGCTGTGACCGCGCACAGTATCGATGGCGACAATGCGGATTACGCCAACATTGGTGTACAGACCATGATCAGTGCACCCGGCGGTGGTTGCGGCACACTGGCCTTTGGCTGCGCCGCAGGTCTGACTGCCAATGGTCCTGCTGTTTACTCACTGGGCAACAGCGGAGTCAGCTCGCCAGTAAGCGATACCTACGCACTCAAGCGCGGCACCAGCATGGCGACACCTCATGTGTCGGGCACGATTGCGCTGATGCTCTCGCTGAATCCTTCGATGACGAGAAGCGAAGTCATGTCCCTTCTGCGCACATCGGCACGCACGTTTCCACTCTCCAGCGCCTGTACGCTGGCAGCAAATGAGGGGCTTTGTGGTGCGGGCCTGCTGGATGCACAGGCAGCGCTTCGCCTGGTGGCGCCGGTTATTTTGCTCGCCCGTTCGGATCAGCTGGCCACGCCGGGTGCTGTCGTGATGCTGGAGGCCAGTGCGAGTTCGCCCGGCGGCGTGCCCATCGCCAGCTATTTGTGGCGGGCTTCATCGTCCAACCCGTCGGCAGTGATGCTGATGAATCCTGGTACCACTAACGCCAGTTTCATCGCACCGGCCCGCGGCAACTACCAGTTCATACTGAGCGTCACCGACAGCCATGGTGCTACCAGCACCGCGAGCGCCAGTGTGCGTATCAACAGCGTGCCTGTGTTGCAGCCTGTACCCAGCCAGTCAGTGCGCGCGGGTGAGGCGCTGAAATTCACGATCAAAGCGACGGATGCCGACGGCGACAAGCCCGTATTCCATGCGACCAACTTGCCGCCTGGCGCCAACCTGAGTGCTGCCGGGGCGTTCAGCTGGCCGAATGCAGCGCCAGTTGGTAGCTACACCATAGGCGTGGCGGCCAGCGACGCTGAGGGCAGCAGTGCTCCCGTGAATGTCACGATCAGCGTATCTGCTGTGCCGCTTGCCAGTGTCAGCAGTAGAAGCTCCGGTGGGGGTGGCGCAGCCGATGGCGAATGCCTGCTGCTGGTCGCAAGCTGGATGCTGATGCGCCGTCTGCGCATTGCAAAACAATCGGATGACAGCGAAGTCGGTGCATGACGATTCGTCCAGCCTGTGCCGTAATAGCAGTGACCGTTGTCATTGCGTCGCTGCTGGCAGGTTTTTCGCACAACAATCCTCTGGTCTGGCAGCGAGAAGCGCTGGCTCATGGCCAAGTCTGGCGGCTGCTCAGCGCGCACCTGGTGCATCTGAGCCCGCGACATTTAGTGATGAACATGCTGGGGCTGTGGGTTGTGACGGAATTGCTGTGTGAAACGCTCACCGCCGCACAATGGATGTCCTTGCTGCTCGTCTGTGCGCTGGGAACCAGCCTGCTGTTATTGCTGTTGCAACCAGAGCTGCAGTGGTATGCGGGCTTGTCCGGTGTGTTGTATGGACTGTGGTCGGGTGGCGCAGCATTTCGCTGGATTGGCGAGAGAAAATTTTTTTATCTGCTGTCCTTGCTAGTACTGTTTGCCAGTCTGCAGAGGGGTACTCCAGTCATCAACGAGTTTCCGGTGATAGCAGAAGCTCACTGGTACGGTGCATTCAGTGGCTTGTTCTGGCTGGTGTTGGCGAGAGCGCATGAACGTCGTCCCGTTTTAGATTAAAATGCGGGCAGCTAAGGAGCGTTGCGACAGGATTTCCATCCTGCCAGGCTTGGCTGATCAACATGCAACGGCGCTCACGTTACTTTTTTCCAAGGAAAGGAGGGCGTGATGAGCGCCGTACTCAAACCCGCAGGTACCCACGACTACCACGTTGCAGATATCAGTCTTGCTGACTGGGGCAACAAAGAAATCCGCATCGCCGAAACCGAAATGCCCGGCCTGATGGCCATCCGCGAAGAATATGCGGCAAAGCAGCCGCTGAAAGGCGCGCGCATCACGGGTTCGCTGCACATGACGATCCAGACCGCCGTGCTGATCCAGACGCTTGAAGCGCTGGGTGCAAAAGTGCGCTGGGCGTCCTGCAATATCTATTCGACTCAGGATCACGCTGCTGCGGCGATTGCTGCCAGCGGCACGCCCGTGTTTGCATACAAAGGCGAGACGCTCGAAGAGTACTGGGATTACACCCACCGCATCTTTGAATGGTCGGATGGCGGTTACTCGAACATGATCCTCGACGATGGTGGCGATGCGACGCTGCTGCTGCACCTCGGTGCGCGCGCAGAGAAAGATCAGAGCGTGCTGACCAACCCGGATTCCGAAGAAGCCGCGTGCCTGTTCAATTCGATCAAGAAAAAGCTCGCAACCGACAAGACCTGGTACTCGACCCGCCTTGCGCAGATCAAGGGCGTGACTGAAGAGACCACGACTGGCGTGCACCGCCTGGACCAGATGCACAAGGAAGGCAAGCTGGCTTTCCCGGCCATTAACGTCAACGACTCGGTCACCAAGTCAAAGTTCGACAATCTGTACGGCTGCCGCGAATCGCTGGTTGATGGCATCAAGCGCGCGACAGACGTCATGATCGCTGGCAAGATCGCTGTCGTCGCTGGCTACGGCGACGTGGGCAAAGGTTCCGCGCAAGCGCTGCGTGCTCTTTCTGCGCAGGTCTGGGTGACCGAGATCGATCCGATCTGCGCACTGCAGGCCGCGATGGAAGGCTATCGCGTCGTCACAATGGACTACGCTGCCGAGCACGCTGACATCTTCGTTACTGCCACCGGCAACTATCATGTGATTACGCACGAGCACATGAAAAAGATGAAAGATCAGGCCATCGTCTGCAATATCGGTCACTTTGACAATGAGATTGAAGTTGCTTCGCTCAAGCAGTACAAGTGGGAAAACATCAAGCCTCAGGTCGATCACGTGATCTTCCCCGACGGCAAGCGCATCATCCTGCTGGCAGAGGGCCGTCTGGTGAACCTCGGTTGCGGCACAGGCCATCCGTCGTATGTGATGAGCTCTTCGTTCGCGAATCAGACCATCGCCCAGATCGAGTTGTACTGCAACACCAAGGACTATCCGGTGGGCGTATACACACTGCCCAAGCATCTGGATGAGAAGGTCGCGCTGCTTCAGCTGAGGACACTCAATGCGCAGCTGACCAAGCTCACCGAGGAGCAGGCCGCCTACATCGGCGTCAAGAAAGAAGGTCCGTACAAGCCGGATCACTACCGCTACTAATCGTTAGATTGATTGCGGTTTACCGGAAATGCAGCGCCGTCGGTCCCTTTCGGGTCGATGGCGTTGCATGACCGGGTCTCAAGCCTGAAAACCTCCGATGCGTCTGCTGCTGATCTGGCTGATCAATACCGTCGCCCTGTTCGCTATCCCGCAGCTGCTGGATTCGGTGCAGATCGACAGTTTTACTACTGCGCTTCTCGCATCGCTGGTGCTTGGCCTAGTCAACACCCTGCTGCGCCCCTTGCTGATCCTGCTCACCCTGCCCGTCACTTTTCTGACACTGGGCTTGTTCATTTTCGTGATCAACGGCTTAATGTTCTGGGCAGCAGCAGATCTGGTGAAAGGATTTCAGGTCGATAATTTTGGTGCAGCCATTCTGGGCGCGCTGATATACAGCGTGCTGTCATGGGCGCTGTCCACGCTATTCCTCAGAAAATAAATGTCAGAAAAATCTACTGCCTCCGCGTTCCGATTCAGCGTGGAATTCTTTCCTCCGAAAACGCCAGAGGGCGCGGAAAAACTGCGCGCGACGCGCAAGACACTTGCGACGCTGCATCCCGAATATTTTTCGGTTACGTTTGGCGCAGGAGGCTCAACACAGTCCGGCACGCGAGATACCGTGCTGGAGATTCACAAGGAAGGTCATGTGGCCGCTCCGCATCTTTCCTGCATTGGCCGCTCGCGTGCTGATCTGCGCGAGATACTTGCCGAGTACAAGCATGCTGGCATCCGACGTCTGGTCGCGCTGCGTGGCGATCTGCCCAGCGGTTTTGGTGGGCTCGCGGGGGACTTCAATCATGCGAACGAGCTGATCGAATTCATTCGTGCCGAAACAGGTGACTGGTTTCATATTGAAGCAGCGGCGTATCCCGAGATGCATCCGCAGGCAAAATCACCTCAGGATGATCTGCAAAACTATGTGCGCAAGGTAAAGGCGGGTGCCAACTCTGCGATCACTCAGTATTTTTACAATCCTGACGCTTACTTTCGTTTCGTTGACGATGCGCGCAAGGCCGGAGCCGATGTGCCAGTCGTTGCGGGCATCATGCCGATCACGAACTACACGCAGCTGTCGCGTTTCTCCGATATGTGCGGCGCCGAGATACCGCGCTGGATCCGGCTCAAGCTAGCCAGTTTCGGAGATGACAGTGCATCGATACGTGCGTTCGGCCTCGATGTCGTGACCGGGCTGTGCGAGCGCCTGATCGAAGGCGGCGCACCCGGCGTGCACTTCTACTCACTCAATCAGGCTGAACCGACACTGGCGATCTGGAAGCGTCTTATCAGTCAGTGATGATCAGGTCGAGCGCAATGTCATGCGGGTCAGTGGGAAAACTGACCCGCGTGATCGCATAGGCAATGCCCAGCGCCCTCGGGCGAGGGGTCAGCGCCAGTGTGCGGTCGAAATAGCCGCCGCCGAATCCCAGCCTGAATCCTTGTTCATTGAACCCAACGCAGGGAGCTAGCACTACCTCAGGCGCTATCTGTGCATTCTCCGCCGAGGGTGCCTGCATGCCGCTCGCGTCTCGCGACAAGGGTTCACCCGGCAGCCAGCGCCGGTAGACGAGCGCTGCTTGTCTTTCCGGCGCAACCGGCATCGCCAACGTGATACCTCGCGCAGCCAAGCCGTCATAGAGCGGCATCAGCTCGGGTTCTCCCGCCAGCGCCAGATAAGCACCCAGTGAGCGCGGCTGATGTTCATCAAGCCAGGCTGATAGTGCAGCCATGATTCGGGCGTCCGCCTGCGCCTTTACATCGGCCGGCATGGCCCGCCGTGCTGCAATCAGCTGGCGGCGCAAATCCGCTTTGATAGACGGGTTTTCCATCGTAAAAATACGTTTTGATTCATGGGTTCATTGAATTACTGCATGGTATTCTAAAGAGAATCTTTTCTCTCAAAAATTCGGAAGTTTCGATGATTCACAAATGCTGTAAATCATGGGTGGGCGGGCTCTTGCTCTCTGCGTCGGTCACCCTGCTGCCACTGAGCGTGATCGCAGCATCACCTAAACGCGCTATCGTAACTGCCAGTGGTGCTGATGCCGATTTCATTGCGCTGCGTGAAGCGTCATTGCGCGGCGATACCGGTGACTCCGGCAGACTGGCAGCGCGACTCACCGATTATCCGATCCAATCCTACGTTGAATACTACCGGCTCTACCCTCGACTGGTCTCTGCACCTGAGGGCGAGATTCGCAGCTTTCTCAGTCGTTACGATGGCACCGCGATTGCAGACCGGCTCAGGAATGACTGGCTTTTGATACTGGGCCGGGCGCGTGACTGGCGTTTGTTTGATGAACAATATCCGCTGTTCGTCTTGAATGATGATACCCAGGTCAAATGCTATGCATTGTCCTCGCGCGTCGCCAAGGGCGAATATGTGGTCAAGGCGGCACGGGAGCTGCTGGTGCAGCCAAAGAATTACGGCGAAGCATGTGCCGACCTGATCAGCCGTTTGTACCAGACCAAGCAATTCAATGAAACCGACCTGTGGCATCAGGTTCGCATCGCTGTTGAATACGGTAACTTCAGCGCGGCAAGACGTATTGCGTATCAGATGGATGTCAGCGAGCGTCAGCTGATGCCTGCGATCGACAAATCAGCTGCCGTCGTCGAAAGAGGCGCGGCAGGCTCGCGAGCCACCAAGGAATTATTCATCATCGCCTTGGGCCGCCTCGCGAAAGACCATCGTGACCGGGCCGAGCGTGCGTTGCACAAGGCGTTATTCAGGCTCAGCCATGAAGAGCAGGCGCAGGCCTGGGCTCAGCTGGCGCTTCCGGCATCGCTCTCACTGTCCAAGGATGCGATCACTTTCTGGCGCAAGAGCTGGGATGCCACGCTCTCGCCGGATGCTTATCACTGGCGCGTGCGCGCCGCCTTGCGGGATGGTGATTGGCCGATGGTGGCACGTGCGATCGACAGCATGCCTGCCGAGATGCAAAAAGATACGAGCTGGGTCTACTGGCGTGCGCGTGCTCACCAGGCTGCGCATCACACTGAACCGGCCAACAAGCTTTTACAGTCGATTGCTTCCCAGCACACGTTCTACGGACTGCTGGCGGCAGAAGAGCTCGGGCAGAAACTCGCGGTACCACCGCGTCCGCAGCCACCGACCGCAGAAGAAATGAACGAAGCTGCTGCAAACACCGGTTTTCGTCATTCGCTCAAATTTTTCGAGCTGGAGTTACGCTTCGAGGGCAATCGCGAATGGAACTGGCAGTTGCGCAAGCTGAGTGAACGCCAGTTGCTGGCTGCGGGTGAGTTTGCGCGTCAGAGCGAAGTGCTGGATCGCATGGTCACTACGGCGGATCGCGCCAAGTCAGAGCTTGATTTCAATCAGCGCTACCCTACCCCGCATGATGACATCATGAATTCTGCTGTGCAGCCGTTGGGACTGGACAAGGCCTGGGTCTATGGGCTCATTCGTCAGGAGTCGCGCTTTGTCAAAGCGGCTCGCTCGAATGTGGGCGCCTCCGGCCTGATGCAGATCATGCCTGCCACCGCGCACTATGTTGCGCGCAAGATCGGCATGGCCGGCTTTTCTCTCAGCGGTTTGAACGACATACGCACCAACATTACACTGGGCACGCAATACCTGAACATGGTCCTTAACAGTCTGGGTGGCTCGCAGACCCTGGCCACCGCCGCTTACAACGCGGGTCCCAGCCGTCCAAGGCTCTGGCGATCGACGCTGGAAAAGCCTGTAGAAGGCGCGATTTTTGCCGAGACGATTCCTTTTTCCGAAACGCGCGGTTATGTAAAGAACGTGCTTGCGAATGCGACCTGCTATGCCGCACTCTTCGACAATAAAGCCCCATCGCTGAAGTCTCGTCTTGGGGTGGTATCGCCGCGCGATGCCATGCTCAGCGAGTTGGGCGATCTTCCGTGACAGGCAGGCGATGAAATACGAGTCCATTCTCGTCATTGGTGGCAGCGGATTTATTGGATCGCACATCACCGCTGCCTTATCTGCTGCTGGCAAGCGCGTGATCGTACCGACGCGCCGCCTCGCGCGCGCCCGGCATCTGTGGGTACTGCCCACCGTTCAGGTGGTCGAGGCCGATGTATTCAATCCACAGGCGCTGGACCGCTTGCTGTCGCAGGCCGATGCCGTGATCAACCTGGTGGGTGTACTGCACTCAGGCGCTGGTACCCCCTGGGGACCCGCGTTTGAACGCGCACATGTCGAGCTTCCGCGACGGCTGGTCGCGGCCTGCGAGCGTCAGGCAGTGACGCGCTGCCTGCACATGTGCGCGCTGGGTGCGGACAGCCACGGACCCTCGATGTATCAGCGCTCCAAGGCTGCGGGAGAGCGCATCATGCTTGATGCCGCTGATCTGAAAGTCACCAGCTTTCGGCCATCGGTCGTGTTCGGACCCGAAGACAATTTTCTGAACATGTTTGCCAAGCTGCAGTCGTTGCTGCCCGTACTGGCGCTGGGTGGCGTGCGGGCGAAATTTCAGCCTGTTTATGTGGGCGATGTCGCGAAAGCCTTCGTGACAGCACTGGATGACCCCGAGACTATCGGCAAGGTCTACGAGCTGACTGGCCCGCGCGTGTACAGCATGAAAGAACTCTTGCATCTCGCGGGTGTCTACAGCGGCCATCCCCGGCCTGTGATTGGCTTGCCAGATAGCCTCGCGCGTCTGCAGGCATTTTTTCTTGAGCACGTGCCAGGTGGTCCGCTAATGAGTCGCGACAATCTTGATTCAATGAAATCCGATAACGTCGCCAGCGGTCTTTACCCTGTGCCCGTCGGCTGGCAGCCGACGCCGCTCGAAGCGGTCGCGCCTGAGTATCTCGCAGGGCATTGATCGCAATGTCTTCTTTCAAGACCTATATTGTGGGTGGCGCGGTGCGCGATGCGTTGCTGGGACTGCAGGTCAAGGACAAAGACTATGTAGTGGTGGGAGCGACTCCGGAACAGATGCACGCAGCAGGTTTTGCGCCGGTTGGAAAAGACTTTCCCGTGTTCCTGCATCCGCAGACGCATGAAGAATATGCGCTCGCACGTACCGAGCGCAAGACAGCACCCGGTTATACCGGATTCGCATTCCATGCGGCCTCTGATGTCACTCTCGAAGAAGATCTGCTGCGCCGGGATCTCACCATCAATGCCATTGCGCAGGATGTCGACGGCACACTGATCGATCCCTATGGCGGGCAGAAAGATATTGCGGCCAGAATTTTTCGCCATGTATCACCCGCTTTCGCCGAAGATCCGGTGCGCATCCTTCGTATTGCACGTTTCGCTGCTCGCTTTACTGACTTCAGTATCGCGCCAGAGACGCAATCACTGATGCAGCAGATGGTGTCCTCAGGCGAAGTCGATGCGCTGGTTCCAGAGCGCGTGTGGCAAGAGATTTCACGTGGGCTCATGGAATCGAAGCCTTCACGGATGTTTGAGGTGTTGAGAGACTGCGGCGCTCTGGCGCGCCTGCTTCCTGAGCTGGATGCGCTGGCGGGCGTACCTCAGCCGGCAGTACATCATCCCGAGATCGATACTTTTGTTCACGTCATGATGGTCGTCGATGTCGCGGCGAGCGAGAAGACTTCTCTGTCAGTTCGCTTTGCAGCACTGACGCATGACCTCGGCAAGGGTGTAACACCTGTTGACGAATGGCCGCGTCATATTGCACACGAGGTACGCAGCGAAAAACTTGCCGATCAGGTAGGTCGGCGGCTTAAATTGCCCAATGAAGTGCGCGAACTGGCTTTACTGGCAGCGCGCGAGCACAGCAATGTATCGCGCGCGCTGGAGATGCGTGCTGCGACCATTGTCAGCATGCTCGAACGCTGCGATGCTTTCCGCAAGCCGGTGCGCTTTGCAGAGCTGCTGAAAGTCACCGAATGTGATCATCGCGGCCGTGCAGGTTTTTCCCGTGAGCCTTTTCCTCAGGCAGCGCATTTGCTGACAGCGCTGGCAGCCGCGCAGAGTGTCAATGCGGGAGCGATTGCCGGAGAGGTCACCGCAGAGAATCCTGAACGCCCTGCAGAGCGTATCGCAGCAGCCATACATGTTGCACGAGCGCAGGCGGTCAGTGCGGCACTTTCTCTTTCCTGATCTTCAGCGCAAGAATAAAAAAACGGACCCGATGGGTTGATCGGATCCGTAACACGCCGTCGGAGGCGCGGAGGCGGGGCCAAGGGTTGGCCCCCAGAGGAGCGTGAATATCGTTCAGCGTGCTGGACGTTCTGGCATGCCGGCGCGGATTTCATCCTCGGTCAGCTTGCCATCCTTGTTCTTGTCGAGCTTGTCAAAGTCGCGCGACAGTCTGTGCATCTTTGCCGCTTCTACTTCCGAGCGGCTCAGCGCGCCGTCGCCATCTTTGTCGGCATTTTTCCAGTGCTCGCGCATTTTGTCGCGCATGCTCTCGCGGAATTTGTCATGCATGGCTTTGTGATGTGCCTGCATTTCCTCTTTCGAGATAAATCCGTCTTTGTTGGTGTCCATGTCATTGAACATACGGTCCATGCCTTCGCGCGCTTCATCGCGGCTGATGCGACCGTCATTGTTCTTGTCGAACTGAGAGAACATCGGCGGCATCCGGTCTCCATGCATTTCGCCATGCATGTCGCCACCACCGTGATGGTCAGCGAATGCAATACCGCTGGACAAAAAGCCAGTGAGTATCAGGGGAACGACTATGCGGTGTTTCATGGTTCACCTCGGCAAGTAGTGTGGATCGATGCTGAGATGGTCGCGCAGCGGCAGCGCAGCGGGCAGGGTATTTACCCCTTGTTACAGATGGTCCAGGTGAGGTGACGATAACCACTTGCCCCAATACCCATGGCTCCACAACAGGAATTACCGTAAGGTTTCAAACCGACACGGGCATCGCGCGTATATACTTAAGAAAAAAAGGCCTCTTCGAGGGGCTATGACAACGGGGACTCTCATGAATGCACCGCTCGACCGGCAGCAGGCCTTGCAGCCGGACGCTATTTCCCTTGATGACAAGTACACGCTGGAGCGTGGTCGTGTCTTTCTCACCGGTACCCAGGCGCTGATCCGCCTGCCCATGATGCAGCGCCGCCGCGATATGGCGGCGGGGCTGAACACGGCGGGCTTCATCACGGGTTATCGGGGTTCTCCGCTCGGCTCGGTCGACCAGACCGCCGCCAAGGCGAAAAAATTCCTTGCAGCGCACCACGTGCAATTTCATCCCGGCGTCAATGAAGACCTCGCGGCGACCTCGGTCTGGGGCACACAGCAAACGAATCTTTTTCCCGGTGCCAAATACGATGGCGTATTTTCGATCTGGTACGGCAAGGGACCGGGCGTCGACCGATCCGGCGATGTGTTCAAGCACGCGGTGGCTGCGGGCACGGCCCCGCACGGTGGTGTGCTGGCGCTGGCCGGTGATGACCACGCTGCCAAGTCATCCACCACCGCGCACCAGAGCGAGCACATCCTCAAAGCCTGCGGCATTCCGGTGCTGTATCCATCGTCCGTGCAGGAATATCTGGATTACGGCCTGCATGGCTGGGCGATGAGCCGCTATGCTGGTCTGTGGGTGGCAATGAAATGTGTGACCGATATCGTTGAGTCTGGAGCGACGGTCGATGTCGATCCGGATCGTGTGAAGATCCTGCTGCCTGAAGATTTCGAGATGCCGGCGGGCGGCCTGAATATTCGCTGGCCCGATGGCATCCTCGAGCAGGAAGAACGGCTCGTCAATTACAAGTGGTATGCAGCGCTCGCCTATGCACGTGCAAATGGCCTGAATCGCACGATCTGGGACAGCCCGAATGCGCGCTTCGGTATTTTCACCGCAGGCAAATCGTATCTTGATACTCGGCAGGCGCTGCAAGACCTGGGTATCGATGAACAGGTCGCACGCGATATCGGCATCCGCTTGCACAAGGTCGGTATGAGCTGGCCGTTGGAGGCAGAAAGCACGCGCAAGTTTGCTACGGGTCTGGAAGAGATTCTGGTTGTCGAAGAAAAACGCCAGCTGCTCGAATACCAGCTCAAAGAAGAACTCTACAACTGGCGCGATGATGTGCGCCCGCGCGTCGTGGGCAAATTCGATGACACCGGTGAATGGAGCAACAACCGCAAGAGTGGTCATGGCGACTGGCTGCTGCCGGCGACTTATGAGCTGAATCCCACGCTGATCGCTCGCGCGATTGCCTCGCGCATCTCGAAATACTTTGCCGGTCACCCGGTCGAGCAACGCGTACGTGAGCGCATCGCGTATCTGGAGTCGCGCGAGGCGGTGCTGAAAGTCAGCACATCGCCGAATCCGCAAACAGATCGCACGCCTTATTTCTGCTCTGGTTGCCCACACAACACCTCGACCCGAGTGCCCGAGGGTAGTCGCGCAACGGCAGGTATCGGTTGCAGCTATATGGCTTTGTGGATGGATCGATCCACGGCGACCTTCACCCACATGGGTGCCGAAGGCACGAACTGGATTGGCCACGCACTGTTTACCAATGAGCAGCATATCTTCGCAAACATCGGCGATGGCACCTATTACCACTCGGGTTTGCTCGCGATACGCGCTGCTGCAGCGGCATCGTCGAAGATCAACATGACCTTCAAGATTCTGTACAACGATGCGGTCGCGATGACCGGCGGGCAGACCCATGACGGCCCGCTCGATCCGGCGGCCATCTCGCGTCAGATTGCCGCAGAAGGCGTGCGCCCGATCGTAGTTGTGACTGATGAGCCAGATAAATATCCGTCGAACATCGACTGGGCGCCCGGTGTCACGATTCGTCATCGCAGCGAACTCGATGCAGTGCAGCGCGAGCTGCGCGAAATCAAAGGCGTGTCTGCAATCATCTACGACCAGACCTGCGCTTCTGAAAAGCGCCGTCGTCGCAAGCGTAATGAATATCCCGATCCGGCAAAGCGTGCGGTGATCAACGAAGCTGTATGCGAAGGTTGCGGTGACTGCAGCGTGAAATCCAATTGCCTGTCCGTCGAGCCACTGGAAACCGATTTCGGCCGCAAGCGCCAGATCAATCAATCCAGCTGTAATAAAGATTTTTCTTGCGTGAATGGCTTTTGCCCGAGCTTCATCACGGTCGAAGGCGGACAACTGAAGAAGCCCAAGAAAGCTGCTGCGCAAGGTACTGCAGGTGCTTCGCCAATGGAGCGCGCTGCCGCCCTGCCCAAGCCGACCCTGCCGGCGCTGGATCAGCCCTTCGGAGTGCTCGTGACCGGCATTGGTGGCACGGGTGTGATCACGGTGGGCCAGATACTGGCAATGGCAGCGCACGTGGAAAGCAAATCCTGCAGCGTGCTGGATATGAGCGGACTGGCACAAAAAGGCGGCCCGGTCATGTCACATGTGCGGCTAGCTGCAAGTGATGATCAGATTCATTCCACCCGCGTTGGTACGGGCGGAGCAGACCTCGTGATTGGTTGCGATGTGATCGTGGCCGCCAGCAAAGATGCCGTCGCCCGTATGGGACAAGGCCGTACGCATGCAGTAATCAATGCGACGCTCGCGCCTACGGCAGCCTTCGTCAGAAACCCCGACTGGGAATACCCTGACACCTCGGCGGCTGAAACCATTCGCAAGGCATGTGGTGAAGATGCGGTCGCCGCCATTGATGCGGGCAAGATCGCTACCGCGCTAATGGGTGATGCGATCGCAACCAATATGTTCATGCTGGGTTATGCATGGCAGCGCGGCTGGGTGCCCTTATCCGAAGAGGCGCTGACGAAAGCGATTGAGCTCAATGGTGTGTCAGTCAGCTTCAATCAACAATCCTTCGCCTGGGGCCGTCTCGCCGCCAGTGATATGGATACCGTGCAGCGCGAGATCAAGTCAGCCTC
>JACCDH010626976.1_pt1 | contig 15551 bp, 12 predicted proteins | sample 7442481 | NCBI WGS metagenome assembly JACCDH01 (sample SAMN15323433, study PRJNA562643) | freshwater metagenome | isolation source: river surface water | place: USA:Blue River Watershed | collected 2017-08-15
AGTGTAATAAGCTTCAGCAATACGCATCATGAAAATATCGTAAGGCACATTGTTGCTTGGCATAACTTCCATACAACGATCTAAAGCTTTAACCGCACGTGTTGTATCACCTTCGGTAATTAACTTCATCGATAAACGATAGAATAAGTTTCTGAAATTACGTGTTTGACGTAAAGTGGTCTCATCTAAATACACACCCGGTTTATCCATGTTCCCCCACTTAAACTTATTCACTAAGTTTTCATACAAAATATCTGTATTGATATGTCCATAAGTTCCACCATCCGCAGGATCTGTGTTGCGAATTGGTACAACGCGATATGTTAAACCTTCCAACTGGAAGTGGTTCATCATGTTTAGGTATACATCGTTTCCGGTAGTAATGGCGAAGTAAACAGGACGAGTCCAATTAACGGTGTTTAAAATATCAAGCACAATTAAGTCGGCTTTCATTAAGGTGTTATTGCCAATTTCCCACTTCATGGTATCAGCAATAATGTTGGCATCCTTTGGATGAACAGCACCTGTTTTTAACACGTGTGCTTTATCAATCGGAATGTAGAATTTCTTGGTTGGATAGTAGTTGAATTCCATCCCTGAGTTTGAACGCAACTTCGCCATTGGGTCGTTATCGTCTGTCATGAATTTCATGATAGCACTCAATGGATAGTAATCGTTTTGGTTGATACCAAATTGCTTTTCAATTTCAGCATTTTGATAGAAGATCACGTAGTCGCGCGTACCTTGACGGTATTGATCCGGAGTCATGCTAAATGGAACAGGTTCTGAATCGTAAATTTTCGTTTTTAACGCATCAGCATACCAGTCGGTATTTAATAAACTCAAGTTAATCACACGAATATCTGAACGAATTCCTTCTACGTTTTGTGCGTACCAAAGAGGGTAAGTATCGTTGTCACCGTTTGTAAACAAAATGGCGTTAGGTGCACATGAGTTTAAATAATCATACGCAAAATCTAGTGCGCCCGAACGTAAACTTCTGTCGTGATCATCCCAGTTTTGTGTTCCCATAATAACAGGAACAGCAGCGATGGAGGCAACTGATGCAATTCCGGTGGCCATGGTGGCGTTCATCTTCTTGCTCAACCAATCAACCAAGGCTAAAACACCCAAGCCAATCCAAATAATAAATGTTTGGTACGAACCTACATATGCGTAATCACGCTCGCGTGGTTGGTGAGCAGGGAAGTTCAAGTATAGAATGATAAATGCACCGGTAAACAAGAATAAAGTTAATACTACCGTTGCATCTTCTTTCGATTTTTTGAAGTGATAGAACAAACCAATTAAACCTAAAATAAGCGGTAAGAAATAGTAGGTGTTATGTGCTTTGGTATTTGAAATAGATGCAGGCACATTGTCTTGTGGACCTAAACGCATAGCATCGATAAACGGAATACCACTCATCCAGTTACCACGAGTTAAACCTCCATATCCTTGGTCATCATTCTGACGACCAATAAAGTTCCATGCAAAGTATCTCCAATACATGAAGCCCATTTGGTAACTTAACAAGAAATCAATGTTTTTTGCAAAGGTTGCCTTTTTGCCTTCAGGAATATTTTCCCACTGACGGTAAGACTGAACGTAATCGGGTCTATCTGCCCACATACGAGGGAAAATGGTGCAATCTTTCGGATCGTATACGCGATCAACTTTCTCGCCCATCTCATCATAACCATTCTTGCCTTTTGCATATTGCATGGCTCCCTTTTTTTCATCAATAACTTTTGCATAAAAGTATTGTCCGTAAACTAATGGGTTCTCTCCATATTGCTCACGATTTAAATATGAAAGCAAGCTGAAAGGATTATCAGGAGCGTTCATGTTAATAGGAGGTTTAGCATTACTACGAATAAGCACCATGGCGTATGATGAGTAACCTATGATGATGAAGGTTACACTTAAAATAGCAACGTTTACAACACTTTTAGAGGCGTTATTTTTAATTACGTAATAGTATAGTAACGCAGAAATTGCTCCCCAAAAAATTAGCCCTGATAAAGATGGATTAAGAGAGAAGGTAAATAATACCATCACACCATACAATGCAATAGCCGCATACAAGCTGGTCTTTTTTTCAGTGTGTGTGTAATACAAAATTGCTGCTAAAGTGCCTGCAATAACAAATAGCATTACAAAAGCGCCCGTGTTGTAGCCCATGCTTAGGGTATTCACAAAGAAGTAATCAAATTTGGTGGCTAATGAAGGCATACCCGGAATGATGCCAAATTGCACGATAGCAATAGCCGCTACAGCAACTAATGTTGCTTTTATAAAACCGCCTCTGGTAAATTTATTGTTGCGGAAATAGTAAACATAAACAATGGAAGGAATAACTAGAATACTCAATAAATGGACACCAATTGCCAAACCAATTAAGTAAGCAATTAATACTAACCAACGCTCACTGCCTCTTTCATTGGCAATGTTCTCCCATTTTAAAATACACCAGAAAGTAAGTGTAGTAAAGAAACTTGAAGAAGCATAAACTTCGGCCTCTACAGCCGAGAACCAGAAGGTGTCGCTCCAAGTTAAAGCCAAGGCGCCAACTAAACCTGATGCACAAACAGCCATAACTTGCTGCATGCTTAATTCCTCCGTTGGTTTTGCTATAATTTTCTTAGCTAAGTGAGTAATCGTCCAAAAAGTAAACATAACACAAAGTGCACTGGTGGTGGCTGAAACCATATTCACCCAAAAAGCAACACGGGTTAAATCAGCTCCAGCAAACAACGAGAAGATTCTACCAAACAAAAGGAACAAAGGTGCTCCCGGAGGATGGCAAATCTGCAAGCGGTAAGAAGCAGAGATAAACTCTCCACAATCCCAAAAACTCACGGTTGGTTCAAGTGTTAGTGTGTAAGTAACAAGTGCAATAACGAAGGTGATCCACCCTAAAACGTTATTTACTAAGTTGAAACGATTCATGCGCGATGTGTCTACTAAATTTATATTAAGGTTAGCAAAGATATGTGCTGCCACTAATTAACCAAATTTCGTTTTAGTGTAGTAAAATGGCTTTGGCATAAGTGCATAACGACTTTGCTTGCCATGAATTACCTCAATGAGATTTTTTAGTAAAATATTAGGTTATTGACCAAGTAATAGGACTAAAACCGACATTTATTTTAAAAAATGTTTGTTTATTTTATTATTAGCATTATTATTGAAACATAATTGAATTCGAAATGGCGAAATCAGAACATACTATATTGCTCCAAATCAACAACGATAAGGCTATGCCGCTTATTCGTCAGTTGGAGTCGTTAGATTTAGTGAAGATTTTGGAAGAAAACGTACAATCAACGAAGCCACTTCTTTCGTCAAAGTACAAAGGAAAATTGCCTTCTGAAGTGTACTCTAGCATACAAACTTCACAAATATTAAAACAGATAGATGGATACTAGACAATACATCATTGATACCGGAATTATTCTCGATTACCTTTCTGCGCGTTTGCCGGAATCGGGGATGGAGTTCTTGGATACCATCATCAATGCTATTCCCAATATTTCTGTCGTAACTAAAATAGAGCTGCTTTCTTTACAAATACCGGAGGAGTATAGTGGCTTGTTAAATAATTTCATTCGTGATGCTATTGTGTTAGATTTATCGGGTAATGTGGTGAAAAACACTATACTTATCAACCAAACACATACACTCGATTTAAACCAAGCGGTAATAGCAGCTACAGCAGTAACATACAATTACACATTAATCACTAATACCACAAAACCATACACAAAAATCCGCGGGTTAAGCGTGGTAAATCCTTGGGAAATTTTTGTGCGATAAGCAATTAAAGTTGCACAAGTTGAAAATAGCGCATATATTCGCACCACTTTATTGAACATATTTAGATGAGGGGACCCAAAAAGTCCCCTCTCTTTTTACCTGAAATTGAGATGGAAATAGCAACACAAATAGCAGATTGGAGTAGCGCGTTTTTGCCGGAAGGCTTGTTTTTGGTTGGAGTAGATCAAAAGGCCGGAAGCCAAAAGATTAGCGTGTTTATTGATGGAGACAAGGGTGTGGATATTGCAGATTGCCAAAAACTTTCACGGCACTTATCGGAGAAGTTGGATGAATTGGATTATGGTGCAGAGCCTTATTATCTTGAGGTTTCATCTCCCGGTGCTGATAAGCCATTGCGTGTTCAACGTCAATACCCAAAGCATGTTGGTCGCGAGTTGTTTGTAAAGTTATTGGCTGAAACCGAATTAACAGGTCGTTTGGAACAAGTTACTGATGACGGAATTGTGTTGGCACTTAAAGACAAGAAAAAAGGATACAAAGACGCTACCGAAAAGACAATCGCCTTTACAGAGATTGCAGAGGCAAGCGTTATACTTTCATTTAAATAAAACAATTAATTACACATAATATGCATAGTTCAGGCTTAATCGACTCGTTTAGCGAGTTTAAAGAGTTTAAAAACATCGACCGCGCTACCATGCAACGCGTGTTGGAAGATGTGTTTCGCAGCATGCTTCGCAAGAAGTACAACAGCGATGAATTTTTTAGCGTAATTGTGAATGATAACAGTGGTGACTTAGAAATTTGGCACAACCGTGAGATCGTTCATGATGGTGAAGTGGAGGATCCACGCAAAGAAATTGCTATATCAGAAGCTCGCAAAATTGAGCCTGATTTCGAAGTAGGCGAAGAGGTAACAGAAGAGGTTACTTTAGAAAGCTTTGGAAGAAGAGCCATTTTAGCTGCTCGTCAAACCTTAATGGGTAAAATTCTTGAGCTTGAAAAAGACGAATTGTACCGCAAATACAAGGATAGAGTGGGTGAGGTTATTACCGGTGAGGTTTACCAAATCTGGAAAAAAGAAATCATGGTATTGGATGATGAAGGTAATGAGTTATTGTTACCTAAGCCGGAAATGATTCCTGCTGATCATTACAAAAAAGGTGATTCAATTAAAGCCGTAGTGTTAAAGGTAGAAATGTATAACGGTTCACCTCGTATCATTTTAAGCCGTACTGCTCCTGTATTCCTTGAGCGCTTGTTTGAAATGGAAGTTCCCGAAATTTTGGATGGCATTATTGCAATCAAAAAAATCGTTCGTGAACCGGGTGAGCGCGCAAAAGTTGCTGTAGAAAGTTTTGATGATCGTATCGATCCGGTTGGTGCTTGCGTAGGTATGAAAGGGTCTCGTATTCACGGCATCGTTCGCGAGTTACGTAACGAAAATATTGACGTTATCAACTTCACCACCAACCTACAGTTGTTAATTCAACGTGCTTTAAGTCCTGCAAAAGTTTCATCTATTAAGTTAGATGAAGAGAGCAAACGTGCTTCTGTTTTCTTGAAACCGGATCAAGTTTCGTTGGCAATTGGTAAAGGCGGACACAACATTAAACTTGCGGGTAAATTAGCCGGAATGGAGATTGATGTTTACCGCGAAAGTGATGAAGATGAAGGCGACATTGACCTGGATGAGTTTGCAGACGAAATTGATGGTTGGATTATTGATGAGTTGAAAAACATCGGTTGCGATACCGCTCGCAGCGTGTTAAACTTATCGGTTGCTGATTTGGTGAGAAGAACCGAATTAGAGGAGGAAACCATTAATGAAGTTCGCAGAATTTTACAAGCAGAGTTCGAATAATTAATAGACAAGCAGGCATGAGCCAAAGCAGATTTGGTTTATGCCTGCAATAACCATAAATTTGAAGCACTTTTTACGCAGCCGTCAGTGTAAAAGCAACGTTTTAAGAACAATAAATGAGCGAAAACAAAGAATCAGTCCGTTTAAATGCAGTAGTTAAAGAACTTAACGTGGGTATGAGTACCCTTGTTGAATTCTTAGCTAAAAAAGGCTTTGTGGTAGAGAGCAAACCTACTACAAAAATCACCGGTGAAATGCACCAGGTGTTACTTAGTGCTTTTCAATCGGACAAAAAGGTGAAAGATGATGCTAAAGCATTAATCAAACCTAAAGTTAAGAAAGAAGACGTTACCATTCAACAACCTGTTAAGAAAGAAGATTCGGTTGTGGAAGAGGAGGACGAGGATGACGGAATCCTAATCAAAACGGAGTTAGCTCCGGTTACTGCTGCCCCTAAAACCCCTGCAAAAAAAGAAGAGGAAGCTCCTGTTGCTCCTAAAGAAGAACCGGTTGAAGCTCCAAAAGCGGAAGAGGTATCAGACGATAAGAGTGGATTAAAAGTACTAGGTAAAATCAACCTGGAAGAGTTAAACCCTAAGAAAAAGAAAAAGGCAGATGTGCCCCCAGCACCAGAGGTAAAAGAAGAGCTTAAGCCAAAAGCTAAAGAGGAAAAGAAAGAGGCTCTGGTGGAAGAGGCCCCTAAAGTGGAAGAGAAAAAAGAAGCTCCGGTAGTTCCTGTTGCTCAAGAAACCCCTGCGGTGGAAGAGGCAGAAGATAAGATTACAGAACCGAATTACGAGAAGCTATCAGGCTTGAAGGTAATGGGTAAAATCGAACTTCCGGTAGAAAACACACGCAAGCCACAGCCTATTGCCAGCAGTGATGATAGCGCTAATAAAAAGAAAAGACGTAGAAAGAATTTTGTTGGTGGTAGTGATAACCTCGACATGAAAAAAGTGGACGGGGCAGGCACAAACAACAATAACAACAACCAACAAAATCGTGGTGGATACCAAGGCAACAATAACCGTGGCCCTGGTGGAAATAACAATAATAATAACCAAGGTAATCGCGGTCCAAACCAAGGCGGAGGAGGACGAGGACCATTTAATAAAGGTCCAAGAGGTAAATTCGATAACAGAAATGCCGCTCCAGCCGAAAAAGCTGAAATTACCGACAAGGAAATTCAAGATAAACTAAAAGCAACTCTTGCACGTATCAATGGCCAACAAAATATTGGACAAGTACGTAGTAAAATCCGTAAGCAAAAGCGTGATGCCGCTGCCGATAGACGTGAAGAGGAAGCATTAGAATTAGAAGGACAAAGAAAAATTAAGGTAACGGAGTTCGTAACGGCTAATGAGTTAGCTCAAATGATGGACTTGCCGATTACCAATATTATCTCGGCATGTATGTCGTTGGGTTTAATGGTAAGTATTAACCAACGTCTTGATGCCGAAACCATCGCAATTGTAGCAGAAGAGTTTGGTTATGAAGTAGAGTTTGTAACAACAGACTTAATCGAAACCATCGAAGAGGAAGAGGATGCAGAAGAGGATTTAGTGTCTCGTCCACCAATTGTTACCGTAATGGGTCACGTTGATCATGGTAAGACATCCTTACTTGATTACATCCGTAAAGCTAACGTAATTGCCGGTGAGGCCGGAGGTATTACTCAGCATATTGGTGCATATGAGGTAACCTTAGCTAACGGTAAACACGTAACCTTCCTTGATACACCTGGTCACGAAGCGTTTACAGCGATGCGTGCACGTGGTGCTAAAATTACCGATATTGTTATCATCGTTATTGCAGCAGACGATAGCGTGATGCCACAAACCAAAGAGGCAATCAGCCACTCTCTGGCAGCAGGTGTTCCTATTGTGTTTGCAATTAATAAAATAGACCGTGATGGCGCTAATCCTGATAAAATCCGTGAGCAATTATCAGCCATGAATATCTTGGTTGAAGAGTGGGGCGGCAAATATCAGTGCCAAGAAATATCCGCTAAAAAAGGATTGAACATCGATACATTACTTGAAAAAGTATTGTTAGAGGCAGAAATGCTCAACCTAAAAGCTAATCCTGATAAGCGCGCTGTTGGTAGTGTAATTGAAGCAACCTTAGATAAAGGCCGTGGTATTACCACAACTGTAATGGTGCAAGCCGGTACGTTAAGAGTGGGCGATCCAATCTTAGCCGGTACACACAGTGGTAAGGTTAAGGCCATGTTTGATGAGCGTGGTAAGAAAATGACCATTGCTGGTCCTTCAACACCGGTAGTATTACTTGGTTTTGATGGAGCTCCTCAAGCGGGTGACAAATTCTTGGTAACTAAAACGGAACAAGAAGCGAAAGAAATCAGTAATAAGCGTTCGCAATTGCAACGTGAGCAAGGTATTCGTACCCATAAGCACATTACCCTTGATGAAATCGGTAGACGTTTGGCTATCGGTAACTTTAAAGAACTTAAGGTTATTGTTAAAGGTGACGTGGATGGTTCGGTTGAGGCCTTGAGCGATTCATTAATTAAACTATCTACAGAGGAAGTTGCAGTAAATGTTATTTACAAAGGTGTGGGTCAAATTTCGGAGAGTGACGTATTGTTGGCATCTGCATCAGATGCGATTATCGTTGGTTTCCAAGTTCGTCCTTCTTCTCAAGCACGTAAATTAGCTGAAACAGAATCTATTGATATTCGCCTTTACAGTATCATCTACGATGCTATCGCACAAATTAAAGATGCGATGGAGGGTATGTTGGCTCCTAAGGAAGAGGAAAAAGTTACCGGTACGGTTGAAATCCGTGAGGTGTTCAAAATCTCTAAGGTGGGAACAGTTGCCGGATGTTACGTTACTGAAGGTAAAGTATTCCGTAACTCCAAAGTGCGTATTATCCGCGATGGAGTGGTGGTTCACTCAGGCGAGTTAGCTTCGCTAAAACGCTTTAAAGATGATGTGAAAGAAGTTGCTTACGGTTACGAGTGCGGATTGAACTTCAACAACTACAACGATATCAGAGTTGGAGATCAAATTGAGGCATACGAAATCGTAGAAGTGAAACGTACCTTGAAATAGAATTTAATTAAATATTCAAAAACGGCTACCAATTCGGTAGCCGTTTTTTTATGCCCAAAAAATTTATGCGTTGACATTACTATGGTTAGCGACCGTTTTAAGGAATAACCATAACTTCAAATTTTGTAAACTCTAGCTTTCTCTTATTTTTGCCCAATTTTTAGCTATACCATTTGCGGAGCCAAAAGTTATCACTCCATTCATAATTAACACAGCATCATGCCAAAAGATCAAAGCATTAAGTCAGTACTCATCATCGGAAGTGGACCAATTATTATCGGTCAAGCCTGCGAGTTCGATTATTCAGGAAGTCAAGCCTCTCGTTCGTTAAAAGAAGAAGGAATTGAGGTTTCCCTAATCAACTCAAACCCGGCTACCATTATGACCGACCCCGTTACAGCCGATCATGTGTATTTGTGGCCTCTAGAACCTGCCAGTATCGAAAAGATTTTACAAGAGCGTAAAATTGATGCGGTGCTGCCTACCATGGGCGGGCAAACAGCTTTGAACTTGGCTATTGAATGTGAGGAGTTAGGCATTTGGGAAAAATACGGTGTGCGCATGATTGGTGTAGACACCAAAGCGATTGAAACCACCGAAAATCGTGAAGCATTCCGCCAAAAAATGATTGAAATTGGAGTAGGTGTTGCTCCTTCACGTACTGCCAACTCGTTTTTAGAAGGTAAAGAAATTGCACAAGAAATAGGTTTTCCATTAGTAATTCGTCCATCCTACACTTTAGGTGGTACCGGTGGAGGTTTTGTGTGGAAGAAAGAAGAGTTAGATGCGGCTTTACAACGTGGTTTATCGGCTTCGCCTACGCACGAGGTATTGGTGGAGAAAGCGGTGTTTGGATGGAAAGAATACGAATTAGAATTATTACGTGATAAGAACAATAACGTTACTGTAATCTGTGTGATCGAGAACTTCGACCCAATGGGTATTCATACCGGAGATTCTATAACGGTGGCTCCTGCCATGACGTTAAGTGACACCACATATCAACGAATGCGTGATATGGCTATTCATATGATGCGTAGCATTGGTAACTTTAATGGTGGTTGTAACGTACAGTTCTCCGTGAACCCGGATAACGAGGATATCATTGCTATTGAGATTAACCCGCGTGTTTCTCGTTCGTCAGCATTGGCTTCTAAAGCAACCGGATATCCTATTGCAAAAATTGCTACCAAACTAGCCATTGGTTATACGCTTGATGAGTTGAAAAATCCGGTTACGCAAACTACATCCGCATTTTTCGAACCCGCATTAGATTATGTGATTGTAAAAATACCACGCTTTAACTTCGATAAATTTAAAGGTGCTGATAAAACTTTAGGCCTACAAATGAAATCGGTTGGTGAGGTAATGGGCATTGGTCGTACGTTTATTGAAGCGCTACAAAAAGCGTGTCAATCGCTGGAAATTAAGCGTAATGGTTTAGGTGCTGATGGATATCAAAACAGAAACTTAGAAGAGATTGTAGATAAACTGAAGAACCCAAGTTGGGATAGATTATTTGCTGTAAAAGACGCCTTGAGTTTAGGTGTTCCAATTTCATCGGTAGAGAAAATTACCAAAATAGATCGTTGGTTCTTAACACAAATAAACGACATGGTTAGGGTTGAGAGCGATACGCGCAGATTCAATCTTAAGAATATGCCACGTGAGTTGATGCTAGAGTTAAAGCAAAAAGGGTACAGTGATGTACAAATTGCATGGTTGCTTGGAGCTGATACTACAGAGGATGATGTACGTGCATTGCGCAAGGAAATGGGTATCACACGTACGTATAAAACAGTTGATACATGTGCTGCCGAGTTCTCATCACCAACAAACTATTTCTACTCTACTTACGATGGAGAGAATGAAAGCAAAGTTTCTGATAAGAAAAAAATTATCGTATTAGGCTCAGGTCCAAACCGTATTGGCCAAGGCATTGAATTTGATTACAGCTGTGTGCATGGTTTATTAGCTGCTAAAGAATGTGGCTACGAAACCATCATGTTAAATTGTAATCCGGAAACGGTTTCAACCGACTTTACCACTGCCGATAAGTTATACTTCGAACCTGTTTTCTGGGAGCATTTATTAGACATTATTGAGCACGAAAAACCGGACGGTGTAGTTGTGCAGCTTGGCGGACAAACAGCCCTTAAATTGGCTAAAAAGCTGAAAGAACACGGAATTAAAATTATAGGAACCGATTACGAAAGCATGGACTTATCGGAAGACCGTGGTTCGTTCTCTGATTTGTTGAAAGAATTGGATATTCCTTATCCGCAATACGGTGTAGCCGAAGATGCTGAAGAAGCTATTAAAGTAGCTAATGAAGTTGGGTATCCGGTGTTGGTACGACCAAGTTACGTATTGGGTGGACAGGGCATGAAGATTGTAATTAACGATGAAGATTTAGAGAATGCGGTAATTAGTTTGTTGGGTGATTTGCCCGGAAATCGCGTATTGATTGATCATTTCTTGGATAGAGCAGAAGAAGCTGAAATAGATTTGATTTGTGATGGAACAGATGTGCAGGTAGTAGGAATGATGGAACATATTGAACCTGCCGGGATTCACTCGGGCGACTCGAGCGCGGTTTTACCACCATTTAGCTTAAGCGAAAATGTAAAAGCGCAAATGGAAGATTATGCCAGAAAGTTAGCCACCAGCATGAATATTATTGGGTTGTTAAACATTCAGTTCGCTATTAAAAACGAAAAGGTATATGTAATTGAAGCGAATCCGCGGGCATCGCGCACGGTGCCTTTTATTGCTAAAGCACATCAAATTCCATACATCAACATTGCTACTAAAGTTATGTTGGGTACTCATAAACTAAAAGACTTCAAATTTGAACCCAAACTTGAAGGTTACGCGATTAAAGAACCGGTGTTCTCGTTTAACAAGTTTGAAGGCGTGAACAAAGAATTAGGTCCTGAAATGAAATCGACAGGCGAAGCCATTCGCTTTATTAAAGATTTACAAGACCCAATTTTCCGCCAATGGATAAAAGAAAAGAGCATGTACTTAAGTAAGTAATTTGCTTTAACCATAAAAACAAACCCCGCCCCGAACCTGAGTTTGGGGTGGGGTTTATGTTTTTATATGACTCACACAATTCTATTATTTATTAGATTTAGGATATCGAAATGTATCAAGGCTATTGCATCCAAAATCGTCAATTTGAATTTCTAAACGTTATTTGTAATTGACTAAAAAATTAGCATGAAGAAAAATAGTGAAACCGATGTGATTTACACCCTAATCCTCCTTGTTTCATTTTTGTTCGTGGGTTCTTGCAGCAAACCTAAGTTGGTTTATTTTTCTCCCGGTATGGTTCACTCTAAATCTGTAAGTGGGTATACTATTGAAAAGCAACAAGTGAATATGCAATTAGATTCTACTTTACCGGTTGTTGTTCAACAAAGCGGAACCATGAAAATATATTCCTTCAAACATATTAGCCATACCGTTAGGCCAATAAAGGTTTGGAAAAAAATGATGATGCTAAGGAGAGTAGAACTATAGCAAGAGAAAAGCCAAAATGGAATGAATTTAGCGATAATCGCTTTTTTACTATGTATCTTGGATTGGGTATAATAGCTGTTGCTGTATTGTTGATGCTGATTGTAGTGAATACCCCGAGTTTGAAAGGTGATGATGGGTTTATTATGTTTTTTTCTCTTCTGGTATTAGCAGGAGTAGGTTTAGTTACAGCACTTAGAGGTTTAATTATAGCTTTATTAGATTAAACTCATAAAGGTTAACCCATAGGGCGTGTTTGTTTTTGCATCATACGCAAAGGTTTTTGTCCTTCTTTGCGTTTGTTGCAGCTATTGGGTTAAAACTAAGTACAAAATGCAACAGCATGAAAGAGTGTCTTATTTATGTTTGAATTTCAAATTTATTTTATGAGAGGAAAATATAATTATTTTTTGGTCTGGTGCATGATCGTAGTCTTTGTATCATGTAAGAAGGAGGATAGTTCAGTGAGCGGTCCTGCAACAAAATGTACACTTAGTAAAATTGTTTATTGGAATAATAATTTTCCAATGACAGTAATAAAAGACAGTGCTGGTAATATTACAAAATACGGCCCATACGATTTGGTTGAAAAAGGGGATTCAACCTTATTTCAAGATCCGAGTAAGAATACGGTATGGTATATTTTTTATGATAATTTGAAGAGGCCGGTTAGGTATGAAAGTAATGATGGATTTTATTATCAACTTACCTATGATAACACAAAAGAACAGCCGTCAAAAATAAGCTATAAAAGCCCATCCGATAGCTTTGAAACTACGATGTTGTTGACATACACAGGAGACAATATTACTCAAATCAGATACAGTAGTAATGGCGAAGACCTTAACTTGTTTGTCGATTATTATCTCAATGTAGACAATAAATTAGCTAATCAACTTAAAGTATTGGTTCCAGGTTGGAGTTTATACATGCAGGTTCCGTTTAGTTTTGCCATGTTGTTTAGTAATAATCTGGTTAAATCAATTTCGTTACCACAAACATCAGAGGCAATAAACTATAAGTATCAATTCGATAATTATGGAAATATAACGAGAGAAAGACTTTCGTTTAGTAATACTGATTCGTTAATCACTAATTATGAATATGAGTGCAAATAGCGTGTTTATTGGTATCATGCAGAATTAATTAATATGACATCATTACTAAAGGGAACAATTATGGGAGGCATATTTATTAGCGTATGCCTCATTCTCATCTCCACTTCTTGCACGAAGAAAAACTTGGTGTACTACAATGGTCAATCCGCATTGAACAGAAACAATAAATTAGATACTGCAATAACTACTTTTGTATATAACCATTCAGCTAGTCAATCCATTCGAGAAGTTAACCTTGGTTCCAAACGCAAAGTAATTTATCCAAGTAAGCGGAGGGCTTCAATGATTGGAATTCGACCGAATCGCAAGGTTGTGTACGAATTCAAACCTGAAGTAAAAAGTGATGAGCCTAGACCTGAATCTGAATCGGGAAATGCCGCTTTACTTGTTTTAGGTATTATACTTTCTATAGTCGGCATAGTTGTAATGTACTATTCAAAAAAGCAGTCTTCAAACACTTTAAATGGTCTCGCAAATGGTTGTATGATGTCTATACTCTCAATAACATTACTTACACTAGGACTAATAACCACTATAATCGGTTTGCTTTCGATTAACACACCGAGCCCATAAATAAGTTTAATTACTACTCATTATCACTTCACCTATCGGAAAAGGATCAAGCAAATGCATTTCTCTTATCTCAACGTGTAGCTGATTATCTTTTGATAATGGCTTAATCCAAAGCTCCAACTCTTTCCGGTTTGACGGATCTTGTTCTATCAGTTTGCCAACTTCACCACATCGAATGGTATAGATAATTCCTGTCTTATCACTATTTCCCGGGTTCTTCAAAAGTGTTAAATTTTTCAATTCAACATCTCCTAATTTACAGTCTGCTGTTCCATTCCCCAAAATATGTAGTTTAATAGGAATTGTTAAAGGTGTAAACTGATATTTCATTACACCACTCTTGGTTCTAATTTGAATGTTGGCGGCTGATGTGAGCCATGTGCCTACATAAATTTTTTCGGGTTTAATTTGTTTGGCACATGTAAAAGCTCCGAGGCTCATTAACATTACTACCATGCCTAATGCTGAAGCTGCTTTAGTTTTAATATTATTCATACTCGTTATTTATTTGATGAAACAAAGTTGGGGCTGCTCTTTAAAAATATTGATGAACCTGGGTTAATAAATAACTAGCGAAGTTTTTTTCTTATTCTACTTAATGATTGTGGTTGAATTCCAACATAAGAAGCGATTAAATACTGAGGAATACGCTGCGTTAAATCGGCATAGTGTTGTACAAAATGACGATAGCGATCTTCCTGGTTTTGCATGTAAATAGCCATCAGTTGCGTTACCATTACATCAAACCTATGTTCTAGTATAACCCGGCCTAATAAATTACCATGTTCGGTATGTTGATAGATGTATTGCAAATCTTCATTAGTGATGATAAGAAATTCACAATCCTCAATGGCCTGTATATTTTGAGCAGAAGGCGTTTGTGTGTTAAAGCTCTGTAAATCGGATACGAATTCTCCTTCCTTAGTGAATTCAAAAGTGGCCTCTTGGTCATTCTTATGAACAAAGTATCGAACTAAGCCCTTCTTCAAAAAACCTATATGCTTACTAATTTTACCTTCCTCTAAAAAGTAGTCTCCTTTTTTCAAAGAAATCAATTTGAAGCGTGTTTCAATAATCTCCTTTTCGCTCTCATTAAGCGGTGCAATTTTAGTAAGGAGTTGTAAAAGGTCCGAATGCATTACCGACAAAAGTGCAAAATCTTTAGCATAAAAAAATCCCGATGCAATTGCACCGAGATTTGATTAGGGGATAAATTATTATTCTTTCATAAACTTGAGGCTCTTTTGTTCACCGTTTTCAAGCATAACAACTAAGGCATATACACCCGGTTTTAGCGAGTTAATGTCTAAGGTATGCAAGTAATCAGTTTCTTCTATGTAAACGTTCTCTTTGCTTAATGCTCTTCCGAATTCATCAACAACGCTTACACTTACAGTACTTCCTACTTCTGCCTCCGGAACTGATAAATGCAGCACATCTTTTGCTGGTATCGGGAATGCAGAGATAGATATTTTGTTTTCATTAACTATCGAAGAGGCTTGAGTTCCATTCACCCAAACTAACGGTGAAATAGTTTCTGCTCCATTCAAATCAACCTGTGTTAATCTATAATATGATGTAGTCGTTAATGCGCTATTATCAACAAATGAATAA
>JACCDH010353376.1_pt1 | contig 15547 bp, 12 predicted proteins | sample 7442481 | NCBI WGS metagenome assembly JACCDH01 (sample SAMN15323433, study PRJNA562643) | freshwater metagenome | isolation source: river surface water | place: USA:Blue River Watershed | collected 2017-08-15
ATTGCGATTGGACTCTGAGCGGCCGTTGATCAAAGTTCTGCTGACGGCAGCTTCTGGCCGAATGCGTAGGTTGGCAGCCCCACTCGTTTGCAGTCATCCAGTCAACTGGACTGATCTCTTCTGACTTGATGTAGCGCAAGGGGCTTACCCCCAAATAGTGGATGCTTTGCTCCCCTCAACTCGATGGGAGACCATCATGGAAAACTTAACCAATGTAGTTCATCACGAACCGTGGAACAAGGGCAAGATCGTCGGGCAGAAAGCCCCCTTCAAGGTGAAAGACATCTGGGCCCTACGCGTACGGCTTCAGATGGAAGGCAGGGTTCGCGAGCTCGCACTATTCAACCTTGGTATCGACAGCAAGCTTCGCGGATGTGACCTCGTATCACTCAAAGTCCGCGACGTGACCCATGGCGATCAGGTGGCCAACCGATCGATCATCATGCAACACAAGACCAAGCGGCCCGTGCAATTCGAGATCACGGCTGTCACCAGAGATGCCTTGCAAGTATGGATCAAGCAGGCGGCATTGAAAACAGACGACTTTCTTTTTCCGAGCAGGCTTCACGATTCACCCCACCTCGGAACTCGGCAATACGCTCGGATTCTCGGGCACTGGGTGGATGAACTTGGTCTGGATCGTTCCGAGTACGGGACCCATTCGATGCGAAGGACCAAAGCTACTCTGATCTATCGACGTACTAAAAACCTCCGAGCCGTGCAACTGCTTCTCGGCCACTCCAAGCTGGAATCAACAGTGAGATACCTAGGTATCGAGGTTGACGACGCTCTTGAAATCTCCGAGCAGACCGAAATCTGAAGACGGTCATTGGAGGCGGCCTTTGTTACAACACAGTGTCGGTCGCCTTCAATGGCAGCTTTGTGGCTGCTTTCATGAGTGTTGCTTTCGGCCAGAAGCAGACGGCGATAGTCATTGTGATGCTTGGCGTGACCTCGGGATCCATCTTCTCTACGTGTGCGACTGACATCGACTGTAATAAATTACCATTTTGTGATAAAGTAATTGATCAATTACTTTGCGAAGCTGGTGTGCTCACACGTACAAAACTCAAAACCGAAGACCGTCAGGCCGAACTGGTACAGGCTGCATTGGTCTTGGCCGCGCAGAAGAGTCCTGCAGAGATCACAACAGGTGATTTGGCTCAGGCCGTCGGGATCACGCAGGGTGGCGTGTTCAAGCATTTCGAAAGCAAAGAAGCGATCTGGCTGGCGGTACTGGATTGGGCTCACCAAGCCTTGATCGGAAGATTGCAGCAAGTGGCCGTCGAGCAGGAACCCAGTGCCATGTTGACCATGCGTGCTGTTTTCATGGCGCATATTGGCTTTGTGCAGGAGTTCCCAGGTGTTCCGAGGCTGATTTTTCAGGAGCTGCAACATGCCAAGCCCACGCCACTCAAGGGGCGAGTTCAAAAGCTCATGGCTGACTACAGGAACCTGCTTTCTGGCGTGATGGCCCAGCTGCATATGGAAGGTCAGATGCGGCCAGATGCCGACCTGAAAGGGGCAGTGGTTCTGTTCATGGGTGCTGTTCAAGGCTTGGTCATGCAGTCGTTGGTGACGGGGAGCCTCAAAGACATGTCAAACCAGGCCAAGACGGTTTTCAACATTTATGAAGCCGGATTGCTGGTGCAGCCCCGGACGGAAGCAAGGAAAAGTAAATGACACCGAGTAAATTCAGTCAGCGACAACTTATAGTCGTCGCCGGGCTAGCCGCCGCTGTGGTTGCGTTTGGATTCGTGGTGTTCCGCATGGGCCCACTGGCGCCCACCAAGATCACAGTCACACAAGTCAAGAGCGAAAGTCTGACGCCCTCGGTGTTTGGTATTGGCAGTGTGGAAGCCCGGCAGAGCTGGCTGATGGGGCCGACGGTGGCGGGCCGTGTGTTGCGAGTTCATGTCGATGTGGGGCAGGCAGTAAAGGCTGGGCAATTGCTGGCTGAGATGGACCCGGTGGACCTAGACCAACGTCTGCGGGCACAAGATGCCGCTCTGTCGAGGGCGGCCAGTGTTCAGGCCGCAGCGCAGGCCCAAGTGGCCGATGCACAAGCCCGGCACCAACTGGCGACCACCAGTCTGAACAGGCAAAAGGAATTGGCCCGGCAGAACTTCATCAGTGCATCTGCGCTGGATGGGCGCGAGCAAGAGCTTCAATCGGCACAGGCCGCACACCAGGCCGCGCAAGCCAACCTTCAGGCGGCCAAACAGGATGCCCATCGCCTGCAGGCTGAGCGTGCTGCCGTTCTGCAGCAAAGACAGAACACCCGACTGATCGCCCCTGCCGATGCGGTAGTCATCAGCCGGGATGCCGAGTCCGGCAGCACGGTGGTGGCAGGTCAACCGGTGCTCAGGCTGGCCAATCCGGCCAGCCTTTGGGTCAAGCTGCGAGTGGATCAGGCGCGGTCAACGGGGTTGGCCGTTGGCTTGCCCGCACAGATTGTGCTGCGTTCAAGCCCCCAGCAGGTGCTGGCAGGCCAGGTGCAGCGGGTAGAGCTGCAAGCAGATCCGGTGACCGAGGAGCGAATCGCACAAGTGGCATTCGAATCTATGCCGACATCACTGTCGATCGGTGAAATGGCTGAAGTCACGGTCAAGTTACAACCCTCCGAGCAGGCTTTAGTGCTGCCGCAAGCCAGCTTGCAAACACATCAGGGGCGCACAGGCGTCTGGCGCGTGAAAGACGGCGCACTGGATTTCGCTCCCGTGCAGTTGGGGGCAACCAGCCTGGACGGACGCGTGCAGGCAATGAGTGGTTTGGCGTCGGGTGACACGGTGGTGGTTTACAGCGAAAAACCGCTGTCGACAGGCGCTCGTTACAAGGTGGTCGACGCGTTGGTGAAAAAGGCCAAACCATGATCAGCCTTGCGGCTCGCGACATTCAGCACAGCTGGGCCAAATTTGTGCTCACCGGGCTGGGTCTGGGTTTGCTGATTGGTGTGACGTTAACGATGGCCGGTGTGTTTCGCGGCATGGTGGACGATGCGCAGGCCTTGTTGAACAACAGCGGGGCCGATTTGTGGGTGGTTCAAAAGGACACGCAGGGGCCTTACGCCGAATCTTCCAGCCTGAAGGACGATGTGGAGCGTAGCGTTGCGGGCATGCCCGGCGTCGGCATGGCGACCAACATCACTTACTTCACCATGCAGATCAAAGCGCTGGGCGGCAAGGAAGCTCGGGCCATGGTGGTCGGCATCGAACCAGGTGCGGCTGGGCTGCCTGGTCAACCCAGCTATTTGCTGGCCGGTCGTCACCTTACGCGCAGTCACTATGAAGCGGTGGCCGACATCAAGACAGGGTTGTCCTTGGGCGACAGGGTGGAGATCCGGCGTCACACCTACGAGGTGGTGGGTTTGACGCGCCGCATGGTGTCATCTGGCGGTGACCCCATGGTCTTTATCCCGATCAAGGATGCCCAGGAAGCGCAGTTTCTCAAGGACAACGACGCCATCCTGAACGAGCGTGTGCGAACGGCAAGCAACCCCACGTACAACCGGCCTTCTGCGCCAGGGCTTCTCGATGCCGTGCAAAGCTTGCAGACCAGCAGTCGCAACGTCAATGCCGTACTGGTGCGCGTGGCCGAAGGATGGTCTGCACAGCAGGTGGCTGACCCCATTCGTCGCTGGAAACACCTGACGGTTTTCACCCGCGCAGACATGGAAGACATCCTGGTCGATAAGCTGATCGCTACATCGGCCAAACAGATCGGAATGTTTTTGGCCATTCTGGCCGTGGTGAGTGCCGCGATCGTGGCCTTCATCATTTACACCATGACGCTGGGCAAGATCCGGGAAATTGCCGTGCTCAAGTTGATCGGGACCCGCAACCTGACGATCGCATCCATGATTCTTCAGCAGGCGATGGGCCTGGGTGTGATTGGCTTTGTGGTGGGCAAGGTCTCTGCCACCCTGTGGGCACCGGTATTTCCCAAATTCGTTCTTTTGCTGACGCAGGATGCGATTGTGGGGTTTGGCGCGACGATGCTTATTTGCATGCTGGCCAGTACCCTGGCCATTCGTGTCGCTTTGCGTGTCGATCCTGCGCAGGCCATCAGTTGAGGGATACAACATGAACAGCACACCTGGCGGCATCCGAATTGAAAATCTGCGCAAAGTCTACGGTCAAGGCGACACGGCTGTTGAAGCGCTGAAGAACGTCAACATGCAGGTTGCACCCGGTGAGGTGGTGGGCCTGGTGGGACCCTCAGGTTCGGGCAAAAGCACCTTGCTCAAATGCCTGGGGGCGATCATCGAACCGACCTCGGGGCGCATGACATTGGGGAACGAAGTTATCTACGACGATGGCTGGAAGATTCCGGACCTGCGCGCCTTGCGTCGCGACCGGATTGGGTTTGTGTTTCAGGCACCCTATCTGATTCCATTTCTGGATGTGACTGACAACGTGGCCCTGTTGCCGATGTTGGCTGGTGTCTCCAATGCGCTGGCCAGGCAGCGCGCACAGGAATTGCTCAAGGCCCTGGACGTGGCTCACCGCGCCAAGGCTGAGCCCGCACAACTTTCCGGCGGCGAGCAGCAGCGGGTGTCAATTGCCCGTGCCTTGGCCAACAAACCGCCGGTGATTCTGGCCGATGAACCCACCGCTCCGCTGGACAGCGAGCGCGCACTGGGCGTGATGCGCATCCTTAACAACATGGCACGTCAGGCGCAAACGGCCATTATCGTCGTGACCCATGACGAAAAAATCATCCCCACCTTCAAGCGCATTTACCACATCCGTGATGGGCAAACGGTGGAAGAACAAGGCGAAGGGCGATCGCTGGATTGAAGTTGAATTGCTGACCTGTTCAGCCCTGTTCTGCTTCCGAAGAGGAATAGTAACGAGCAACCTCCGGGCGCGGTCGGGGTTTGCGTGCTTCGCTGATGTCTCCGATGTTGATGAAGCACAGGGCCTGCTCATTTACCTGCAGATCAAAGAGCTCACGCATGGCTCGAGATTGGAGGGCTTTGCCACTGGTCAGGGCGCTGCCCAGACCGTAGGCGGTGGAGAGCAGCAGCATGTTTTGAATGGCGGCACCAGCCGACAGTATTCTTTCGGCGGCGGGGATGTCGGGGTTGTCATCGCTGATTCTCACGACAACCAGAAGCAACCAGGGGGAGCGAAAGGCTTTTTCACGGGCTTGTGCGCAGGCCTGGTCGTCGGCTTGGGGGTCGCGTTCAAGCAGGGCGGTGACAAAAGCGTCGCCCAGATTGCTGCGTCGGGTTTCAGGGACTTCGATCAAGCGCCAAGGCAGGAGCTGGTCGTGGTCAGGCGCGGCTGCGGCAGCTTCCAGAATGTGGTTTTTTTGTCCAGCATCGGGGCCGGGACCGCACAAACGCTTGGGCAAGGTGGTGCGGCGGCTTTGAATCAGGTGCGCAGCCCACTGGGCCGCTTCGGTGGATGGGGCTTGCATGCTGAAACTATGGCGGGCGAATCAGGTCTTGAACATCCTCCTTTGGAACTATGTCATGAAGCGTCGGCCTGGAGGTCTCTGCCGTTACGATAGGCGGATATGCGAACACATCAGCGCCTGTCGACCAAATTTTTCAGTTTTGGACTGGGTTTGCTGATTCTTGCGCTCCTGTCGATTGGGCTGACGATGTGGATCACGCGCCAATTGGACGGAGGGGCTGCGGCCGTCAACGAGGCTGGTCGACTGCGGATGCAGGCCTGGCGATTGACCAGTGCGGTATCGGGCGGGCGCTCTGCGGATGAGGTGGCTGAGCTGGTTCGGCAGTTTGATGCCACGGTGGTGTTGTTGCGCGATGGTGACATCAAGCGTCCTTTGGCGGTGCCCTGGAATGAACGGACGAAAAGCAGCTACGCGGCCATGGCGCAGGGGTGGCAGACTTTGCGTCCGGTGTGGTTGCCTCCGCATACCGTCGGTGTGCAAGAACTGACACCTCAGGTGGACCACTTTGTGGGGCATGTTGATGACCTGGTTCGTGCAATTGAAGACACCCTGTCGCGGTTGACAGCGGTGCTGAACTTGTTTCAGTTCCTCATGATGGCGCTGGCCGTGGTGGCGGCGGTGTTGATGCTCTATGTCGGCTATTTGTTTGTGATTCAGCCGCTCAAGCGTATTCAACAGGGGTTGTCCAAGGTGGAGGGGGGCGACTTTTCGGTGCGACTGGTGCGTGAATCGCAGGACGAGTTCGGGGAATTGGTGGCGGGCTTTAACCACATGGCCTCGACGCTGCAAGGCCTGTATGAGGGCTTGGAGCGCAAGGTCCAGGAAAAGACTCGCGACCTGGAGTCCGAGCGCTCGCGTTTGGCTGCGCTTTATGAGGTGAGCAATTTCTTGGTGGAGTCTCAAACACTGGAAGACCTGGCGCAGGGTTTTGCACAGAAGATCCGCCGAATGAGTCGGGCCGATGCTGTCGCGGTGCGGTGGTCTGATGAGATGAGTCAACGTTATCTGATGTTGGCCAGCGACCATTTGCCTGAAGAGATCGTCAAAGAAGAGCGGTGCATCGAGGCGGGTCTGTGTGCCTGTGGTCAACCCCAGGTTGGTGCGCGCACACGGGTGATTCCCATCTTGTCCGAGACGCAACCCCGTTTGGGCATATGCGCACGGGTTGGCTATGGCTCATTGGTCAGTGTGCCTATTCGTTTGCAGCAGCGTGTACTGGGCGAAGTGGACTTGTTCTACAACCAGGATGTGACTTTGTCGGTTGAGGACCGCGATTTGTATGATGCGTTGGCGGGGCACCTGGCCAACGCCGTGGAAAACCTGCGCACCCAAGCGCTGGTGAGGGAAGCTGCCGTGAGCGAAGAGCGTGCCATGCTGGCGCGTGAACTGCATGACTCGATTGCGCAGGCGCTGGCATTTCTGCGCATCCAGGTCACCTTGCTCCGGCAAGCCCTGCAGGCCCAGCAAAAGGAACAGGTGGAAAAAATCCTCAACGAGATTGACTTGGGTGTGAAGGAGAGTACCAATGACGTTCGTGAGTTGCTGGTGCATTTCCGCACCCGAACCAACGAGGACGATATTGAACAGGCCCTGCGCGTGACCTTGCAAAAGTTCGAGCATCAAAGCGGCGTCAAGAGCCAGCTCGAAATCCACGGCCATGGTGTGGAACTGCCCTCTGACGTGCAGCTTCAGGTCTTGCATGTGATCCAGGAAGCCTTGTCCAACGTCAGGAAACACGCCAAGGCGAGCCTGGTGCAGTTGATCGTGCATCGGGGGCCGAATTGGACCTTTGTGGTGCGCGACAATGGTGTCGGGTTTCAGCTGTCGCCGCAAAGGCTGGATGACACACATGTGGGCCTGCACATCATGCGTGAGCGTGCTGAGCGCATTGGTGCAAAAGTCACCGTGGATTCTGCCCCAGGCGCGGGGGCCGAGGTTCGCATTACCCTGAACATCTGATGACTACGACCGAGAACAAACCGATTCGCTTGCTGGTGGTCGATGACCACAGCCTTTTTCGACGAGGACTGATTGCTTTGCTGGAGCAAGACGGTCGTTTTGACATCGTGGGCGAGGCAGGGGATGCCAATGCCGCACAGACGGCTGCACGCAAGCTGCAGCCGGACATGATCTTGCTGGACAACCACATGCCAGGGGTGCAGGGAGTGGATGCCATTGCCGGGCTCAAGGAAGTGGCGCCCCAGGTGCGCATCCTCATGTTGACGGTGAGTGAAAACGTGCAGGACATGGCCGCGGGGTTGCGCGCGGGGGCCGATGGTTACCTGCTCAAGACCATTCACACCGAGGAGCTGTGCGATTCGATTTGCAAGGTGCTGGAGGGTGATTCGGTGGTCAGCCCCGAAATGATGGGCAAGTTGGTGGGTTTGTTGCGACATGGTCCCGCAGACGATGCCCATGTGTCTGTCGACCCAGAGCCTGCCGTGTCAGTGGCTGAGACCGTGGCTGCGCCGGCGGTGGTGAGCGCGGACGACCCGATTCACCAGCTCTCGCCACGCGAGCGGGAAATCCTGACCCTGATCGTCAAGGGCGAGAGCAACAAGCACATTGCACGGGCACTTGACATTGCCGAAACCACAGTCAAGATCCATGTGCAACACATCCTGCGCAAGCTCGGGTGCAGCAACCGGGTGCATGCCGCTGTCTATGCCAGCGAACGCGGCCTGATGTAAGTTCTGCTGACCTGACCTTCGGGGACGGATCAGGTCACGCGGCGATCATGCATGGCCTGACTGATGGCCTGCAAGGCTTCTTCCCCTAATAACCGCGCAGCCATGGGCAGCAAGTCCCGGTCCTCGCGTGCAATGTGCGCGCGGTAACGCGCAGTGAACGTGCTGACTTCGTCTGCAGGCAGTTGCGCACTGGCCTGGCCTTGCGCAATGTCGCGCAGTCGCAAGCGCAAGGCGAACCAAAGTTTTTCAAGATCGCGGTGTTCGAGCATGAGCCCCGCCGTCAGGTCCTGAATGCATACCGCATCGCTGCCCGCCATGGATTCCAGCAGGGCCGGAAAGAGGTCTTGCTCCTCGTCCTCGTGGTGGTGGCGGGCGGCAGTATCAAAGTAGCGAAGGACGGCGGTGGCGGCTTCCTGTGCGGGCAAGTCGCTGCCATGGACAGGCAGGTGGGCTTGCAGACGTTCCAGGGTCTGGCATTGTTTTTCGACGCGGGTGTGACAGGCCGACAGCAACTCCAGGGGCGTGCTTAGACCAACGCCTGGACTGGAAAAGCCCGGAAATGAGAGAGAGGCATTCATGCGCTCATGGTAAGGGCGCGGGGTGACCAAGGGAAGGGAGTAGTTCTTTAGGAGGATGCACGGGTGTGCGGGGCAGGAGGCATCGTTCTTTTGATGTGCCCCGATAACCGCTCAGGAGGATACGCAAAAACCCTTGGCAAAAGCATGATTGCGAGCATTGGTGAATGGAGCAATCAATATGTCTACAGAACTTCAACACAAACGTAAGGCCTGGTCAGTGCTGATCGTCAGCACCTGGTCGTTTACGGTCTGTTTCATGGTCTGGATGATGTTCGGCGTGATCGGTATTCCGATCAAAAAGATGCTGGACCTCAACGCCACCCAGTTTGGTTTGTTGACGGCCATGCCGGTGCTGGCCGGCTCGCTGGTGCGGGTGCCCTTGGGCATCTGGACGGACCGTTACGGTGGGCGCATTGTCATGGCGTTGCTGATGCTGGCCACGGTGCCGGCCATCTGGTTGATGGCCTACGCCACCCAGTACTGGCACTTCCTGGTCATTGGCCTGTTTGTGGGTTTGGCCGGGGGCTCGTTCTCGGTGGGCACGCCCTATGTGGCGCGCTGGTTCCCCAAGTCCCAGCAGGGCATGGCCATGGGCATCTACGGTGCTGGTAACTCTGGCGCCGCGGTGAACAAGTTTGTGGCGCCGGTCATTTTGGTGGCATTTGGCTGGACGATGGTTCCGCAGGTGTATGCGGCCATCATGGCGGGCACGGTGCTGCTGTTCTGGATGTTCAGCCACAGCGATCCTTCGCACCTGGTGTCGAGCAACGTCAAGTTCACGGATCAGCTCAAAGCCCTTAAGGACCCCAAGGTGCTCAAGTACTGTCAGTACTACAGCATCGTGTTCGGTGGCTATGTGGCCTTGTCGTTGTGGATGGTGCAGTACTACATCGGCGAGTACGGTTTGGACATCCGTGTGGCCGCCTTGCTGGCTGCCTGTTTTTCCTTGCCTGGCGGTGTGTTGCGTGCCGTGGGCGGTTGGCTCAGCGACAAGCATGGCGCCCACAAGGTGACTTGGTGGGTGCTGTGGGTGAGCTGGATTTGCCTGTTCCTGTTGAGCTACCCGCAAACCGACTTCACCATCAACACCGTCAAAGGTGCGCAGACCTTCCATATTGGTCTGAACGTGTACATGTTCACCGGGCTGATGTTCCTGCTGGGCATTGCCTGGGCTTTTGGCAAGGCCAGCGTGTTCAAGTACATCGCCAACGACTACCCGCACAACATTGGCACGATCAGCGGCATTGTGGGCCTGGCTGGTGGCATGGGCGGATTTGTGCTCCCCATCATGTTCGGCGCCTTGTTGGACTTCACAGGCGTGCGCTCCAGCGCCTTCATGTTGATGTATGGCGTGGTCTGGGTGTCGCTCATCTGGATGTACTGGACCGAAGTGCGTCGCACCGATGTGATCGGTGGCCAAAAAGCCTGAACCCTGTTTTGAAGGAAAGAAAATGAACTCACAACATCCCTCTGCCACAACCGATGGTACCTGGCTCAAGCGCTGGGAACCCGAGAACACCACGTTCTGGCAAAACGGCGGCTCCAGCCTGGCCTGGCGCACATTGACCCTGACCACCCTGAACCTCACCATGGCGTTCATCGTCTGGTTCCTGGTGTCAGCCTTGGTGGTGCGTTTGCCCCAGATCGGTTTCAAGTTCACCGCTTCCGAACTGTTCTGGTTGGCCGCCATGCCCGGTCTTGCGGGGGGGACCTTGCGTCTGGCACACATGTTCCTCACCCCGATGTTTGGCACACGACTGGTGGTGAGTCTGTCTTCGCTGAGCTTGCTGGTGCCTCTGGTGGGCTGGTTCTATGCGGTGCAAAACCCGATGACGCCTTATTGGGTGTTGATGGTGCTGGCTTTTCTGGCCGGCCTTGGGGGCGGAAACTTCTCGTCATTCATGCCTTCGACCAGCATGTTTTTCCCCAAGCGCTTGCAGGGGACCGCGTTGGCTATTCAAGCGGGTGTGGGCAACTTCGGGGTGTCGGTGGTCCAGTTTGTGACCCCCTGGATCATTGGTTTCGCACTGTTGGGTGGTGCCAGTTTCATGGGCGACTCGCAGACCTTGACCAAGGCCGGTGTGCAAAGTCAGGTGTACCTGCAAAACGCTGCGGCCGTGATGATTCCCTTCACCTTCGTGTTTGGTATCAGCGCCTGGCTGATGCTCAAGTCTGTGCCGGTCAAGGCCAACTTTGCACAGCAATTTGACATCTTCCGTTCCAGCCACACCTGGAGCATGACCTCGCTGTACATGATGACCTTCGGCGCATTCTCCGGCCTGGCTGCTACGTTTCCGTTGTTGATCAAGCAGATTTACGGTGGTTTTGAAGGCGCACCTGACCCTCTGGCCTGGGCTTTTTACGGCCCCCTGGTGGGCTCGGCAGCCCGTGTGGTGGCCGGCCCCTTGTCCGACAAATTGGGCGGTGCTCGCGTGACGCATTGGGCGGGTTTGGGCATGCTGATATCCACCATCTGGGTGACCACACTGACCAGCCCCACTGGGCTGGAAAGTTTCCCGATGTTTGTGGCAGGCATGCTGGCCCTGTTCTTCTTCGCGGGTGTGGGAAACGCTTCCACTTTCAAACAGATGCCCATGCTGTTCGAACCTCGCCAGGCAGGGGGCGTGATTGGGTTCACGGCGGCCATTGCTGCCTACGGCCCCTTCCTGTTTGGCATGTTGTTTGCCGCTTCCTTCGGCGCCTACAAATCGGCCACGCCGGTGTTCTACGGGCTGGCGGTTTTCTTTGCCTTCAATGTTGTTCTGAATTGGTGGATGTACGCCCGTCGTGGTGCGGCCAATCCCTGCTGAACTCAATCCATCACGGAGAAACCACATGAGTCACTTTCTCGATCGACTGACCCATTTCAATTTGCCCAAGGAGACCTTTTCCGATGGGCATGGTCAAGTCACCAATGAAGACCGCACCTGGGAAGATGCCTACCGCAACCGCTGGGCACACGACAAGATCGTGCGCTCCACCCATGGCGTGAACTGCACGGGTTCCTGCTCGTGGAAGATTTACGTCAAGGGCGGTATCGTCACCTGGGAAACCCAGCAGACCGATTACCCGCGCACGCGTTGGGATATGCCCAACCACGAGCCGCGGGGGTGCGCCCGCGGTGCCAGCTACAGCTGGTACCTGTACAGCGCCAACCGCGTCAAATACCCGATGGTGCGGGGTCGCTTGCTGGAGCGCTGGCGTGCAGCCCTGAAGGTGGCCAATTCGCCGGTGGACGCTTGGGCCCTGATTGTGGAAGACGAGACCGCTCGCAGGGACTATCAGCAGGTGCGCGGCATGGGCGGGATGGTGCGCAGCACCTGGGACGAGGTCAACACCCTGATTGCGGCGGCCAACGTCTACACCATCAAAAAGCACGGACCGGATCGCATCATTGGCTTCTCCCCCATTCCGGCCATGTCCATGGTCAGCTATGCCGCTGGCAGCCGCTACCTGAGCCTGCTGGGTGGCGTGTGCATGAGTTTTTACGACTGGTACTGCGACCTGCCACCCGCCAGCCCGCAGATTTGGGGTGAGCAGACCGACGTGCCCGAATCGGCCGATTGGTATAACTCCAATTACATCATTGCCTGGGGCTCTAACGTTCCCCAGACCCGCACGCCCGATGCCCACTTCTTCACCGAGGTGCGCTACAAAGGCACCAAGACCGTGGCGGTAACGCCTGACTATTCCGAAGTCGCCAAACTGTCGGACTTGTGGTTACATCCCAAACAAGGGACGGATGCCGCACTGGCCATGGCCATGGGCCATGTGGTGCTCAAGAATTTTTACTTCCCGGCCAACGGCCAGCGCAGCGCCTACTTTGACGACTACGCTCGCCGCTACACCGATCTGCCCATGCTGGTCATGCTCAAAGAGCAGACCTTGCCAGACGGCAGCATCACGCTGGTGCCTGACCGCTACCTGCGTGCCAGCGATTTCAACGGCAAGCTCGGTCAGGACAACAACCCGGCCTGGAAAACCATCGCCTTTGACACCACGGGCAAGGCGGTGTTGCCCAACGGGTCCATCGGTTTCCGCTGGGGCGCTGAAGGTCGTGAAGACACCGGCAAATGGAACCTCGAATCCAAAGAGGCCCGCGACAACGGTGACGTCAAGCTCAAGCTGTCCGTGCTCGAAGACGGTTCGCAAGAACACCAGGTGGTCGATGTGGGCTTCCCCTACTTCGGTGGCCAGCAGACCCCCAACTTCCCGGCCAACGCGGCCGTGGGCGAAGTGAACCACGCCAAGGTGCCCGCCGTGCGACTGCGCCTGGGCAAGGCCGGCGAAGAGCGCCACGCCTTGGTGGCGACCGTGTTCGATCTGCAGGTCGCTCAGTACGGGATTGACCGTGGTCTGGGATCGGGTGCCAAGAGCTTTGACGACAACGCTCCCTACACCCCGGCCTGGCAAGAAGCCATCACCGGCGTGCCGCGCGAGCAAGTCATCACCGTGGCCCAGCAGTTTGCCGACAACGCCGACAAGACGCATGGCAAGTCCATGGTCATCATCGGTGCGGCCATGAACCACTGGTACCACGCCGACATGAACTACCGTGGTGTGATCAACCTGCTGATGATGTGCGGTTGTATCGGCCAAAGTGGTGGCGGCTGGGCGCACTATGTGGGCCAGGAAAAGCTGCGCCCGCAAACCGGCTGGACCGCGCTGGCCTTTGCGCTCGACTGGATCCGTCCCCCGCGCCAGCAAAACTCCACCAGCTTCTTCTACGCGCACACCGACCAGTGGCGTTACGAAAAACTGGATGTGGGTGAGATCGTGTCGCCACTGGCCGACAAGACTAAGTTTGGCGGCAGCATGATCGACTACAACGTGCGTGCCGAGCGCATGGGCTGGTTGCCCAGTGCACCGCAGCTCAAGACCAACCCGATGCAGGTGGTCAAGGATGCGAACGCCGCGGGCATGGACCCCAAGGACTATGTAGTCAAGGCCTTGACCGATGGCTCCCTGGAGATGAGCTGCGAGGACCCGGATGCACCGCAGAACTGGCCACGCAACATGTTTGTCTGGCGTTCCAACCTGTTGGGTTCGTCCGGCAAAGGACACGAGTACTTCTGCAAGCACTTGCTGGGCACCGAAAACGGCGTGCAGGGCAAAGACCTGGGTGCCGACGAGGCCAAGCCGCATGAGGTCAAGTGGCACCCAGATGCACCGCAAGGCAAGCTGGACCTGCTGGTCACGCTGGACTTCCGCATGAGCACCACCTGTCTGTATTCGGACATCGTGTTGCCCACGGCCAGCTGGTACGAGAAGAACGACCTCAACACCAGTGATATGCACCCCTTCATCCACCCGCTGTCTGCAGCAGTGGACCCGGTGTGGCAGAGCAAGAGCGACTGGGAAATCTACAAAGGGTTTGCCAAGAAGTTCAGCGAGATCTGTGTCGGCCATCTGGGCGTGGAAAAAGAAGTGGTGCTCACCCCCCTGATGCACGACAGCCCGGCCGAACTGGCCCAGCCTTTTGAAGTCAAGGAATGGAAAAAGGGCGAATGTGATCTGGTGCCGGGCAAGACCGCGCCGCTGATTGCCGTGGTCGAGCGCGACTACCCCAACCTCTACAAGCGCTTCACGGCCTTGGGCCCCTTGATGAACAAGGTGGGCAACAGTGGCAAGGGCATCGCCTGGAAGACCGATGTGGAAGTCGAACAATTGGGACAACTCAACGGCACGACCAAGGAAGAAGGCGTGACCCAGGGCATGCCCCGAATCGTGAGCGACATCGATGCCTGCGAAGTGATTCTGCAACTGGCGCCTGAGACCAATGGTCACGTGGCTGTCAAGGCCTGGGACTCTTTGGGCAAGCAGACCGGCCGTGACCACAAACACCTGGCGCTGTACCGCGAAGACGAAAAAATTCGCTACCGCGATATCCAGGCCCAACCGCGCAAGATCATCTCCAGCCCGACCTGGAGCGGCATCGAGAGCGAGACCGTGTCCTACAACGCGGGCTACACCAACGTGCACGAGCTGATCCCATGGCGCACCCTGACGGGCCGTCAACAGTTCTACCAGGATCACCCCTGGATGATCGCCTTCGGCGAAGGCTTCAGCAGCTACCGCCCGCCGGTGGACCTGAAAACCACCGACGTGGTGCAGGGCGTCAAGCCCAACGGCCACAAGGAGATCGTGCTGAACTTCATCACCCCGCACCAGAAGTGGGGTATCCACAGCACCTACAGCGACAACCTGCACATGCTCACGCTCAACCGCGGTGGCACGGTGATCTGGCTGTCCGAAGACGACGCCAAGAGCGCTGGCATTGAAGACAACGACTGGATCGAACTCTTCAACGTCAACGGTGCAGTGGCCGGTCGTGCGGTGGTCAGTCAGCGCGTGAAGAACGGCATGGTGATGATGTACCACTCGCAAGAGAAGATCATCAACACCCCAGGCTCTGAGATCACGGGTGTGCGCGGCGGCATACACAATTCGGTGACTCGGATTGTGCTCAAGCCGACCCACATGATTGGCGGATACGCGCAGCAGAGCTACGGCTTCAATTACTACGGGACCATTGGCACCAATCGCGACGAATTTGTGGTGGTGCGCAAGATGAGCAAGGTGGACTGGCTCGACACCCCGCGCGACGACCAGCTGGCCCGCGCCTACCAGTCCCAGGGCGAGAACCCCTGATCACCGGCACGAAAGACTAGGAGCAACAATATGAAAGTACGTGCACAGATCGGCATGGTCCTCAATCTGGACAAATGCATCGGCTGCCACACTTGCTCAGTCACCTGCAAAAACGTCTGGACCAACCGCCCCGGTGTGGAGTACGCCTGGTTCAATAACGTCGAGACCAAGCCCGGCATCGGTTACCCCAAAGAGTGGGAAAAC
>JACCDH010429975.1_pt1 | contig 15544 bp, 17 predicted proteins | sample 7442481 | NCBI WGS metagenome assembly JACCDH01 (sample SAMN15323433, study PRJNA562643) | freshwater metagenome | isolation source: river surface water | place: USA:Blue River Watershed | collected 2017-08-15
AAGAACCACCATAACCAACCAACGAACACAAAAGAAACTGCCACCCAAATCAGGGACCAAATGGAAGCTTCTTTGATACTGACAGCGTGAGAGCCCTGACGGCTCATTGCGAAGAAGTCAACAATCAGAGCAACAACCACAAATGCTGCGAATAGTGACCATAACAAGGGAGTACCGATGGATATCATCGTTTATTACCTCTCATCCCAAACCGGCATCGCCTGGGCAATAAATTAATAAGGGGTCTCTGTTAGTCTTGCTGCCCGGAAATCAATCCACCGAGTTAAGGCACCGAACACAGATGTTTGCCACTTCACCTATGTCGTAATGACGGCACCAAAATACAAAGTTTATGCACTGGGGCATTAAAGCTTTTGTATCAGCTACTCCCTTTGAGAGATGTGATCATAGTAATGAAAGATGTTTAATTCGTCAAATGACTCAATCATTGATGGGTATTCCCCAAAGAAAAAAGGGCTTTTCAGCCCTTTGTATCTTTGATATTGGCGGAGACGAGAGCTGCCAAGTATAAGACAGCCTGAGATTAAATAAGGCAATAAAACTCAATATTTATATGCCCAAAAAGAATTTTTCTTGTATCAAGACGTCTTAATCTATATACTGAAATATCATCATTTTAGGTATGTTGGTTGGTTATGCCAAAAGTTATTAAACCGCTTTCAGCAATTACTGTCTCAAAGATCACGACACCAGGCTGGCACGCCGTCGGCGGCGTATCCGGATTAGCTCTTCAAGTGAGGCCAAGTCAGGGTGCAAACAAGCAAATACAACGCTGCTGGATTCTCAGAACAACTATTGGTAATGCCAGAGTGCCCCTAGGTCTAGGAAACTACCCTTTGATATCCCTAGCAGAGGCACGAGACCGCGCCAAAGAAATGCTCGATGATATTCGCGCTGGCATTGACCCCAGAATTAAAAAGAAAGAAATCCAAAGCCAGTTAATAGCCGCAATGGCTAAAAGTAAAACATTTAAGGAGTGTGCAGAAGCATATATGGACTCACATGCATCTGAATATTCAAATGAAAAGCACCGTAAACAATGGCGCAGCACTTTATCAACGTACGCCTACCCTATTATTGGCAATATGCTTGTTTCTGAAATATCCATGCGGAATGTTTTAGATGTATTACTTCAAGAAATTCATGATGCAAAAAATAACAAGCCTCTTGGAAAGTTTTGGGAAGTAAAAACTGAAACAGCCTCACGGGTTCAACAACGGCTAAAAGCAGTTTTTGATTTTGCTATGGTTAATGAATATAGATCTAAGAACAATCCAGCAATATGGGATGGTTTTTTGGATACGCAACTATCATCACCCAAAAAAATTAAGCAAGTAGAACATCACCCCTCGTTGCCTTATCAAGAAATTGGGGATTTCATGATTAATTTGCGCGCAAACAAATCTATGAGCGCAAGAGCTCTTGAATTTTTAATTCATAGCGGCTTCAGATCTGGCTCCGTTAGAAATGCGCGCTGGTCTGATATGGACCTTGATAACAAAATGTGGCGCGTACCTGCGTCAGATACCAAAACAAAGGTTGAGCACATAGTTCCCCTGTCACCTCAGGCATTAAAGCTACTCAAGTCACTCGATAAAGTTGAAAGCTGCGATCTGGTTTTCCCCAGCCCAACAAAAAAAGCACTATCTGATATGGCCCTATCTATGTTGATGCGAGATATGAAAGATCGTGATGAATTCAAATCAGATGCAGTGCCTCATGGTTTTAGAGCGACCTTCAGGGTCTGGCTTGCTGAACAGACCAACTACCCTGATGAGATCAGAAAGGCTGCCTCAGGACATAAAGTAAGTGACACAGTAAAGCAAGCGTATGAGCGCACAACATTTTTTGACAAACGAAGAAACTTAATGAACGAGTGGTCTAAATTTCTCGAGACACCTAGCATACGCGCCTCAGCTAAGATTCTAAAAATCAGGGGTACCAAGCATGCCTAACACACAAGAATATCTCAAGCAGAACGCAAGCAATCAAGCGGGCAATGAATTGCTACAAAGAATATTAATTGACTTCTCTAAGTCAAAAAAGAACCCCGAGTCCACAAAAAAACTTGGAGAAAAAGCATGGCGTCTTATTTTAAATTTCCGTCTTGAACAAGTTGGCGCCAAAAATGCTAGTCAAGCGATTAAGGACAAAATAATTGCTGACGCAACAGCCTTAGCTTTAAGTTGGGATACGGATGATGCATCATTATCAACTGTTCAAAAAATTTTCAATAGGCTGGCTGCTGGCCGTTTCGAAGAGGCAATTAAATTAGCAGAAAGCTCCATCACTAACGAGCTCATCAAAACACAAAAAACATTACAAAATAGCGCCAAGAACGCTATAAAAAAGAGGCATGAAGAAAATAATAAAATCATCGAAGACGCCATTGCCTATTACAAGAAAAATATTAAAGCGTATTCAGGATACGGCGGCAAAAAGAAAGCCGCCTATGATTTAGAGAGACTCTTCCCACCGATCTCAAATGCAACCTACAAGCAGCATCTAAAAAAAATCAAATAGTACGCTACGTGTAGCGTACCTTTTCAAAGCTGTTAATCAATCAAAACCACCGATAGCATATCGCTATGCGTTATGTAAGCGCATGCAAACTCAAGAAAGGTTATCGATGAAACAGCATAGCTACAACCGACTGAAGCAAATATGTACTCGTTACGGTGTATCAGCAGCGACAGTATGGAGAAAATGCAAAGAAGGCACATTTCCAAAACCACACAAATTATCCGCAGGAGTTACCGCCTGGAAAACCAGCGACCTTGATGAATGGGAAGCAGATCCATTGAACTACAGAGCAAAACCATGAGTTCAAAAACAAAACGAGCCAGATTGGGCGGCAACCCATACCTAGCTCTAACCACCCTACCAACTCAATATTTATAGGAGGCTACGTAATGTTAGCTAATAATCTAAACCATAGCAACAACAATACTGTTGACATATCAGCACTACCATCATGGCAACAGGCAATAATTTCTTCAATTAACAGCCTTAAGTACGCCGCCGGTCTTACGCATCACAACGACCGATTCAGCGAAAGAGCTGTGCTCGCTTTAAGACCATTCATACCTTACTTGATCCACGGTACATCTGTTCCTGGACAGTACATCTTACTTAATCGTGACTATAGGCCCATAGGTCTGGATTGGCCATCAATGGTTGATTACGAAGCATTCACGCATTTGCATTTATCTCCGCAAGATATCGCAATCATTAAACCTAACTACTATCACTATCAGGGTTGGGTGCACCATGTTGACGGTAATTTTTTTATGGATGGGTGCCCCCCATGGAGCTCAAAAAAGGATGCTCAGGCATTAATTCTTCGCCTTGAAAAAATCATCTCTGACTTAAACGGAGGCGCAAGAATCGTATGAGCCCAATAATCAATGAGTACATCGCATGTGGTTATGCATTAGTGCCAATCCCAAAAGGCGAAAAAGGCCCAAAGATTAAGGGCTGGAATAACCCCGAGAATGTTATTAAAACTGCAGTAAAGGCATCTTTAGTTGAAGGCAATGTTGGTTTGGCACATTTGTACTGCTCACCCTCTCCGACCGCTGCACTTGATATTGATGACTTTAACCTTGCTAATAAATACTTAGCAAACAAAGATGTTGATTTACAGGCACTATTGGATGCTGATGATGCTGTGCAGGTAAATTCTGGGCGCCCTAACAGAGGCAAGTTGTTATACAGACTACCTGTTGGTGAACCCGCACTTGAAACCTGCCAAATTAGCGATCCAATAACCAAGCAAATGGTTCTGGAGTTTCGTTGCGCATCAGCCAATGGAAAAACAGTCCAGGATTTGATACCCCCATCTGTACACCCGGATACGGGTGCCGAATATACATGGGCAGGTAAAGGTAATTGGCGCACTATTCCTGAGATGCCGGCAAGCTTATTACGTGTCTGGCGTGGGTTAACTACGGTTACAAAACAAAATATCTCAAGCGCTACTGATAACAACACTCCTCAAAGTAACGTTCAACCCGAAGGACCTATATCAGCAGTCGATATCCAAAATCTGCGCAGTGCGCTACTGCACCTGAGGGCAGATGACAGAAAATTCTGGGTAAAGATTGGCTTAGCACTTAAAAGCTTGGGTGATGTTGGTCGTGGCTTATGGTTGGAGTGGTCAATGACCTCAAAGAAGTATGAACCGATTGAGGCAGCAGACACTTGGGACTCTTTACAACCAACAACTATCACGTACAAGTCTGTATTTTCTGAAGCTCAAAAACTCGGCTGGATTAATCCAGTTAAACGTTACGACCTTGATGAAGCGAATACTGCGCAAGAGGAATCTAATCTGTGGCCAGACCCGCAAAAACTACCAGGCGAATTGCGCCCAGTAATTGAACTTGATCCACTTTGGCTTCCTGACGCACTAAGAGATGGGTGCACGGATATTGCTGAGAGATTAAATTGCCCTCTCGCTTACGTTGCAATACCTGCACTAGTCGGTGCTGGAACTGCGCTTGGAAATAAAGTGGGCATCCTGCCTAAGGCGCACGATGATTCATGGGTTGTTCATCCAGGATTGTGGGGTGGCATTGTTGGCTCACCTGGTAGCATGAAAACACCTGCTTTATTGGCATCATTAAAACCGCTACAAACCCTAGAAGAACTAGCGGCAGTTCAATATGCAACAGAGATGCGCCAGTACTTAGTTGATAAAGCGCAATTTGATAAGGCTATGGCCAATTTTAAGTCTGGCAAGGTAAATTCATTCCCTGTTGAACCTACGAAACCTGTCAAAAAACGCTATATGGTTAACGATGTAACATATCAAGCGTTAGGTGAAATTCTCGCAAATAATCCTCAAGGTATTCTGGCTTACGCAGACGAATTATCCGGGTTACTACAGTCATTAGATACACCTGGCCAAGAGGCTGCCAGGGGGTTCTATTTGTCAGGCTGGGGTGGTCAAGGTAACTATACATTTGACAGGATTACACGTGAATCAATCACGCTCACCCGATACCAATTAGCTGTTTTTGGCGGGTTTCAACCAGACAGAATTAAAGCGTATGTCAGATATGCCCAGAGTGGTAGCTCGAAAAATGACGGGTTACTACAGCGCTTCCAGCTATTGGTGTGGCCAGACTTACCGGACGATTTTGAGCTGATTGACAGGCCTGCGAATAAGGCAGCCATATTGAGAATGCACAACGCAATTGTTACACTGAAAAATTTCAGCGAGCCATCAGTCCCAGGGTTGTCAACAGTAAACTCAAATGGCATTCAGCTCTTTAATTTTGACCATGATGCCCAAGAACAATTTAACAACTGGTATCTTGAAAATGAAAAAATGTTACGGCATGGAAGGCTTGACCCTTCTGAACACGGGCACTTTGCTAAATACAGGAGCCTGATTCCAGGTCTTGCACTTTTATTTCACTTACTTGATGGACATACAGGGCCTGTTTGTAAAAATTGTGTGGCACAGGCACTGCATTTCGCCCGGTATCTAAAATCCCATGCCAAGCGTATTTATTCATCGGTTCATGGACTAGATTCAGCTCCCACAAGAGCCTTAGCGCAAAAGCTACTTGATAAAAAAATCCAGGATAACTTTACACAGCGCAATATTCAACACAAAGGCTGGGCAAATCTTTCTACCAAAGACTCGGTAACACTCGCAGTAAATTCGTTAGTTGAGCATGGGTGGTTATTAGAGTTGTTGTCGGAGTCAGGTGGTCGAAAAACCATGATTTACAAAATCAACCCGAACATCACCAAAGAATTACTCTAACGTTGCTTTTGGTGGTACCCCCCTACTATGTTTTCGCAGTCGTATTCGTATTAAAAAAAATGGTGGGGGGATACCCACAAAACCTACGAAAGTATCAGACTTTCCATACGTGAAAGAAATTAAATTTCCATGGGCAAAGCTTGACTCCCTAATTAGGGTGTAGAAACATGTAAAGGAAAACATGCCATTACCAAGCGTTGAAAAATACGGGGCAAAACGATGTTCAGCTAAAAGCAAGCGTACGAAAGAACCTTGCAAAAATCCTGCGGCCTATGGCTGCAAGACTTGCCGCTATCATGGGGCAAAACGGTCACGTAAATCACCACAAGGTACAAATCATCCTCAATATAAAAATGCTGGTTTCACAAAGCCGGAAAAAGCTGAGCGCAGAGCAAAGTCATTAATGTTTCAACGCCTTGAAGAAATAGGCTGGCACATTGGGATGTTTACAGGCAAAAAAACCAGAGGAAGAAAGGTCGGGAACACCCTTGATCTAAATAATGAGGACGAGTTATTGATCGCTTTATATGAAAGCATTAATAATAAAAATAAAACAAAATAGCTATTTGAATAGTAATTTGATCATTTACAAGCTATTGAGAGCGATACTTAATCAGCCACTCTGTAATAACTACTCCAAGCTCTCTATATTCAAGAATTGGAGAATGCTCAGATACTCCTGATATCAATCCAGATAAAGTGCCTTGCTTGGCATCAATACTTCCAAAAAATAAAACGTCTCTGCCATTCAAAATGACAATCGTTGGAAATGTTTCAATGCTCAAGTTATCTATTAGCGCCTCAAAATCATCCACATCTACCCAAACTGGTTTTAATTTTGGCTCACTCTCAATCACCCTCTTATAGTCTCGGCAAACGCCACACCAAGTTGCGCAAACAATTAACACTGTCAGAGAGGGGTTACTTGAAAAATGTGGCGATGAGTCCATAATCAATATTTAAATTACAATCAATGAATGTCAAAAAACGCAATCATTCTTTTTAGTCACGGTGCTCGAGACCCAAGATGGAAAGAGCCCATCATCAATGTTCAGAAATTAATTCAAGCTCAAAATCCCAACCTCACTGTTGAGCTCGCCTTTTTAGAATTAATGACTCCCAGTCTTGAAGAGTTAATTGCTGATTTCTCCTCAAAAAATATCACCGAGGTCACTCTTGTTCCAATTTTCTTTGGTCAAGGTGGACATATCAGAGAGGATTTACCTAAGCTAATTGACGCTTGCCGTCAGAAATACCCTCTTCTGAACTTAACCATAAAGCCGGCTGTCGGAGAAAATCTCGGAGTTCTGCAAGCGATTGCGAAATACTGCACCGACCAGTAATAAGGCAGGTGACTCTGAATTGAACCAATTCTTGGCTTGACCTTGAGACATTTCATGAAGAGTCAAAGCCAAGGAACGCTCTTTTTGAGTACTGATTGATTCAATGATTTGCACAGGCGTTGATTTTGATCTGCCCTGCTTTAGCAATTGCTCGGCTAACTGAACTGAATTAGAACGCCCCATATAAATCACCAAGGTATCAGCGTTCGGCAATGTCGCATCTCGCTCATTCTCAGCTTTGACTTGCGTATAAAAAGCCACACTCCTTGAAACACCTCTTAAAGTCAGAGATTGTTTTAATGATGCTGAGGCAGCCAAAGCAGCGGTGATTCCTGGCACCACCTCCACTTCAATACCAATCTCTTCCAATGCAGAGATTTCTTCATCGGCACGTCCAAAAATCATGGGGTCACCACCTTTGAGTCTGACGATGGTTTGGTACTTTTTACTAGCATCTATTAATCGTTTATTGATGAACGATTGCGCTGCTGAATGCTTACCGCAACGCTTACCAACTGGTACAAAAATAGCTTTTTGACAATACTGGAGCATCTCAGGATCAACCAAAGCATCATGAAACACAATGTCAGCTGTCTGCAGTAGTCTCATGCCGCGTACAGTGATTAAATCAGCAGCACCAGGGCCTGCACCGACCAAATAAACCTTCCCTATTGATTGGCTCATTTATAGTTCCTCCCGAATCATTCCAGCAGCCACCGTATGGTTGGTGACCTCATCAATCAAAATAAATGCCCCTGTTGCCAGAGATTCATCGAACAAATCAGCAGCGATTGGTTTTTGTAAAGCAAGCTCTACTTGGCCAATCATATTGACACCCAATGAATCTGCCTCAACAGCCTGTGACAAAGTTTCAATATCTAAAATTTGAATAATATTTTTTACTTTTGTAAATACTGTATTAGTTGAATGCCTTAATATGTACTTTCTTGATGTGGATAAGGCATCTTGATCTAACCAACAAATGTCAGCAATTAGTTGCTTGGTCAAAAGATCTGAAGCATTGTCTTGCGCAACAATCATGTCACCGCGCGACACATCCACATCTTCGACAAAAGTCATAGCAATTACATCCCCGGCTGTTGCCACATCAACGCTTTGTTTTTGGTTAAAGCTATCAATGCCATTGGAAATATAAATCTCTGCAACGGTGGCTAATGAGCCCGCCGGAAGAATTGTCACTGATTGACCTTGACGAATCTCACCTGATTCCACTCGACCTAAATAACCCCTGAAATCCTCTGCGGCGCTTCCATCCTGACGGGCAACATATTGAACTGGGAATCTCAATTGTGAGCCTAATTTCTCAGAAGTGACATCCAAGCTCTCCAACCACGCCAGCAAGGTTGGCCCTTGATACCAATCAAAGTTCTTTGATGGACTGACAATGTTGTCGCCAAGCAAGGCAGATACAGGGAAAACTTGTGGGGCCGGTAACTTTAACGTCTTTGCCAAATCTAAAATTTCATTTTGAATTTTATTGAAAATCTCTTGATCAAAATTCAACAAATCTATCTTGTTAATTGCAACTGCAATATGTTTCAAGCCCAACATTTTGACAATCGCTGCATGACGCTTAGTTTGAGGCAATAATTGAATCTCACTTTGAGCAGTATCGATGCGCGTAGCATCAACCAACAAAATAGCCACATCGGCTTGCGAAGCACCCGTGACCATGTTTCGAGTGTATTGCTCATGTCCTGGAGCATCGGCGACGATGAATTTCCTTTTAACTGTTGAAAAATAACGGTATGCAACATCAATGGTGATGCCCTGCTCACGCTCAGCCTCAAGACCATCAGTTAATAGAGCTAAATCGATCGCAGCATCAGACGCTGTCACTCGAGAATGCTTGGTTTTAGAGAGTGCCTGAATCTGATCAGTCAAAACCGCTTTGGTGTCATAGAGCAGACGGCCAATTAAAGTACTCTTGCCATCATCAACACTGCCACAAGTGATGAATCTGACCACACCATGAATGTTTTTATCTTGAGTATGATTCATTAGAAATACCCCTCTTTTTTACGGCGCTCCATCGAAGCCTCACTGGTTTGATCATCCATACGAGTAGCACCACGTTCAGTAATTTCTGAAAGAACTGTTTCAGCAATGATTTTTTCAGGCGTATTAGCCTCACTTAATACTGGGCATGTGCAACTGATGTCACCTACTGTACGGAAACGAACGCTCAGTAATTCGCTAGTCTCATCTGATCCCTTTGGCGTTATTGGCGTAACTGGTACCAATAATCCATTTTTCTTAACAACTTCACGTTGATGTGCGTAGTAAATGCTTGGAAGTGCTAAATTTTCTCGTGCGATGTACTGCCAAACATCCAGTTCTGTCCAATTTGAAATTGGAAAAACTCGCATGTTTTCGCCTTTTGAGATTCGCGCATTGTATAAATTCCAAAGCTCCGGTCTTTGTGCTTTTGGATCCCATTGACCGAATTCATCGCGGAATGAAAAGATTCTTTCTTTGGCCCTGGCCTTCTCTTCGTCACGTCTTGCACCACCCATCAATGCATCAAAGTCGTGTTTTTCAATTGCCTCTAAAAGAGTGGTTGCCTGCGCCGCATTTCGAGAATCAGTACTTTTTCTTAATTTAACACTACCTTTTTTAATGGATTCCTCAACATACTCAACAATCAGATCTGCTCCTGTTTGCTGAACAATTTCATCTCTAAATTGGATGACTTCTGAGTAGTTATGGCCAGTATCGATGTGTAATAAAGGAAACGGCAAACGAATAGCGCGCGCTCCAAAGCGAAAAGCTTTTCGAGCCAAGTGAAACATCACAATTGAATCTTTTCCGCCAGAAAACAACATAGCAGGACGACTGGCTTGAGCAATCAGCTCACGAATAATATAAATGGACTCAGCCTCTAGCCAATCCAAATGCTCATTATTTAATTGTGTTTGTTCTTGTGTCATGATTTTTATTTCAGATGCAAACCGCACTCTTTACTTTCTTTGTTTAACCACCACCAACGCCCCGCCCTCAATTCTTCATCGGCACGAATAGCCCTCGTACAAGGCTCACAACCTATGCTGGGATAGCCCTTTTGATGCAATGGATGCAATGGGACTTTTTGCCAAGCCAAATAAGCCCACAATTCGTCATCAGTCCAATCAAAAATCGGATTGAATTTTGGGATACCTCTAACTTCATCTAGCTCCTGAAACGCCAATTCATTCCTGGTCACTGATTGCGAGCGCCTTAAACCTGTGATCCAAGCATCGGCGCCATTCAAGCTCAACTCAAGTGGCTTCACTTTTCTGACATAACAACAGTTCTTCTTGGCTTCTTCGCTGTCATAAAAGCCATTCAAGCCATGCTTCGCTATGAATGCTTGAACATCTTGAGCTTGAGGCTCTACCGCATCAATTGAGAGACCATAGTGGTTTTCAACGGTCTCTTTCATTTCAATGGTCTCAGCGTGAAGACGACCCGTTAAGAGAGTGAAAATATGAATCGACTTAGCACTTTTTGCAATTCCATCAGTCACTGCCATGTCCTCAGCTGCCAAACTGGTTGCAAAGCGAACATCACCATATTGACCACTGATGTTTGTCAGACGCTCTTCCAAATTGTTTTGTAACTTTGAAAGATGACTTCCAGGCAACTCTACTTTTGGAATCTGCCACAAATCACTATTACTTGACATGACTACCTCTGCCCAGTTGGTCACGGCTTGCGCGCCAGTCGTTTTGTAGTCGATGATGAATGATTTCAAATTGCTCTAGGGCAACTGCTTCATCTTGATCTGCTCTCAATAAGAAGCTATCAAAACCTACTTTTGCCATTTGTAACAGTTGATCAATTAATACATCACCAATCGCTCGTAACTCACCCTGCCAACCCAATCTTTCTCTGAGTATGGCTGCGTGACTGAAACCTCGGCCATCTCTAAATATAGGGAAATCAACAGCGATGATCGACCAAAATTTCATTCCCGCCAGAATCACATCTCGATGAGCCGTCAAATCAGCATCACTGACAAACCAGACACCTAATTCACCTGCCAAATACTTGGCTTGAATATCTGCAGACCCTGAGTGATCAAGCCAATACTTAAATGGCACCAAATAGGGACCCGTACCCAAAGATTCTTGAGTATCCACAGGAAGAAGTTGCCATTGGTTTTCTGCAAGCTGGGCAACCCCACCCTTTTGATAACGTATGAGTTTAGCCATTTGCATCTTCTCCAATTTTGTTGTTTTTATCTTTCTTTTCTTTATTGGCGTAGACCCTGGTTTTGAATGGCTCCACTCCCACACGACGATAGGTCTGAATAAATGACTCTTCTGGCTCACGCAATTCAATGTAGACCTGAATCAAGTCACTGATGACATCAGGCATATCGCTCGCAAAGAATGAAGGGCCAATCACTTTGCCAATTGCCGCTTGCAGTCCTTGCTCGCCACCCAAAGTAACTTGATACCACTCCTGACCATCTTTATCGACTCCTAGGATGCCAATATTGCCAACGTGGTGATGACCGCAAGAATTAATGCACCCCGAAATGTTGAGCGTGATGTCACCAATATCAAATAAATAATCTAAGTCATCAAATCTCTTTTGAATGTCATTCGCAATTGGAATAGATTTGGCATTTGCCAAAGAACAGAAATCACCGCCTGGACAGGCGATTATGTCAGTCAATAAGCCAATATTGGGCAATGCCAAACCTAAAGATTTCGCATGCTTCCATAACTCATACAGGCGAGTTTGCTCAACATCTGCCAACACCAAATTTTGTTCGTGAGTAGAACGAATCAAGCTAAAACTATATTCATCGGCCAAATCAGCAATTTTTCTCATCTGGTCAGAGTCAATATCTCCAGGAGCCACCGTACCATGGGGTTTCAATGATAGTAAAACACTCGCATACCCACTGATTTGATGTTGTTTAACGTTTCTTTCCAGCCAACGCATGAAAGATTTTCTTTCTGACTCTTGGGCGTTTGAAACAATGCTGGCCTGATCCAAAGAGATCAATGTTTTGTATGTTGGCTTAACAAAATACTGAGCCACTTGATGCCATTCATCTTGGGTAAAGGCTTGATGACCACCCTGCCAAAATTGGTACTCTTCATTCACTTGACGGGTGAACTCCTCGACCCCAAGGGCCTTCAGAAGAATCTTGATTCTGGCTTTGTATAAATTATCTCGACGTCCATGCAAGTTATAGACACGCAAAACAGCTGAAATATAGTTAGGTAACTCTTGCCAAGGTAATTCATGCTGAATGATAGTACCAATGATGGGTGTGCGACCCATACCGCCGCCGACCAAAATATCAGCAACCAACTCACCTTGTTCATTATTTCTCAAAAAGAGACCTAAATCATGAGCGGCCACAATGGCTCGATCTTCTTGAGAAGCACTGACTGCAATCTTGAACTTTCTTGGAAGAAAAGCAAACTCCGGATGAAGCGTTGACCATTGACGCAATAGCTCACAAATCGGGCGAGGATCGACGATTTCATCAGCAGCCACACCAGCAAATGGATCACTTGTGATATTGCGAACACAGTTACCTGAAGTTTGAATGGCATGCATTTGCACGCTTGCCAAATCTGCAAGAATTGCTGGGGTATCCTCTAACTTCAGCCAATTAAACTGGATATTTTGACGAGTCGTGAAATGACCATAACCGCGATCGTACTGATCAGCAATTTGAGCAAACATGCGCATTTGCTGACTATTGAATAGACCATACGGAATGGCAATCCGCAGCATGTATGCATGACGCTGCAAATAAAGGCCATTTTGCAAACGCAAAGGACGAAACTCTTCCTCAGGAAGAGTGCCATTCAGACGTCTGTCAACCTGATTTTTGAACTGTTTGACACGATCGTCAACAAGACTTTGATCGATGGGGCTGTATTGGTACATACTGATTTTTCCAATCAAGATTCAACGAATGCTCGTTCATACACATAATCACCCAAGCGACCTAAGCTTGGCGAAACATTGAAGCCTTTGGCATCCAACATTCCTGAAATCTCTTTGAGCATCGATGGGCTGCCGCAAATCATGCCGCGATCATTCGCTGGATCCAATGGTGGCAAACCAATGTCCTTGAATAACTGACCATTTTCAATCGCAGTAGTTAAACGACCTGTGTGCTTGAATGCTTCTCTTGTGACTGTTGGGTAGTAGATCAATTTCTCACGAACCATCTCACCCAAGAACTCATCATTCGGTAATTCATTTTTAATGTAATCTTCATAAGCCAACTCGCTGACTAAACGCACGCCATGTATCAATACCACTTTTTCAAAGCGCTCATAAGTATCAGGATCGCGGATGATGCTCATGAATGGAGCCAAACCTGTGCCTGTGCTGAACAAATACAGATTCTTACCAGGATTCAAATCATCAATCACCAAAGTACCCACAGACTTTTCACTCACCAAAATAGTGTCCCCTACTTTGATATTTTGTAGACGTGAAGTTAATGGGCCGTTTTCAACTTTGATACTTAAAAACTCAAGGCGCTCTTCGTAGTTGGCACTCGCCACACTGTAGGCTCTTGTCAAAGGCTTTCCATCAACTTCTAAGCCAATCATCAAGAAATGACCATTGCGAAAGCGCAGACCTTTATTTCTGGTGGTGGTGAAGCTGAATAATGTGTCGTTCCAATGCTTAACGCTGGTGACTGTTTCTTTAGTGTAAGTTGCCATTATTTTTACTCACACCAAAGTTTTAAATAAATTGAACGCGCTTATGCTTGAGATCAAAAGCCCAACTGAAATCAATAGAGTCTTGACTGATAATCTACTAGTTAAATAAGCTGCAAAAGGCGCTGCAAATAATCCACCAAAGACTAGGCCCGCAACAAGTACCCAATGATCAATACCACCCAGCAATAAAAAGCTTGTGCCCGTTGCAAGAGCAACAAAGAATTCTGCAGTATTGACAGTGCCGATGGTTTTTCTAGGATTATTACCCTGACCAATCAACGAGGATGTCACAACTGGGCCCCATCCACCACCACCGACAGCATCAAGAAATCCTCCGCTCACAGCTAACTTTCTCACGTGCTGTAGTTCTTCAGTGGGTTTCTCTTTAACCACTTTGAAAGCTTTTCTCAAAATAATTACGCCCATGATCAATAAATAAGCAGTAACAAAAGGCTTCAGCAGTTTTCCATCAATTGAAGTTAAAAAGATGACTCCAGCCACACCACCTAATACTCCAGGTATCACAATTTTTTTGAACAACTCTTTATCAACGTTTCCAAATTTAATATGCGAAACACCGGATAAGGCTGTTGTAAAAATTTCCGCAACATGGACCGCGCCCGAGGCTGCGGCTGGTGTCGCGCCAATACCCAAAAGAAAGGAATTTGAAGTTACTCCATAAGCCATCCCCAGAGCACCATCAACAATTTGTGCCGCCAAACCAACACCAACAGCAAGCCAAAAATATTCTGATGTCAACAAAGCCGCTAATGAAGTAGCAAGAGAATGTCTTACATGATGATCAGCTTGACTAAACCAGTAGCCCGCCAAAGACATTGCTATTAAGAACCCCACTAAAATCACGCGTCTATCTAATAAAACCAGAGTCGATGTCTTCTCTACGGGAGGTAAACCAATAGATAAATGTTCTTGATTCTCTGGGGTATCAGAGATATTGGTATGTCTATTTGTACGCATAGCGCCACCTAATGAATGAATTAGGTGAAACTATAGATAGAACCTTATATTACGTAAAATACTATTTAATTGTTTAATCATTACTTTTAGATATATAGACGTTTGCTTACATAACAAATTCAACATCTGTAGTCAGCGTGAAATAAGAACTCTGAGATTAGTTATGTCGCTTGAGCAAAATCTAGTTCATAGCTGAGATTAGGTACCATCAAACCAAAATTGGGGGTACGGGTATGGTGGGGTATGGTCTAGCAGAAATCATCATGGGGTACCCCTGTCAAAAATTTGACATTAACCATGAGAGTTTTTAATTGCTTATGGCTATTAGTGATGTAGTGCGCTGCACACTCATGCTGGTTATTTGGGTACCACCCAGTGGGTGGGGTTACATAGATTCTTTTGCAACCAACACACATAAGTTACTCAGCGCCTTGATCTTGCGAAGGGGTAAGTTACGAGCAACTGGCTGGCCGTGTCTTACTCTTCTGCTCGCGCCACTCGTCCAGCATTTACATTTATGTATAGGTATGTTTTTTGGTATGTAAAAAATAAAAAAGCCCCGAGGGGCTTTATTTATATAGATTGCTGGCGGAGACGAGAAGATTCGAACTTCCGATCCAGGTTTTGCCCAGATGCTCCCTTAGCAGGGGAGTGCCTTCGACCACTCGGCCACGTCTCCGTATCACTTCACTGAATTAAATCAGTGAAGACGA
>JACCDH011226571.1_pt1 | contig 15536 bp, 12 predicted proteins | sample 7442481 | NCBI WGS metagenome assembly JACCDH01 (sample SAMN15323433, study PRJNA562643) | freshwater metagenome | isolation source: river surface water | place: USA:Blue River Watershed | collected 2017-08-15
CGCATTGCGCCCACACGCAATGTCGCGAAAGAGTTCAATGGTGATCGTAGCTCAGTTGGTAGAGCCCCGGACTGTGACTCCGGTTGTCGTGGGTTCGAGCCCCATCGGTCACCCCATATTCCCTGTCCACTGACGCCCACGTTCAGTGCCTGGTCCTCTTCACGGGGGTATAGCTCAGCTGGATAGAGCAACGGCCTTCTAAGCCGTGGGTCTCAGGTTCGAATCCTGATACTCCCGCCACCTTCGCCATACCCCGTCGACAATTTCACTGCCTGTTCCTCATATCTCGTTGCGACGTGCCGCCTGGATGATGTGATCCGCTGCGCGAAATGCCAGCGCCATGATGGTCATCGTTGGCTGGCCGCGCCCCGAAGTCACCATGCTGCTGCCATCGACCATGAACAGGTTTGGCACATCGTGGGCGCGATTGAAGCGATCCACCACAGAGGTCTGCGGATCGTTGCCCATTCTGCAGGTGCCCAGCAGATGCACGCCGCCTGTCTGACCGTTCCTGGCATACGAGCCCACCTTCTTGATAGCGCCTGCTGCATCCAGCAGCTCCATCGAGATGTCGTGGAAGAATTTCATGGTGGCGATGTCATCCGGGTGATTCATGAAGGTCGTGCGAAGTGCCGGTCGTCCCCACTTGTCCTTCACTTCGGGGTCCATCGTGATGTTGTTGCTGGACAAGGGCAGCGTGGTGCAATGGCCATTGAAGGAGGCTGTGTGCGTGAATTCCTCCGCGAGACCGCGCTTGAAGTCGCTGCCCCAGCTCGCGCCGGAAAAGATGCCGCCTCGCATGGCGGAAGCCATTGGCAGGCCGCGCGTCAGCGAGCGTGAGTCGATGCCCCCGCCGCCATAGAAGCCGTGCTTTGGGTCAATGCTGTAGAAGTCGTGGATGACGCGTGTAGTGGCGATGCTCTTGTGCCCGTTGATGGCTTCCGGGAAGAGTCCAGCCGCGTTTGAAGAGCCATTGAACATCAGGTTGCGACCCACCATGCCGCTCGAGTTTGCCAGGCCGTCGGGGTGCTGCGCGGACGCGGACAGAAACAGCAGGCGCGGGGTTTCCGCACCATTGGCGCAAAGTACCACCGCCTTTGCCTGCTGCGCGTGTTCCGTACCGTCTTGCTCCCAGTAGACGACTTCGTTCACGCGGCCGTTGTCGGAGGTGTTGATTCGAGACACGGTGCAGCCCGTTCTGAGCTCGCAATTGCCCGTGGCCAGGGCCTGCGGAATCATGGTGACGGCGGTGGACGATTTGGCGGCCACTTCGCAGCCGAAGCCGTTGCAGAACCCACAATGAATGCAGGCAGGGCGACCATTGAAGGGCTGCGAGAGTATCGCGACCGGGGCGGGGAACGCGGTGTATCCCAGCGCACGTGCCGCGCGCTCCAGCAGCACTCCGGCGGATTTCACCGGCATGGGCGAGCATGGGTAGTCTCGCGATCGGGGAGGATCCCAGGGGCCGGTGGTACCTGACACACCGATCTCCCAGTCCACGCGGGTGTAATAGGGTTCCAGTTCCTCGTAGCTGATCGGCCAGTCGGCGAAGTTGGTGCCGGCGATGGTGCCCCGCACACTCGCCTCGTGAAAATCGATGGGATGCAGGCGCCAGAAGTTGCCGGAGAAGTGCACGCTGCTGCCACCGACATTGTGGGCGTATCCCAGAGGCGCCCCCTCTACCACTTCAGCTTTCTCGCTTTCATGGCGCCTGAAGGTCTGCGGGTGTCCCTTGCGACTGCCCCAGACCAGCTCCTCATTCTGTGTGTAGGACCATTCATCGTGCCGAAAGTCTCCGGGTTGCAGATACGGTCCCTGCTCCAGAACCACCACTGAGAAGCCGGCGGTGGCGAGTTCGCGCGCCACAATACCGCCGGCGGCCCCGGAGCCCACCACCACAAAGTCCACCTGCTCACGTGTTGCGAAGCTTGCCTGCGCCATGTTCATTCTCCTCGTGCCATGTAGTCGGCGTCATAGAATCCGAAAGGGGGTTCCCACACGTGTCGATGTTCGAAACCGATCAGTTGCCAACCGCTGTAGTCTTTATTGCCGCCGTAGTCGGGCAAGGAAAACATGCCGGCGATGGTGAGGTAGCGCATGGTGGCGAAGAACGGCGTGTCCTCGATGCCCTGTAGAAGAGCGTCCTGCACTTGCGGATCGAGCTCGCTGAATTTCAATTCGCCGTATGCACTGCGCACGCTTTCCTGTAGCGATGCTAGTCCTTCACGAAGCGGCCCCAGCATCTCTGTGCGGCTGGTGCCAAGCACATTGTCGATGAAGTGAATAACTCCTGCCTCGCTGGCGCCTGGTGTCTCATCTGTTGGAATGATGCGCGCGGCGATAGCCGCGTATTCTTCAGCTTCCTCTGAGTTCAAGGTGGTGAAGTCGCTTCCCAGCAACGACGCCTCACTCGCGAGAGCCACGTTCTCCAGGATGGCTGGAAGGCTCAGGACGATCATGGAATTGCGGATGGTGAGAAGCGAATGGCGAAGAAAGGCCCTGCGTGAAATGTCGTTTTCAGTCATGGCAGCGAACTCCGAAACAAGGAAAGACTGGTTGGAATGGCTTTGCAACCTGATGAGGCTTTCTCGAGTCTATGCAAGGAAGTTTTCGCTGTAAAACCAAATGCAGGGACTTTTTGAATTTAATTAATAAAAGAATGAAGAGTATTTAATGGTGATTTGTAGTGGTGCGTCTCGCCTTTTTTCGGTGCGTGAAGCTGCACTGAAATGCAACAAGGATGCGTCATGATGGTGCGCTGCCGCAACGTGATTCGAGATTCGGGAGAGTGGTGAAAGTCTCTGACATTGCCGACACTCGGTGCGGCAATGTCAGACAGGTGGGTAATCAGAGAGAGGAGACGAAAGCTGCGAGATTGTTGATGTCGGCTTCGCTGAGCGGTGTAGCCACCGTCCACATCATGGCGCTTTGCTCGCCACGGGTTTCACGATTCTTGTACGCGGTCAGTGCGGTGGTGACGAAATCAGAGTCGCGCCCTTGCAGTTGCGGGCCGACACCGCCTTCACCGGCAGCGCCGTGGCAGGCTGCACATGCGGCGTAGGCTGCCTTGCCCAGTTCTGCCGGATTCATGGCGGCAGCGGCTTCTGCTTGAGCGCGTGCCTGCTCTACCACGGTTCCATTGGCAGCGACATATTCTTCGTAGCATTCTCCGATGCACAGGTTTGTATCGGGACGATCGTGGACATCAAGACTGGATGTTGCCATGGAGACCACGATGATGGCAGCCGCCAGAAAAATGGCGGGATAAAGCAATTTGTTCATACTGACTCCTTTGATAGTAGACGGTGTGTCTACGCGGGCGCGAGTTTAACAGATTGCATCGTGCTGAAAACGTCCGAGGCTGCGGAGTTTCAGTTTGCCTGAGCCTTGTAGCGCTGTATTTGAGGGGCAAGGATCTCCAGTGCGCTCTGATGACAGGGGGGTAACTCTGCGTCGCTCTGGCGCAGGGCAGTGGTTCGCTCGCCCCACTGCACAAGTCCGGCGCCCCAGGTCAGGCCTGCGCCGAAGCTTGCCATCAGGATGTAGTCGCCTGGCTGTATGCGCTTCTCTTCCAGGGCCTCCGTCAGAGCCACTGGAATGGTGCCGGCCGAGGTGTTGCCATACTTGTGCACATTGCACATCACTTTTTCTTCCGGAATTTCCAGGCGTTTGGCCAGCGCATCCAGAATTCGTCGATTTGCCTGATGTGGCACCATCAGATGAATGTCCTCGATGCGCAGGCCAGTCTGCTGCAGCACGTCTTCGCAGGCGAAGGCCATGCCCTTGATGGCTCTCTTGAAGACTTCCTGGCCTTCGAAGTTCCAGCCCAGATAGAGGAACTCCTCGGAGAGCCTGCTGTAGGCGCTGCCCAGGTTGGTGATCTGGATGGCGCTGGTTGTGTCCATGTCGCAACCGATGCGGGCCGCGAGCAGGCCGGTGCGCTGCGTGTCCGCCTCCAGTACAACCGCACCACAGGCATCGCCGAACAGCACGGCCACATCGCGGCGCGCCCAGTTCATGTAGTGACTGATGAACTCTCCGCCGATTACCAGCACCTTGCGGTGAGCGCCAGTCCGAATGAGGTTGGTGCCAATGTGCAGGCCGTAGAGAAAGCCCGTGCAGGCAGAGTTGATGTCGATCGCGGCCGCATTGCGGGCTCCCAGCGCGTTCTGCACGATGGAGGCGGTATTGGGGCACAGGGAGTCGACGGTCAGGCTGCCGAGCAGGATGAGGTCCAACTCCTCGGGTGCCATGTCGGCTGCTGCAAGCGCGCGACGTGCAGCCACGATGGCCATGTCAGAGAAATTGCAGTGGCAGATGCGGCGCTCCTGGATGCCCGTGCGAGACGAGATCCATTCATCCGAGGTGTCCATGAAGGTGGCCAGTTCGGCATTGCTGAGCACGGCGGGCGGCAGGCATTTGCCCCAACCGCTGATTCTGGCGTAGTGCATCGTGGCGTCGCTGCCTCCTTCTGTTTTGGTTGAGCGGCAGAATACTGCATCCAGGACGCGCCCGGATAGCCACCCTCAACCTGTCTTCTGGCTGGCTTGCATCGGCAGCAATGAAGTGGATTCCAGCGGGCAGGCGATGATGTCGTCCTGTCCGCTGCTGCGCCAGGCACTGAACGGGATGATGCGGTACTCGCCGCTTTGGCGTGAGCGTGCGTCGCGGCGGCGGGCCTTGGAGCCATCCAGCTTGCGCTTGTCGAACGTGAAAAGACGGTAATCCGGGGGCAGGTGACTCACGAATTCCTCCAGACTGGCGAAGGACAGTTCCTTGCCATAGGTGACCTCGCAGACCAGAAGAGGACGAGTGGCCAGCAGGGTCTCGCGCAGTCCCTGCAGCGCCAGCTTCTCGAAGCCTTCCACATCCATCTTGAGGATATCGATGCGGTCGATGCCTTCGTGTGCAAGGTAGTCGTCCCCCTTCACCAGTTCCAGCTCGCCAATCGCAACATTGCCCTTGCTGGTGGTGCTGGCATCGAAGGAGCCGATTCCCTCGTTCGAGCCGGTCGGCGCAAAGAAGGGCAGACGCGTGTTCTCGTTGCTGAGCCCGAGCGCATGGACGCGGATGTTCTCCAGCCTGTTGTGGGCGATCTGCAGCAGCAGACGGTCGCGCACCTTGGCGAAAGGCTCGAAGGAATGCACCTGGGCCGCGAACCGGGACATGAACAGGGAATGCTGTCCGATGTTCGCGCCTACGTCGACGAACACGCTCTGCGGTTTGCCCAGCGCGGCCAGTGCATCGCGCAGGAAGAACAGCAGCGGTTTTTCGAAGGCACCGTAGAAATGGATCTGGAAGTCGATGTTGTTGTTGAGATTGCCCTGATACTGCAGGCCGAAGAAATCCTGACTGAAAGGGTGATCCGGCGCCATTCGACGCTTGGCAAGGCGCTTGTAGACAACGCGGGCCAGGGCGGAGGGCAGGTATCCGGTATTCCAGAGGAACAGGCAAAGCGTGTCGGTCAGGCGCACATGGGATTCCTGTCAGTGACTGCGAGGATCGTTGAAATGGACGTGAATTCTACCTGTCGCGGGGAGTCCGTGGGAATACAGCAGCCCCGTTCATGACTGCGAAGGGCCTGGCAGGGCGGCAGATGGTTGCACGGCAGGGGCCGCGTGGCGCTGCAGCGCGCGCAGATCCCTAAGGATCTGGCCGTTGAGTTGGATCAGGTCCAGCAGGCGTTTTTCCTCGCACTCGCAGAACTGAGCAAATGCGGCATCACGCGACTGTCGCGGCTCCTGTTCTATCTTGCGCAGCAGGAACTCATAACTGTCGAGCCTGCTGGTGTAGGCGGCAATCAACTCACTGAGAGTCATGGCGCCCCTCGCTGCCGGGCCGTGGCTTGCGTGGCTGCAGTTGTGTCGTGTCAATTTCCGGATAGTGGCGTTCCACCTGGGCGATCAGCGAGGCGATGAGGCTGCGCATGCTCGCTGGCGACAGGGTTCGCGAACGTACCAGTTGCACCATGTTCTGCTGCAGCTTGACGATGGCCGTGCGGCTGGGCCTTTGGGCCCGTGCTCCTTCTTGCTGCACGGGGGCCGCAGGGGAGCTTGCACTGGCAGGACTCAGGGCGCTGAGCGGCACCGCCAGGTCGGGGGTGTCGCCAGGGCGACGGCGGGGCAGCAATTTGCGCCAGAAAAGGCTGAAGGACTGTCGAGTGGGTTGCTGCCGGTAGATGGCCTCCAGGCTGTCGGTCAGCGCGTGAAAGCGATAACTGGCCTGGCAGTTGGGAAAGCCGATGGTCACAGGAATCTGGCGCTGCACGGACTGACGGACGAAGTCGTCGCGGGGGATGTAGCCGAGGTACTGCAATTCGGTCTGCAGATAGCGCAAGGCCGCGCCATTGAGCCGCTTGAAGATGTCCACGCTGCCGGGATAGGTGTCCACCATGTTGGTCAGCACATGCACGGGGGTTTTGCACCCGCGTCGCTGCAACACCTTCACCAGTGCGAACGCGTCCGTGAGCGAGGTGGGTTCCGGCGTCACCACGAGCACGCAGTGATCCGCGGCTTCCAGAAATGTGGTGACGTTCTCGCTGATGCCGGCGGCCGTGTCGATGATCAGAAAGTCGAACTGCTGTTCCAGCACATGCAGGGCCTGCAACAGAAGCGCCTGTTGCTGCGCGCCCAGGCTGGCGAACTGGGCAATGCCGGACGCTGCAGGGACGATGGTGATGCCACCAGGGCCCTTGACCAGAATCTCGCCTATGCTGCGACTGCCATCAAGCACCTGTTCCAGGGTGTGTTGCGGGGCGATGTTCAGCAGGATGTTCACATTGGCCAGACTGGTGTCCGCGTCGAAGACACAGACCTGCTTGCCGCGTGCTGCCAGGGCAATGGCCAGATTCACGCTGATGCTGGTCTTGCCCACACCGCCCTTGCCGCTGCTGACTGCGATGACGCGACTGGGGTGTCTGGTGGTGTCTGTGGCTGCTGACATGGGCAATCCTGCGCTTCGGGTATACTGCCGAGGATAGCAGATGCTCAGGGGAAAGAAGCATGATCGGTGTGATTGGCGGAACCGGACTGACCGAGCCGGTGTTCCTGCAGAACGTGAAGAGTCTCGCGGTGTCGACACCCTATGCGTCGACCCCGGTGGATGTGACGACAGGCTCGGTGGCAAGTCACCCGGTCGCCTTCATTGCGCGGCATGGGCGCGGCCACAAGGTGCCGCCGCATCGCGTCAATTACCGTGCGAATCTTTGGGCTCTGCGGCAAGCGGGCGTGAGCGCGGTGATCGGGGTCAACGCCGTGGGGGGTATTCACGCGCGGACAGCGCCGGGTGCGCTGGCCGTGCCGCAACAGATCATCGACTACACCTGGGGGCGCGAACATACCTATTTCGCTGACGGGCTGGACGCCGTGACCCATGTCGATTTCACGCACCCGTATGACGAGGGACTGCGACAGTTGCTGTTGCGCAGTGCCGGAGATGTCGACGTATGGGACGGCGGTGTCTACGCCTGCACTCAGGGGCCGCGGCTGGAGTCGGCTGCAGAAGTCCGCAGATTGCAGCGCGACGGCTGTGACATGATCGGCATGACGGGCATGCCGGAAGCGGCGCTGGCTCGCGAATTGAACCTCCCCTATGCCTGTCTTGCGCTTTCAGTGAACTGGGCGGCTGGCCTGACGGATGAAGCAATCTCCATGGAAGCCATAGGTCGCGTGTTGGAGACTGGCATGGCGACGGCGCTGAGCGTTCTCGAACGCAGCATTCTGGCTTACGGCACGAGCGGCTGAACGGTCGGTGGTGCTGGCGACTCTGCCGGAACCTCTGTCTCTGGCGGCGGGGGTACCTGCCAGGGGGTGACCTGCACCAGCATGCCCATGGCGGGATGATCCAGATAGTGGAACTGCTCCAGCCGCATGTCGCGAGTCTGGCGAAATTCGATGATCCGATTGATCTGGTAGTTCTCGGTGGGGGCCTCGGACTGGTTCTGCGTTTGCGCCAGCACGGCCGGCCGCACCGGCAGTGACCAGGGCGAAGAGCCTGCCACGCCCGCGCTGAACTGCGTGAGCCAAAGGTTTGCTTCCAGCACAAGACGATCCCTCGCGTTTCCGGCATACACCAGAACGCTGCCTTCCACCTCCGCCCGCTCTCCGAACTCGCGCCCGCCCTGCAGACCAATGGCCGGCGTTGCACTGCGTCGACGCAAGGGCTGACGCCAGGCATTGTGGTACACGATGCGGTGGGCGCTGGATTGTGCCAGCGTGCGATTGGTGGTGACGAAGTCGTGTGCGGCAGGGGGCAGCGCGAAGAAAGCTTCGCGCTCAAGGTCGGGCAGGGTGAAGCTGTCTGCCGGCGCATGGGGGCGTGGCCCGATTTCGCGCACTGTCGCAGGTTCCGGGCTCGCCGTGGGCGTGGCAGAGGCACTTGCGGCAACGCTCTCCTGCGGTGCTATGGTGCCAGTCACTGCGCTCCAGTCGGACAATTGCAGGATGTTGGCAAGCTGCTGCAGGGCAATCAGGTTGTCAGGAAAACCGATGGCAAGCTTTTCAGGCGACCAGACTTCCGCCTCGAGGTTGGCATTCTCGTAAGTGAAGAGTGTCATCTCGACCTGGACCCAGGCTTCCTGGGTCGCCGCAGGCTGGGCCTGGCCGCACAGGGGCAGCAGGCTGCTCAACGCCAGCAGGGCAGCACGTTGACGTGCAGTCTTGATCCAGGATGTGCGTCCACTCATGTTCATGCCTTGTACTGGCGGATGATCCGCGCGTCGTGCGTGTGTTTGCCTGCGCGCAGGATAAGGGATTCCAGCGCGCTGTCCAATCGAGCTCAGCGCGTCAGTTTCAGCAGGCCCAGCAACTGCTGCACGAAATCGATGCGCTGATCCGCGCCCTGAGCGTTGTGGGTGAATTGCAACTGCGCCGGCCCGCTGAGCTTGTAGACCTTCGGCTGTTGCTGCACCAGAGCGACAAGAGCGCGCGGGTCCACCGCCGTATTCTGCGTGAAATTCAACTTGCCTGTGACAGCGCTCGCCTCGATCTTGCTGATACCCATCTGCTGCGCACGCAGGCGCAGGGCCGTGATGCGGAACAGGCGCCGGGTAGGCTCCGGCAACAGGCCGAAGCGATCGATCATCTCGACCTGCAATTCCTTGAGCTCCTCGTCGTCCCGGGCGCCGGCAATGCGCTTGTACATGATCAGTCGGGTGTGCACGTCGGGCAGGTATTCCTCGCTGATCAGCGCCGGCACCCGCAGATTCACCTCGCTGACATGCTGCAGGGCGCCCTCGATGTTGGGCGTGCGACCTTCGCGGATGGCCTTCACCGCTTCCTCCAGCATTTCCGTGTAGAGGCTGAAGCCGATCTTCTGGATATGACCGGTCTGCTCCTCGCCGAGGAACTCACCCGCACCGCGAATTTCCAGATCGTGGCTCGCCAGCGTGAAGCCTGCACCGAGGGTGCTGGCCGCGCTGATGGCCTCGATGCGTTTGAGGGCGTCGGGGGTCATGGCTTTCTTGTTGGGTGTCAGCAGATAGGCATAGGCCTGGTGATGCGAGCGTCCCACACGACCGCGCAGTTGATGCAGCTGGGCCAGCCCCAGCTTGTCGGCTCTGTCGATGATGATGGTGTTGGCGCTCGGAATGTCGATTCCTGTCTCGATGATGGTCGAGCACACCAGGATGTTGTAACGCTTGTGATAGAAGTCGGCCATGATCTGCTCGAGCTCGCGTTCCGGCAGTTGGCCATGAGCGACACAGACACGGGCTTCCGGGATCATTTCCTGCAGATGTTCGGCCGTCTTGTTGATCGTCTTCACTTCGTTGTGCAGATAGAACACCTGGCCGCCGCGCAGCAGTTCACGCAACACTGCTTCCTTGATGAGGGCGTCCTGGCTCTCCCGGATGAAGGTCTTGACGGAGAGACGCTTGGCCGGCGGGGTCACGATCAGGGATAGATCGCGCACTCCGGACAGTGACATGTTCAAGGTGCGGGGAATCGGTGTCGCTGTCAGCGTCAGGATGTCCACGCTGGCACGCAGTGCCTTGAGCTTTTCCTTCTGCTGCACGCCGAAGCGATGCTCCTCGTCGATGATGAGCAGTCCGAGATCCTTGTACTCGATGGCGTCCTGCAAAAGCTTGTGCGTGCCGACGATGATGTCCACCTTGCCGCTGCGAATGTTCGCCAGGGTTTCTTCCTGCTGCTTCGCCGAGCGAAAGCGAGAGGTCAAGTCCACGACCACCGGCCAGTCGGCGAAACGGTCGCGGAAACTCTCGTAATGTTGCTGTGCCAGGAGGGTCGTGGGCACCAGGATCGCCACCTGCTTGTGGTTCTGCACGGCGACGAAGGCGGCGCGCATGGCGACTTCTGTCTTGCCGAAACCCACATCTCCGCATACCAATCGATCCATGGCCCGCTTCGACGCCATGTCGCGCAAGACGGCGTCTATGGCGTCCTGCTGGTCGGGCGTCACCTCGAAGGGAAAACTGCTGGCGAAGCTGTCGTAGTCGATGTCGTCCACGCGGTACGCGAAGCCTTCGCGGGCTTCGCGACGAGCATAAATGTCCAGAAGTTCCACGGCGACGTCACGAATCTTTTCCGCCGCCTTTTGTCGCGCTTTCTGCCATTGATCGTTGCCGAGCGAGTTCAGGGGTGCCAGGTCGGGTTCACTGCCACCGTAGCGGCTGATCAGGTGCAGGGAATACACCGGGACATACAATTTGGCGTCGCGGGCGTATTCCAGCGTCAGGAATTCGGTTTCCTGATTGTCGATGGTCAGCGTCTGCAGGCCCCTGTAGCGGCCGACGCCGTGTTCCAGATGCACCACGGCGGCGCCGATATGCAGCTCGTTGAGATTGCGGATCAGCAGTTCAGTGTTGTCCTGCGCGCGACGTCGACGACGGCGCTGCGCCACGCGCTGTCCGAACAGTTGGGTTTCCGTGATCAGCAGGCAGGGCGGGTTGTGCAGCACCAAGCCCTGGTCCAGGGGCGCCACGGTGATGCAGACAGGCTGCGAGGCCTTCAGAAAGCCCGACCAGGACTCGACCGGCGCGGGTTGCACGCCGATGCTTTTCAGCAGCTCCAGCAGACTCTCGCGGCGACCGGCGGATTCGGCGCAGAACAGCACCCGGTGCGTGGCATGCTCCTTAAGCATCTTCTCCAGGGCCTGCAGTGAGCTTTGCTGGCCGGCTCCGACGGCAGGGGGGGCGGCGACATCGACCGACAAGGCCCTGTCTGCCTGAGCAGGAAGCTGGATGTCCACACTCGGATAGTGGCGCAGCAGCGCAAACGCTTCGTCGGGACTCAGGAACAGCTCAGCGGGCGGCAGGATGGGACGCTGCCTGTCGTGTCGGCGGTCCTCGTAGCGTGTCTTGATGTCGTTCCAGAAGCGCAGCCCGGACGCCTGCAGATCCCCCGTGCGCACCACCAGGGTGTCGCGCGGCAGGTAGTCGAACAGCGTCTCGGGAGCCTCGAAAAACAGGGGCAGGTAGTACTCGATACCCGCGGAATGCAGGCCCTGGCTGATGTCCTGGTAGACGCTGCACTGGCGCAGATCGACATCGAAGTGATTGCGGAAATTGCTGCGGAACAGGCTGATGCCTGCTTCATTCATCGGGTATTCCTTGCCCGGCAGCAAATGGATGCTGTCAACCTTCTGCAATGAGCGCTGGGATTCGGGGTCGAACAGGCGCAGGCTCTCGATCTCGCTGTCGAACAGATCGATGCGATAGGGGTGTTCGGCCCCCATGGGGTAGATGTCCATGATCGCGCCGCGCACCGCGAATTCGCCATGTTCATGGACGGAGTCCACGCATTGATAACCTGCACTCTGCAGACGGCGGCGCATGGCCTCGGGTTCGAATTCGCCGCCGACCTGCAATTGCAGGCTGTTGCCCAGGACATAACAGCGCGGGCACAGGCGATGCATCAGACTGGTGAGCGGCACAATCAGAATGCCCTTGTGGAGTTCAGGCAGACTCGAAAGGGTGCTGAGTCGGTCCGAGACGATGTCCTGGTGCGCCGAGAAGTTGTCGTAGGGCAGCGTTTCCCAATCCGGCATGGCGTAGAGCGGCAGACTGCCATCCGGCGGGCAGAAGAAGCCCAGCTCGCGACGGATGGCATCGGCTTCCTCCGTGTTGGCGGTGACGACGACCACCGGGCCGCGGTGCCGGCTTGCGATACTTGCCACGGCAAGGCTGAGTGCACTGCCGGGCAGACTGGACCAGCGCCGGTGGTCGCCCGGACTGGTGGGCAAGTCGGGATCGAGAATGCTGATGCTTTGCATGGAATCGGTGTTCGAATTCGAAAGGGCGGGAATTCTGGCACAAACCGCGCACGACTGGCAGGGCCGGATGCGAGGGCAGGGCATATCCGGAGACCACGGCAGCGCGGGCGCATGGCCTGCGCCGGGTTGCGCCAATATGGCAATCCAAAGATAATACCGGCCTCTCCAACAACCTCTCTAACAAAGGTGCAGCCAGTGACTCGACCCAGTTTGGACGACTATTTCGGTGATTGGAAACAACGCGAGGCGCTGGCTCAGGAAATGATTCCTGTTGTTGGTCGACTCTACAGTCAGCGCAATGTGGGCATCTTCATCTACGGTCGCGCTCTGCACAATCGCTCCGTTGCGAACATCATGAAGTCGCACCGCTTCGTCCGTCAGGTCGGGCGCAACGAGATGTCCGAGTTCGAGAGTCACCCGGTCCTCATGGCCCTGGCCAAGCTCGATCTGGCGCACTGCCACATTGACCTCGGCAAGCTGACCGTCCGTTACATGGAGCAGCAGGAGCAGCTTGGCGCTGCCGCACTCCCGGTCGAGGAATTCGTCGCGAAGGAACTGGCCTACCTGGTGGGCGTGAAGACCAAGCCCATCGAGAAATCGCAGGACGTCGTGCTGTACGGTTTCGGCCGCATCGGACGCCTGATCGCCCGACTTCTGATCGAGCGCACCAGCACCGGTGAGGTGATGCGCCTGCGCGCGATCGTGGTGCGCCCCGGCAAGGAAGGGGATCTCGAGAAGCGTGCCAGCCTGCTCGTTTCCGACTCGGTGCATGGGGCTTTCCAGGGCACGGTGCGTGTCGATGAGGAGAATCAGTGCCTGATCGCCAACGGCAATGTCATCAAGGTGATCTACGCGAACCGACCGGATGAAGTGGACTACACCAAGTACGGCATCCAGGACGCGCTGATCATCGACAATACCGGCTCCTGGCGCGACGAAGCAGGGCTTTCCCAGCATCTGAAGGCCAAGGGTGCCAGCAAGGTGGTCTTGACGGCGCCAGGCAAGGGCGGGCTCAAGAACATCGTCTATGGCATCAACCACGAGCAGATCCAGCCCGAGGACAGGATCATCACCGCGGCGTCCTGCACCACGAATGCCATTGCTCCCGTGCTGAAGGTCATCAACGACAAGTTCGGCATCGTGCACGGCCACGTCGAGACGGTGCACGCCTACACCAATGACCAGAACCTCATCGACAATTACCACGAAGGCAATCGTCGTGGTCGCAGCGCTGCCTTGAACATGGTGCTGACGGAGACGGGCGCAGCGAAGGCGGTGGTGAAGGCGGTGCCGGAACTCGAGGGCAAGCTCACGGGCAACGCCGTGCGCGTGCCCATCCCGAACGTGTCCATGGCCATTCTGAGCCTGCATCTGAACCAGGCCACCAGCAAGACGGAGTTGAACGAGTTCCTGCGCTTGATCGCCCTGCATTCCAAGCTGCAGAACCAGATCAGCTACACCCAGGCAGCCGATGCCGTGTCCAGCGATTTCGTGGGCTCGCGCGAGGCCGCCATCGTGGATTCCACTGCCACCATCGTCCAGGGCAACAACTGTGTGCTGTACCTGTGGTACGACAACGAATTCGGTTACTGCAATCAGGTGGTCCGAATGGTTTACAAGATGGCTGGTGTCCAGTACCGCCTCTATCCGCTCGAAGGCTGAGCAGCAAAAGGTGCCGGATTGCCCCATAAAGCGGTGGCAATCCGGCCTTTGGCTCTCTATAATTGCCGCGCCTAAATGGCCGGTATACAAGAAAATTCCAAGCGATCGCATTCGCAACCAGACACTATGCCAGGCACATCGCCTGCCTGACGCCTTTGGGTGCCCTTCACGCTTGAATTCGACACGCATCAACGGCTCTATGGTTTCACGAACTTCCTGTAACGATTAGGCTTGGCGAATGATCAAAATTACGCGCGGGTTGGATATTCCACTTCTGGGTGAACCGGAGCAGCAGATCACGGAAGCGCGACAGGTTCGCTGTGTTGCCCTGCTCGGGCAGGATTACGTCGGCATGAAGCCCACCATGGCGGTTCGCGAAGGCGATCGCGTGAAGCTGGGCCAGCCTGTGTTCGAAGACAAGAAGACGCCAGGGGTCATCTACACCGCCCCGGCCAGCGGCGTAGTGCGAGAGATCAATCGCGGAGAGCGCCGGGTGTTTCTCTCCCTGGTCATCGAGGTCGACGAAGCCGCCCCCGAGCAGCTTGAATTCAACCGTTACGAAGTCGGCCAGCTCGCTTCCCTGGAACGCGCGGCGGTCGTCGACAATCTGGTCAAGTCCGGCCTCTGGACAGCGCTGAGAACGCGCCCCTTCAGCAAGGTGCCCGCGCTCGATGCCCGTCCCCATTCGATCTTCGTGAATGCCATGGATACCAATCCGCTGGCGGCCGACCCGGAAGTGGTGGCACGACAGTCCGGCGATGACTTCCTGAATGGCATCAACATCCTTTCCCGTCTCACCGAAGGCTCGCTGTTCGTCTGTCGTGCCGCTGGCAGTTTCGCTGGTCTGGAAGATCATGCCTTTGCCTCCAACGTGAAGGTGGAAAGCTTCGGTGGCCCGCATCCTGCCGGCCTCACCGGCACACATATTCACTATCTGGATCCTGTCAGCCTCAAGAAGAAGGTCTGGAGCATCGACTATCAGGACGTCATCGCCGTCGGCAAGCTGTTCACCACGGGTCGGCTGAATGTCGAGCGCGTGGTGGCACTGGCCGGTCCGCAGGTCGAAAAGCCGCGTCTGGTGCGTACCCGCATTGGGGCGAGTCTGGAAGAGTTGTGCGCGGGCGAATTGAAAGCCGGGGAAAACCGCGTGATCAGCGGTTCCGTGCTGTCCGGCCGCAAGGCACATGGCGTCGAGAATTATCTCGGGCGCTACCATCTGCAGGTCTCGGTGCTGCGCGAAGGTCGCGAGCGAGTCCTGCTCGGTTATCTGTCCCCCGGGAAAGAACGACATTCCGCTCTGGGCATCTATCTCTCCAGTCTGTTCAAGGGTCGCAAGTTCGCGCTGAGCACGTCGACCAATGGCAGTCCGCGCGCCATGGTGCCGGTGGGCAGTTACGAGCGGGTCATGCCGCTGGACATCCTGCCAACGCAGTTGCTGCGTGCGCTGATCGTGGGCGACATCGAAGTGGTGCAGAGCCTGGGTGGACTCGAACTCGATGAGGAAGATCTTGCCCTGTGTACCTATGTCTGCCCCGGCAAGTATGAATACGGTCCAATCCTGCGGGACAATCTGACTCGCATCGAAAAAGAAAGTTAGTGGATAAGGCAACTATGGGTTTGCGCAGAATACTCGATGACATGGCACC